>ERZ857955.510-NODE-510-length-44473-cov-4.659980_pt1 | contig 44473 bp, 43 predicted proteins | sample MGYA00519956_ERZ857955 | MGnify/ENA primary metagenome ERZ857955 (study PRJEB31778, sample SAMEA3449378) | human gut metagenome | biome: human gut; feature: human-associated habitat; material: faeces | place: United Kingdom | collected 2010/2012 ...
GCGGCCTTGTTCTGCATGGCCTTGGTCTTGTTGACCAGGACACGCTTTTTGGCAGACTTAATATTCGGCAAACCAAACACCTCCTCCGATACGTGATGATCATAAACACAGTTTGCCCGTGCAGATTATTATTTTACCAGCCAAAAGGGAAAAATGCAACTGTTTTTTTCACTTTTTTACGCACTTTTTGTATAAGGGAGCATTTGGCGCAAAAACTAGGGCTATATAAATGAAAATCCACAAGATATAGGGGGAGTTGTAATGCTGGAACGCCGCACCGACTTGGCAGTAGAGGCGCGTGAGCTCTGGGCGCAGTCGGCGGAGAAAGAGACCCGTCTGGAAGGGGTGGAGGCCCGGGACTCGGAGCGGGAGGGCTATCAAGTCACGACGGTAAAGATTCTTAATGAACAGGGGGCAACCGCGCTGGGCAAGCCAGTGGGGACCTATGTGACGCTGGAGCTGTCTGGTCTGCACCGGCGGGAGGAGGACGCCTTTTGTCGGGCGGTTCGGGCCTTGGCGGAGGAGCTGCGCAATCTGCTGGGGCTGAAAGCAGGGGCGTCGGCACTGGTAGTGGGACTTGGCAACCGGGCAATTACACCCGATGCCGTTGGCCCCAAAGCCGCTGACCACACCTTGGTCACCCGGCACTTGGTGACTCAGGTGCCGGAGCACTTTGCAGCCTTTCGCTCGGTCTCGGCCTTGGCGGCTGGTGTGCTGGGGACGACCGGTATGGAGAGTGGTGAAATGGTCTCCGCATTGGTGGAAAAGATTCGGCCTGACTGTGTTGTGGCTGTAGATGCGCTGGCATCCAGAAGCTTGGACCGGGTTTGCTCCACCGTGCAGCTTGCGGATACGGGTATTGTCCCCGGTGCAGGGGTCGGTAATGCCCGGGCCGCACTCAACTCGGAGACGCTGGGCGTTCCAGTGGTGGCAGTAGGGGTTCCGACGGTGGTGGATGCGGCCACACTGGCATTGGATGTGCTCTCCGAAGCGGGGCGGGAGGATTTGGACCCTGAGGTTCTGCGGGGAGCCGGAAAGGGCCTCATTGTTACCCCCAAGGACATTGATGCGCAAGTGGCTGACCTCTCGAAGGTCATAGGGTTCGGCATCAACCTGGCCCTCCAGCCGGGTCTGACGGTGGAGGATGTGGAGATGCTCCTGTCTTGACATTTTGTTCTTGACGGCAGAAGTGTTTGGTGATAAAATGTGCTCCACAAAGCAACAGGCAGAGACCGGGAGGAGTACCCGGCCGCTCAGAAAGCAGAGAGAAGCCGGCGGTGAAAGGCTTCCTGAGAGCGGCGGTGAAGGCGCCCGGGAGCCGCGGAGAGGAAATGCTCCGCCGTCCTCCGACGTTACCGGATTTGAGTGCGCGTCAGCCAGACGCGAATTCAGGTGGAACCACGGACAACATGTTCGCCCTGAGCCGAAGTACCGGCTCAGGGCGTTTTTTGCCCCTCGGAGCCCCTTGCCGGTGCGAATCACTACACATGTAAGGAGAATGGACATGAAAAACACCGACAAAACCATGGACAAGATTGTGGCCTTGTGCAAGGGCCGGGGCTTTATCTTTGCCGGCAGCGAGATCTATGGCGGCTTAGCCAACACATGGGACTACGGCCCCCTGGGTGTGGAGCTCAAAAACAACATAAAGAAGGCTTGGTGGAAGAAATTTGTCCAAGAGAATCCCTATAACGTAGGGTTGGATGCCGCCATTCTGATGAACCCGCAGACCTGGGTTGCCTCCGGGCATCTTGCCGGTTTTTCCGACCCTCTGATGGACTGCCGGGAATGCCATGAGCGTTTCCGCGCTGACAAGGTCATTGAGGACTGGTGTGCCGAGAGCGGCTATCTCCTGCCAAAACCCATTGACGCCTTCTCTCAGCAGGAGATGAAGGACTTTGTAGAAGAGCACGACATCCCCTGCCCCACGTGCGGCAAGCATAATTTTACCGACATACGCCAATTTAACCTGATGTTTAAAACCTTTCAGGGAGTGACTGAAGACGCCAAGAATACGGTCTACCTCCGGCCTGAGACTGCTCAGGGGATATTTACAAATTTTGTGAATGTCCAGCGTACGACCCGCCGGAAGCTGCCCTTCGGAATCGGGCAGATTGGCAAGTCCTTCCGCAATGAAATTACACCGGGCAACTTCATCTTCCGTGTACGGGAGTTTGAGCAGATGGAGCTGGAGTTCTTCTGCAAACCGGGAACTGACCTGGAGTGGTTCCAGTATTGGCGCAACTTCTGCCACCAGTGGCTGCTCTCCATCGGTCTGAAGGACGAGAACCTGCGCCTGAGGGATCACGACCCGGAGGAGCTTTGTTTTTACTCTAAGGCCACCACTGACTTTGAGTTCCTCTTCCCCTTTGGCTGGGGCGAGCTGTGGGGCGTGGCCGACCGCACCGACTATGACTTAAACCAGCACCAGACTACCTCGGGCAAGGATCTCACTTACTTCGACCAGGAGAAAAATGAGCACTATATTCCCTATGTGATCGAACCCTCTCTGGGCGTCGAGCGCTCGGTGCTGGCCGTTCTGTGCGACGCATATGACGAGGAGGTGGTGGACGAGGCCAAAAATGATGTGCGTACGGTTCTCCGGCTCCACCCCGCTCTGGCCCCTTTCAAATGTGCTGTGCTGCCCCTGTCCAAAAAGTTGGGCGACAAGGCACGGGAGCTCCAGACTGAGCTGTGCAAGGAGTTTATGGCCGACTACGACGACGCGGGGTCCATCGGCAAGCGCTATCGTCGTCAGGACGAGATTGGCACCCCCTTCTGCATCACCGTGGATTTTCAGACGGTGGGCAGCGAGACGGAGGAGGCCGACCACTGTGTTACCATTCGAGAGCGGGACTCTATGGAGCAGGTTCGCGTTCCCATTGATCAGGTTAAGGCCTATCTTTTGGAGCGTATAAAGCTATAAGTGAAAAAAGGCCTTGGCATCCGGAAGAGAGCCAAGGCCCTTTTTTATGGTTTGTGGACAAGCGGGTGGAAAATGTGAAAAGTAGTTCTAATTCCAGCGGTGCAGCGGGATAAGAAGCAGTTGTCCAACCCTGCATCGGAAATTCAAAAGGAGTGTTGATTCAGTAGAGACGGCAGAAAAATTTTGGCGCAGAAAAAGGAGCTGGGGCTACGGCGATCGCCGTAGCCCCAAATCTGTTATTCACAGGAAGCATTATCCTCAGTTTTGGTACACAAGATATTTAACTCATCCAGCTGCCGCTGCTCGACAAAGCCTGGCGCTCCCATCATCAAATCCTGAGCGTTTTTATTCATGGGGAAGGGAATGATTTCCCGAATAGAGTCCTCGCCGGCCAGAAGCATGACCATCCGATCCACACCAGGGGCAATTCCGGCATGGGGGGGAGCGCCATAAGTGAAGGCGTTGTACATGGCCGGGAACTTGGCCTTTACATCTTCCTCTCCCAGCCGTACCAAATGAAAAGCCTCCACCATAATTTCCGGGTCGTGATTCCGTACGGCTCCGGAGGAGAGTTCTACGCCGTTGCATACCAAGTCATACTGGAAGGCGGTGATGGACAGGGGATCGACCTCGCCTGCGGCGGCCTTTTTCAAAATCTCCAATCCGCCGTTGGGCATGGAGAAGGGGTTGTGACAGAATTCCAGCTCACCGGACTCTTCACCGATTTCATACATGGGAAAGTCCACAATCCAGCAGAATTCATAGCGCTCCTGGTCCATGTGGTTGGGACAGAAGCTGCCCAGCTTGCTGCGCAGCACCCCGGCGGTCTTCTGGGCGGCAAGCAATTTTCCGGCGGTGAGACCTACAAAAGAGCCGGGTCTCAAATCCAGCTTGGAAATGACGGCCTCCTTAGACTCCTGAAGAAATTTAGAGATGCCGCCTACCAGATCACCCTTCTCATCCAGGCGGAACCAATAGGCCTTCTCTCCCGACTGGACCTCAACGTCAGCGCAGAGCTGGTCGATCTGTTTGCGGGTGCCGGTAAAGTCAGAAACAACAATAGCCTTGACGATGCTCTCCTGGAAGGGGGGGAAGCCACAGTTGGCCATCAGGGAGGTGACGTCAGTGACGGTCAGGTCGATACGCAGATCCGGTTTGTCTGAGCCATAGAGTTCCATGGCGTCCAGATAAGCGATGCGCTGAAATGGGGCGGTGGAGGCGATGTTGTACTTACCGAACTTGGCAAAGATAGGGGGGAGCACATCTTCGAGAACGGCAAAGACATCCTCTTGCCCCGCAAAGGCCATCTCCATATCCAGCTGATAGAACTCACCGGGGGAACGGTCTCCGCGGGCATCCTCATCCCGGAAGCAGGGAGCGATCTGAAAGTACTTGTCAAAGCCGGAGGCCATGAGCAGCTGCTTGAACTGTTGAGGGGCCTGGGGCAGCGCATAGAATTTGCCGGGGTGCTTCCGGCTTGGCACCAGATAATCTCGGGCGCCCTCCGGAGAAGAGGCGGTGAGAATGGGGGTGGTAATTTCCATAAAGCCGTGATCCGTCATAGCGGTCCGAAGGGCAGCGACTACTTGGCTACGCAGGATCATGTTGCGTTTTACATCAGGATTGCGGAGATCCAGGTAGCGGTACTTGAGGCGGGCGGACTCATCGGCCTCGCGGCTGCGGTTTATCTGGAAAGGAAGTTCATTGTGGCGGCAACGGCCCAGAACCTCGACTTTCGTGGGGACCAGCTCGATATCTCCAGTGGCCAGTTTGGGATTTTTGGAATCCCGCTCCCGGACTGTGCCGGTGACCGATACGGTAGACTCCTTGTTGAGGCCCTTAAAGAGCTTCCACATCTCCCCGTTCTCTATCACGACCTGGGTCACACCATAGAAGTCCCGCAGGACAGCAAAGGCAAAATTTTGCCCAACCTCCCGGAAGTTCTCCAGAAAGCCGGCTAAGGTAGCGCTCTGGCCGACATGCTTCAAGCGGAGCTCTCCACAGGTGTGAGTGCGGTAAAAGGTAGCTTGATCCATAAAATTCAACTCCAAATTGTAATATATAAATTAAATAATACAAAACGGACTTTCTGGACTTGCCCGGTAAAACGGAAGGATCTGCCTCGGCAAGGGCGGGGCGTTAAGTTTGCACATTGGACGTGTTTGCAACGCTCAGTCCGTTCCCGTCCCAAAGATCCAGAAGCTTGCTGTAAAAGACCTGTATGTCGAGCTTTTGATACAGCTCAGTTCCCATATCCCGTGTCACACCAAAGTGCTCCATGGCGGATGCCTTCACGTAGTCCAGAAAAGTTTTCTCTCCATAAGTGTTAAACCAGTTGAATTCCAGCCCTGCGCTGTCACAGGCCGCCTCCAGCTCGCCGATCAGCTCTGTGAGGTAGGGCAGATATTCCCCGGCAGTGATAACCTGTGTTGCAGTGGAAAAAAGAACGTCGGAGGGAGACAGCCCAGCGGCCAGAAAGAGATGATACGGGGCAGGCTCAAAGGAGACCCGCAGCGCAGGCCGGACGATCCGGGACACCATGGCGGCAGCTTCTGCCCGCGTCAGGGAGCCGCCGGCGGAAAAGGTCCCCCACGGATCTACCCCTGTGAGAATGCCAGCGCGATAGAAGGTCAGCACAGCTGCGTCCTGAGTGTCGGGGAGAGAGGTGACGGCATTGATAGGAGAGAGCATGTCCTCCGGTACTACGGCATGCAGGAGGGTAACAAAGTCTATGCGTGCGGCGGCGGCGCCGGGGGCAGCGACAGAGATGCCGCGCTCTTCCAGATAGTCTACATACCGCTGATACCAGGGTACAGTCTCATTGGGGCGGGCCGTGTCTGAGATGATAGGATCCCCGGTAAGGGCCTCGTTCATCCGGGCGGCAATGGCAGCAACCTCTCCAATGGTCAAGATTTGGTCAGGTGCAAAGGCCTGTCCTGTCCCCTGCATCAACCCAACCTCGCAGCATACCCGCGCGGCATCGGCATACCAGGCACCCTCTTCTATATCGATAAAGCCTGGATAGGTGTTCACGGCGGGGAAAACTTCCTCTGGCACAACGGCGGCAGCAGAGCCACCCAGCAGAAGGGCGGAGAGCACAAGCGCGGTCAAAACTCGCATATTTAAAGTCGCCTTCCTTTTTAGGGTCTTGCCAGTTTGGACGGGGAGAACAGAAAAAAGTTCCGCCGCTAAACTTCCCCGGGCTCTTGAATTGGCCGCCCCGCGTTGCGGGCCAAGAGCTGATCTGCGATTAGGGACACGGCGTCCTCCACGGGACAGGAGGTCTGGCTGCCTGAAGACAGATCCTTCAGTGTGACCATTTCCTGGGCAATTTCATCTTCGCCAAGGAAGACTGCGTAGGGGATTGAGAGCTTATCAGCATATGAGAGCTTCTGCTTAAATTTCTTCTTTTCGGCGTGGATCTGGGTGCGGATGCCTGCTTCGCGGAGCGTGGTGGCCAGAGAGATGGCAGGGGAGAGGTCTTCGGTCATGGGTAAGATTAATACATCGGCGGGAGCGGTGAGAAGCGCCTCATTCAAGTAGCCCTGGTCCTCCAATACAAAGAAAAGACGGGTCAGTCCGATAGAAATACCTACGCCAGGGAGTTGTTTATCGGTGTAATATTCCGCTAGGTTATCATATCTGCCGCCGGAACAGATGGAACCAATCTCCGGATGATCCAGCATGACGGTCTCATAGACGGTTCCGGTGTAGTAGTCCAGGCCGCGGGCAATGGTTAGATCCACCATAAAGTGGTCCTCAGGGACTCCAAAGGCGGCCATATATTTTACGACAGTGGAGAGCTCCTCTACACCTTGGTCAAAAAGCGTGTTCTGCCCCGTAAGCGCGTCCAGGGCAGTCAGCGGATCGGCAGAAGAAAGGAGAGCCAGAAGCTTGTCCGCAGTGTCAGCGGGTACGGCCAAATCGTCGGTGAGGATGGCCTTGACCTTCTGTGCACCGATTTTCTCCAGCTTGTCTATGGTGCGCATGATATCTGCAGACCGGTCCTCCAGTCCCAATAGGGCAAAGAGACCGTTGAGCACCTTGCGGTTGTTCACTCTGATTTTAAAGCGCCTCAGGCCCAAAGCGGTAAAGGTTTTGAAGATGATGGAGGGGATTTCAGCCTCATTGGAGATGTCCAGGGCACCATCGCCGATAATATCGATATCGGCCTGATAAAACTCCCGGAACCGGCCACGTTGAGCGCGTTCGCCCCGATAGACCTTTCCGATCTGGAAACGGCGGAAGGGAAAGGTGAGTTCATTCTGGTGCAGGGCCACATACTTGGCTAGAGGCACCGTCAGATCGAAGCGCAGGGAGAGATCAGTATCTCCCTTGGTAAAGCGGTAGATCTGTTTCTCAGTCTCTCCGCCACCCTTGGCCAGCAGGACTTCGCTGGCTTCAATGATGGGAGTGTCCAGGGGAGTAAATCCATAGAGGGAGTACGTCTTGCGCAGAATATCCACCATCCGGTCAAACTGCACCTGCCTGCCGGGCAGCAACTCCATAAAGCCGGATAAGGTACGGGGTTTCATCTGTGCCATTGGTAGTAACGCTCCTTTTGTTTATGATTCATGTTTGGATTGAGCTATATGGCGAGTTGGACAGCGAGAAGACTGGATTAAAAATTTGTGCCTTGATGGTAAAAGAGAATGCTCTCGTCCCGTATCCACGGGACGAGAGCATGTGCTTCTCGTGGTGCCACCCATGTTCAGCGGCAAAGCCGCCCTCAAACTGCTCCTGGTACGGGGAGCGGGCCGTGGATGTCTCCATCCCCGCTGTTGAAGCTGTCTTTCCTCCGGGCCTTGCCGCAAGCGCTTTCAGCCATAGACGCTTTTCTCTGTCCGGCGGTGTCCGGGCTACTCATGCTCCGTCGTCGCGGTGTCATGTGATATTATCGCAATCAGGCGAAAAAGTCAAGTATAACCTGTGCTGCGAAAGCAGGCGGCCGAATCCGCAGAGCGGGTCCGGTGGTTTCTTCTCACAGCAGAACGGCCTCTCCGCCGGTGCTCTATGCGGTAAAGGGCTTGGTCTTTGGGTTGATAATATCGCGCCAGTCCAGGTCGCCGCGCTCCAGGCCGTGAATCAGCATCTCAGCTGTGGCGACATTGGTAGCAAAGGGGATGTTATACTGGTCGCACAGACGGGTAATATACTCCAGGTCCTCGTTGAGATCGCTGGATTTGGGGTCGGAGAAAAAGAGCACCATATCGATCTCATTATAGGCAATGCGCGCGCCGATCTGCTGGCTGCCGCCGTGCTCGTGGGAGAGGAACAGGTTAACGGGCAGGCCCGTGGCCTCGGAGACCAAGCGGCCGGTCGTGTTGGTGGCGCAGAGCACATGCTTGGATAAAATACCATAATAGGCGATACAGAACTGCACCATCAGCTCTTTCTTATGGTCGTGGCTCATCAAGGCAATATTCATAACCAACTTCCTCTCTTCGTAGGCTTAACGGATTTTCATCATAGGAGTTTTTTGACCAAGTAGGCGCCGGGCGATATTCAGACAGGCAACAGCGGCGCCTCTGCTGGTGGCCAGAATCAGAGGCTGTCCCTGATTTGCTGAGAGCATAACCGTCGGATCTTCAGGAACAACACCCAGCAGGGGAAGACCTGCGGTGTCCATAGCGTCGTCAATGGTGGTATGAAGACGGCGCATGAGCCGCGGCTGAACCCGGTTGACCACAAGGTGAATGCGTTCAAGGGATCGGGAGAGTTCCGCCACGGTCCGCTGGGCATCCCGGAGGGCGGAGGCATCGGTGGTAGAGACTACAATGGCCCGGTCTGCCGCATGTACGGCCAGACGGAAGCCGTCGCCCAATCCGGCAGGGGAGTCCATTAGAATGTAGTCATAGTCCTCTTTGGCACAGCGGATCAGCTGTGCCATTCCCTCTTTGGGCAGGGTGCCGGACAGAGGGGTCATGGGCGCAGTCAACAGATACAGATTTTCAATGATAGGGTGTGGGATGGCGGCCCGGTCCAGGGTACAGCGCCCAGTGAGCACATCTGTAAAGTCCATCAGTGCCCGATCGCTGAGGCCCAGGGTGAGGTCCAGATTGCGCAGGCCCACATCCATGTCAAGGCACAAGACGCGTTTGCCCAAAGCGGCCAGACAGGAGGCAACGCCGCCGGTGACGGTAGTTTTGCCTGTGCCGCCCTTACCCGACGTAACCACAATTGCGGCTGCCATAGAGTCCCTCCTGTCCATACATTAGCATCATATCATAATTTTACAAACTAATCAATGCTTTTTTGTGCAATATAGCAGAAATTTTTTAAATGTCCGGGGAGTGCATGGAAGCAAGATTAGAGAGGGGCTTTTTGCATTTTTGCCCACCGCCTGGGGTAGCCGGCAGGTGTGGGAAAGAGTTTTTGGACAACAATGACCCTTCGGCGTACATCTGTACCAGGTATCTGATATTCCAGGACGGGCTGCAGCCTCCCGCCTAGCAGGCGAATGGCACTGACAGCAGCGGCGACCTCCTCGCCGCAGTCCATGGACTTCATGGCGAGAAAGTAGCCTCCCACCTTTACATAGGGCAGGCAGAGCTCACACAGCATCCCCATAGAGGCGACTGCCCGGGATACAGCGAAGTCAAATGAATCGCGAAAGCCGCTCACAAATGCCTGCTCTTCAGCCCTGGCGTGAAGGCAGGTGACCCCCTGTACCCCCAGCTGTTCACAGAGGGCAGCCAGCCAGTTAATCCGCTTGCCGAGGCTGTCCAACAGTGTCAGATGCAGGGTGGGCTCCAGAATTCTCAATGGTAGGCCGGGAAAACCGGCGCCGGTTCCCACATCAATGAGGGATTTTCCGGCCATGGAAATGCCGGGGAGGGTGAGCAGGGCCGCTGAGTCAAGAAAATGGAGCGCGGCCACCTGGGCGGGGTCTGTAATTGCAGTCAGGTTCATAACTTGGTTTTGCTCCAGCAAGAGACGGCCATATTCGGCCAGTACAGTATCCGCATTATCTGGAGGAGTCAGCCCCAGAATGGAAAGCCCTGTTGTAATCTGGTCTTTCATGGCGCTCCTCCTACGGCTGTTGGGCGATCAGGGCTATCATACCCAGTGCCAGGTTGATCATGCAGGCCGCAGCGGCAGCAATGCCCAAAATGAGCATAGACCCCCGGTGGTCAGCTTTAAAGCGCAGGAAGGATAGCACGGACAGTGCGCCGCAGGCTGGGAAGAGCATGATGCCGGGTGCACCGCGCAGCGGGAAACCAGTGGCCAAATTGTAGGTGGTGAGTGCTACAATAATGACCATGTAGACTACGCCCATCCAGGCCAGGGTTCGTTTGACAGGGCTGGCGGGAACATAGGGCTCCTCCTGTACTTCAGGATGCTTTTCGGGAAGATGGTCAGGGGAATGTTGAGGATCAGACATTTATGCTTTCTCCTTCAGCAAATCGCGGATTTCGGTGAGAAGCAGTTCCTCTTTAGAGGGTTCCGGGGGTGCAGGTGGGGGAGCGGCAGGTTCTTCACGTTTGCGGTGAAAGGAGTTTAATATCTTTATAATACAGAAAACGGCAAAAGCAATGATGATGAAGTCGAGTATGGTGGACAAAAAGGTCCCGAAATTGAGTGTGACCGCAGCCGAGAGCTCCTCCCCGTTTTCTATGACCGCCTGCTTTAGCACAAGTTTCCAGTTGGTAAAGTCAATGCCGCCAATGAGCATGGAGATGGCGGGCATGATGATGTCATTGACCAGAGAAGTTGAAATTTTGCCGAAAGCACCGCCGATAATGACGCCGACGGCCATATCCACGACATTTCCCCGGGCAATAAATTGCTTAAATTCGGCAATAAATCCTTTTCCTTTTTCTGTTACAGACATGAATAAAGGCCTCCTCTATAATTTTAGTTTCGCGGAGCTGGCACATGGGCTCAGGTCAGGATAAGGCGAAACAGTCCCGCTTCGGCTTCTACCACGGCAGTGTCATGGAAGATGGGATATACGGTGAGCGCGCTATCCAGAAATCAGGTGGGGGCGTCATAGTCGGGCAGAAAGTATTCGCCAAAGGGCTGGGCAAGTGTTCCAGAGGTATTCATAACACCAGCTTGCCAAGTATATTTGTACCGGATGTCTCTCGGAAATGTATCGGCTGTGTAGCGCTGTCCTACCACGGCGTCCCCTCCGAAATCGTTTTGGCTGCGGGATGGGAGGCGGCCGTTCCTTTCCTATAAGCTGTGTCTGTCAGATGCGACGCTATTTTTTCGGGATTAGGATCTCTTTGCCGCCCATATATGGCTGAAGTACTTTGGGAATTTTAACACTGCCGTCGGCCTGGAGATTGTTCTCCAACAGTGCAATCAGCATGCGAGGCGGAGCTACACAGGTATTGTTAAGCGTATGCGCCAAATAATTTTTGCCGTCTGCGCCGCGGTAGCGGATTTTCAGGCGGCGAGCCTGTGCGTCTCCCAGATTGGAGCAGGAACAGACCTCAAAGTATTTTTTCTGGCGGGGGCTCCAGGCCTCAATGTCGCACGATTTAACTTTCAGGTCAGCCAGGTCGCCGGAGCAGCACTCCAGTTGACGGACAGGGATGTCGAAATTTCGGAAGAGTTCTACCGAGTAGCGCCACATCTTCTCATACCAATCGCTGGAATCCTCGGGCTTGCAGACGACAATCATCTCCTGCTTTTCAAATTGATGAATGCGGTAGACGCCGCGCTCTTCAATGCCGTGAGAGCCTTTTTCTTTGCGGAAGCAGGGGGAGTAGGAGGTGAGAGTCTGCGGGAGCTTGTCCTCGGGCAGAATTTGGTCAATAAAGCGCCCGATCATGGAGTGTTCGCTTGTGCCGATGAGGTAGAGGTCTTCGCCCTCTATTTTATACATCATCCCGTCCATGTCGGTCTGACTCATGACGCCCTCCACTACGTTCCCGTGGATCATGAACGGGGGAATGCAGTAGGTGAAGCCTTTGTCAATCATAAAATCCCGTCCATAGGCCAGGACAGCCTCATGAAGGCGGGCAATGTCGCCCAGCAGGTAGTAGAAGCCGGAACCGGATACGCGGCCGGCGGCATCCATATCAATGCCGTCAAAGGACTCCATAATGTCGGTATGATAGGGAATTTCATAGTCGGGCACCAGCGGCTCGCCAAAGCGTTCCACTTCAACGTTGCAGGAGTCGTCTGGGCCCAGAGGTACCGTCGGGTCGATCATCTGGGGAATAACCAGCAAAATCTTGCGGATCTCATCAGCTAATTCCGCCTCCCGGGCTTCCAGCTGTGCCAGTCGGTCGGCGTTGGCCTTTACTTGGGCTTTGGCGGCTTCGGCTTCAGTGAGTTTGGCCGGGTCCTTCTTGGCCTGACCCATCAGGATGCCGACTTGTTTGGAGAGTGTGTTGCGGGCGGTGCGCAGATCCTGGGCTTCTTGTATGGTATCCCGGTTTTCTCGATCCAGTTCGAGCACCTTGTCTACCAGTGGGAGTTTTTCTTCCTGAAATTTTTTGCGTATGTTTTCTTTGACGGCATCGGGGTTTTCCCGGATAAACTTAATATCGAGCATAGCAGTACACCTCGTTTTGTATTGTTGGAATGTCTATGTTTCACGTGAAACATCATATCAGTTGAGCGCTTCGTAGATTTCTTGGTAGCGATCATAGGGTGAGAACCGGTCCGTATCTGTGGCGCTCTCCTTGGGAAGATACGCAGTTAAGCGGCCATTTTCCAGAGATGCTATCAGTTCCCGGCAGAGGGAATAGCGGCCCCGCACATAGGCCTCGTCGATTTGCCAGAAAAAATCCATGGCCTGCGCGGTCAAGTTGGCCTCGCGAACAGCTTCCGCAGCGGCATCCTGTGCCCCCTCTGCCTCAGACTGTGCATCGGCAAGCTGTCGCTCCAGATCAGTGAGCTGCGCCTCAAGCGTTTCGTTTTCTGCCTTGAGTTGGTCTCGCTCCTGGAGTATCTGGGTCAGCGTCTGTACAGCTGAATTTGAGGTCTGCTCCAGATTGTCTCTGTCCCGCTGTTGAGCAAAGTAAGACATAAGGAGGAGCAGGAAGGCTGCGGCAAAAAGGATAACCAGATAGAATAGAACAGAATTTCTTTTGTGTGGGCGTTCATGCTCTGCGTCGTGCTGGAGCCGCCCCTGCTCGTGCTTTTCCTGCTCTGTACTCAATTCCCTGAGCCTCCCTTCGGGGGAGAAACAATTTGGCCTTCGAGACGGTCCAGAAGCTCCGTCAAGTCGTCGTCACCGTAAAACTCAATTTCTAGCTTTCCCTTTTTAGTGCCTGCGGAAATGGTAATTTTGCGTCCCCACTGGCTGGAGAGATTTTTTGCTGCGGCGTCGCGATACAGCTTCATGGGGTCGGTCTGACGGCCTTGATCCTGCCCGACAGACGTCTGCTCTTGGTCCGCAAGCCGTTTTGACAGAGCTTCGGTCTGCCGAACAGAGAGATCTTCAGCCACTACCTTTTTAGCTAACTTTATCTGCAACTCTGAATCGGGAAGGGAGAGAATGGCCCGTGCATGGCCGGCTGAGAGCTGACCGTTTTCCAGTAAACTGCAGATCTCCTGAGGCAGGGCGAGCAATCGCAGTGCGTTGGCGATAGCGGGACGGGATTTGCCGACTCTCTGGGCGACCTCTTCTTGAGTAAGCCCATATTCCTCCATTAAGACTTTAAAGCCAGCGGCTTCCTCAATAGGATTGAGGTCCTCACGCTGAAGATTTTCAATGAGTCCGATTTCCATTACTTTACGGTCATCGGCCTCGATAATGACGGCAGGTATTTCGGTAAGTCCCGCCAATTTGGCTGCCCGCCAGCGCCGCTCACCGGCAATAATTTGATAATACCCCGAGGAGAGCCGCCGGACAGTCAAAGGTTGAATAATGCCGTGCAGACGGACAGAGTCGGCCAAGTCCTGAAGCGCTTCATCCTCAAAACGTTTTCGAGGCTGCCTCAGCCCAGGTTCCACTTGTGAAATGGGGAGTGAGAGCGAGCCGCCCTCCTGAGTTTGGAGCGCTACATCGCCGAGCAGTGCGCCCAGGCCTTTGCCCAGGCCGCGATCTTTACCAGCCATAGAATTACACCTTTCCAACCGGCACGTTATGTGCCTTAAACTCCTGTGCCAGGGCGATATAGGCCTCGGCGCCCCGAGAAAGCGCGTCATAGGCCAAAACCGGTTTGCCGTGGCTGGGAGCCTCTGATAGCCGTACATTCCGGGGAATAACGGTTGCATAGACCTGGCCTGGGAAGTGACGCTTGACCTCCTCGGCAACCTGGAGAGATAGATTGGTTCGCCCATCATACATGGTGAGTACGACGCCTTCCAAGGCGATATTGGGATTCAGAGATTTTTTTACAATGCGGATGGTAGAGAGCAGGTCAGAGAGCCCCTCCAGGGCATAATACTCGCACTGGACAGGTACCAGCACCGTGTCCGCTGCGCATAGTGCGTTGAGGGTCAACAATTCCAAAGAAGGGGGGCAGTCTACAAAAATGAAATCGTAGTTTGCCGATACCAGTGAAAGAGCGTCTTTCAGTAAGTATTCCCGACGTGCCATGCCAATCATCTCCACAGTTGCGCCGGCCAGGGATTTATGAGCAGGGATCACGTCCCCGTAAGGGGTTGTTACAATGGCTTTGGCGGGGTCGGCGCCATTAATCAGCACATCATAGATGTTGGGAGAAGCTGTTGTCTTGTCCACGCCAAGGCCGGAAGTAGTGTTGGCCTGAGGGTCAAAATCGCATACAAGAATACGGGCATCCAGGCTCCGAAGGGCGGCAGCCAGGTTTACACAGGTTGTAGTTTTGCCTACTCCGCCCTTTTGATTCACAATTGCAATGGTCTTTGACATGTTACACCTGCCTTTTGATTGAGTCAACGGGCAAGAAACATTATAAAGCGGATGGACAAGCAATTCAAGGGCTATAGAAAAAAAGCGCGATGTTTCACGTGAAACATCGCGCATAAGGCACAGCGGCAGCCAATAATACTAATGCTGAGGAGCCTGTTTGGGAATCCGAATGGTAAGAAGGATGGCGTCTGCGGTCTCATGCCGATCGCAAGCTGCGTTGACACCGGCAGACTTCATCATGGTCAATCCCTTATTAACTGTATTCAAAAAGAGGCGCACATCCTTAATAATAAAAGTAGGCCGGTGACGGGATTTGGGGCCGGGAGGCAAAGCTGTCAAAAGAGATTCCACATATTTTTCTGTCATTGCAACAGTAAGCCCCTGCTCCGATACATAGGAGGCAGCCTGACGCACCCGATCCGGATCGTCCTCCAGCCGCAGCAGAGCTCTGGCGTGCCGTTCAGTACATCCGTGATCACGCAGAAGGGAGAGGACGTCGGGCGGAAGTCGGAGCAGGCGCAGCTTATTGGCGATGGCCGACTGAGACTTCCCCAGTTTCCGGGCCGCCTCCTCCTGGGAAATACGATATGTACGAATCAACTCAGCAAGCGCAGTGGCCTCTTCCAAAAAGTCCAGATCTCTTCGCTGAAGATTTTCTACCAAAGCCAGCAGAGCGGAGTTCTCATCATCGACGTGAACCAGGATGCAGGGTACCTCCGTCAGCCCTGCCAATCGGGAAGCGCGCAGCCGGCGCTCTCCGGAAATTAACTCATAGCGGCTGCCCGACCGCCGGACGGAAAGCGGCTGAAGAATTCCGTGGATTTTAATACTCTCAGCCAATTCGTCCAGACCGCCTTTATCAAAGGCGGTGCGGGGCTGGTGGGGGTTGGGAACAATACTGTCTGCCGGCAGAAAGAGCACCTTGTTACTTTCAAAAAGGCCCTTTTTACGCATAATACCCATCGGCACTGCCTCCTTTGTAAAAATAACTTATTCAACCATATTTTACCATACAATCGTACAAAAAAAGTCGAATTGTGGGGGCTGGGAAATAAAAATTATTTGCCTGCAAAGGGCAAGGGCTTTCTCCGGGGCTATGCCCGGAGAAAGCCCTTGCCAAAGATCTCACTGGAGTTTGTAATCAGCATAAATGCCGCGGGGTCGTGCTGTTTCAAATAACGGCGCAGAATAATTGCCTGACTCCTGGAAAGAGCGGTAAGGATTAACCAGTGACGCTCGTGTGTATAAGCGCCGCGCCCCTCCCATATGGTGGCGCCCCGGCCAAGACTATGGGTGATAAATGAGCAGATAGGCTCTGGGTTGGAGGTAATGACGATAAAGCTCTTGCGGCGGTTTAAGGACTCTATGACACTGTCCACCAATACGGATTTAAGAACAAGCCCCAGAAGGGAAAAGAGGCCTGTTTCCACATCAAAGATAAAGAGGGCGGCACCGGCAATGATGACGTCAGAGAGCAGAAGGGCTTTGCCAACATCCATACCTGAAAACTTTTTCAGGATCATGGCGGCAATATCCGTGCCTCCAGTGGAAGAGTTGAGGTTAAAGAGGATGCCCGAGCCCAGAGCGGGAAGGATAACTGCGAAAAAAAGCTCCAGCATTTTTTGATCTGTGAGTGGGCCGGACAGCGGGCAGATCCACTCGAAGATCTGCACCAGGCCCGAGTAGAGAAGAGAACAATACACCGTCCGGAAGCCGAATCCCTTGTTGAGGACGGCAAAACCAAGGAAAAGAAATGCAATGTTTATGACACTGTTAAAAAAGGAAGGGCTCAGGGACGGGATTAACTGGCCCAGCAGAATGGCCAGACCAGAGACGCCGCCCATGGAAAAGTGATTGGGAAACTTGAAAAAATAGACGCCTGCCGATACTAAGGCGGTTCCCAGGGACATAAACCAAAGGTCGCGAATGCCATTTTTCAGCTTGGATCCCATGGTGCATCAGCTCCCATCGTTGTAGAAAAGCCGGATAATTCCCGGACAAAAAAGAAAGGAAAAGCCGAAACAGGGAAACTCGTTTAAACGACAGGCATCAAGTGGGCGCCCTGAAACAAAAAGGGCCGCAGGTACCCGGCCCCCAGCAGGGCCGGGTACTGCCTGCCATTGACGGAAAGCAGCTACCGCTGAGACATTACAGCGCCCCAGACATCATAGTAAAGGCCGTCACCGGAATAGGTTGGGATGTTGCCCAGACGCCAGAGAGAGACGCCGGTAATTCCAAACATGCGGGCCAGTGCAATCTTATCGGTTACGCTGCGCGCATCCTCATACCACAGGCGGTAGCGGCTGCCGTCCTCCGTGGTATAAAGGGCCACAGGGTTGCGGTATTTCGTGTCGTAGGTAATGATGGTATCCGCCTGAGCCAGCCGCTTTGCAATGGTTTCTGGGGCGGGGTGATAGATGGTGGACTCCAGCAGGAGTCCATTTTCATCCACCTTGAAGCCGGCGGTACCGAAGGAGATGGCCAGGGCAATTTTGCTTCTGTCAGCCACTCCGGTGCTGGAGTCCGTAATTTCGCGCAGAGCCTGATAGATGCTGGGGAATGGGGTAACCGGGGAGTCTGTACGGGCCGTGCCTACATAGCCGTCGGGTACAGAGGTCCACTGATAATCATGTGCCATAAGAATCACCTTGTCGCAGACCTCTCCCAGCCCTCTATAGTCAAAGCCGGTATACCACGTGCCGGGCTGGACACAGACGTAGAGGGCCTTGTCAGCAGGAAGTGCGGCGCGGAGCTCGGTCATAAAGGTGGTATAGTTGGCCTTCAGGGCATCTCCCTTCAAGGCCTCGAAATCCACGGTAACACCAGCATAGTCAACAGCGGCGGCAACAATGGCAGACACTGCGGCGCTGCGGGCCTCCTGGGTAGAGACGACCGCGGCGACAGTAGAGCTTTCGCTGCCGTCAGAGAGCGTGATTTTATCGGCAGCCGACGCGTAAATATTCAGATTATAGGGTGTGCGATTTCCCTGGAAATAATCCGTGGCGGGTGTGGGATCTGCAGGCTTGACCCAATCGTTCCCATTGGTATTCTCGCTGTTGAGAACAGGGCCGAGAACGGGGTCATACTCCATGCGCGCCCATCCCACACTGACTGCGTCCATATTTGCAGTCAGATTGATCTGGGAGTAGGAGGAAAAGGCGTAAAAGCCGTGGAGCCAGTCCACTTTTGAGATGTAGCGCTCATACACACGTACGAGCATGGCGGCGGCCTCCTCGCGTTTGGCAGAGAAGGTCGGCTTAAAGTAGAGCTGTCCGTTCTGCTCCACGCCGGTAATCATGCCGATGTCATATGCAATGGCGATATAACCCTGGTTGGAGGTTACATCGGGAAAGGGAAGAGAGAGATTTGTGAGCGATTGGGCGAGTTCGTCATAGCCCAGGGCCCGCACCAGCATGACTGCCATTTCCTCCCGGCTAATGTAATCCAGAGGGCGGAAAAACCCGCTGGCGTCCATCACATTGTGGGCTCGGGCGGTCTCTACACTCTCATAGCACCACTCCGTGGCACCGGAGGGAGGGCAGTCGGGATAGGAGGGAGAGTCGGGCCGCACGGATGCCCAACCGAACATCCGGCAGAGCACAGTGACGAACTCGGCCCGTGTCAGTTCTTTGCCGACGCCAAAGGAGCCGTCTGGGTAGCCGTTCATCAGACCATAATCGGCGGCTTTGTCTATCACGGGAGCGGCCCAGGAGGCGGCGGCATCGGAATAGGCCAGGGCAGAAGGGGAGATCGGGGTGGCGCAGAGCAGAAGGATTGCGGCCAGCAGGGCCGGAAGAATACGACGTTTCATGGGAACTCCTTTCCAGGCTGGGAATATTTCGTCTACACTCGACATTGTAGCAGACCAGCCTTGGAAGGACAACCACAAAATTTTTGTGAAAAGGGGGTGACGCGGGCGGCTAAATTTGGTACAATAAGAACACATGACGGCTGTTACTGGTGACTGAAGGACCCGGGGCAGCCCCTATTACTTTACAGAGAGACGGGAGAGGCCGGTATGGAGCTTTTGGAACAGCGCATTCGTAAGGACGGGAAGATTCGGGGGGGCGACGTACTGAAGGTGGACAGCTTTCTCAACCACCAGATGGATGTGGAGCTATTTCAGGAGATGGGACGGGAATTTCTTCGACTGTTTGGAGAGTGCAATGTCACCAAGATTCTGACCATCGAAGCCTCAGGCATCGGCATTGCCTGCGTGACCGCCCAGTTTTTTCATGTGCCCGTAATATTTGCCAAGAAAAACAAGACAAAAAATATAGCCGGCGATGTGTATACCTCCAAGGTGGAGTCCTTTACGCATGGGAAGGTGTATGATATCATCGTAGCCAAGGAGTTTCTGCAGCCGGAAGATCGGGTGCTGATTATCGATGATTTTTTAGCCAACGGCAGCGCGCTCCAGGGGCTTATCAAGTTGGTAGACGATGCCGGAGCTACACTGGTGGGTGCCGGTATCGCCGTGGAGAAGGCATTCCAGCCTGGCGGCGACTTGATTCGGGGCATGGGCGTCCGTGTGGAGTCGCTGGCCAGGGTAAAGAGTATGAGTGAAGAGACCGGCGTGGAGTTCTGCTGAGATCCCGGCTAAGATAGCCGTTTTTATATAAGAGAGAGCGCTGATACATCATTTGTCTAGACAAACAAAATAAGGAGGAACTGAAGTAATGAAGAAGCTGCTTGCAATGCTCCTGGCGGCTGCAATGGTCTTCACGCTGGCCGCCTGCGGCAACGGAGACCAGGGCAGTGCCGATTCTCCCGCACCTGAGACGCAGTCTCAGGCTCCTGAAAGCCAGACCCCTGAGACCCCTGAGGGCGGCGAAACCGCAGCCAAGACCGTAAAGGTGGGCCTTATCTGCATTGGCGACGAGAACGATCAGGGTTACACCTACAACTTTATCCGGGGACAGGAGGCGGCCACTGAGGCCCTGGCTGCCAAAGGCATCAATGTAGAGTGGAAGATCAAATGGAATATCGGCGAGGACTCCTCTTGTGAGGAGGCCAACATTGAGTTGGCCGAGGAGGGATGCGACCTCATTATCAACAACTCCTTCGGGTTCGAGCCCTATATGCTGAAAGTTGCGCCCGACTATCCTGAAATTGAGTTTATCTCCTGCACCAACCAGGCCTCTTGGGGCGACGATCTGGAAAATACGCATAATGCATTCGCCAACATTTATGAGGGCCGTTACCTGGCTGGCGTTGCCGCGGGGATGAAGCTCCAGGAGATGATTGACAACGGCGAGATTACCGCCGACCAGGCCGTCATAGGCTATGTAGGCGCTTACTCTTTCGCCGAGGTAATTTCCGGCTTTACCGCCTACTATCTGGGCGCCAAGAGCGTCTGCCCCTCCGTCACCATGAAGGTACAGTTTGTCGGCTCTTGGTCCAATGCCACAGAAGAGGGCAACGCCGCGGCAGCGCTGTGCGATCAGGGCTGCATTATGATCTCCCAGCACTCCGACAACACCTCTCCCGCCACCACCGCGCAGTCCAAGGGCGCGTTCCATACCGGCTACAACAACGATATGACCGGCGTGGCCCCTGACGCCTCCATCATCGGTACCCGCATCGACTGGTCGGTCTATTTTGAGTACGCCATTGAGGCTGTCGCCAATGGCGAGACCTTTGATCAGGACTGGTGCCATGGAATGGATGAGGGCGCCGTGGTTATGACGGCGCTCAATGAGGCCATTGCAGCCGAAGGCACCGCTGAGAAGCTGGCCGAGGTAGAGGAGGCCATCCGTACCGGCGAACTGCAGATCTTCGATACCTCCACCTTTACGGTTGATGGTGCCGAGCTGACACAGGCCTTTGCCCTGGATACCGACGGCGACTTTGTGGCCGACTCCGAGGAGGCTGTATTTGACGGGGCGTTCCATGAGTCCTACTTCCAGTCCGCGCCCTACTTCACCGTTGAAATCGACGGGATCGAGTGGCTTAACTCTGCGTTCTAATGCTGATCGCCCCCCCGAGGGGGGCCTGTTGGGCGGCCTTCCTGCAGGAAGGCCGCCCAACCTGTCTGCATGGGAACCCGTGTGCGCTGTCTGGAGCGGGACAGGGGCTGAAACTGGAAGAAATCTGCCCGTTTCCAGGTCGCACATGTTTTGCCACGGAGAAAAACGAAAGGAGTTCCTCTTATGAAGAAAGGCTGGTTCAGGTCTCAGATGGCCGTATTCCTTGCAGCCGTTTTTCTATGTTCCGCGCTCCCTCAGACGGCACTTGCCGCGCCGGCAGAGACGGCGGAGATCGTGGTTTATCATACCAACGATACCCATGGATATCTCAGTGGAGACGGCAGCAACACGGTAGGGCTTGACAAGGTGGCCGCCCTGAAGGCTTCCACGCCCAACTCCATTCTTGTGGATGCGGGAGACGCAACACAGGGCTTGCCCATTGCCTCGCTTACAAAGGGAGCAGATATCATCACGCTGATGAATCTTGCCGGATACGACTTGATGACGGCCGGCAACCACGAGTTTGATTTTGGTACGGAGCAATTTCTCTCCAATGTGGCGCTGGCGAACTTCCCGGTACTGGCCGCCAATGTATACCGCGAAGGGAAACCGCTTCTCTCCGGGCAGCAGGAGGGCGGAAATGGCTGCCGTGTGATCATAGAGCGCAGCGGCGTTAAGGTAGGTTTTTTTGGCTTGACAACAGTGGATACCGCCACAGCTACCAACCCCACGGGAATTGCAGGCCTTGTGTTCCAAGACGAGATTGAGACAGCCAAGCGGGAGATAGACGCGCTGGAGGCGGCGGGGGCCGATGTGCTCATTGCCGTGTGCCATATTGGAAACGGGGATGTGGCGTGCAGCAGCACGGAACTTGCCCGCGCGCTCACCGGCGAGTATCAGGACAAGCTGGATGTCATCATAGACGGACATAGCCATACGGTTGAAAATACGGAAGAAAACGGGGTCTTGATCGTACAGACAGGCTCCGGGCTGGCCAATGTAGGAAAGCTGACGCTGAAGGTCGGTGGCGGTGAAGTGTCGGCCTCCGACGAACTCTTAGGGCCTACAGACTTGGCCGGCCTGAGTGGTGATCCTTTGGTGGCAAAAAAGCTGGAAGAGATTACAGCGTCTCAGGCGGAACTGCTGGAGGAAGTCATTGGAGAGACGAATACGACCCTTTGGGCCGGCTGGATCGGCGACGTGGCAATGACCAGGCTTGTGGAGACAAACTTCGGGGACCTCGCCGCAGATGCCTACCTGGAGTCGGGCCTTGCGCTGCTGAAAAAACGGGAGCCTAATGCAGAGATTCCGGTCATTGCTGTGGAAAACGGCGGCGGTATCCGAGAAGCTCTGCAGAACGGTCCGATTACCATGGGCAGCTTGATTTCCGCTTTTCCTTTCTCCAATACACTGTATATGAAAAAAATTACGCCGGAGATTTTGTATCAGATGATGGAGATCTCAGCCTCCTGTCTGGACGGACAGGATGGAGATACGGGGATGCTTCTGCAGCAGACAATATCCGGCGGCTTCCTGCAGGTTGCAGGCTTTTCGGCTGTGCTTAATCCGGATGCCGTCCAGGGGGAGCGTGTTGCCTCCATTACCCTGGACGGTGCCGCTGCGCCGCTTGACCGCAGCGATAGCACCACACAGCTATTGCTTGTAAGCAACAATTACATCATGGACGGCGGGAATGGCTATACCATGCTGGCTGGATTGCCAAAGTACGGTGAGACCGGCGGTGAACTGGAGACCGTACAGGCATATCTGGAAAAGTGCTTGGCTGAGAATACGCTTGCAGACTACGCTGTCCCGCAGGGCCGCATCACTATGCGCGGAGACATCTATGAGCCGAAGGACTATACGGCATCCATTCGAATCGTCGATGGTGCAGGCCGCACACTGCCGAATCAGATGCTCTCTTACCGGGTAGACGGTGGAGACGGCACGGACGGGGTCACCGATGAAAACGGGATTCTGCATGTTACTCTGTCGGACGGCGCACACAGCATCCGGATTTCAGAGGGGCAGAGGGACGTATATGTAGACAACTACGCCGGCATCGGTATTGTAGAGGATGCAGTGCGCAGTTTCCCTGTGCTGACCTTCACACAGGAAGAGGGGAGCGGCCCCGATGTTGTGGCCTTTGACGATATAGAGTCTGGTGCGTGGTATTATGACGCGGTGGACTTTGTCTGCCATGCGGGCTGGATGACCGGCACAGGCATAGGCACCTTCGCCCCTGATGGGAATGCCAGCCGGGCTACGGTCGTAACCACGCTGTGGCGGATGGAGGGAAGTCCTGCAGCGGGGAGCGGCATGAGCTTCGGCGATGTGACGACCGGCACCTGGTACGAAAAAGCTGTCTGCTGGTCGGCCGCCGAGGGCGTCATGGAAGGGTATGGAGAGAGCAGGTTCGGTCCGGACGACCCAGTCACCCGTGAGCAGCTGGCCGTGATCTTGTGGCGCTACGCCGGCTACAAAGGCTGCGATATAAGCGTGGGCAGGGATACCAATCTCCTCAGCTACAGCGACGCCTTTGAAGTTGGCGAATGGGCCATCCCCGCCATGCAGTGGGCCTGCGCCTCCGGCGTGATGGAGGAAATGGATGCCGGTACCCTGAGCCCGGAGGGCTGCGTCACACGGGCGCAGCTAGCGGCCATGCTTCAGCGGTTTTGTGAGCGCTTGACGGAATAGCCAGCCTGAGTTGAAAAAATGGGGGCCGCGGGGATATGCCCTGCGGCCCCCGTTTGCCCCGGAGAACCCGACGACCTAAGGCGCTTCGGTAAAACCTCTTTTTACAGATTTGCACAGATTAGATTTACGGGCCGGAAAAAGTTTGCTATAATAGTCATACTAGGCCGGCCTGAGGGGCGGGAGAAAGGATGACAGCCTTGGAAACTGTCCATGCGATCGAGCTGAGGAGCATCACCAAGCGCTTCGGCAAAGTGGTGGCCAACGATGCCGTGGATCTGACCCTTGACCGGGGAGAGATCCTTGCCCTCCTGGGGGAAAACGGAAGCGGCAAGACTACGCTGATGAATATGCTTTCCGGCATCTATTTTCCTGATGAGGGAGAGATTCTGGTGGAGGGGAAGCCGGTATCCATCCGCTCCCCCAAAGATGCATATGACAACGGCATAGGCATGATCCACCAGCACTTTAAGCTGGTGGACGTGTTTACGGCGGCCGAGAATATTGTCTTGGGTCTCCACGATGGGGGCCGGCTGGACCGGCGTGCCATCGCCGCCAGAGTGCGTGAAATCAGTGACAAATATGGATTTGGCATTGATCCGAACAAGAAGATTTACGATATGTCAGTGTCTGAAAAGCAGACGGTAGAGATCGTCAAGGTGCTCTACCGGGGGGCGGATATCCTGATCCTGGATGAGCCTACTGCCGTACTTACGCCGCAGGAGACCGAAAAACTGTTTGCCGTCCTGCGCAATATGAAGGCCGACGGCAAGGCGATTGTCATTATTACCCATAAGCTGCATGAGGTAATGGAGATCTCCGACAAGGTGGCTGTATTGCGCAAGGGCAGGTATATCGGAACAGTCAACACTGCTGAGACCAGCCCCCAAGCGCTGACGGAGATGATGGTAGGCCGGGCGGTCAGCCTGAACATCGACCGGCCCGATCCGATCAATCCTACGCCGCGGCTGGAGGTCCGGGGTCTCACCTGCCTGGATGTGGAGGGCGTCAAAAAGCTGGATGGAGTCGCTTTCACTGCCATGGGCGGGGAAATCCTGGGTGTCGCCGGCATTGCCGGGTCCGGCCAGAAGGAGCTGCTGGAGGCGATTGCCGGCCTCTATCCAGTGGCCGGGGGATCCATTACCTACATGCCGGAGGATGGACCGCCCACCGAGCTGGTGGGCAGGACGCCCATGCAGATCAGAAAGTCCGGAGTGGTGATGGCCTTTGTTCCTGAAGACCGGCTGGGAATGGGGCTGGTAGGCGGGATGGGGATGACGGGGAATATGATGCTCCGATCCTGGCGCAGCGGCAGGGGAGCCTTTGTGAACCGGAAGGACCCCAATACCCTTGCACTGGAGGTAAAAGAGCGGCTGGAGGTGGCCACTCCCAGCGTAGACTTCCCTGTCCGGCGGCTGTCCGGCGGCAACGTGCAGAAGGTACTGGTGGGGCGGGAGATAGCCTCCTCTCCCACTGTACTCATGAGTGCCTATGCCGTGCGGGGACTGGATATCAACACGTCTTACACGATCTATAATCTCATGACGGAACAGAAGCGGAAGGGCGTGGCCGTCATCTTTGTAGGGGAGGATTTGGACGTGCTGCTGGAGTTGTGCGACCGTATCCTGGTACTATGCGGCGGCAAGGTATCCGGTATTGTAGATGCACGAAAGGCCAGCAAGGATGAGGTCGGCCTTCTGATGACCCGGGTCGGCGGCGGAGAGGGGGGCGAGAACAAGTGAAGGAACAGAAGACGCCTCTGATTCGCCTGGCTAAGCGGGACGGTATGTCCGCCGGACAGGTATGGGGGATTCGGATTGGGTCGTTTGTGGTGGCAATTCTCATAGGTGCCCTTATTTTTCTTGTGATGGGCAGTAATCCGCTGGCTGCTTATGGCACCATTGTATCCGGCTCCCTGGGCAAGTCTACTGCCATCCGCCAGACAGTGCGCATTGCCATTCCGCTGCTGGGAACAGCCCTGGCCATTGCACCATGCTTTAAAATGCGCTTTTGGAACATTGGAGCAGAGGGACAGATTACGGCCGGGGCCGTGGCTGCCAGCTACTTTGCGCTTTTCTGGCATGACAAGCTGCCCAGCGCGGCGTTAATCCTGGTGATGGCGGTGGCCGGAGCGGTGGCCGGAGGTATATGGGCTCTGATTCCGGCTTTTTTCAAGGCAAAGTGGGGAACCAATGAGACGCTGTTTACCCTGATGATGAATTACATCATTATTGGTGTGGTGAAGTGGCTGCAGGGCGGCCCTTGGGAGGGAAGACCTGGCTCCCAGATTATTCCACAGTTTGACCGGGCTGCGGTGCTGCCTAAGGTATTGGGTGTTCACTGCGGCTGGATCATTGTGCTAATCCTCACGGCTGTTATGTTTATCTATATGAAATATACCAAGCAGGGATATGAGATCGCGGTCATTGGCGAAAGTGAGAACACCGCCCGGTATGCCGGAATGAATGTGGGACGCGTCATCATGCGTACCATGTTTCTCTCCGGGGCGATCAGCGGATTGGTGGGATTTATTGTGGCCTCGGGTGCCGACAATACCCTTCATGCCGGGGTAGCTGCCGGAGTGGGTTTTACTGCTATCACGGTAGCCTGGCTGGCTCAGCTCAACCCCTTCGCCATGATCGGCATTTCAGTCCTTCTGGCGGTGCTGGAAAAAGGAGCCGACACCCTTCAGACTCGCATGAGCGTCCCTGCCTCTATCTCCGATATCATTACGGGCGTATTCCTCTTCTGTATGCTGGGCTGTGAATTCTTTATCAACTACCGGATGATTTTCCGTGGAAAGCATAAGGAGGTGTCCCGATGAACGTGGGAGTGAGTCTTCTGCTGCCCCTCTTTACCGCCGCTGTACTCAACGGCGCGCCTCTGCTGTTCGGAACACTGGGCGAAATCCTGTCTGAAAAGGCGGGCAATCTGAATCTGGGTGTAGAGGGCATGATGTACATGGGCGGTGCCATGGGCTTAGGTGCAGCCTTCTACTATGAGACCCTTTCAGGTGGAAACGCAAATGCCGCTGTGGCTGTTCTGCTGGCGCTGCTGTTCGCCTTCCTGGGCGGAGCATTCGGCGCGCTGATATACAGCTTTATTACCATCACCCTGCGGGCCAATCAAAATGTGACCGGGCTGGCGCTGGCTATCTTTGGAACCGGAGCGGGCCAGTTTATCGGCGAGTACATGCGGGTAACCTCCGGTGGGTATGTGTCCATCAGCAATGAATTAAAGGCCGTTTTCCTCAATTCTCCCTTCCCGCTGGCCCTGCAGGAAATTCCTGTGGCCGGGCCCATTCTCTTCTCCCACAATATGTTTGTGTATATAGGAATCGGTGTGGCTGTGGTGATGGCTGTTTTTCTGAACCGGAGCCGGGCGGGGCTCTATCTGCGGTCCGTAGGTGAGAGCCCTGCCACTGCCGATGCCGCAGGTATCAATGTCAATCGCTACAAGTATCTGGCCACCATCATCGGCGGCGGTATTTCAGCGATTGGCGGTATGGTCTATATTATGACCATCGCGGGCTGCGTCTGGAATCACGAAGGACTCTCCGGCGAGGGCTGGCTGGCAGTGGCCCTGGTTATTTTCTGCCTGTGGCGGCCCCTGAATGCGATTTGGGGCTCCATCCTATTTGGCGCATTGATGATTCTCTATCTGCGTCTGCAGCTGCCCTTTATTCCCGATCAGCTCTATAAGATCCTGCCCTATGTGGTCACAGTGATTGTATTAATCTTTACCAGCATGAGAAACAGCAAGGACAAACAGCCGCCGGCGAGCCTGGGGCTGCACTATTTCAGAGAAGAGCGGTAATGTATATGGTGCGGAGGGGCCGGATATCATCCAGCCCCTCCGCACTGTGGGGACACTACCCATACGGCAGCGACGCCGTTGGGGCGGTATATGGACACGACAAAGGCCGGACGCCTGCTCCTGACGTCCGGCCTCTGCCGAAGGAAAGAGGATACAATGAAATGAAAAGAAACTGTCTCTTGCAAGTATGATAATAACCGACAGATGTTAATAAAAAAATCTGAAGCTGTTACGAGAGTTTTAAATTTTCGCAATTTTATGTAAAGTTGCTGTAACGTAGGGGCGGCAAGAGCGAAAAAAGACGAAACAGGCAGGGACATAAGCCCCTGCCTGTTTCGTGGATTGGAGGATAGAATGAAAAGAAGTTTTGTCTCTTGCAGATATTATGTTACCAGTGGAATATTAAAAAAGGTAGCCTGATTTGTTACAAATATATTAAATGTGCACAAATGCATCCGGGACACAGCGCATACAGAAGAGGCAGGGTGAATGCAGCCGCTGTGTCTGGCAGTACCCAATCAGACTCCGGCAGGCGGACCGTCCGAAGGACAGGAAGGCGAGCGGAGGGATTGAAAGAATGCCTGCATCAGTGCAGAACACTCCGCCTCCATTAATCCTCCATAGATCCGCGGGTGATGGTGAAAATCTTCCTCAAAAAGATTCAAAACTGAGCCGCAGCAGCCCGCCTTGTCGTCCTTGGCGCCGTAACGGATCTGGGCGATACGGGCGTTGAGTATGGCGCCGGCACACATGGGACAGGGCTCCAGGGTGACATAGAGGGTTGCCCTGTGAAGCCGCCAGCCGTTCAGGGCTTTGCAGGCTTGGGCAATGGCTTCGATTTCTGCATGCCCCAGGGCGGTGCGGGCGCCCTCGCGCCGGTTGCGGCCGCGTCCCACGATAGTTCCGTCCCAGACCACCACACAGCCTACAGGAACTTCGCCGTCGGCCAGGGCCTCCCGGGCCAGGGAGAGGGCTTCTCTCATATAGTCCTCATGGGTCATACCGGACGCCTCCTTTTTCGGGACATGTTCGCGGTTATCATAGCATAAAAGTGAGATATGTGCTATACTTTTCCTACTGCTTTCAAATTTAACATTGTGCAGGTGAAAGACTTTGATCGAGATTGTTCTTATTGCGGTCAGTCTGGCGCTGGACGCGTTTGCGGTGTCAGTGTCAAGCGGTATTTCAGTCCCCGGATTTGGTCCCAGGCAGGCAGTAAAGATGGGGGGGTGGTTCGGCGCTTTCCAATTTCTGATGCCCCTGGCGGGATGGCTGCTGGGCAGCAGCGTCAGCACTTATATCGAGGCTGTCGACCACTGGGTGGCCTTTGCCCTGCTGGCACTGATCGGCGGACGAATGGCCTACGGTGCGGTCAGAAAAGGCTGCGGAGACGATGCAGTTGCCACGGCGGATCTGTCGGCAGCCAGGCTGGCGACCCTGGCTGTGGCCACCTCGATTGATGCTCTGGCGGTCGGTGTTTCCATGGCTTTTATGAGTGTGAACATCTTGACCTCCGCGTTTATCATTGGCATCGTGGCATTTTGCCTCTCCGTAGTCGGCGGTCTGGTGGGCCGGCGGCTGGGTTGTCTGTTTCAAAGGCGTGCCGAGCTTGTGGGGGGATTGGTCCTCGTTGCCATTGGTCTAAAAATTTTGATGGAACATCTAGCGGAGGGATAGGTATGAACCTCTGGGAAGCGCTCAAGCTGGATATGAACAAGCACCGGGCAGTGGCGATGGTGGGAGGGGGAGGAAAATCCTCCACCATGTATGCGCTGGCCAGAGGTGCACGGGACGCGGGGAAGCGGGTGGTAGTGACCACGACCACCCATATGATGCCCCACCCGAAGCTGGTCCTCACCGGCGACCCCGGCGCCGAGAGCGTACGCCTGCTGCTAGACAGGCACGGAATTGTTACGCTGGGACGGTTTTTTGAGGCGGAAAAGCTGGAGGGTGTCGGGACGCTGCTGGATTATAAAGAGGCTGCTGATGTTGTGGTGATGGAGGCTGACGGCGCCCGGCTGCGGCCGTTAAAGGTCCCACGGGATGGGGAACCGGTAATTCAGCCGGGGGTGGACGCCGTGGTGGCGGTGGCCGGAATGGACAGCGTGGGGCAGCCTATCGGCGCTGTCTGTCACCGCGTCGAGTTGGTATGCGCCCTGTTGGACAAGCCGCCCGAGGCCTTGGTGACGCCTGCCGATGTAGCGGCTATACTCTCCAGCCCCAGGGGAGGACGAAAGTGCGTGGAGGAGTGCATGGCGTTCCGGTGCGTTCTGAACAAGGCCGACACGCCTCAGAGGCGTACGGCGGCGGCAGAGGCTGCGGCGGCTTTGGCAGCGCGGGGGATCCATGCCGCCGTCACCTGCTACCGGGAAGAGGAGCGGGGCGGGAAATGCTTGTTCTGATAAAGGGAGCCGGAGATCTGGCGACAGGCGTTGCACACCGGCTGTACGGCGTGGGGGTCTCGGTGGTGATGACCGAACTGGAAGCGCCCACTGCCGTGCGGCGAGGTGTGGCGTTTTCTCAATGCATCTATGACGGTGTGGCGGAAGTGGAGGGTGTGACCGCCCGTCGGGCGGAAGGGTTACAGGAGGTCTCGGAGATCCTGGGGCGGGGAGATGTCGCCGTGCTGGCCGATCCGACGGCGGCAATCCGGAACAAGCTGCCCTTTGCAGCGGTGATAGACGCCGTACTTGCCAAGCGCAATACGGGAACCCGCATAACCGACGCCCCGGTGGTTATCGCGCTGGGCCCCGGATTTACTGCTGGGAAGGACTGCCACGGCGTTGTGGAGACGCAGCGGGGACCGGAGCTGGGAAGACTCCTGCTGGCCGGCTCTGCCACACCCGATACCGGAATTCCCGGAGAGGTGGCGGGATATTCCGCACAGCGGGTACTGCGGGTTCCGGCAGATGGGATCTTTGAACCTCTGGCCGCTATTGGAGATTTTGTGGACGTTGGGGAACCGGTGGCCCGGGTTGCAGGGATCCCGGTCCGATCCGGCCTCAGCGGCATGGTGCGGGGACTGCTGCCGCGCGGTATCCCTGTGAAGACAGGCATGAAGGCCGGAGATGTGGATCCCAGAAGGGAGCCGGAGTTGTGCCGTACCATCTCTGACAAAGCCCGGCGTGTGGCAGAGGGCGTGCTGGAGGGGATCCGGCTTTTGGGGAAGGAGGAGACATAAATGGAGCGGCTGATTTTGTGCGGGGCAGGGCACGTCTCTCTGGAAGTGGCCCATATTGCCGCCCGGCTGGACTTTACCATTGTGGTGATTGACGACAGGAAGGAATTTGCCAGTGCGCAGCGGTTTCCAATGGCGGACAGGGTAATCTGCGCCCCCTATCTGGAGGGGCTGGAGCAGGCGGGGAGTACGCCGGAGGACTACTTCGTGCTTCTGAGCCGGAGCCACGATCTGGATAAGGACTGCCTGAGCCGGGTTCTGCGGGGACAATACGCCTACGTAGGAATGATTGGCAGCCCGGTCAAAGTTAGGACTATTTTGGGGGCGCTGGAGGCGGAGGGGATTTCCCCGGAAATTCTCAGGGGGGTCCACAGCCCCATCGGTTTGAAGTTGGGTGGGCAGACTCCGGCAGAGATCGCGGTTTCTATTGCCGCCGAACTGGTACAGGAGCGCTCCCGCCGGGGCGCGGGAACTGAAGCGCCGCCGGATCGCCCCGGGGTAGTGGTGACTATCGTGGACAAAGAGGGGCCCTCGCCCCGCAGAGTGGGGACGTGGATGCACGTAGAGCCGGACGGGACCTGTACCGGAACCATCGGAGGCGGGGCGGCTGAGTTCAGGGCCCGGGCTGATGCGCTGGCCCTCTGGGCGAATGGTACGGGAGAAAATCGGAAAACCTACGATATGACCGCTGGAGCCGCGCCTGGTATGGCCTGCGGCGGAACCATCACGGTGGAATTTACGGTAAAGAGGTAGGCTATGAGGGAGATCACGCTGTTTATTTTGAAGAACTGTCCCCACTGCCGTCTGGTTTTGGCGTTGCAGGAGGAACTGCTGGCTGAGCACCCGGAGTGGGCGGGCATACCTATCCGAGTAGTGGATGAGGAAGCTGAGGCTGAATATGCCGATACGTTTGACTACTATTATGTACCTTGCTATTATGTAGATGGAAAAAAGCTTCACGAGGGTCACGCGGAACGGGAGGATGTGGAACGGATTCTGCGTGCTGCCGCCGGCGAGACGGCATTGGCATGAGTTCTGACCGCTGGAATGGCAGCAAAAAAGCCGCACAGCTTTGACTGTGCGGCTTTTTTGCTGCAACTTTAGCTGATGTGGTGCGATGCGGCGGAACCCCCCAGAGTTTGAGACACCTATAAAAAGCCGTAAGGTAAAAAAGCCTGCCGCCCTAAACAGGATAGATCCGCTTTCCTGACAGCGATTTTTGGGCTGGAGTAAAAATTTTTTTATTGAAACATTTCGGACATTTGGCGGGTGTAAAAAGCAGAAAGGATGTGGTGACGGCTGTGGAATGGACGGGTGTGGAGTTGGAGACGCTGGTTCGCCGTCACGCCCCGGCGCTCTATCGCCTGGCTTACGCGAGAACGGGGAACCGGGAAGATGCTGAGGATATTCTTCAGGAGGTTTTCCTGCGGCTGGTACGGAGGAATCCGGTGTTTCGGGATGAAGAACACTGCAGGGCCTGGCTGCTGCGGGTAGCGGTGAACTGCGCCAACAGCCTGCACACCCTGCGAAAGCGCCGAAAAGAGCTGCCTTTGGACGAGTCTTTGGAGACCGCATCAGAGCCAGGCCCTGAGGAGGGCGGCGTGCTGGAGGCGGTACTGGCTCTGCCGAAGAAGTATCGTATTCCGGTGGTACTCTATTACTATGAGGAGCGGAGTACAGCTGAAATTGCCTCAGCCCTGGGCAAAAATGAGGCCACAGTCCGAACGTGGCTTTTCCGAGCCAGAGGCCTGCTGAGGGAAATGCTGGGGGAGGAGGGCAACTATGAGCGGTTTTCATGAGGAGTTGCGCCGGGAGCTGGAGGCTTTAGGTCCTACCGATGGGCAGATCGCCGGGCTGCTGGATCGGCTGGAGAGAGGGGCTGCACACCGGAGGCGGGGGCTGTCAAGGCAGGTGGTCGTTGCCTTGGTGTTGTGTGGGGCGCTGATTGTGACGGCGGTTGCAGCGGGGCCAACCATTCGGGAGGCGCTGGACGGTATGGCAGGGCCATTTTCGCCCTATGTCAGAGAGTTGGAGGGGACTTTCGCGACACAGGGGATTGAGGTGCGGCTGGAGGGCGCTTATGCAGATGGGTACACTGCGCAGGTGTACTTTACCGTGACCGACCTGACAGGCGCCAGGCTCAACGGACATACTGGCATCAGTGCAGAGCTAATCACAGAGCGTGCAGCGTTGGGCCGGGTGACGGGCTGCCGCGTACGTACGTTTGATGAGGCGCTGCATCAGCTGGTGGTGGAGATCCGCGTAGAGGGAGGGGACCTGAGCCGGGCTGCGGAGCTGGCAGTGACCGGCCTGGACCCGGCCGGCCGCTATGCCGACGCAAGATTTCAACCGCCCGAAGAGGCGGAGACGCTGGAGACTGTCATGACGGAGGAAGGAGATATCGTCCTCCTGCCGGGGCAGACGCCCCGGTACAGCAATGATTGTGAAGGCGTGTCCATTTCTTCGATGGGGTTTGACGCCAGTGGGAGATTTCATGTGCGGCTGGCCCTGGAAGAGGGGTACACCGGAGCTGCACTGTCGGTTATGCCGGAGAGCAAATCCCAACCGGGCAGTGCGATCTATCAGGCGGACAGCGTCAAAACCGAGGTGGAGGATGGATACGACATCATGTTCCCCGCTTTAAGCGCCGACAAATTGTCTGACCTGGACAGCCTGCGGATCTATGGCGGCTATCGCGGCCCGGAGGCAAGGATAGAAGGCGAATGGCGGGTTCCTGTGGCGCTGGAACCGGTGGAACAGAGGGAAATCGCGGTAAACCGGCAGATAGGCCCCTTCCATGTGGAGAGGCTTGTGGTATCGCCCCTCAGCGTGGCGGTTTTTTACAGCGGACGGGACGAGAAGGGCAGCTTTCTCTATCAGCTTGCGGTGGAGTTGGACGGCGGCAGCCGGGCTGGGATAACGGGAAACATGGCGTCGGTGGGAAGCGGGGGAGAAGAATCCGCATTTTCCCTCTTTCCCTTTGACGAACCGGTGGATCTGGAGAGTATTTCCTCTCTCAAGCTGTTGGGAGAGGAGCTTTGGAGCCCTTGAGGCGCTGCTATATAATGAACTAGCCCGGGACAGCGTCAGCCGTCCCGGGCCGGTGTCTTACAGATCCGCCGGTGTATCAATATCCCGCAGCTCATCCGGTGAGGCGGCCTCCACCAGGCGAAGAAGTGAGGGATGAGCACGGATAACAGAGCCTCCCCCCACGTCGCCGGTCAGCGCGGCGAGCTCGGAGAAACAGGAGGCTGGAAAAATAACTGGATTTCCCCTTCTGCCCTGCCAGGAGAGGGCGCAGATGTGGTCTGGACTATCCAAAAAGGAGTTAATAAGCCGAATAATACTGTTCGTTGTCAAATGAGGCTGATCGCAGACAGCGAAGAGAGCTGCATCCATCGCTCCCAACGCGGCCAAACCCAGGCGGACAGATGCGGCCTGTCCTTCCGCAGATACTGTATTTTCAACGGGGAGATAGCCGCGCTCAGCCGCCCGGCTGAGAATATCGGGATAGGCACTCACGACAACGGCCCGGGAAAAAAGGGAAGCGGGAAGCGCAGCCATGGTTCGCTCAATCAGAGGGATGCCGTCAATCGGGTAAAGAAGCTTATTGCGTCCGAAACGACGGGCCGACCCCGCGGCCATAAGGACCGCGCCTACCCGCGTCACCGCCAGAAGCCGGAGGGACCCCGGCGGACAAAGCGGCCCCGGTTGGGGAGGACGACGCTGCCGCAGTCCACAGCCACTTCGCCGGAGAGAAGAACCATATGGATTCGCCCTGCCGTTTCCATACCCTCATAGGGGGTATAATCCACGTTCTGATGCTGACCAGCAGAGGTAATACGGTCTGTAGAATTTGGATCATAGATAACAACATCAGCGTCGCTGCCCACAGACAGCGCCCCCTTGGCGGGGTACATACCGAAGAGGCGGGCGGGCTGCTCGGACAGCAGCTTCATGAGCTGATAGGTGGTGATCCGCCCTGCGGCCACCCCGGCGGTGTAGAGGAGGACGGGGCGGTGCTCCACCCCGGGTATGCCGTTGGGAATTTTGGAGAAGTCGTCCCGGCCCAGCTGCTTGGCCCCGCCGAAGTCGAAGGAGCAGTGGTCGGTGCCCACCGTATCGATCTCCCCGCTGGCTAAGGCCTCCCACAGGGCGGCCTGATCCTCTGGGGTGCGGAGGGGAGGCGAGAGGACGTACTTGGCGCTCTCAAAGCCGGGGAGGTGGTAGCGCCCCTCGTCCAGTAGCAGGTACTGGGGGCAGGTCTCCACATAGAGGCGCTGCCCCCGGGCCCGGGCGGCCCGAATCGCCTCCAGCCCCCGGGCGGTGGACAGATGAACGACGTTGACCGGATAGCCCGCCAGTTCAGCAATGCTCAGCCAGCGGGTTATAGCTTCGGCCTCTGCCGCGGCAGGCCGGGAGAGGGGATGGGCGGCGGGGGAGTAGCACCCGGCGGCCTTCTGAGCCCGGATGCCCTCGGTCACCAGGTCGCCGTTCTCACAGTGACAGCCCACAATTCCGCCCTCCGCCCCGACAGCCCGGATCAGTTCAAAGGCCGCAGCGTCGGATACCCGCAGATTGTCATAGGCAAAATAGACCTTATAGGAAGTCACGCCGGCAGCCGTCATGTCCCGCAGTTCGGCCCGGATACGGGGATCCCAATCTTTGATGGTCATATGAAAGCCGTAATGACAAGAGGAACGCCCGTCAGCCCGACGGTGCCAAGCCTCCAGGGCAGAGGAGAGGGAGCAGCCGCGCTCCGGTTCGGCAAAGTCCAATACGGTGGTGGTGCCCCCTGCCAAGGCGGCCAGCGTACCGGAGTGCCAGTCGTCTGCCGTCTCGTTGGGGAGGCCCTTGTTCATCTCAAAGTGGGTATGGGTGTCGATAAAGCCGGGGAATACCAGCTTGCCCGCAGCGTCTATGATCCGGCTGTCCCGGCCGGGGAGAGAGACGCCAATCTCTGCAATCCTATCCCCGGCTACCCGCAGATCGGCCCGAATTGGGCCGTCGGGGCAGAGAAGGGTACCGTTTTGAATCAGAATAGACATAGCCGCCCCCTTAGATGGTCCAGAGAACAGCCGGAATGGCCAGTCTGACAATCCCAGTGACGATGGTCATGGTCCACAGACCAGAGGCGGCGGAGCCGCCGGACTGGGCCCGGCGCTCCATCAGAGCCTCGAATTTAGCGGTACGCGCCCCCCCGCCGCGGATCAGCGCTGAGAGCGTCTTCCAAGTGGACCAGACGCAAAAGGCCAGCCACAGCAGAAAGACGACAACCCATGCGGTAGGCATCTCGGAATAGGGGCGGCTGCCGCGCAGAAAGAAGGATGCGACGGTAAAGAGGAGCGCGGCGAAGACGAAGAGGTCGTGAACTGCGGTGACGGCCCGGGCGGTGGTTTTGTACATAGGCCTCTTCCTTTCCTGTTAAAATACCATGCCTCGCGAGGAGAGGGCGGAGCGCAGAGCGCCCATGTCGGGCGGAATCAGCATGGGCTCCCCGGCGGCCCGGATGCCGTTCTGCACGTCCTTGAGGCCGTTGCCTGTAACGACGGAGACCACGGTGGCGTCCGGGGAGATAAGGCCCAGCTCCAGGGCCTTTTTCACTCCCGCCGTGCCAGTCACCCCGGCGGGCTCACCGAAAACGCCCTGGGTGCGGCCCAGCAGGCGCATGGCGGCGAGTATCTCCTCGTCGGAGACATTGACGGCTACGCCGTCCGAGGCCCGGACGGCGGCGAGGGCCTTGTCGGCGTTGCGGGGGACCCCCACGGCGATGGAGTCGGCCAGGGTGTTCTCCTCCATGGGGGACCAGGGCTCGCCGGTGCGGAGGGCGCGGTTCAGGGGGCAGCAGCCCTCGGCCTGGACAGAGATCAGCCGGGGGAGGCGGTCGATGAACCCGGCGGCGTACAGGTCCGTCAGGCCCTTCCAGGCCCCGGCGATGGTGCAGCCGTCCCCTACCGAGAGGGCGATGTAGTCGGGGACCTGCCAGTGGAGCTGCTCCATGATCTCCAGAGTGACCGTCTTCTTGCCCTCGGAGAGGTAGGGGTTGATGGCGGCGTTGCGGTTGTACCAGCCCCAGCGGTCGATGGCCGCCTTGGAGAGCTCGAAGGTGTCCTCGTAGGAGCCGTCCACGCTGATGACGGTGGCCCCGAAGATCATGAGCTGGGCCACCTTGCCCTTGGGCGCCCGGGCGGGGACGAAGATGTAGGTTTGAAAGCCCGCCGCCGCGGCGTTGCCTGCCAGGGAGGAGGCCGCGTTGCCCGTGGAGGAACAGGCGATGGTGTCCGCCCCCGCCTCCCGGGCCTTGACCACCGCCATGGCGCTGGCCCGGTCCTTCAGGGAGGCTGTGGGGTTCTGGCCGTCGTCCTTGATGTACAGGGTCTTCAGGCCCAATTCGGCGGCTAGGCGATCAGCCCGGTACAGGGGCGACCAGCCCACCCGCAGAGGGGGCGGGGGAGAGGTGTCTTCCACAGGCAGGAAGGGGCGGTAGCGCCACATGGAGAAGTCCCGGCTTAGCGCCAGCTGATGCGGGGAGAAGTCCCGCCGGATGGCGGCGTAGTCGTACTGGATATCCAGGATACCGCCACAGGCGCAGGTGGTCAGGACGGGGACCGCTGGGTACTCCCGGCCGCATTTGACGCATCTGGCGCCGAGGACGTAGGTCATGAAAAGCAGCTCCTTTCTGAGCGGGCGGGGGCAGGATTACAGGCTCCTGAGGACTCCGGTGGCCTCATTGAAGGCGGAGATCAGCTCATCCAGCGCCCCGGCTTGGCCGTGGACGCCCTTCCAGGTGCTGTCCTCGTCGTACCACAGGTCGTTGAGCTCGTGCATATCCCGGCCCTGCTGCTCTACCCAGGTGTAATACTTCAGGTTGTGGATCCGCTTGCGCTGGTAGTAGTTCAGCTCCGCCATGGCATCGGTGCGCAGGCCCAGCATGTGGAGGTGGTGATCCACCGCCGCCGCCGTCTCACCGTAGGGGCCATAGGTGTCGGCCAGCTCCTGGATGCGGGAGCCGTACATGGCCGCCGAGTCGGTGAGCACGGTGGCCACGACGTCCCGCCCGGTGAGCTCGTAGTACTTGGCCAGCTTGATGCAGCAAAGCACGTTGGCAATGCCGCTGATGCCCAGCAGGGGCAGGTTGGCAATGGTCTCCTCGTCCACTCCGGCCGAGCGCAGGTACTTCTGGCCCTCGGGGGCGTTGAACAGGCGCAGCAGGCGCTGGGAGTCCTCGTCGTCAATGTCAATCACCATGTCGGTGTTCTTTACGTTGTGAATCCAGGGGATGTGCTTGTCGCCGATACCCTCGATGCGGTGGTCGCCGAAGCCGTTTTCCAGGATGGTGGGACACTGGAGGGCCTCGCCCACCGCCAGCTTCATCTGGGGGTAGACTTCCTTCAGGTAGTCCCCGCAGCCGATTGTGCCCGCGCTGCCCGAGGTGAAGCAGGCGCCGGAGAGGCGGTCGCCGGGCCGCCGGATGGCCTCAAAGACCTCCTGGATGGCGCTGCCGGTGATTTGATAGTGCCACAGGTGGTTGCCCATCTCCTCAAACTGGTTGAAGATCATGCAGTCGCTCTCCCGGCGCAGCTCGTGGGTCTTGTCAAAGATCTCCTTTACGTTGCTCTCGCAGCCGGGGGTGGCGATGACCTCGCCGGCGATCTGCTCCAGCCATTCAAAACGCTCCCGGCTCATGCCGGCGGGGAGGATGGCAACCGACTTGACGCCCAGCAGCTTGGAGTTGAAGGCTCCGCCCCGGCAGTAGTTGCCCGTAGAGGGCCATACCGCCCGCTGCCAAGTGGCGTCGAATTGGCCGGTGACCAGCCGGGGGACCAGGCAGCCGAACGAGGCCCCTACCTTGTGGCAGCCAGTGGGGAACCATTTGCCCACCAGGCAGACGATACGGGCGGGGACTCCAGTGAGGGCGGGGGGAAGCTCGATGTAGTTGGGGACGGGGCGGTAAAGGCCGCCGGTCTCCTTCTGCTCGTTTTTCCAGGTGATGCGAAACAGATTGAGGGGATTGACATCCCATAGTCCTACCTGTTTCAGGCGATCCTTGATCTTGTCCGGGACAGTCTCAGGGTGCTTCATGTTTTCAAAGGTGGGGATAACCACGCCGTTCATGCGGGCCGCCTCAATGTTGTGCTCCAGCTGAACCTGGTTAATGGTCAGGTCAATCATGGGACGAGCCTCCTCCAGAGATATTTGTACCCCCATCATAGCACAGGCGGGGCAGAAATCAAGAGAAAATCAAACTATTTTCAGGACGACTAACAAATTTTTAGGTTTACCGTGCTTTCTCTTTCCTTTTTGGATAAAATGCGCTATACTGATGGCTAAGAGGAGGTGCTTTTTATGGAGGTCGGCAGAAGTCTAATCCGGGTGGACGCATTTGACAAGGTGACCGGACGCGCCAAGTATACCGATGATATGGGAATGCGCGCCGCGCTGACGGCAAAAATTCTCCACAGCACCATTGCCAACGGCTGGGTCAAGTCTATAGATACAGCTGCCGCTGCCGCCCTGCCCGGTGTGGTAAAGGTATTGACCTGTTTTGATGTGCCCGACATCCAGTATCCTACCCCCGGCCATCCCTGGAGCGTGGAAAAGAGCCATCAGGATGTGGCGGACCGAAAGCTGCTCAACCGCCGGGTGCGGATCTACGGGGACGATATCGCCGCTGTGGTGGCGGAGGATGCGATCACCGCCCAGCGGGCATTGGAGCTCATTCAGGTGGAGTATGAGAGTTACCCCGTGGTACTGGAGCCGGGAGAGGCCATGGCCCCTGGCGTTGTTCCCATCCATGAGGAGTATCCGGACAATGTGCTCAAGCATACCATCTCCGAGATCCCCATCCCCCCGTCAGACTTCCGCTGCGCGGAGGATGTGCTCTCCTGTAAGGCTTATCATCCGTTTCACGGCCATTACGAGACCCAGCAGGTCCAGCACTGTCATCTGGAGAACCCTGTCTCCTATGCCTATGTGGAGGGCGGCCGGCTCACGGTGGTTACCTCCACCCAAATCCCGCATATCGTGCGCCGGGTTATCGGTCAGGCGCTGGGGATTTCCTGGGGAAAGATACGGGTGATCAAGCCCTGCGTGGGGGGCGGGTTCGGTAATAAACAGGAGGTGCTCTACGAGCCGCTCAACGCCTGGCTGTGTACGCAGGTGGGCGGACGCTGCGTCAAGCTGGAGCTCACAAGGGAGGAGACTTTCCAGAATACCCGCTCCCGCCACCCCATCGCCTTTGATGTGCGCGCAGCTGTGGACGGGGATGGGAACCTGATGGCCAGGGAGTGTGTGGCCGTGTCCAACCAGGGGGGCTACGCCTCCCATGGGCACTCCATCGCGGCCAACGCCGTTACCGGGTTCCGGCAGACCTACCTGGATCGGCTGGCGCACCGCAGCGAGGCCTATACCGTCTACACCAACCGGTCCGCGCCGGGGGCCATGCGGGGGTACGGCATCCCCCAGGCCAACTTTGCCCTGGAGTGTATGATGGAGGATATTGCCCGGGAAATGGACCTGGATCCCTATGAATTCCGGTATCAGAACCTGATGCCCCTGGGTTATGTGGACCCGCTCAACGGCATCACCTGCCACTCCACCGGAGCGCGGGAATGCATGGAGAAGGGGCGGGCGTGGATCGGCTGGGATGAGCTGCGGGAGAAATATAAGAACCAGACCGGACCGGTCCGCAGGGGAGTGGGCATGGCGGTTTTCTCCTATAAGACCGGCGTGTATCCCATTTCTCTGGAGACCTCTTCGGCCAGACTGATTCTCAACCAGGACGGTACGGTACAGCTGCAGCTTGGCGCCACCGAAATCGGACAGGGGGGCGACACCGTCTTTACCCAGATGGCCGCGCAGGCCGTCGGCATCCCCGCCGAGGACGTACATATCGTCTCCGTACAGGACACCGATACGGCTCCCTTTGACACAGGGGCTTACGCCTCCCGTCAGACGTATATCACCGGCCACGCCATTAAAAAGACAGGGGAGCTCTTCCGGCAGAGGCTTCTGGACTACGCCCGGGGGCTGCTGCCTGAGGCGGGGAGACTGGATGTGCGGGGGAGAGACGTGGTGGATGCCGCCACCGGAGAGCCCCTGCTCTCCCTGTCGGATCTGGCGATGGAGGCTTTCTACTCCCTGGAGCACAGCGTTCATATCACAGCTGAGGCCACCTGTCAGGTAAAAGATAATACCTTCTCCTTCGGCTGCTGCTTTGCCGAGATCGAGGTGGATATACCGCTGGGCAGGATCAAGGTGCTGCGTATTGTCAACGTCCATGACTCGGGCCGCCTGATTAACCCCAAGCTGGCTGAGGCCCAGGTCCACGGCGGTATCAGTATGGGGCTGGGCTATGCCCTCAGCGAGGAGATGAAGTTTGACCCCGGCACGGGGAGGCTTTTAAACGGCAATCTGCTGGATTACAAGCTGCCCACGGCACTGGATCACCCGGAGCTCCATGCCCTCTTTGTAGAGACGGAGGACCCCTCAGGGCCCTTCGGCAACAAAGCGTTGGGGGAGCCGCCGTCCATCCCGGTGGCGCCCGCCATTCGCAACGCCCTGCTCTATGCCACCGGTGTGGCGGTCAACACCCTGCCCATGAGCCCCCAGCGTCTGGTGGAGGCATTTCAAAGGAAGGGGCTGATTTGATTGTTTGATTTTAACGCCATTTACCAGGCCCAATCGCCGGAGGATGCCATCCGGGCGCTCAAGGCCGATCCATCCGCACTGGTCATTGCGGGGGGGACTGACATACTGATTAAAATCCGGGAGGGACGGCTGGCGGGGTGCAGTTTAGTGTCCATCCATGGACTGAGAGAGCTGGAGGGAGTGACGCAGACGCCTGACGGAGCAATTGAGATTGGCCCGCTGACAACATTTCGGAACGTGACCTATGATAAAATCATCCGTAAAAACATCCCTGTGCTGGGGGAGGCGGTGGACCAAGCGGGAGGGCCGCAGCTGCGGGCTGCCGGAACCATCGGCGGCAACGTGTGCAACGGCATTACCTCGGCCGACTCGGCCTCCACGCTCATGGCTCTGGACGCGGTCATGCGGGTGAAGGGGCCGCGGGGAGAGCGGGAGGTCCCCATCGCCCAGTGGTACAAGGGCGTTGGGAGAGTGGACTTGGCGCCCTACGAGCTGCTGGTGAAAATCGTGATTCCCCGGGAAAATTATGAGGGGTATTCCGGGCACTATGTAAAGTACGCCATGAGGAATGCCATGGATATTGCCACGCTGGGGGTAAGTTGCCTGGTCAAGCTCTCGGAGGACAAGGAGACGGTAGAGGATCTGTCCCTGGCCTTCGGCGTGGCCGCGCCGGTTCCCATACGTGCATATGGAGCCGAGGCGGTGGTTCGCGGCATGGGGGTAGTCGAGGCTGTTGAACGGATCGGGGCCGCGGCACTGGAGGAGGTCGCTCCGAGAACCAGCTGGCGGGCGTCAAAGGAGTTCCGCATCCAGCTGGTGAAGGAGCTCTCAGGCCGGGTTTTGCGGGAGGCTGCACGGAAGGGAGGCGCTGCGCTGTGATTCAGGTCTGGAGGGCCGTCGTCAACGGCAAGAGCGTGGAGATAGGTATTGATCCCCGGGAATCCTTAGCAGACGTGCTGCGGGAGAGGCTGGAGCTTACCAGTGTCAAGAAGGGCTGCGAAGTGGGGGAGTGCGGAGCCTGCACCGTCCTGGTGGACGGGGTGGCAATCGACTCGTGCATTTACCTGGCCGTATGGGCGCAGGGCAGGAGCATCCTTACTGTGGAGGGCCTGCAGGACAAGAACGGAGCCCTCTCACCCGTTCAGAGGGCCTTTGTGGAGGAGGCCGCCGTGCAGTGTGGCTTCTGTACACCCGGCATTATCATGTCTGCCGTGGAAATTGTGGGCTCAGGAAAACGGTATACACGGGAAGAGTTGCGCAGGCTCATCTCCGGACACCTGTGCCGGTGCACCGGTTATCAAAATATTCTCAACGCTGTCGAGCGGGCGGTAGAGGAGGCCCACCGGTTCGTGGGCGCTGACGAGTAAGGCACGATGTTTTAGGGCGCCCGGAATCCTTCAAGGATTCCGGGCGCCTTTTTTTGCTGTTAGACTGCGACATAGAGGATGGTCCAAGATAAAAAGTCGCCTGATGGAAAGGTGAATAAAGGAAATGGAGACACAGCACCGGGAGATGTCCAGCAGTGGAAAGCAGATGAGATAGGGCAAAAAAGCGCTTCACTATGCAGGCGGCATATTGTATTGAGCGCTATTTTTAATAAAATAGCAGCATATGGATCTGTTTGAGCGGCTCGGAATGCATGGGCGTTTTGCTGCACATGAGAACAGACAACATGGGCTGTCAGAAAATAGGCTGCTAGGAGGAAAGAAAATGGGTATGTTTGATTTTAGGCGCTGTGATGGTTTTACCGGCAGCATCCCACAGCATTTTATTGACGAAAAGTTTCCCAAGTGCCCGATGTGCGGTACAAACGAGCCCTACTGGAAGCTGAAGGACAAGATGGAGCTGATGGGGAACCGCACGATGTTCCTGTGTGACAAATGCGGCTGTATTCTCTCGGCGACGACGGCGGATTTGACCGGCTTTTCCAAGAGTAAAGCCGGTCTGCTGACGACAGCGGGCGCCTTCAACGCAATTGGTAAAAAGGCCAGTGGCAAGAAAGTGAATACAGTGTATATGAAGGTGGAGGAAGTAGGCAGCGCACAGACCACAAAAGTCTATGAAAAAAAAGAGATGCCAATCGAGGAGCTTCAGCAGCTGGCCGAGAGCCTCTGATTCAGAGGGAGGACGTATGGCAAAGTTGGTTTTTTTACGCCGGACAGAAAAAGAGATTGAAATTTTCGGCGGGGACGTATACTTTGATATTGATGGAAAAAACGTAGGCACCCTGTCCCGGGTCAATCAGGAGATTGAATTGCCGGCCGGAGAGCATACCATCAAGATGTACAAGTCGCACACCTATGACACATTTATTGGATTCGCGGCTTCCACGATTCAACTGGGGGATGATGAGAAGCTGATGGTCAAATATTCCCCGCCCATGATGGTGAACCAACCAGGAAATATGATTGTTTCCCCCTATGACGCCGGACGTGAGGAGGAGGCACTGAAGGAACGCGAACGGATCATTGAAAGAGATTTCGTGCATGAAGAGAACCGAAAAAAGGAGCAGAATCGAAAATATAATAATGGTGTAAAGATTGTTATCATATGTGCTGTCATTTTTGCTGTTATATTTGCCATTTATGAAGTCGCGATAATGTCTGCGTTCTGGTGATGAGGGTAGGACGGAATGGTGTACCTCCTTTTGGTGCTGAGTATGGCCGCCGTACTGGGGCTGATTCCTGCATATATTGCGAAGGAAAAAGGTTACAGCTTTGGTCTGTGGTGGCTCTACGGGTGGATGCTTTTCATCGTTGCGATCATCCATGCCGTCTGCCTTCCGGAGAGATATGAACGAAACGAGAGGCCATCCTCTGTTCCCTATACTCCCACGTCAGCAGGATCGCGGGCAGACGAGCTGGGCAAATATAAAAAGCTGCTGGATGAGGGTGCGATCACAGAGGAAGAATATCAAAGGGTAAAAAGGCAGATCTTGGGCGGGTAAAGACCGCCTTCGATCAGCATATCAAAGGACGCCGCCGGAGGATAACCGGCAGCGCCTTTTTGATAAAAGTATGGAGCGGCACAGCCCCGGGGCTGTGCCGCTCCAGTTTTTCAAATGTGCTCCGCAGGCCTGCTGCAGAGGGGCATCAGCACATGGGCTTGAGGTCGGGGCTGATGATCAGGGTAGCCTCGGTGGCGGCCTGAATCTGTTCCACGGTGAACTCGGGGTTGTATTCTACCAGCTCCAGGCCCTTGTCGGTCACGTTCATCACGCCCATCTCGGTGATGATCTTGGTGATGCACTTGACGGCGGTGTAGGGCAGCTTGCACTTCTTGAGGATCTTGGGATTACCCTTGGCGGTGTGCTCCATAGCCACGATGACGTTCTTGGCGCCCACCAGCAGATCCATGGCGCCGCCCATGCCGGGTACCTTCTTGCCGGGGATGATCCAGTTGGACAGGGAACCCTCCTCGTCCACCTCCAGGCCGCCCAG
>ERZ857955.511-NODE-511-length-44372-cov-4.042354_pt1 | contig 44372 bp, 39 predicted proteins | sample MGYA00519956_ERZ857955 | MGnify/ENA primary metagenome ERZ857955 (study PRJEB31778, sample SAMEA3449378) | human gut metagenome | biome: human gut; feature: human-associated habitat; material: faeces | place: United Kingdom | collected 2010/2012 ...
AAAACATCCGCCTCCCGGGCTCTGCAGAGCCCGGGAGGCGGATGTTCCATATTGATGGCAGAGGCGCGGCGCCATTAGATTTTGGTAAACTCCGAAACCCGCGCCAAGATCTGATTCATCAGCGTATCAAACTCAGCCAGGGGCTCCTCCACGAAGGTCAGATCTCCGGGCTTTCCCCGGACCAGCCAGAAGATGGCCACCAGATACTCCATCTGTCCCTTCTCCAGCTTGCGGGTCAGAGGCCTGCCGTCCTTATACGCGTAGATGGTCAGGCGGCTGGCGTATTTCCCGGGCAGCCTGCCCTTCTCCCGCAGGGGGTAGACCGACGCCCGGTTTCCCAAGCCCTCCTTGAGCTGCACCAGCATGGGCCGCAGTTCAAGGCCATATTTCCTGGCCCGCCGCTCGTATTCGCCCAGCCGCTCCCGACACTGGTCCATCACTGCGCCCTCAAACTCCAACACACGCGCTACGGTGTCGTCCATCCGGGCGCCGCCCATTCCGCTCATACCAGTTCCTCCCCTCAGCCCTTCCCCAGGCTCACATTCTTCTCATAGGCCGCCAGCACCGCCTCGATGGCGGCCGAACGGAAGGCCCGCCGCTCCAGAGCGGCCACACCCGCGATGGTGGAGCCGCCGGGTGAGCACACCGCATCCTTCAGCGCGCCGGGGTGTTCGCCGCTCTCCAGCACCATCGCCGCCGCCCCCAGCACGGTCTGGGCGGCGTAAATCTGCGCCTCCCGCCGGGGCAGCCCCGTCATCACACCCCCGTCGGCCAGCGCCTCAATAAACTGGTACACATAGGCCGGTCCGCAGCCCGCCACGGCGGTAAACTGATCCATCAGGCCCTCAGAGATCCGCTCCACCCGGCCCGCCCGGCTCAAAATCTCCTCCACGGCCCCGAAATGCACCTCGGCCACGCCGGGCGCGGCAGTGAGGGCCAGCATCCCCTGCCCAATGGCGGCGCAGGTATTGGGCATCACCCGCAGCACCGGGACCTCCTGTCCCACCCAGGCCCTGATGGCATCGGTTCGGATGCCGGCGGCGATGGACACGACGGCCTGTCCGGCTGTCAGCCCGGGGGCCAGGGCACGGGCCACCTCCGGCAGCACCTGGGGCTTGACGCACAGGAAAACGTAGGACGCAGCCCCAGCCGCCTCCCCGTTGGTTCGGGCTGCCGTACAGCCCAGTTCTTCCGCCAGAGCCTGCGCCTTCTCATACAGATAATCGGCAATGACCACCTGGTCCGGCCCGACCGCACGGCAGGCCGCCCGGATCAGCGCCCCGCCCATATTTCCGGTACCAATAAAGGCCGCTTTCTTCAACATGTCACATTCCCGCTTTCCCATTGAAAAATCTGGAGCTATTGTATCATATCCGATTGCAAATTGCGATCTCTTTTTGATATACTAGATTTCATGAATGAAAGGGGTGTTTTTATGTCGGACCATATGGGACTGCTTCACATCTACTATGGAGACGGCAAGGGCAAGACCACGGCGGCCTTTGGACTGGCTCTGCGCTGCGCCGGACGGGGCAGACGGGTGGTCATCGCCCAGTTCCTGAAGGGAGGCGGCAGCGGCGAAGTGTCCGCTGCACAGCGCTTTCCTGAGATCCTGCTCCTCCGCGGCGAGGGCCCGAACAAATTTACCTTCCAGATGAACGGCGAGGAAAAGTCACAGACCGCCGCGGCCTGCCTCACCCTGTTCCGCTCCGCTGCTGAGCAGGCCGTCTCGGAGAACGCCCGCCTGCTGGTGCTCGACGAGCTCATCGACGCCTGCTCCGGCTTTCTCCCCCTGGAGGAGGTCACATCCTTCCTGGACGGCAGGCCGGCAGGCCTGGAGGTAGTCATCACCGGACACAGCCTGCCCAAAGCGCTGGCCGAACGGGCCGACTATATCTCCCATGTCGTCAAAGAAAAGCACCCCTATGACAGAGGGGTAATGGCCCGGCCTGACATTGAATTTTAGAATTGGTTCAGGGCTGCGCTTCCGTCGTCCGCCCCTTTTTCAATCGCCCGAATTACCACATCATACCCAAAGGCCGCGTTTACCTGGATATGGACCCGCTCCCCTACTTTCCGGCCCAGCAGGGCCTTGCCCACAGGCGACTCCTTGCTGATGAGCCCCCGCAAGGCGTCCTGCCGGACGGTGGTGACGATCTGATAGGTCTCTGTCTCGTCGTCCTCCTCCAGGTATACGGTGACCCTGTCGTAGAGGCCCACCGTGCCCTCCCCCGAAGTATCCCGGATGACGCGCGCCGTCTTTATCATATTCTCCAGAAAGCGAATCCGGCTCTCATTTCGGTTCTTCTCCTGTTTGGCGGCCTTGTACTCGAAGTTCTCGCTCAGATCGCCAAAGCCCCTGGCTTCCTTCACCGCCTCCAGCAGCTTGGGCCGCAGCTCGATGCGCCTGTGGTCCAGCTCCGCCTTCATCATCTGGATGTCCTTTTCCGTCAGCTCGTTGTACATGTCCATCGCTCCCTTTCCTGGAGCTATGATAGCACAGCGGGGCGCGCCGGGCAAGAGCGCCCTGCCCTCTCTGCAAAATAGCGGTTGACTTTTCCGCCGTCCCCCTCTATACTGGGAAGTACAAAGGAATATCGTCGGATGACGGGACCGAGAGAGCGCGAGCAATCGCCGCCGAAGGGGAATGGCTGTAAAATCTCTCAGGCAAAGGGATCGGCCCCTGACGAACCTCTGGAAAGCGGATCATTTCCGCGCCGTCGAGGCAACTCCGGCAGGGCGCGCAGCGCCGGGGCCGGGGGAAACTTTCAGGTTATATGACAGAGCGTATGGCTTTATTTGCCATGCGCTCTTTTTGTTTTTTATTTCAGAAGGAGGAAGAGAGATGGAACGTAAAACGCCCCTCTATGACCGCCACGTGGCGGCGGGAGGCAAGATCGTCCCCTTTGCCGGGTGGCTGCTGCCCGTGCAGTACGCCGGCGTCATCGCCGAGCACAGGGCGGTGCGGAGCGCCTGCGGGCTCTTCGACGTGTCCCACATGGGGGAGATCGTCCTCCGGGGCAGCGAGGCCCTGGAGAATTTGAACCGGCTCATGACCAACGACTTCTCCGACCTGGGCGAGGGTCAGGCCCGATACTCCCCCATGTGCGACGAGAGGGGCGGCGTGGTGGACGACCTCATCGTCTACAAGTGCGGCGCGGGCTCCTATCTGGTGGTGGTCAACGCCGCCAACACCGAAAAGGACTTCCAGTGGATCTGCAGCCACCTGACTCCCGGCTGCGAAGCGGAGGACATCTCCGGTCAGGTGGCCCAGCTGGCGCTCCAGGGCCCAAAGGCGGAGGACATTCTCTCCCGTCTGACCCGCGAGATCCCCGCCAAAAACTACACTGCCGTCCGCGGCACGGTGGCTGGGCTGGGCTGCCTGATCTCCCGCACCGGCTACACCGGCGAGGACGGCTTCGAGCTCTACTGCGCCCCCGGCGATGCCGTAGCCCTGTGGGACGCGCTGCTGGAGGCTGGGGCCCCCGACGGTCTGGTCCCCTGCGGCTTGGGCGCCCGGGACACCCTGCGCCTGGAGGCCGCCATGCCCCTCTACGGCCACGAGCTCTCAGCGGATATCAACCCCTACGAGGCGGGTCTGGGCATCTTCGTCAAGCTGGACAAACCAGACTTCATTGGCCGCTCCGCCCTGGAGCAGGCCCGCCCTGTACAGCGCCGCCGTGTAGGCCTCAAAATGACCGGCCGGGGCATCGCCCGGGAGACCTGCCCTGTCTACGACGGCGATCGCCAGGTGGGCGTGGTCACCTCAGGCACCCACTGTCCCTGGGTCAACCAAGCTGTAGCCCTGGCTCTGGTGGAAACCGCCTATAAGGACCCCGGCACCCCCCTCTCGGTGGACGTCCGCGGCCGCCGGGTGGAGGCCGAAATCGTGAGGACACCCTTCTATAAGCGTTAAATTTGTATAAAACACAACATATTATACAGGAGGTAATTAAAATGAATATTCCTCAGAACCTGTCCTATTCCAAATCCCACGAGTGGGTCAAGTTGGAGAGCGGCGAGGCCCTGGTAGGGCTCACCGACTTTGCCCAGAGCGAGCTGGGCGACATCGTCTTTGTCAACCTGCCCCAGGAGGGCGACGCCGTCTCCGCCGGGGAGGCTCTGGGCGATGTGGAGTCGGTCAAAGCAGTCTCGGACGTCATATGCCCTGTTACCGGCACTGTGCTGGCTGTCAACGAGGCCCTGCTGGACAACCCCGCCCTGGTCAACGAGGACCCCTACGAGGCCTGGTTCATTCGGGTGGGCAGCCTGGGCGGCCAGGAGGAGCTGCTGGACGCCGCCGCCTACGAGGCCCACTGCGCCGCCGAAAAGGAGTAAGCCGATGGGAAGCTATCTGCCCGCCACAGAGCCGGAGCGCCAAACCATGCTCTCCGGCCTGGGCCTGAACGGACCGGAGGACCTCTTTGACTGCGTGCCCAAGGCTGTGCGCCTGTCCGCCCCGCCCGAGGGGCTGCCCGGCCCCAGGTCTGAGCTGGAGGTCCGCCGCCTCATGGAGGGACTGGCCGCCAAAAACACCGTCTTCCCCACCATTCTGCGGGGAGCGGGGGCCTACCGGCACTACATCCCTGCCGCCGTCTCCGCCATTGCCGCCAAAGAGGAGTTCGTCACCGCCTACACCCCCTATCAGGCCGAGATCAGCCAGGGGGTGCTTCAGTCCATCTTTGAGTTCCAGACCATGATCTGTGAACTCACCGGCCTGGACGCCGCCAACGCCTCAGTGTACGACGGGGCCTCCGCCGCCGCAGAGGCCGTCGCCATGTGCCGGGACCGGAAGCGGGGCCGGGTGTACCTCTCCGCCGCCGTCCACCCCGACGTGATCGCCACCGTACGCACTTACTGCTTCGGATCCGGGGCCGAGCTGGAGATCCTCCCCGTCAGGGACGGCGTCACCAACCTGGAGGCCCTGCGCGCCGCCCTGGGGGCGGACGCCGCCTGTGTTCTGATCCAGCAGCCCAACTTCTTCGGGGCGCTGGAGCCCTGCGGCGAGATTGCGGATATCATCCACGCTGCGGGGGCCAAGCTCATCATGAGCGTCAACCCCGCCGCCCTGGGGGTACTCAAGTCCCCCGGCGCATGCGGAGCTGACATCGCCGTGGGCGAGGGTCAGCCCCTGGGCATCCCTCTGTCCTGGGGCGGGCCCTACCTGGGCTTCATGGCCGCCGCCGCCCCCCTGATGCGCAAGCTCCCCGGCCGGATCGTGGGTGAAACCACAGACGCCAAGGGAGAACGGGCCTTCGTCCTCACCATGCAGGCCCGGGAGCAGCACATCCGCCGGGAGAAGGCCAGCTCCAATGTGTGCTCCAACCAGGCCCTGTGCGCCCTCACCGCCTCAGTCTACCTCACTCTCATGGGACCGGAAGGGCTGCGGCAGGTGGGCGAGCAGTCCCACGCTAAGGCCGTCTACCTGGCGGACGCGCTGTGCGCCGTCCCCGGCGTCTCCCTGCGGTACGACCGGCCCTTCTTCCACGAATTTCTCACCGACCTGCCCGTCCCGGCGGAGCGGGTGCTCTCCGCCCTGGAGCGCGAGGGCATTCTGGGCGGCCTGCCCTGGGAGGGCGGCGTCCTCTGGTGCGCCACAGAGGTCTGCACCAGGGAAGAGCTGGATCGGGCCGCGGACATCGTAAAGGAGGCGTGCCGCTGATGGAGCTGATTTTTGAGAAGAGCCGCCCGGGCCGCGGCAACGACTACCTGCCCCCGCTGGATGTGCCCGCCGTCCCATTGCCCGAGGCCTTCCGCCGGGAGCGTCCCCCCCGCCTGCCCGAGATCGGGGAGAGCGACGCCTCACGCCACTATCAGGCCCTGTCACGCCGGGCTTTCGGCGTGTGCGACGGCTTTTACCCCCTGGGCTCCTGCACCATGAAGTACAACCCCAAGCTGGGGGAGGCCATGGCCGCCCTCCCCGGCTTCGCGGGGGTCCACCCCCTCCAGGGCCCCCGCACCACGGAAGGCTGCCGGGAAGTGCTGGCGCTGGCGGAGCAGTATCTGTGCGCCGTCACCGGTATGGACGCCATGACCTTCCAGCCCGCCGCCGGCGCCCACGGGGAATTTACCGGGCTGCTGCTCATCAAGGCCTACCATGAGGCTCGAAAAGACGGCGAGCGCACCGTCATTCTGGTCCCCGACTCGGCTCACGGCACCAATCCGGCCTCCGCCGCCATGACGGGCTACACTGTGCGCAGCATCCCCTCCACGCCGGAGGGGCTGGTGGATCTGGAGGCCCTGCGCGCTGCTGCCGGACCTGACGTGGCCGGCCTCATGCTCACCAACCCCAATACCCTGGGGCTCTTTGAGAAGGATATTCTGGAGATCACCCGGATCGTTCACGACGCGGGGGGACTGGTCTACTACGACGGGGCCAACCTGAACGCCATCATGGGAGTGGCCCGGCCCGGCGACATGGGCTTCGACGTGTGCCACCTGAACCTGCACAAAACCTTCGCCACTCCACATGGGGGCGGCGGGCCGGGCAGCGGCCCCGTGGGCTGCAAAGACTTCCTCGCCCCCTTTCTCCCCGGCTCTGCCCTGGGCGGAGCCGGGGGCGGGCAGTCCATCGGCCAGGTCAAGAGCTTCTACGGCAACTTTGCCGTGGTGATCAAGGCCCTGTGCTACCTTCTGTCCCTGGGCGGTCCCGGCATCCGGGAGTCGGCCCAGACTGCTGTCCTCAACGCCAACTACATGAAGCGCCGCCTCACCGGCGCGGGCTTTGAGGCCGCCGCTCCCGGCCTGTGCATGCACGAGTTCGTCCTCACCCTGGAGGGGCTGAAAAAGGAGACCGGCGTCTCCGCTCTGGACCTCGCCAAGGGTATGCTGGACCGGGGCATCCACCCCCCCACCATGTACTTCCCCCTCATCGTCCACGAGGCCCTGATGCTGGAGCCCACCGAAACCGAGTCACCCGAGACGCTGGACGCGGCCTGCGATGTGCTCATCGACCTTCTGAAGACCGCCCACGGAGACCCGGACGCCCTCCACGCCGCCCCGGTCACCACCCCCATCGGCCGCCCCGACGAGACGGCAGCCGCCCGCCGCCCGGTGGTACGGTACGCCTTCCCGGAGGGTTAGCCATGGACTACGATCTGCTGGTCATCGGCGGCGGCCCCGGTGGGTATGCCGCCGCGGTGGATGCCGCCAAAGGCGGCCTGCGGGTAGCTCTCTTCGAGGCGCGGGAAGTGGGGGGTACCTGCCTCAACCGGGGCTGCATCCCCACCAAGACCCTTCTCCACGGCGTGGGCCCGGGCTGCGACCTCTCCGCCCTCTCCGTCCGGAAGGACGAGGTGGTGTCCACCCTCCGATCCGGGATGACCCAGGGGCTCAAGGCGGCCAAGGTGGCGGTGATCCCCCTCCGGGCCGTGGTTACCGGCCCCCACGCCGTCCGGGCCGGAGGCGAGACCTATATGGGCGAGACCATACTGGTGGCTGCCGGATCTGTCCCCGCCCGTCCCCCCATCCCCGGCCTGGATCTCCCGGGCGTGGTCACAAGCGACGAACTGCTGGACCAAGTGCGGCCCCGAAACTCCCTGGTCATCATCGGCGGCGGCGTCATCGGCGTGGAGCTGGCCTCCGTGTGGGCGGCAGCCGGGTGCCATGTCACCATTCTCGAGGCCCTGGACCGCATTCTGGCCAATCTGGACCGGGAGCTCTCCCAGAGCCTGGCCATGCAGCTGAAAAAGGACGGCGTGGAGATCTGCACCGCCGCCGCGGTGGATTGCGTCGCGGCCGGGGATGGCCTCACCGTCGCCTTCACCCATAAAGGCGAGTCCAAAACCGTCTCCGCCGAGACCGTGCTGGCCGCCGTAGGCCGCCGCCCCGCCACCGCCGCTCTCTTCGACGGGGTGTCCCCGGACATGGAGCGGGGCTTCCTGACAGTGGACGGGGCCTGGCGCACCTCCATCCCCTCCATTCGGGCCATCGGAGACGCGGCGCCCGGCCCCCAGCTGGCCCACAGGGCTGAGGCAGAGGGCCACGCCGTGGCCTCCCTCCTGCTGGGCCGCCCAGCCCGCCGGGGAACCGCCCCCATCCCTGCCTGTGTTTATACCGACCCGGAGATCGCCCAGGTGGGCCTCACCGCCGACGACTGCAAGGCCCGGGACATCCCCGCCGTCACCGGCAAGTGCGTCATGGGAGGCAACGGGCGCACCGTCATTGCCGGGGGAAAAAGGGGCTTTGTCAAGCTGGTCTTCCACCGGGAGACCCACGCCCTGCTGGGGGCCCAGCTCTGCTGCGGCCGGGCCACCGATCTCATCTCCGAGCTCACCTTAGCGGTCACCCTGGGGCTGACGGCAGAGCAGCTGCTCCTGCCCGTCCGCCCCCACCCCACCTTCGCCGAGGCCATCTCGGAGGCGGCGGAGGCCGGACTGACCGCCCTGGAAAAGTAAAAATGGAGACGTGGGGACGTTATGCCGTCCCCACGTCTCCATTTTTCTTTAAAACTCCATGGCCTCTCCCGGCTCCAGGATAATCCGGCCCGCCGCCTGGAAACGCCCGGCGTTGGCCCGGTCAAAAATACCGTCAGAATCCTTACAGGTGTGAATCGGCACGCTGTGCGCCGCCCCTGCTGCTGCGGCACATCGGGACGCCTCCTCCACATCCATATTATAAAAACCGTCACATGGGAAAAAGGCGTAGTCCAGGCCTTCCTCCTTCAAATCCTCCATCTCCGGGACATAGGAGGTATCTCCGGCAAAGTAGAGCTTGGCCGTTCCCACCGTGAGCACCACCCCCATGCTCATATCCCTGGGGTGGTTTTTATTGCAGGCGGGGACCGCCCGCACCGTCACATCTCCCACCGCTTCACTCTGATAGCTTCCGTCCGCCATCAGGTCGGTATACCGCAGGATTCTGCACCCGGCCGCATGGGGCATCAGATCGACGCAGTTGTGATCTCTGTGCTCGTGAGTGCAGACAATGAGGTCGGCGGCCTTGTCGTAGCCGTCCCCGGCAAAGGGGTCCAGGTAGACCGTCAGCCCCCCGGCTGTCTCCAGCCGAAAACTGGCATGTCCCTGATAGCACAATTTCCCGTTCATGATATCGTCTCCTTTCAAGTCCTCCCCAGTGCATACCGCACAGCCGCCAGGGCATGAATGCAGGCTGTGTCAAAGAGCGGAACACCTGTATCCTCCTGCCGGATGAGCAGTCCAATTTCGGTGCAGCCCAGGACAATCCCCTGGGCCCCCTGCTCGGTCAGCTGCCCGATAATCCGCAGATAGGAGCGCTTTGACTTCTCTGAGAGAATCCCCAGGCAAAGCTCATCATAGATCACCCGGTTGACCAGCTCAGCGTCCTTTCCCTCGGGGACCAGCACCTCAATCCCCGCCTGTGTCAGCTTTTCCCGATAGAACGCCTGCCCCATCGTATACTTCGTGCCCAAAAGGGCGGCCCGGCTTATTCCCTCCGCCTGCAGGGCGGCAGTTACTGCGTCCGCAATGTGGAGCAGGGGAATCCCCACCCGTCCGGCAATCTGAGGCGCAACTCTGTGCATGGTGTTGGTGCACAGGACGAGGAAGTCCGCCCCTGCCCGCTCCAGTCCCGCGGCAGCGTCGGACAGCAGCGCCGCGCTCCTGTCCCAGTCTCCCGCGGCCTGACAGGCCTCAATCTCCTGGAAGTCCACACTGTACAGCAACACCTTGGCCGAGTGAAGACCGCCCAATGCGCTCCGAATTTCCTCATTGATGATCCTGTAATAGGGGACGGTGCTCTCCCAGCTCATGCCCCCCAGCAGTCCGATGGTCTTCATAGCGTCACTTCCTCCTGTCCCATTTTATACCGAATCCGCCTCTGTGGCAAGCGGCTTTCGGGATTGATGCGGCGGCAATTTTGTGGTACAATCCATGCAGTTTAAAAAAGGAGGCGTGTCCATGTCCCTGCCCAAGCTGATCGTGGTTCTCGGCCCTACTGCCTGCGGTAAGAGCGGTCTGGGGGTGGAGCTGGCCAGACACTGCAACGGGGAGATCGTCTCTGCCGACTCCAGGCAGGTTTACCGCGGACTGGATCTGGGTACCGGAAAAATTACCCCCGATGAGATGGAGGGGATCCCCCACCATATGCTGGACGTCGTGGAGCCAAACACGCCCTATTCAGTGGCCGACTTCCAACGCGGGGCCTACGCCGCCATTGACGGCATCCTGTCCCGCGGAAAGCAGCCCCTCCTGGTCGGCGGAACCGGACTTTATATCCGCGCTGTAACCCAGGGCTTTGTCTTTCAGGACACCCCTCCCAATCCCGCGCTCCGGGCAGAGCTGGAGCAGCTGAGCGCCGGGGCGCTCTATGATCGCTTTCGCGCCCTCACCGGCCTTACCCTCAATGAGAGCGAGCAGCACAATCAGCAGCGGCTGGTCCGGGCTGTGGAGAAGGCCGAGGCCGGAGGATATGCTGATGCGGCACGTGTCCCCCGATACGACGTGCTTCAGCTGGGCTGTACCTATCCCCGCGACGTGCTGCACCGCCGCATCGACCACCGGCTCCGCGCCCGTCTGGATGCCGGCATGGTACAGGAGGTGGCCTCCCTCCGTGCCGCCGGAGTCACAGACGCCTTTTTGGAGGGGTTGGGCCTGGAATACCGCTACCTATGCCGTTACCTCACCGGACAGCTGAAAAGTGAAGATGAGCTGGTAGATGAACTGGGGCGCGCTATTAAGCGCTTTGCCAAACGGCAGGTCCAATGGTTCCAGAAGGACAAGGTTCTGTGGCTGGATATGGCACACACCCCTGCCGCTCAGGCCGCCGAAGCTGTTGAGCATTTTTTAGCGTGCGATGACAGGTAGCCTGCCGCTTTCCCTCAACAGCGCTGCCTATATTGCTTCCTCCTGCAGGAAAACGTTCAAACTCGCTGTATTCTCTATGCATATTGGGACATAGGAATACCTCCCTCTCATCCGCAATGGCTTCATCTATAGAAGTGACCGGACGATTGTTGTTCTTGATCTTCTGATATGCAAAAAGGAGGAGTTGTCCTTTATCGGGACAGCTCCTCCTTTTTGCATATCATTTTGGATGCTTTGAACTTTAGGCTTCCCAGCGCGCAATGTCGCCATCAATTTTGATTTCCGTTCCAAAGGGCTTGGATAGTGTCTGGAATCGCTCCAAGATCCGCTGTGCGTTCTCACCTGTAGCGATAAGCGGACGTCCTTCGGCAAAATGGCCGGTATACCTGGTTATCGGAGCCGCCTGAGACACCTCCCGCCCCAATTCAACTGGATAGAAAGTAATCGCCTTGATTTGCTTATCTGGCGTATACTCCATCTCAATAAGCGCGGAGCTCCACCAAGTTGCCTGAACCCTATCCATACCGGGATGGAGCGGCTCGTCGGACGGTCTGAGGCTGGGCAGCTGATTGACATCATGTCCCCACGTCTCATAGCTGTCATAAGGAACTCGGCGAATAAACTGTGACTGCGCAAAGAAGTTACCCAAGCCATAGAAGATAGGCTTTCCCTTATAAATCTCTACTCCGAGGGTCTTATGCCATCCGTGCCCAAAATACACATCTGCACCGGCATCAATCGCAGCATGGGCGAATTCCCGTGCAAAGGAAGGCGGGACATCGCCTCGGCTTCCTTCCGAGAGATTAAAATGATGCGCTACCATAACAAAATCTGCCATTATCTTTGCTTCTTTGATCGAACGAAGATTTCCATCCATGTCACGGGGATTGCAGATTGATTCAATCCCAAAGTCCTCGCCCTCACAGAATGCGCCGCTCCCTTTCTGTGACTGATCGGAAGGCATAACGATACGAAACTCTCCGTCTTCCAGGCCGACTGGAGTGGACCCTTCGACAGAGGCTCCCTTTACGCGCAGGACTCCCAACTCCTTTCCGATACGGCGCAGCGTTTCCGCTTCAGAAGCGGGAATCCGATAACGCATTTTAACACGCAGGGGGTTCACGCCGGGCCGGGCCGGCATACTTCCCTTCGGAAAATTGGCCCACTCGTAAGCACCATTGCCCGTTGAGGTGGAAATCAGCGCCACGCGGCCGGCTTCTCCTTCCCAGTAGGCAGGCTCTCTAGCCTCATCCAGATCACTTCCAGTCCCCGCACAGGTCATCTCAGCTTCTCGGCAATGCCTAATTGTCTCAAGAAGCACAGGAGCTCCATAATCAAAACTATGGTTGTTCGCCAGCGACATCATATCAATGCCGAGCCAATGCAGCTCCTTTGCAATGGCAGGATCGGCTAGCATATAACTCCCTATCCAGTCTCCGCGGGCAGGGCATGCGGTAAATGCTCCGAAGTTCATTTCCAAGTGTCCATAGCAGACATCTGCGTCTGTCATTATCTCCCTGATTTTCAGAAATTCTGGCTCCGCATGTGCACGGAAGGTACGGCTGAGCATACATTCTCCTGCCACAGCCACCTTCCAGCCGCGCTCATCTCTTTTTACATTGTCCCGCATGCTTCCATTCTCCATATCTGATACCTCCTATATATTTTTAGCTATAGCAAATCCCGCGCTGCCGCGGATGCACACAAATAGAGCCTCAATCAACATAATCCATGCGTTTCAGGAGATAAGCAGTATAACTTTAACATAAATTATTATAGAATCTATTTCCCAACCTGTAAAATACCGAAATATAATACATCTATAAATCAGATTGATGTTATTCTTTCTCCTCACAAGGATTCACAGGCCCCAGATGCGGCGTCATATGCCGCACCCGGGGCCTGTGTCATCTTGCAGCGCGAAATTGCTGACGCGCCAACTGTATAAAATTTTTGCATACTCGGGACAGTTCCGCTCCCTTTTTATATGCAACAACAAAGCTTCTCACGGCCTCGCTGGATTCAATTTGATAGTAGTTTACAAGATCCTTCTTGTCTGATGTGCGCTCAATAATATCTGATACGAATCCAACGCCCATATTTAATGCTATAAAATTATTAATTGTATTCATGTCCTGAGATTCAAATAATATTTTAGGTAAAAACCCTGCATTTTGGCATATACGATCGCTAATTTTTCGAATTTTTTGATACTTTTTAAGCATAATAAAGGGCTGATCTTTTACAAGGGAAAGGTCGATGGCCGGCAAATTATTGGAGATATTCGGTGGGACCAGGTCCAGCTCCTTTGGTGCAGCCAAATAGATTCTCTCTTGAAAAAGTGGCTCAAATGCAACTCCAGCAGAGAATACCGGCGAGGGGACAATACAGAGGTCCAGCTCCCCATGCGCGACAAAATCTTCAAGATGATTTGAAAAGTCTTCGATTATTTCTATACGCACCTTGGGATAGTGCTGCTGAAAGGTCTTAAAAAGCCTTGGAGAATAGTACCTGCCATAAAATTGAGAAAACCCAACTCTGATAACTCCCTCATCAAAGTTTATGACATCAAAAATACGCTGTGTCATTTTTTGTGTCATCTCAATAATCTGGCTACCATCCTCCAAAAACATCTGTCCTGTCGGGGTAAGGACAAGCTTATTTCTCTCTCTAATAAAAAGCTTAGTATTTAATTCCTTCTCCAGCCTTTGTACGCACATACTTAACGTAGGCTGGCTCACATAGAGCTTTTGAGCCGCTAAAGTAAAACTCCGCTCTTCTGCAATTGCCTTGATATAACGGATATCCCGCAGCTCCATCATGTGCCACCCCTTTCATTATCAATCCGATTTATACCTGCATTATAATTCGGTATTTTACAGTTTGCAACTGGAAATATATAATACAATAAAAAATACGACAAAAACAACCGCTATATACTCCGTCAAATCAATCAATATGCCCAAAGCCATTTAGGTTGCGATTCTGCCAAACGTGCGTCAGCCGCCGTGCCCCAAGAGTAAAAAGCTGTTTTTACATAATTTCCATATTGATAGTTTAATTTTATTTGTTCTTCTGATTGAAACAGAGGAAATATTTTTGAATTTGGGTGAGACAATGACGGCTATTCGTAAATTGGCGAGATTTATTGTCGGATTTCATTTATCAGACGCTCCTGACTCCGTGCTGAATGCAACAAAGCGATGTATTCAGGATACAATCGGAGTTGCCATTGGAGCATCCTTATCTGGTGGAATCCGAAATGTCATTCAGAAGAGCTTGGCTGATGCTCCTGTGGAGTGCGGTGCCTCTCTGTGGGGTTTGTTGGAAAAACTGTCGCCAAGTTCAGCAGCTCTTTACAATGCAATGATGGCTCACTATCTGGAGCTGGACGATGTTCATCCTACCTCGAAGACACATATTGGTGCCGTCGTGGTTCCCGCCGCATGGGCGATGTCAGAATACTTGGGGGCTTCTGGTCGAGAACTTCTGGAAAGTGTTATCTGCGGATATGAGGCTATGTCAAGGATTGGCATGGGAATTGGAGTGGCTGGTCACAGAAATCGAGGCTGGCATGCAACCGGCACTGCAGGTACCTTTGGTGCAGCTGCAGCATGCTCCAAGCTGCTTAACCTGGACGAGGACATGACAGTCTACGCTTTGGGAATGGCAGGTACACAGTCCTCCGGGCTCTGGTCGTTTCTTGAGGACGGGGCAACCTGCAAAATCCTGCATGCCGGCACCGCCGCCCGCAATGGTATGACGGCTGCCCTGATGGCAAGCGCCGGGATGACAGGCGCAGAGCATATTTTAGATGCTGTCGACGGCGGAATGTTTGCTGCTATGTCAGATGACTATGATTTCTCGGCCGTAAGCCGCGGGCTTGGAAGCACCTATGAAATATTAAATATGGAAACAAAGCCATATCCGTGTTGCCGTAGCACTCATTGCGCAATTGATGCCGCCCTTGCATTGGTTCAATCTGAAGACTTTTCTGTTGACAAAATTGAACGGATTGATATCGCCACATATCTTGTCGGCTACCGGCAATGCGGCAGCACAGATAAATCAAAGCGTCCTGTTACGACGACAGAGGCCAAATTCTCCACTCCATATGCCGTGGCCTGTGTACTGTTGTATGGAGAAATATCGGAAAAATACTTTTCACTTCCGTATTTAAAAACGGAAAAAATTATAAATTTATGTCAAAAAATAAAAGTCTACCCAGATCAGCGCTTTACAAGTGAATATCCAGAACACTGGGGCTGTGAGTTGACCGCAATATATCGAGACGGCAATGAGCATCTGGAATTTATCAAAGATGCGCTTGGGAGCAGGAGCAACCCGGTCAGCGATTATAATCTGCGCAAAAAGATAATGCCCATGCTTACCAGTGCATTGGGAGAGCAAGCCGATATAATTCTAAATCAGATTTCCAGCCTTGAGACCTTAAAACGTATTCCCAACCTATCTTCGAATATTTCCATCGCGTCAACTCCCTTTAAAGGCTCCGCTCCCCAATATTCTAACCCCTGCTCTGCAACAGGCCCTGCTTTTAAATCAAATTTATAGTCGGGTCGGTCTCACTTTTGATTGAGCGGAGGTTTTATGGAAGAAGGTGGTGTTTTAAGCAAAGAAAGGCGATAAGCCAACTCCCTCTCTCCACAGGTTTGACCAGATAGGGGAAACGCAGCATCCTGTTCATGCGCGCCGCCTGCGTATGACAAAAAAAACATCTGTGCGGCAGCCAAACTATTTTTAAGGAGGACTTCAACAATGAAAAGAAGCACTTCGATTATCTCTCTGTTCCTTGTGCTTGCAATGATTTTCTCTCTTAGCGCATGCAGTGGTAAGGTAGGCGAAACTCCCTCCTCCCCTAATACCGACAGCACAGGAGCCCCATCGACATCCGGCAGTGAGCTGTCCTCTGAGCTAGCGCAGGAGACGGTGCCTTGGTATCGTGGCGAGATGAACGTGTACCGCTCGTCAGAGACAGGTTTTCAGAAGAAGACGCCGGAAGGTACCGTTGTCTATGCTACATCCGGCCAAATTATCGGATGTGATCCTATGAACTCCCAGGAGGAGTACTGCTGGAGCCACAATGTCTACGAGGGCCTTCTGACAAAAAATTTGGAGACCGGCGAGCTGGAGGGACTCCTGGCTACAGATTGGGGCTACGACGAAGAGGGCAACCTGCACATTACCCTGCGCGAAGGCGTCAAGTTTCATGATGGAACTACGCTGGACACTGAGGATGTACTCTTTACTCTGCAGAGAAATGCCAACAGCCCCGAGTCCAAGGTAGGTGAAGCCTGTCGAAAAATCGACTTTGAAAAATCCTACAGCGAGGACGCTCTCAATTTAGTCCTTGTCATGAAGGAGCCCTCTGGTTCTCTTCTCTATGCGCTGTCCAGCGGCTGGCTGGGCATCATGAGCAAGGAATTCTGTGAGCAGGTCGGCGACGACTACGACTTCATGGAGGCCGATGCCGGAACTGGTGCTTACACGGTAGTGGAAACCGTTACCGGTGCCAGCCAGACCTTTGAACGCTTTGAGGACTACTGGGGCGGAGTTCCTGAAATTGAAACCGTTATCTATAAGCTCTATAAGGATTATACCCCCATGTTTATCGACTATCAAAACGGAGACCTTGACTTCTGCCTGAACAACAACTACGACTCTGTTACCCGTTTCTTTAACGGCGAGGTCACAGACACCGTAATGTATCAGGTTCCTGTCAATCGCGGGCAGATTTTGTCCCTGACCACTGTCAACGATTCCCCTCTCAGTGATGTCCGCCTTCGTCAGGCGCTGGCTCACTGCATCGATTACGATGCACTGCTGGCCGGCGTATATCAGGGTCCTGAGATGGCCTCGGTGTCTACATCTATGTTTATTGGCGGCGTCAAGTACCGCATTGATGCCGGCCGCTATGAGTACGACCCAGATCTCTCCAAGGAACTTCTCGCCCAGGCCGGCTACGATGAGAACAACCGCCTCAGCCTTACTCTTGAGACCTCTGACAATGTGAACAACATTGCCGCAGCTGAAATGGTCCAGTACTATGCGTCTGAGGTCGGCATTGATATTGAAGTCATCTCTGAGAAGTCTACTGCAATGACCGCTGCGATGAACTCCACCACTTACAATTACGACATCATCCTTATGCCTATCACTTATGGCAGCGGCCACCCGGAAGAGACCTTGGCGGGACGCAACGCTTTCGGCAAGGAACCAGGAACTTATCCGTATAACAGGGCTGTTCAGGATGAGGCGGTCTGTGCTCTGATGACTGAGGGCAGTAGCTGTATCGACGAAGAGCGGGCAGCAGAAATCTATGCGGAAATTCAGGAAATGTACTATGACCAGTGCTGGCTCATTCCTCTCCTCACCAGCACCAGTTGCGCCTTTGGCCACAGCTATCTGGAAAACACCCAATTCCTGAGCGGTTACGGTGTTCGCTGGGCTGACTGGACGATTGCCAACTAAAAGAATTTTATACAGGACTGAGAATACCTGCGCCGGAAGGGAGGCTTACTGTTCCTTCCTTCCGGCTGTTTTAACTCTCCTCCTGCTTATAAGGAAAGGAGTATGACATGCTACGATTCATAATCAACAGAATTCTGCTGATGATTTTAGTGCTCTTGGGTGTGTTGCTGTTCGTCTTTATCCTGAGCCGCAGCTCCGGGGATCCTATTCCTGCCCTGCTGGGAGAAAATTATACTCAAGAACAGTACGATGCTATGTATATTGAACTTGGCTTTGACAAACCCCTAGTCGTACAGTACATAGATTATGTCAAAGGCATTGTCACTGAATTTGATCTGGGCAATTCTTACGAAACCAAGCGTGCCGTCAACGTCGAGGTGGCTTCTCGTATTCCTATCTCCATCCGGATTGCCATCTTTTCCCTTATATGGTCCGTCCCCTTCGGCGTATTATGCGGTCTGATATCGGCTGTCAAACAATACAGCGCCGCAGATTACTCACTGACTACGCTGGCAATGATCTTGGCGTCCATGCCAGCTTTCTGGTCAGGCATGATGCTGATGATTATCTTTGCATTGGTTCTCAAGTGGCTTCCGGCAACCGGCCTGGACTCGTGGCAGGGTTATATTCTGCCCTGTATCGCTCTTGGCCTTCGTCCGGTAGCCAGCTTTACTCGCATGACCCGCTCCTCCATGCTGGAGGTAATCCGGCAGGACTATATTCGTACCGCGCGCTCTAAGGGACTCAGCGAGAAAAGCGTTATCATCAGGCACGCTCTGCAGAACGCGTCCATGCCTATTGTGACCCAGGTTGCCAGTACATTCTCGGTCTTGATTGGCAGCTCTGCAGTTATCGAAAATGTATTCAATATTCCTGGTCTCGGCTCCTATATGATTTACTCCATTGGTGTCGGCGATTACCCCAGTGTGCAGGGCTCGGTGCTGATCTTCTCTGTCCTCGTATGTCTCATCAATCTATTTGTTGATATTGCCTATGCCTTCATAGACCCGCGGATTAAGGCCAAGTATGCAGCCAGCGGCGGTATATTAAAACTCGGCTTCGGCAAAAAAACAGCAAAAATGGCAAGGGGGTAGTGCAGTGAAAAAGAACGCTAGACAAAATGGACAGTTCGCAGTCGCCATCCGCCAATTCAGACGAAACAAGCTGGCGATGGCTGGCCTGCTCATCCTAGTCATCATTGTCCTTGCCTGTATCTTTCAGGGCGTACTCACTCCCTATGACTATGCCAAGCAGGACATTCTGAGCAAATTCGCTCCTGTCAGTCTGGAGCATATCTGTGGCACAGACCAGTATGGGCGCGATTTGTTTACCCGCATTCTGAAGGGCGGCCAAATCTCCCTGCTGGTCGCCACCTGTGCTGTCGTCCTAGCTGCTGTCGTGGGAGCGATTTTGGGAGCCTCAGCAGCCTTCTTCGGCGGTGTTGTGGAGACCGTCATTATGCGCATTGTGGATATTCTTATGAGTATTCCAGCTCTGCTGCTGGCGGCCGCCGTCTCGACAGCGCTGGGGACAGGCATATACAATTCGATCTTTGCCATAGGACTTGCACAAGTAGCCAACATGACGAGAATCATGTACTCCAGCGCACTCAGTATCAAGGGGCAGGAGTATTTTGAGGCCGCACGCGCCTGCGGCGCTTCCAAAACGCGCATGATACTTAAATATGTACTGCCCAACTGCCTTGCCCCCCTCATTGTTCAGATGACGCTGCGCCTTGGTATCTGTATCTCGCAAATCGCAAGTCTGAGCTTTTTCGGTCTTGGCGTCCAGCCTCCTACGCCGGAGTGGGGTTCTATCTTGAATCAGGGCAAGCTGTTCATACGTCAGTATTGGCCAATCGTCACTTTCCCCGGTATTGCAATTGCACTGACCATGATCAGTGTCAATCTTGTTGGCGACGGCGTCCGCGACGCCCTTGACCCACGGTTGAAAAAGTAAGGAGGGACGCGGAACATGAGCTTACTTGAAGTAAAGGATCTGGAGGTTCAGTATGTTACCTCCGAAGAGGTGGTTTATGCTGTCAACGGCATCAGTTTTACGCTGGAGAAGGGAGAGTGCCTCGGCCTAGTTGGCGAGACCGGTGCCGGAAAAACGACCACAGCACTCAGCATTATCCGGCTACTGGCCGATCCTCCGGCCAAAGTGCCTCACGGCGAAATTCTCTATAACGGTGTAGACTTACTGCAGACGGCTGAGAAGGATATGCAGGCAATCCGAGGCAATGATATCACGATGATCTTCCAGGATCCAATGACGGCTTTGAATCCGGTCAAGCGCGTTGGCGATCAGATCGCTGAGGTCATCAAGCTGCACCAGAACTGCAGCAACGAAGAGGCTGGAAAAAAGGCGTGCGAAATGCTTGAAGCAGTTGGAATCCAGGCCGAACGCGCCTCGGAATATCCCCATCAGTTCTCCGGCGGCATGAAGCAGCGTGTCATTATTGCCATCGCTTTGGCCTGTGAGCCCAAGCTGCTGCTGGCAGACGAGCCTACCACCGCGCTGGATGTCACTATCCAGGCTCAGGTTATCGAAATGATGATCGAGCTGCGCCGCCGATACCAGATGTCCATGCTCTTTATCACCCACGACCTTGGCGTTGTGGCGCAAATCTGCGACAAGGTCGCCATCATGTACGCCGGTGAAATCGTCGAATACGGAACACTGCAGCACATTTTTTTGAAGACGAGTCACCCCTATACAAAAGGGCTTTTTGGTTCAATTCCTTCTCTGACCAAGGATGTGGATCGGCTGGAACCCATCAAAGGCGCAACCCCCAATCCGGCCGATCTGCCAAAAGGCTGCAAGTTTCATCTGCGCTGTCCAAATGCCATAGAAAAATGCAGCTGTATCGCACCTGAGACCGTGGAGTTGGAACCTGGACATCTTGTGCAGTGCCATCTTTACAGCAGAGAGGATGTGGAGACATGAGCGGGGCTACGGAGCATAAGACGCTGTTGGAAGTAAAACATTTAAAAAAATATTTTAAAACCGCCCGTGGACCGCTGCATGCCGTAGATGATGTCAGCTTTACCATTGAGCGTGGAAAAACATTAGGGGTAGTTGGGGAATCAGGCTGCGGAAAATCCACGCTGGGCCGGGTTATCCTTGGCCTTATTGAAGCAACGGATGGTGAGATTTGGTTTGACGGCAAGGAGGTCTCCCATGCAAAGGGACGGCGCTGGAAAGAGCTGCGCAAGGACATGCAGTTGATTTTTCAGGACCCGATGGCCTCTCTGAATCCGCGCTTTCCTGTTCCAACCTGTATTGCGGAGCCTTTAAAGATCTTCCATGTCTGTAGGAGTGAGGCGGAGCTCAATGAGCGTGTGCGCGAACTTATGAAAATTGTAGGATTGGACGAGCGCCTTGTCAGCAGCTATCCCCATGAGTTGGACGGAGGCCGCCGGCAGCGCATCGGCATTGCCCGCGCTCTGGCCCTCATGCCAAAATTCATTGTCTGTGATGAGCCTGTATCTGCTCTGGATGTCTCAATTCAGGCCCAAATCTTAAATCTGCTCCAGGATCTGCAGGAGCAAAACGAACTTACCTACATCTTCATTACCCACGATATGTCGGTAGTCAAGCATATCTCTGATGATATCCTGGTAATGTACCTGGGTTGCATGGTAGAAAAATCGGAGGCGAAGGACCTCTTCCAGAATCAGCTGCATCCCTATACCAAAGGACTGATGTCTGCCATTCCTATTCCGGACATCACTGTTCCCAGAAAGCCCGTTATGCTGCAGGGCGAACTCTCCTCCCCTATTAATCCAAAGCCCGGCTGTCGTTTTGCCAACCGCTGCTCCTATGCCAAAGAGCGGTGTTTCCAGGAGCAGCCGGCACTTAAAGAAGAACTGCCGGGGCACTTTGTGGCATGCCACTACTGCCGCGAAATTAACAACCTTCCCAATCCTTGATACATGTGCCGTTATTCCCCTTTTATTTCCTAAAAAACAGGCGTGCTGCATACGTCTCAATGCGGCACGCCTGTTTTCCTTCTTGTTTCCCTAATCGTTTACTTTTTCACTCCGCTGATATCAGTATCTCTCGACGGAATCTCCTGATACCGGATGTTAGCTTCGAGCCGGCCAATTATCCATACGGCAAGTCCGCTGCCCAGAAACATAACAAGGCGAATTACCTCTGGTAGAGAAAAGGTTCCTGAGCCGCTCAGAATGAGCACTACCGAAAAAATCACCGGAAGCGTGGTTGTATATGCCGTCAGCCGAGCGGCTCCGGGAAGCACCTTCACACCTACGCGATATTCACGCATCCGGATCTTCTGCCCTGACGTTACATAAATGCAAAGAATATATACAAACCGTATGAAAAGCACAATCAGCGGGAGCTCCGAAAGTGCCACATACCAGCTTCTGTTGCTGGCTACCGGCATTACAAGCGCACTTATCAGCAAAATGGCAGCAACGGCGGCCAGCAGCAGATACAGCACACATGTCTGAATATGCTGCCGCACCGTCTGCTCCCGGCGGTACAAGGAACCTGTGTAGCGGCGCTCAATCCGCCCTCTTCCACTGGGGCGTACCACACGGTATTCCGTGTAGCCCTCAAAAAATTTCTCGTAGGAGCGCCGGCGCAGTAGTCGCTCCGATCGCGCCTCAGCCTCTTCCGGAGCATCTGAGGCAGCGGTTCTTCCATAGGCATCCGTTATAGGTGTCTTTGAAGGATGTCTCATCAACGTACACCTCTCCATCTTCTTTTAATAATACCATAATTTTTGATATTTTTTCGACTCATAAGTTGCTCCATAACCAGCACGCTATTTTCATTCATTTTGCTACTGTCAAAAACAGGAGGTCCCGCTATGTCGAACCAAGCCAGTTTAAATACAAAAGCCTTCAAACACTGGGATTATGATGCCGATGTTGTCGTCATCGGACTGGGTGGAGCTGGCGCGTCTGCCGCCATTGAGGCCCATGATTGCGGCGCGTCCGTGTTAGTTTTGGAAAAGCAAGCGGAGTCTGCACATTTTCCCAATACAAGAATGTCTGGCGGAGGCCTGCACAATCCCCACCCGGATGGGAACAGAGCTGCTCGAGCTGCCTTTCTGAAGGCAATGATGAGCGGCGAAAATATTCCATGGAAGCTCGAGGGAGAAATGACAGACCGCTCCTGGGAGATGTCGGAGATGTTTGCAGACCACATAATGGACGTTGTGCCCTTCCTTATGGCACAGTCCCCGGAGCTGGACCCCCATGGCTTTCTTTCCCACGGTGACGCCTCCTTTTCCATGTTTCCGGAATTTGCAGCTGCAAAATATGGCCGGACTGTCCACTGCCGTTATATCAACTGTAAAAGCGCCCACAATACCATCCCCCCTTATCAGCTTCCCAAACTGCAGAAGTACGGCGGCGAGGCTTTCTTTTGGGCACTCGTCGAAGAGGGGATCAAGCTCCGACGTCCAAAAATCGCCTTGCTATATGAATCACCTGCCATAGAACTGATACAGCGGAACGATCAGGCAGTTATAGGTGTTCTTGCCGTTCAAGGTGGCCGCACACTCCGTATCCGTGCCAACCGGGCTGTTATCCTGACCTGCGGCGGGTTTGAATTCTCGCTCCCTATGCGCAAGGCTTTCTTGGAGGGCCCTGGCGCCAGCGGCTGGTCGTTCTACGGCTCTCCCTACAATACAGGCGATGGTATCGAGATGGCCCTGCGGGTTGGGGCAGGGCTCGTAAAGGTGTCTAAAGCTGCCGCCCGGATTGAAGCCGCCTTTCCATACGGCACGCACTATCTTTCAGAGGGGCTCAAACTGGGGGCAAGCACCACAGTTACCTCAAAGCCCAACAGCCTGATCATAGACAACCATGGGAAGCGCTTTTGCAATGAGCAGCTTATCACTGACTCTACCCGTCCTTACCGGTATCAGTTTTATAAGGAAGCGGTACAATTCGATATGATGAAAATGTTGTACCCTCGCATTCCGAGTTGGGTCATTTTCGATGAGACGCGGCGATCTGCCGGCCCTGTCGTGAGAATGACCGGCTCTACAGTAGGATATGGCTTTCTGCCTTGGACCGCCGATAACATGGACGCGGTCAGGCGGGGCTGGATTTTGAAGGCTGATACCATCGAGGAGCTGGCTGTTCAAATAAGAGCAGATCCTGAAAACCGGAACTTGCTCAACACAGCAGCAGTTATGGAAACGGTAGATAAATTTAACAACGCCTGCAGTGCCGGAAGGGATTCGGAATTCGGACGCTCTCCGGTTACTATGGGGCCAGTGAAAACACCGCCTTTTTACGCTATGAAGCTATACCCCGGAGGTCCCAATACAAAAGGCGGCATTGATGCCGACGCACAGAGACGAGTCCTCAACTGGGCCGGAATCCCGATTCCCAGGCTGTTTACCGCTGGTGAAATTTCCTCCGTCTTCAAATTTGCCTACCAAGCCGGTGGAAATCTGACTGAATGTATTGTCTGCGGCCGTGTTGCCGGCAGGAATGCCGCAAAGTTGAAGCCCTGGTAAGTGCCGGAGGGAAAAGAGAACGGAAGGGGCCCGGATACCGCTCGGTCCCCTCTCCGCTCTTATTTTCTCTATTGTTTCATTTTATAGTGCCAGATCGGGCAGCCTGCTGCATGTGGAAATATGATCAACTGCTGAGAGAACTTTTTTCGCGTGCTCCATACCAATGACGGGCCCCATCAATCGAATAGATTTCTTTATAATTTCATCACGGCTCATCGGTGTCCGCCAGTTCCCTATCTTTTGAAACGACTCATACTCCAATACCCTTCCATTTTTCAACACAACGACAGCTCGGAAACAGGGGGAAGGGTACTTGGCAGTAAATGCAGGGTCCTCATGGACAGTTATCCGGGAGGCCAACGCTTTTACCGAAGGGCGGGAAAGAATTTCCGGCAGGAACTGTTCAACACTGACGCCGCCGTCTATCAGTCCGGAGGCAAAACAGAATGGCGTGCTGAACTTTGCTTCTGTGGGAGTGTGGGGATACTCGGAGGTTCCCGTCAGGGCCGCTTCAAATTCGTTGAGATAAATATCAACCTTTTCAATTTCATCCCGATCAATTCCCTGAATCCGCAACTTCATTGCGTATTCAATGCTCATGTGAGTCCCACCGCAGCTGGGAAACACTTTTCGATTGGTCCTTAAAATTTTCCAATCGGCTCCAAGCCCGCAGGCAACTTTGTTGATATCAGCTTCCTCCAGGTCGCTCATCGCCTTAAAAAGTCCTCCATCCTCTGCGTCAAGAATATGCTCCGATCCACGCATACCGGATTTGGCTAGCAAACAACTCTGAATTCCATTAAACGCAGCTCTCCCCGGATGCAGTGGTTTACAGTTGGCCCCATGCTCCAGAAATGTGTATAGACCTGCGGCCTGTGTTCCAGCAAGGCCGAATGCCCAGAGGAGTTGCTCAGCTGTAAGGCCCATGGCCCTTGCTGCGGCTGCCGCCGCCCCAAAGGTGTTCATGGTTCCCGTATTGTGGAAGCCATGCTTGCGATGGGCAGCCTTTCCAATCGCAGCCCCAATGCGCGCCTCAGCCTCATAACCAGCCACAATGGCTGTCAGTAGATCCTTTCCGTTTAACTCAAGTGCTTCGCAGACTGTCCATGCAGCAGGAATAATTGAGGCTGCCGGGTGCGCCTTTGAGTCGGGCTGGCTGTCATCCATTTCAAGGATATGCCCCTGCATTCCAATCAGCAGTGCCGCATCTGCTGCAGGGGCCCGGTAACCATGGCCCCAAACGGCCGCTGTACGGCACCCTGACGTACCACCCCATTCCCGCAGTGTGCTAGAAATCATGGGCATAATATCATATCTGCTCCCGCCAAGACACACTCCTACAAAGTCAAGTAAGGAATCTTGAGCAACCTCTAACGCCGCCTCCGGAATATCTTCAAACTTCAGATTTGCGCAGAATTCCGCCAACGCCTTCAATTCGTTCATTGTTTGCCTCCATCCATCATGCTTCACTTAAACGAAGCTTGTTTGAAATGCAATAGAATCAAAGGAAAAAGAGGGACTTTCCCACGTCTTTCCCGAACATAAGCTGTCCACAAAAATGGTCACTGCCAGCAGATCCGCGCAGCCTCCCGGGCTGATATGACGCTCTATAAACAGGTGGTTTAGGTGTCTGGCATATTTAATCAGCTCTGATGCCGGCTTTCCCTCCCTCAGCATAAGCCGAACTCCTCTTTGTATTTCTCTGAGCGTAGTTAAGCTGGAACGCGACACGATATTTGTGTCGTCCACGTAGGCGATCAAGTGCAGCATTGCAACGACACCCGCCTCTTCTACCGAATGACCACAGCTCCGGAGCTTCTGAAATACTGGGAGCGCATGAGTCTGAACCGAAGCAAATCCTGACGCAACCTCACCTCGTATGCCCGGCAGTCTATACGCCGCAAATGCGGCCTCTCCGTGCGTGGTGGTTCCTTCTTTCCCTTTACGTTCCCCCAGCTCATCGACTGCCTTCCCTGCAGCTTTAGCACAGAGCTCAAACAGCGTCTCCGCGCATATCGAACCGGAACTCTTGTATAGCAGCCCAGCCGCCGCACAAAGAAGTCCAAGGGAAAATATTGCGCCCTTATGGGTATTTACGCCACCCGTAGCCAAAAGCATCGCATCCTCGGCCAGAATTCCGTGGAAGCGAATCGCCTCCAGAAGACCTTCCGCATCACCTGTACGTCGTAGAGAGAACAGCGTAACAGCGCGAAAAAAAGGAAACAGGGAACACCCGCTGTTAACAAACGTGAATAGATCCATATCGCTATGCGCCCCATTATCTGCGCGGTCAACCAAGCCGGGCTTGGGGGTGATACACACCTCAGTCATCAGTGCCCTCACAGCTTTTTGTGCGGTATCTTCGGCAAACCGCTCTTCAAAATAGCCGGACATCATCTGAACGACACGCCGGAAAAGCTCATCTGCAGAGTGCCTGCGGCTACGTGAGCACGCCCAGACCGTCTGCTCACAGAGCAGGCATTTTCTTTCTTCGCTTCCAAAGTCAATCCTGTGTAGCTGTGTCCCTAACGCGTCATACACGTCGATATCAAATAGGCGTCCAAGCGGATGCCCCTCCTCCAGCGCAAGGAGCATCCGCTTAATTTCGCAAGCGTCTCCATCAACACCGAAGAATGCCTCAAACCCTGTCTTGTTCCTGTTCTCATAGCAGAAGATGCACCCCCCAAATCTTCGCTTCAGCAGCGTCAGTATACGCTGCTTTCCCTCCTCAAAGGTATCAATCGCCAGTGGAAATACTTTATGCGGACCTGGTATATTCAGCGTAAAGCACACCAGTGGTGTTTTCCACCGGTCAATCAGTCTCTGGCGGGTGGCGGCACGCGCTTCTCGGGCATCTAGAACCTCTTCCAGAGAGACAGGGACCAGCTCAAAGACCTTCTCATCCCACTCCATCTGTACTGACTCCTTCTAGATAATGATACGTTTCCGCTGGCACCAGAGGCCGGAGCTCTTCCAATCTTCCCGCGTCCAACAGCATACGGACATCACTGGCACTGATCGCTCTATGCGCAAATTCATATCTTGGGATTTCCACTACCTCAACACCGTGCTCTGGCAAAAACATCTTCATCTGTCTGTGATAAGCCCGCGTAACTGGACAAAACGGCTCGCTTCCTATAAACCTACGGCTGATTTTCAGCGGTCCTGCAAAATGTCGTGCAAATATCTCCAAGTCCAGAAGACAGCTGATCTCAGGTATCCGTTGTCTGTCCTTGATAAAGTATGTAGGAAAGGTCGCCGTAGAAATCAGATAGTTTCCGGTGGGGCACACAAAAATATGAGGAATATGCGCCGTACCTGCTCTTGCAAGCGCAAGCCTCACCTCAGCCGGAAAGCGGCTGCGCTGTTCCGATACCACAAGGAAATACAGAAAATCGCATTGTTGGGCCGCCTGCTCCGCCAAGTACCGATGGCCGATGGTAAAAGGATTGCAATTGGCCACAATTGCACCGATCTGATTTCCGGTCGACGGGCGGCGAATTTCCTGCACAAACTTCACAATTCCATCCCGGCGGTTTTCCATCAGCGCCGCCTCTTCTGTAACGGCTACCTCATAGAACCCCAATTCGCGAAAAAGTGGGGTGCTGCTGGGTCTTGTGTATAAGAATAGATGCCCGTATCCCGCCTCTATACCATCTCTAATCAGGAGCGATACAAGGGAAGCAGCAAGTCCCTCTCCCCGTCTGTCTGGTATGACGCCAATACATTTCAATACCTGAAACTGCCGAGAGCCGGTGGCAAGGATCTCCCCATCTTCCTCCAATGTAATCGTCACTTGGGTCTCCTCATCCCACTCCAACCCCAGCTCTTTTAGAAAAGCCCGGACCCGCGAGAGATGCCTACCCGTCAGCGGCCGTCCGTAATAGGTTTCCAATGCGCTACCCCCAGTGGTATTCCAAACACTACCTTACTTGCCGAATCATATCAATGACTGTGTTGTCACGGTAGGCCACAATCCCCACAATCTTATCGGAAAACTCCAGTGGTTCCGGTTCTCCCACGATTCTGGAAGCCTTATCCCGTAGTTCCTCAATGGTGTTAAGCGGAATTCCATTGCTTCGAAGCTGCTCCATCAGCAGCGGCCGACGCGGATTCACCGCAATCCCCTGATCAGTAACAAGCACGTCTATGGTCTGACCGGGGGTCACCACTGTGTTTACCCGATCCACAACGCAGGGAATCCTGCCCCGTGTCAGAGGCGCAACCACAATGGATACGGCTGCCCCCATGGCAGTATCCGGATGGCCGCCGACAGCACCGCGGATTACACCGTCTGCGCCAGTCAAAACATTTACGTTGTAGCCTGTATCAATTTCCAATGCGGACAATACCACAAGGTCCAGCTGATTCACCGCAGTCCCTTCGTCATTGGGGCTCGCATAGTAAGATGCGGAGATCTGGGCATGGAACCGGTTGTTTTTCAATGATTGCGCCGCTGTCAGATCAAAACTCTGTACATCCAGAATTTTTTTAATTAGGCCCTCCTCATGCATCTCCACAATTTGACCAGTAATCCCTCCCAAGGCAAAACTGGCAGTAATTCCTTTTTTCAACATGCGCTCCCGTAAAAAGCGGGCTACAGCCAGCGAAGCTCCTCCAGACCCCAGTTGCAGTGAAAATCCGTCCCTGAAGTATCCGCTTGCCTCAATTACCTCCGCGCAGGTGCTCGCTATCATCAGTTCCTTTGGATTTTTTGTAAAGCGCGTGGCACCCTTCATGATACCGTTAGGGTCTCCGATTTTATCAGCCACAACAATATAGTCCACGTCTGACTCGGGGATTCCAAAGGGTATATTGGGGTAGGGAACAATATGGTTGGTAATAATAATGGTTTTATCAGCATATTGGGCATCGGTCTTGGCGTAACCCATAGATCCGCACATGATGCCCAGCGTCTGTTCATTCTCTTCCTCCGGCTCCCGAATATAGCCATTTGCATTTCCATAGGGATCGCAGGAGGGTGCGCCGAGAAATGCAACGTCGATATGTAGTTCTCCCGTCTCAATGGCGTATGCACGGCCTCCGTGGCTTCGGAACACCACCGGCACATCCATTAGCCCATGAGAGATCTCCTCCGCCAGTTGTCCTCGCAGGCCGCTGGTCTCAATATGTCTGATGACGCCATTTTTTATATGTTGGATGAGAGGAGCATGGCAGTCTGTCAGGGAACTGGCAGCTACTACAAGGTTTCGAAACCCCATCTCCGCCAGCTTGTCCATAACCATATTGACAATATAGTCTCCGCTGCGGAAGTGGTGGTGGAAAGAGATGGTCATGCCGTCGCGCAGTCCTGACAGCTCGATCGCCTTTTCCAAGTTCTCCACGATTTTATTGCGCTGCTGTTTTCTCTCGCTTAAGGTCTTATAATCTTTTACGATAGCCGCCGGATCGAACATCCCGTGCAATGCGTCTAATTCTTTCAGGCATGGAATTTTCTCGTATGTAAAACCGCTCATTCTTGCACCTCTTTCTGAAGCACACCGACCGCTGCCGCCAGATCTAGAATCCGCTGTGCGCGCATCACCACCGGTTTATCAATCATCTTGCCGTTCAATGCGATGACGCCGCTCCCTCTCCGGTTGGCCTCCTCAATTGCCTCCATAATAGAGAGTGATTTTTCGATCTCCTTTTTCGACGGAGTAAACACTTCATGAACCGGCCCTATCTGCCTCGGGTTGATAACACTCTTTCCATCAAAGCCCAGCTGTTTGATAAGTGCCGTCTCCTGCCGCAGACCCTCCTCGTTGTTGACATCAGAGTACACGGTATCTATCGCATCAATTCCCGCCGCACGCGCAGCCAGTAGCACCATACTGCGGCCAAACAGCAGCTCGATGCCTTCAGGAGAACGGCTTGTCTTGAGATCGCTGACATAGTCTTCCGCACCTATTGCCATTCCAATCAGGCGCTTGCTTGCTGTGGCAATCTTCTGTGCGTTCAATACACCCTTGGCACTTTCAACGGCAGCCATCATTTTGGTTATGCCAACCTCCATGCCAGCCTCCCGCTCGATTCGGCCGATCGCCTGATCGCATACCACGACATCCTGCTCCGTCTCTGTCTTCGGCAGGCGAATTGCGGCCTTTCCCGTGCGGACCACCGCCTCCAGATCTTGCATGCCTAAGTCTGTGTCCAAACTGTTGACTCGTACCAAAACCTCTTTTGTGCCATAGTCAAGTGTATTCAGTGCCTCGCATACGAGAAAGCGCGCCGCATCCTTTTCCATGACAGACACAGAATCCTCAAGATCAAACATAATGCAGTCGGCGGGATAGATGCCCGCGTCCTTAATCATCCCCGGGTTGTTTCCCGGCACGTACAGCATGGTACGTCGAAGCTGCTTCATTCCATAATTCCCTCCCTTGGGCACGTCTCTGCGCAGGAAGCCCGGTAAACCGCCGTCTTTACCCTCGCCCGGACGGCGCAGTCAAGCGCGCCCTTATCAACGGCAATGACATGCGCGCTCTCCACCCCCAGCTCCCTTAGTGTATCCGTGATAACTTTACAAATTTCTTTTCCAAATCGTTTTTCCACCGTGCTGGACAAATCAATTTCTATTCCGCCGTCCCACGGCTCTAAGGTAATCATAATATCGCTGGATTCCATCGTACCTGCCAATGCAGTCTTTGTAATCTGCATCTGAGAGTTCACCCCTTCAGGAGCGTTTCCCAACGCTTCTTAATTGTCGACTCTATTAAGTCTGTAATAATTTATCAGGCACCCCGCCATAATAATTTCCCGCTCACTTTCGGTAAGAGGCGCTACCGTCAGTACAATCCGTTTCGTCTCCGCCCCGAGTACCCACGCATGTATGCTGGTCTCTCCTTTGCTTACAGCACTGCGCAGATTTGGTACAAAGATATAGTCGTCCAAATGCAGGACAGACTCATCGTCAATCTGGAAAGGCACAATACCCCAATTTATGAGGTTAGACCGATAGCGCTTTGTGGCATATTCGCGGCAGATATTTGCCCATGCACCGAGCACCCTCTGACAGGATGCCGCCTGTTCACGCGCCGAGCCGTCTCCCGGCTTGTGGGCATAGATCGTACTTCCAACTCCCACATTTCCGGGCAGCAGCTGGATACATTCCGGAAGCGCCGCTATTCTTTCCCAGAGCTCCTCCAGCTCGGGGAGCGGAGCCGGTCCGGCATCCACTTCCCGCTTTCTTTCCAAGGCCTGCACGGCCTTTGCCCTGCTGACATAGGCAGGATCCTTCCGCGAGAGCGTAAACTCGGCCAACCGCAGTGGATTGGAGCGAAAGGAAGACGTCTCTCCCGATGGGATCAGTTCGTCTGTAGTGGTAACCGGATCTGTAATGTAGCTGACAACTTTCAGCAGAAGGTGGTCGGTCAGCGCGGGAATCTCCGGCCAATCTCTGATATTCGGTCCTATCTGCAGCTCGGTCTCCGGTTTTGCCGTTCTCCAGCCATCGTAGACGCGCTTCTGATAGATGCTCGGGTCAAAATAGAACTTGGACACGCCATAGTCCGCGTCAAGTTCTGTGGCGGCGGTCAGGCGGCCATGGTTCAGCGCTGTGGCGGCGATGGAGTGCGCGTCCATCAGTGCAACGCAGGCAATCTGCCCTTCGCCCGGCTTGGAACCCTCACGATTGGGAAAATTTCTGGTTACATGCCGGATAGAGAGTTCTCCATTAGCAGGTGTGTCGCCAGCGCCAAAGCAAGGTCCGCAGAAAGCCGAGCGTACGATACCGCCCGCCAGCATAATCTTTTCTACTGCTCCGTTTCTGATCAGTTCCTGATAAACCGGCTGACTTCCAGGATATACGCTGAGGGTAAATGCGCCGTTTCCAATGCTCTTTTGTGCTAACATATCGGCCACATCACACAGGTTGTCAAAGGTTCCTCCTGCACAGCCGCCTATGATCCCCTGTTCCACATATATTTCGTTCCCGCGCAGCTTCTGCGTCAGACCCATCTTTAGATTTTTGCCGTTAAGCTGGGCCATACAGTCCTGCTCAACTTTCGCAAAGATATCTTTGGCGTTCTCTTTCAATGCCCGAATGGTATATATATTGCTTGGATGAAACGGCATGGCGATCGTCGGTTCAATCGTCGCCAGATCAATATAGATAAGGCCGTCGTACCAGGCAACCTCCTTCGTATCAAGCGCCTTAAAGTCCTGAAGCCGTCCGTGAATCTCATAGTACTCCCGGACCCGCTCATCCGTCTTCCAAATAGAACTCCAGCATGCAGTTTCTGTCGTCATGACGTCAATTCCGTTGCGGCACTCTACGGACAGACCCGCCACCCCATCGCCGACAAATTCCATTACCTTATTTTTTACGTATCCACACTGATACACGGCACCGATAATGGACAGCGCAACGTCGTGGGCCCCAACCCCCCGCTGTAGTTTTCCTGTGAGGTATACACCGACCACATTGGGGCGCTCTATATCATAGGTCCGGCCCAAGAGCTGCTTTACAAGCTCTCCTCCACCCTCACCGACCCCCATCGTACCCAGAGCCCCATAGCGTGTGTGACTGTCAGAGCCAAGGATCATGCCGCCGCATCTAGTCATCATCTCTCGATTATATGTATGGATGACAGCCAAGTGAGGTGGTACATATATACCACCGTATTTTTTCGCAGCGGAGAGCGCAAACATATGGTCGTCCTGATTGATTGTCCCACCTACCGCACAAAGGGAATTATGGCAGTTTGTCATGACATAAGGGACGGGAAATTCCTCTATCCCGCTCGCACGGGCCGTTTGAATAACCCCAACGTAGGTAATGTCGTGAGATGTCAGAGAATCAAACCGGAGACGCAAATCCGCATCTCCACCCTCACGGTTGTGAGCGTCAATTATGGTGGATGTAATTGTGCCTTTCCGTGCTTCCCCTCGGGTGACATCCCGTCCCAGCGCCTTTTTCAGTCTTATGGCCGCGTCCGGACCGTCCGGAATGATTTCTGAACCGCGGACCAGATATGCTCCTGTCTGGTATAACTTTACCATGCGTCTTCCTCACTTCCTTTTTTCTGCCGGTCCCCCATTACCGAGCAAGGACTTCCAGAAGATAATCGGTGAACTCTTTTGTCGAAGCGTCCTCTTTCTGCGTCGTCAAAACAACTTTGCGTTCCGTTTCCGTGCAGATCTCCAATGCATATTCCAGCTTTTTTCTTTTTTCGGGATAGCCGATATGCGCCAGCAACATACCTACAGCGCGGAATAGGCTGCACGGGTTGGCGTACTCTGCTCGGCCATGCTCCACCAAGTAGGGTGCAGTCCCGTGTATTGCTTCAAACATCGCATATTTGTTCCCGAGGTTGGATGACGACGCAGAACCTAGCCCTCCCTGCAATTCTGCTGCAATATCCGTGATAATATCACCATACAGATTCTGCAGGACAAAAACTTCAAGGCCATCATGAAATTCCGGATCCATCATTTTGGCGGCTGTAGCATCCACCAGACGCTCTTCCAGCCTAATATCCGGGTACTCCTCTGCAATCCTGCGTGCCATTTTAGCAAAATTACCGTCGGTAAGTTTTACAATGTTTGCCTTTGTAACCACTGTAACGTTCTTTTTTCCATTTGCTCTGGCATATGCAAAAGCGGCGCGGATAATTCGTTCGCTCCCCTGCCTGGTCTCTACTTTAAAGTCAATTGCCAAATCCTCATTTACCTGGATACCCTTATTTCCAAAAATATACTCACCCTCAATGTTTTCACGGAAAAAGGTCCAGTCGATCCCCTTATCCTTTATCTGGATAGGACGTACTGCTGCAAAAAGATCCAGTTCACGGCGAAGCAGGCTGTTAGCGCTGACCAGGTTGGGCCATGGATCTGTGGCGCGTGGGGTTACCATCGGCCCTTTGAGCAACACATTACATGCTTTGATCTCCGCCAGACATGTCTTTGGCAGGGACTCTCCAGTCGCCGCCCGGTTTTCAATGGTCATTCCATGAATTTCTTTTAGCGCAATGTGCCCGCTCTGAATTTCTTCCCGTGCAAGTGCCTTAAGCACACGAACCGCCTGTTCCATAATAATAGGACCAATTCCATCGCCCGGCATAATACCAACAACGATTCTTTCCATTGCTTTGAAATCTAACGCAGTATTATCCGCCCTCATGCGTTCAATCCGCGCAAGTTCCGATCGAATCAGCTCCTCAAAGCGCTCCTTTGCGTTTGACAAATCCATGACGCATCCCCCTTATATTTGAGTTTTATCTACTTTCAGCCGCTTTATTTCTATTTCACAGCACGCAAAACCAAACCCCCATCAAAGACGGCTCTCCCAATTTGCACCTTACAAAGGATCACTGCGAGAATAACGCCGATGGGGTAGTTGGACACAGTCACCATTACAGGAATTTTTTTGCTTTCTATTTTGCCTGCCAACTTTGCATAGGTAAAACAGGTTTATCCAAAAATTTTTACTATTTGTTTATTTTTATTATAGATACTTCACAGTAAACTGTAAAATATCGAATCATAATATAGGTATAAATCCAATTGATATGAAAGCCGCGTCTTGACGACCTGCAGTCCCATCCTCTCCAAAGCAAGCAGATGTCCCATCACAAAAATATCCGGCTTGCGTCATTTTGACGCAAGCCGGATATCGCTTTTTCACCGTTTAAGCTGCAGCTCACAATGTCAGCCACAGGCAGACGGAAGCTTATCCGAAATACCCGTCTGCATAGGTACATGCATTGGGGACAAGGACGTTCCAGGGGTGCTGGAAGACCTCAATTCCCTCTCGGCCCACACTGTAGACATAGTCGTCATACAGGCCGTACAGCAGCGCATTCTCTTTCACATAGTCGTGCAGCGCCTCGACACTCTCCTCGCTGTGAGTTGTGACATCATGCGCAGCTACCAGCAGCTCCTCAAGCTCCTCATCCACAACAAAGCACTTGGCGCCTATCCCATCGCTGTTCTGCAGCAAAATACCGTCATAAACATTAGAAATATAGGCCTCCGTCCCCTGCTTGTTGATAGCCAGATCCCAACGGGTGGGATCGTACTGGTAGTCGGAGAACATCGCGTCATCCATAGCCAGGATTTCTACGTCGAGGCCAGCCTCTATCAGCTGTGCCTGAATCACGACGGCCATATCCTTACGTGTGGAGTCGCATAGGAGGCGGAGATGGAGCGGGGCTCCGGTAGCCGGGTCGATGCCGCCCTCATACCCCGCCTCGGCCAGCAGGCTCCTGGCCTTCTCCAGGTCATATCCGTAGTAGTCCTCTTCCATCCACTCATCATTAAAATCTCCGCAGATGCGTGGAGCCGGATCGTGCGCAGGTTCTCCCTGCCCGCCCAATGCGATGTCAACGATGGCCTGCGCGTCAATGGCATAGCAAATCGCCTGTCGGAGAGGCAGATTATCCCGGAAGATATCGCCTTCCGCTCCTTCCGCCATGTTAAAGCACAGCTTACCCCCCTGGGTGCTCATACTGGAAGCTACGCTGTACCCCTCTACCGGGGTACCGTCCGGGTTGATAAAATAGCCCAGCTCGGCGGCCTTTACGCTGGTGATGAGATCGACCTCTCCCATCTGCAGGGCGATGGTGGCCTGGTTGCCCTCGGTAATAATCTGGTAGGTCATTTTGTCCACAGGCTGCTGGGCAAAGACGCTGCGCAGGTTCTCATCGGTCTGCCAGTAGTTCTCATTCTTTTCAATGGTGTAATAGGAGCCACTGACACACTCGGTTATCTGATAGGCCGCAGTAGTAATGGGGGTTGTGTTCATCGTAGACTGATTCTCTGTATAGGTCTTCTCTGAAATAATCGGCGTCTGGCACATCACGTATTCAATAACGCCGACTGTGGAGCTGGTCAGCTTAATCTCAACCACATAATCCTCCACTGCAGAACAGGACTCCACATAGCGGGTCAGCCGGGTCCAGTTCCCGTTGTCCTTCATTGAGTTTACACAGAAAGCTACATCACTGGCGGTAATGGGGTTCCCAATGGCGTCCACTACGTAATCGTAAATTTCAATCTGATATGTCGTATCATCCACCTGTTCAATATTCTTGGCCACTACCCACTCCATATCCTGCCAAGGAGTACCAAACTCCTTAAACATAGCCAGATATTCATACACAAAGTAGCGCAGGTTATTGCGTCCGGGGCTGCTGTAGGTAAAAGGATCCATATCACCCATACTGGTGGTCATGGCCACAGTAATCTCTTTAGGTCCGGTGGTCCCTCCTGCATCCGTTTCGCCGGTATTTGGGGTTTCAGAACCAACAGGAGCAGGTGCACTGGTGTTGGTTCCGCCGCTCTGGTTTCCGCCGCAGGCGGCCAAAGCGACAATCATCACAAGCGTCAGGGTCATTGCAAGAATCCGCTTTTTCATTTGCCGTATCTCCCTTCAATGTTTGTATTCCACGCCTTACAGCGTATGAATATGAATGGATCACGCTCCATGCGCAGGCTACGTCGATGCAGACTCCTCTTCCTCCCAGGAGATTTCTCTTCTGTCCGGAGCTCCCCAGCCCAGCCTGGAAAGCGACTCTCGCTCCGGCATTCCAGGCAAGGCCAGACCGCCGTCGATACGAATGGTTTCACCAGTAATATAAGAAGCATTTTCTGAAGCCAAGAAGACCACTGCACGGCCGATATCCTTGGGCTGTCCATATCTCTGCAAAGGAATCCTGGGCGTAAGGTATTCAATCTGCGTCTGCTGGGGTGCCTCTTCCAGCTGTGACATCTCTTCATTGGTCAGTCGCTGGACCGCTCCGGGGGCTACATTGTTTATCCGGATACCGTATGGGGCTACATCCAGGGCAAAGGACTTGACCGCCCGGTTAACGGCTGCCTTCAAGCCCCCATAAATACCATCGGCCGGGTAGGCTCTGTCGGCCCGGGTGGAAGTGACATTGACAATACTGCCCTGAATGTCATGTGCGGCCATATAGCGGGCCGCCTCCCGCATGAGGAGAATATAGGCGCGAAAATTGAGGTGGAGCAGGTGATCCAGTGTCTCCTCCGTTAAATCCAGCAGTCCCTCTTTCGGTGAAACTCCGGCATTGTTTACCATCAAATCTACGCCGCCCAGTGCATTTGCCGCTTGCCGAAAAAAGTGCGGCCCCACTCCGGGCTCAGAAAGATCCGCCTGAAAACAGAAAAAGCGTCCATCTGGGTATCGGAGTTTCAGCACAGAGCACACCGCTTGAGCTGAAGCCTCCCTGGAGCAGTAAGAAAACGCGACATCATAGTCCGCCTCTGCCAGGCAATACACAATTCCCCGTCCAATTCCACTGCTGCCTCCGGTGACGACAGCCCGCTTTCTTTCCATCGCGTTCTCCCCTCTTCTGCTTTCAGAATATATCTCCGGTTCAAAATACTCCGCGGTATCTGAGAACATCGTATAGAATTATTTGCGGATTGTAAACAAAAATGTAGTAAACCTGCAATTAATTCCAAAACATCCGTGTCCTATTTGCAATTCTTTACAAGATCTCAGGATGACTTCTTTCTTTTTTTGCCTTATTACATAAAAGAGCAAGGAAGAAAGAACGCCGTGGAACTCCCTAAGGCTTTCCACGGCGTTCTTTTAACCAAAGTATCTCTATTCTTCCTCTGACGGCGCTCTCCTTCTGGATCGGTTTTTGGTAATGGCGTCGGTAATCTTGGGCAGATATGATAAATCGGAGGTATGCTTCCTGATGTAAGTCTGAAGCAGACTCACCGTCAGGATTTCACAGATGCGAGAGATGTGCAGATAGAACAGGTCGTCTGGAATATTCCGGCTGTAGCAGAAGTGGTGGTTTGCCATTCTGGCTATGGCTGAGGCAGGATGCGCTGTAATGGCGATTATTTTTGCACCATTCTGCCTGGCAATGGAGGCGGCCTCTACAATTGGGGCCGTCTCGCCGCTGAAGGAGATGATCATAGCTACGTCGTTCTTTTTCAGCAATGCTGCAGCGATCAGCATTGTGGATGAGTCGGAAATCGCCTGGCTGATAACCCCAACCTGCAAAAGCAGATGCTGTGCAAAATCAATGGAGGCATGGGGGCCTCCCTGACCAAACAGGAAAATCTGTTTCGCGGAGAGCAGGGCCAGCGCTGACAGGCTCAATGTCTGTTCATCGATTCCGTTCAAGGTCTCCGCAATGGCTTCTGTATTCATGTGCAGCAGCTTTTGTGTAATGACAGGCAGAGTGTCCTTCAGTCTGATTTCCTCTGAAAATGCCGATGGGGTCAGCAGTTGCCTTGTAAGATGAAACTTATATTCGCTGAACCCCTTATAGCCCAAGGCGTAGCAGAACCGGGTAATGCTGGAGGGCTGCGTTTGGGCCTTAGCCGCTACTTGGCTGATCGAAAGGTGACCGATCTGTTCGGCATTTTCAAGGAAAAACTTTGCCAGCGCTTTTTGCTTTTTGGTAAGCGTATGATATTTAGACTGAATGCGGCTGAGATACTCCACATCGGCAAATGCCTCTTCCCGTTCCTTGGCCATGTTTTGTCCCATCTCCTTCCCCCCTTCTCAAAACCTGTTCAAAGTATATGCCATTTTGCAAAAAATTGCAAATAAATTCTAACCAGAAGTGCAATTAATTTTATTTTTGAAATTATTTCTTGAAAGAGCCTTGCCTGCATGCTAATGTGGCAGTATACAGAAACGGCAGCGGTTATCTGTACCTTGCTGCAGGGCTGAGAAGAATGGGGGGTCTCATTACTGATGATCATTCAAAATTGGAGAGCTGTAACGCCTACCATTGTGCATCAGGCCGGTATTGACTATAAGCTCCTTCTGGGGCAGGAACGGGCCGATCCCAATAACCGATTTGCCTGTATGGAAGGCATGCTGTACGTGGCGTACGCCATGCTGCAGCCGGGCAGGGCATACGAAGCTCACTCTCATACCGATCACGAGGAAGTCTATTTTATCATCGAGGGCCGGGGAAGCATTACCTTGGACGACCAGACGTCAGAGATTCACGACGGTGATGCAATCTATATCGGCAAGGGCCAGGTTCACTCTATTGCAAATACGGACCAGGACAGCTTCCTGCGTTTTCTGGCCTTCTCCTCCCAGTGCTGAGCAGGAAGGGGATTTGTGCCATGGAGTTTGGATCGGACCTTCTTCTCCTCACCAGCGAGCAGTCCGTCTTTTACTTGACCGGTTTTTATACCGAGGCCCGGCGGCCCAAACAGATTGGTCCCTGTGCCGTTCTGGCAAACGGTGAAGCCGTTACGCTGATCGCACCGGACAACTGGCGCATACAGGCAGAGCGGGCCTTGGCCGGTCGGGACGCAGCCCTGATCTGCTACTCTGGCGGTGAGCGCGGTTTTTCCTGCTGTATATGCAAACTGCTGACAGCCACGCAGAAGACGGAAGTCGGCATTGAGCGAGGCAGCATTGGATTGCCTCTCTACAGTGCGCTGAAGGACGCCTGCTCTTCGTTCTCTTTTTTCGACGTCTCCGCAACTATGGAGCGCAAGCGGATGCGGAAGACGCCCGGAGAGTTGAATTGCCTGCGCCGTGCTGCCGAATTAGCAGTGCTGGGCATGGAGCGGGCCAGAGAGGTACTCTGCGCCGGTATCTCGGAGCGCGAGGTGGTGGCCGAGCTGGAGTACGCCATGCGCAGAGCTGGCTCCGAGGGCGTTCCATTTTCGGTCAAAGTCCTAGCGGGCGAAAAGTCCGCCCATACCACCTTTATGCCTGATGAGACCGTCATCCGGCGGGGCGATCTGGTCCTCTTGGATTTCGGCGCCCGCTGGGGGAATTACGCCTCTGACTGGACCCGGACCTTTTGTATCGGACCTGCCAGCCCGGAACAGCGCGCACTCTATGATGCCGTCCGGAATGTGGAGCGCAGTTGTATTGCTATGATGGCCCCCGGTGTCTCTCTTCTCCAGCTGATGGAGCATGCCCGCTCGCTGCTGGCCGGCAGCCGGTACGAGCCGTATTTTTTGCCCCACCTGGGGCACAGTGTTGGAATCAACAGCCACGAATGGCCAGTGATAGAACCGCAAGTCGATTCTGCCTTGGTTCTGGAGGAAAACATGGTCTTTACCATTGAGCCCGGCATTTATCTCCCGGGCTTCGGCGGCGTACGTATTGAGGACGAGGTTCTTATCACCTCAGACGGATATGAGATTTTGACCGGGCTGAGAGAGGAAGGGCTTGAGCTTATATAACCATCAGGCAGCTCTTGCAGCAGCAAAATCAGATGGCGGGGCGGGATATGATCATGAAAATTACAGGTGTAAAAGTCATTCTGACTTGTCCAAGGCAAAACTATTTGTTTGTCAAGGTTTTGACCGATGAGCCGGAGCTGTACGGCGTGGGCGACGCCTCTCTCAACGGCCGCGAGGCCTCTGTCGCAAATCTGATTGAGGAATACCTCGCGCCAATGATGCTGGGCAGGGATCCCGACCGGATTGAGGATTTTTGGCAGTTGGTCTACCGTGGGAGCTACTGGCGTGGTGGAAACATCATGATGAGCGCTCTCAGCGGTCTGGATATGGCTCTATGGGACATCAAGGCCAAGCGGGCAGGTCTCCCCCTCTATTCCCTTTTGGGTGGAAAATGCCGCGAAAAGCTCCTCTGTTATACCCATACCCTAGGTCATACTTCCGAAGCGCGCATCCAAAACGCCCTGTTCCATGTGCGGGAACAGCGTATCAAGGTAATCCGCCTCCGGGTCGGCCTACCCGCGGCAGAGACCACATTAAACGGCGAAGGCTGGCAGATGGCTCCTAAAATAGAATTCTGGAATGCAGAACAGGAGATAGCCCGCACCATCCAATCCTTCATTCAGGTACGGGAGGCCGTTGGCGACGAGGCGGGGATTATTTATGACCTGCATGAGCGCTTTACTCCCGATCAGGCTATTCGGATTATCCGCGCACTGGAACCCTATCATCCCTATTTCATTGAGGATCCCGTGGAGCCGGATTCTACTGCCTCTCTTCGCCGTGTCCGCGCCGGGACTGCAGCTCCCCTCGCCTTCGGCGAACTCTATAAAAGCAGGTGGGAATGTCTTCCTGGCATAACAGAGCGCCTTTTTGACTATCTGCGCTGTGATCTAATCCGGATTGGCGGCGTCACTGAGGGGAAAAAGCTTCAGGCTCTTGCCGAAGCCTATGATATCAAATTGGCTTGGCATGGCCCTAACGACGTCTCGCCGATTACCCATGCAGTCAACTGGCATATGAACATTTCCGCCCCGAATTTCGGCATTCAGGAGATGGGAGCGATTGACCATGCCGTATCGGAGGTTGTCTCCGGCGGTCCATACTGCCAGGACGGCTATCTGCTGATGAACGATGCGCCCGGTATCGGATGCGACATCAACGAGGAGGCCGCCGCCCGCTATCCGTACCGGAGAGCCTATCTCCCCATTTGCCGCCGGGACGACGGCAGTCTATGCGCATGGTAAGGAGTGATGAAATATGATGGTTGATCCTGCGCTCATCGAAATCAAGACAACGGAGGAGGAGGGATATCACTCCCTCATTTACTCCGCTGGCTGGCGCGCCGCACTGCTGCGGGATGCCCCCCGCTTTCACCGCGAACATATCCACACGCTTCAACGGCACAATACTTCCGACGAACTCTTTGTACTGCTGTCGGGGACCTGTACCCTCCTCGTTGGAGACGGCGGCGAAACCTCCGGAACCATTTACTCCATCGAGATGGCCCCATGCCGGCTCTACAATGTACGCAGAGGGGTGTGGCACAACTGCGCTACAAACGCAGGGACCGTACTGCTGATTGTGGAGAACGCGGACGTCTCCCCTGAAAACACCGATACCATTTTCGTTTCTCTCCCCTGACGTGCCACTCTTTTGGGACGTCCGGCGCCTCTCGCGGAGATCTGACATCCAACAGCAAGCAATAAGGCCGGGGTGCGGACAGAAATCACTATCACCGGCCTTTCTGGTTTGAGCTGATAAATACTCATAAGCGAACCAGAGCTAAGCTAAAGAGGGTTTCTTTGAGCGCCTGCAATACGGCTCAGCCATTAAAAATTGGTTATTGGACAAAAGGTTCAACTTTTTGCCCGCGTCCCCGACAACCTCCGAAAAGCAGATACAGAGTAATATTTGCAGCAAAAAATTTTCCCTGACCTCTTAGAAAGGCAAGTGTTTTATTACAAAGGCGCAAAAGCCGACACCCACGATTGTGAGTGTCGGCTTTTGTTAACCTGTCATGCGCTTTGATTTTTGGGCATTTGTGGCGTAAATCCGCTTTTCTGTACGCTAACACCCAAATATTTCAAGAATATACGGTATTTTTTTAGTATATCCCGCCCATGTGCCGCCATTGACAGGGGGCGCAGCCGGGGCTTATCGGTAGTCAAGGGGTGTCAGCCGCAGGCTGGCTGACACCCGTACAAACATCATATTGATGAATATTTCGTTAATATCCTATATTTTGTATTCCTCGTTTTCCTTTAATATCATTTCATAGGTTTTCTTTGATGATCTATATTTTCCAAAATACCGCCGAACTATAGCCCACTTCTCATCTTCACCTTTTGCCTTTCTCTTTAATGCTTCAACATGCTTTAATACTTTCTGATGATAAAAGCTATCATATGTATGCTTTGCTTTTTCTGGTGTTATACGCATTTCCTTTGCTATCATATTGTAAGTTGCCTTTTCAATTTCCCGCATTTCAATAATGCGGGAAATCATTTTTTTGCTGAGTTTCCGCTTTATTGGTGGAAGTTTTTTAATAAACAGCTCTGGCACACCTGGCTCCCCAGCCCTATATTCATCCAATATGCCTTTGTATTTCTTTTCCAGATATGCACAAGCATATGAGAAGCCTTGATAACATTCATTTGCAATTTCAAAGACTTTTCTAACCTCCGCAGTATTTTCATATCCAAGTACGATTGAGATATGCCTAATGTATAATTGTATCTGTTTAATTTTTATTTTGCTATATATTTCTCTTACCCAGATAGATGATATTTCATAATCTTTTGCAATATCGGTAAATGTATTGTTGTGTTGGTCCCGAAGTATCATAATGTCATAATCTCGTTTGTTCTTCTTTAATTCGCTATATGGTATATCTTTCATAAATACGCCCTCCAGCCAATTACCCGTAATACAGGTAACAACTATATCATATTCGGGTGTGTAATACAACACTTTGCGATAAAATTTATTCGGGAGTGTGGTAGTATGATACGACTAAAAGAACTAAGAGAAGAGCAGCGGCTTAGTCAAGATGGATTAGCCCTTAAACTAAATGTTTCCCAATCAACTATTAGTGCTTATGAAGTAGGTGACAGAACTCCTGATTTAGAAACATTGATTGCTATTGCCCAATTTTTTGGCGTATCACTTGATTATCTTGCAGGACAGTCTGACTTGAAACAACAGATTAGACAAAGCGATCTAAATTCGTCCGAATTAGAGCATTTACGCATTTACCGCCAGTTAAGTGATATTGACAAAGAAAAAGTAAGTGCCTATATTGAAGGATTGCAAAGCCGACTACAAAAAGGATAGCCCAAGGGAGTATCTCTTTGAATGTTTCGGTAATCAAAAGAAACAAGGCCAGGAAGCCACAAACGGCTATCCTGGCCTTATCTTATCGCTTACAAGGCTAAACTATATTGATATGTAATCGGTATCACATGCCCGTCAGCCCTATGGTTTACCCTGTTTATCACTACTGTTCGTACTGGACATATATGTTTGTGAATGTCTCAATTCCTTGCAAAAAGCAGGGCGGCACCCACATTACTTGTGGGTGTCGCCCTGTTATTACCCTATCATGCGCTTTGTCTGTGGCGTAAGTCTGGCGCAAATTGGCTTTTCTGTACGCTGAACCCCAGTCGTTTCAAGGGCTTGCGGTATTTTTTAATACATTCCGCCCATATCGGGAGCGGCGGGGGCGGCAGGAGCGGGAGGCTGGGGCTTGTCGGCCACCAGGGACTCAGTGGTCAGCAGAGTGCTGGCGATGGAAGCGGCGTTCTCCAGAGCGGAACGGGTCACCTTAGTAGGATCAACGATACCGGCGGAGAGCATGTCGCAGTAGGTCTCTTTATAAGCGTCGAAGCCGTAGCCGGTCTTGCCGGACTCCTTGATCTTCTCCAGCACGACGGAGCCGTCAATGCCGGCATTCGCAGCAATCTGGCGCATGGGCTCGGCCAGAGCGCGGGCCACAATATTTACGCCGGTCTTCTCGTCGCCCTCCAGCTCGGGGAGGAGCTTCTCCACGGCGGCGATGGCGTTGACGTAGGCGGTACCGCCGCCAGCCACAATGCCCTCTTCCACAGCGGCGCGGGTGGCGTTCAGAGCGTCCTCGATGCGGAGCTTCTTCTCCTTCATCTCCACCTCGGTAGCGGCGCCGACGCGGACGATGGCCACGCCGCCGGACAGCTTGGCCAAGCGCTCCTGGAGCTTCTCGCGGTCGTAGTCGCTGGTGGTGGTCTCAATCTGGCTCTTGATCTGGTTGACCCTGGCCTTGATGGCGTCAGCGGAACCGGCGCCGTCCACAATAATGGTGTTCTCCTTGGAGACCTTCACCTGGCGGGCGCGGCCCAGCATATCCATGCTGGTCTCCTTGAGCTCATAGCCCATGTCGGAGGAGACCACGGTGCCGCCGGTGAGGACGGCGA
>ERZ857955.523-NODE-523-length-43615-cov-4.270799_pt1 | contig 43615 bp, 42 predicted proteins | sample MGYA00519956_ERZ857955 | MGnify/ENA primary metagenome ERZ857955 (study PRJEB31778, sample SAMEA3449378) | human gut metagenome | biome: human gut; feature: human-associated habitat; material: faeces | place: United Kingdom | collected 2010/2012 ...
TCCGTTTCACGGACGGGCCTGTTTTGGCGTTTCCGCCAACACAAAATCAGTTTCATCTGCTGAAGTCAGTGATTATGGAGATCTTTTGTATAAAATGAAGAACTTCCTGCTGAGAAGGTCGATCTTTTTGCCGCTTTCGTGTATAATGATAAAATCGTCTGAAATAAAAGCTGCATGTTGGGCTCCGGCGGGGGGAGAGGAGTTGCCGGAGGTCTGCATGATTGTGGAGGATTTGGGCATGTATGAGGATAGAATTCAATCTGCCGCACTGCGCGGACAGGTTATGAGTGCGGAGGATGCCGCCCGCATGATCAAAAGCGGAATGACCATCGGCACCAGTGGGTTTACCCGAATTGGGTATCCCAAGGCGGTTTCGCTGGCCATCGCAGAACTGGGAACAGCGCGGGATTTGACGGTCATCTGCGGGGCCTCGGTGGGCGATGAGCTGGACGGCAGCTTGGCCCGTTCTGGCCAAATGAAGCGTCGCTATGCGTTTCAGACCAACAACGATCTGAGGGCCCGAATCAACAGCGGCGATGTCTTATATACCGATATCCATTTGGGACGGGTGACCCAGGCGCTGCGCCGGGGCGAGTTCGGTAAGGTGGATGTAGCTATTTTGGAGTGCTGCCTGATCCATGAGGACGGCAGCTTTGTCCCTACGCTGTCTGTAGGGCTCTCTATGGCGCTGGCAGACTGCGCCGAAAAGGTGATTTTGGAACTGAATCTGAACCACCCTGTCACTCTGGAGGGCCTTCACGACATTTCCTCTCGCACGGATACCGAACGGCGCCTGCTGGCCCCCATGCAGCGGGTGGGGGATACCTTTGTGCGGCTGGATCCAAAGAAAGTTGCCGCTGTCGTGGTCTCCGACATGCCGGATCAGCACCCAGACTTCCCTGCACCGGGACCGGATGCCGAGGCGATGGCTACCGAGATCATCTCCTTTTTGGAGCATGAGATTGACAAGGGCTTGCTGTCTCCTTCCTTTTGTATCCAATCCGGCGTCGGCGCGGTGGCCAACGCTGTGCTCGCCGGACTGGGACGGGGGAAATTCCAAAACCTGTCTATTTTTACAGAGGTGATTCAGGATAGCGCCCTGCGCCTGATTGAGCAGGGGGTGGTGACGGCCGCCTCGGCCACATCCCTGTGCCTTTCCAGAGAGTGTGAGGCACATTTCTATGAAAATTTTGAATTTTTTAAGAAACATATTGTCCTGCGCCCGCAGAACATCAGCAATTGTGATACGCTTATCCGCCGTTTCCGAGTGGTGGCCATGAATACTGCCGTAGAGGCGGATCTCTATGGAAACGTAAACTCGACCCATATCGCCGGAAGCCGGATCATCAACGGTATAGGGGGATCCTCCGATTTTGCCCATAATGCCGGAATTTCCATATTCATGACGCCGTCCATTGGCAAGAAGGGCGCAATTTCCAGGATCGTACCCATGGCCACCCATGTGGACAGCACAGAGCACGATGTACAGGTGTTGGTCACCGAACAGGGGTTGGCTGACCTGCGGTTCTTGGCACCTCGGGAGCGGGCCGAGCGTATGATAGAGTGTTGCTGCCACCCCGACTATCGTCCCGCACTGCGGACCTATTATGAGCGCGCCTGCAAAGTGGGGGCAGGACTTCAGACGCCCCACGATTTGGCAACGGCTTTTGCCTGGCATCAGAGATATCTGGAGACCGGCAGTATGAAAGAGGAACCAGTTACATAGCGATTGATGGCGGATCTCCGGAAGTTTATCGAGTCATGTTTCCTGTGAATGAGGGACAGGCTATTGAACTGCGGTTCTCATAGGTATCCGAAAAGCAGCACCCCATTTGTTGCTCAGAACGGCAGAATCTGAGTAACAAATGGGGTGCTTGTTTTGGAAAGAGGGCAGATGACAGGATAACAGCGCGGTGCACAGATGACACAGCCCTACTTGCCATAAGGAATAGGGGAGTACCAGAACCACAGATGTCCCCGTTTGCCTCCCAAGGAGCGCTTGGAAATATCTGTGCAGGATATGGGATAACACGTGCGCAAGCAGAGGGAAGGACTTGAGTTCAGGAATTCTTCATTACAACACGTTCGATCGTATCCGCCATATGTTCACAGGCATCCACGCACTTCTCCAGATAGATATAGATTTCACGCCAGACGATAATCTCAATGGGGTCGCTGCAGGTTGTATGCAGAGTGCGCAAACTAGTGATAAAAAGTTGATCTGCCTCTTCCTCCATCGTATTGATGTGAACAATATGATCGTGCAGGCTTTTGGAGTGCTTAAAATCTGCAAATTCTTTGGCCATGCATTTTGCCTCTTCACAGCATCGGATTACAACTTCAGACAGTGCCAGCGCGTCCGGACGGATGCTTTCAACATTATTGCAGTAGATCCGGAGCAATACATCCTCAATTTTGTCAGTTACTTCGTCAATATTCTGGCTCAGCAGAAGGATGTCTTCACGCTCGATCGGCGTGATGAATGCTTTGGCGAGCACACTGAGCAATTCGTGTTTCTTCATATCCGCTGCATGCTCTACCGCATGCATTTCGTCCAATTTTTCCTTTATCTGTTCTGGATCGTACTGCTGCATGACCTTGTTGAGGAGATGGGCGGCCTGACAGGAATAATCCGTACATGTAATGAATGTGTCAAAATAAAATGCATCTTGCTTTTTTGCCATATTACTCTCTCCCTCTTAATATGTGATCCAGATGATGTGGAGATGGGGTTACAGAATTGCCATAAACAGCTTCGCCATGGCGAAGCTGATGAGGCCGCAGCCGGGAAAGGTAAATACCCATGTGAGCATCATATCCTTTACGACGCCAAAATTGATGGCGGACAGACGCTTGACCGCACCCACACCCATGATTGCGCTGGTCTTTGTATGTGTGGTAGAGACCGGAATTCCGAACAGGCTGGAAAGTAACAGACAGGCTGCAGCAGATAAATCGGCGGCAAATCCCTGATATTTTTCCAGGTGAACCATGTCCATGCCGACAGATTTAATGATCTTTTCGCCGCCGACACTAGTGCCGACGCCCATGACAATACTGCATACCACCATCAGCCAGATAGGAATAACGGCACCGCTGACGCTGCTTTGCCCATTGCAGAACGCTACGCCGAGCAGCAGGACACCGATAAATTTCTGGCCATCCTGAGCCCCGTGCATAAAGCTCATTGCCGCTGCGCCAAATATCTCGGCCCCTTGAAAAAAACGGTTTGTCTTGTGCCGGTTCATATTTGCGCAGATGACGGTCAGCAACTTACATATGACCCAGCCGCACAGGAAGCCCAAGAGCAGGCTCATGAAGAGGCCATAGATCACTTTGACCCATTCACCCATGTTGATTCCGCCAATGCCGTTTTGAATCGCAATCGCTGCGCCGGACAGGCCGGCAATCAGACTATGGCTTTCGCTGGTGGGAATTCCAAAGAGTGAGGCGCCGACGCTATACACGACAATAGAGACAAGGGCAGCGCACAGCGCGATCAAAGCCTGCTGTGTATTCCCCCCAAAGTCGACCATATTGCTGATCGTGGAGGCGACAGAGCTGTTGATTCGTGTCATAATCAAAACGCCAAGGAAATTAAAGACGGCACTGATCAGAATTGCAGTCCGTGCGTTCAGGCATCGCGTCGTAATGCAAGTGGCGATTGCGTTGGGAGCGTCAGTCCAGCCGTTTACAAAGATAACACCGAGCGTCAGCAGTGCAGTGATGAGCAAAACGGGATCAGAGGATACGGCGTTTAAAAAATATGACAGCGAAAAATCCATATAAATACCTACCCTATCTATGCGGCTAACCGGCTTGAAGGCAAAAAATAATCAGGACTTCAGTGGAATAGAAGCCCTGTCATCCTCAAAAGAAAGACACAAAAGTCCCCTTCAAGATCAGATGCTGAAATAAATAGAGACACGGTATGACCGCTCTCTATGACAGACTCCACCACATATTCCAGCAAAAAGTCAAATGATCTATATAGGTAGAGCGTAGCATCAAAATGATCTTTCGTCAATAGCGGATTTGAATTCTCCCTTTTTACTTTTGGACTTACAGATTCTAACTTCGTCAAATTAACTATACATTGAATGAAGCAGAAAAATATAGTAACATAAAATTGAACAATAAATTCGAATTTATGAGGAGGATGAGCAATGGTGAAGAGTAATAAAATCAATTTGGCATTTTTTTGTGTAATCGTTTTTACGTTTTGCTTGATTGGCGGCTTTTTCTTCAATCCCTTGTTTATCCTTGCAGTTCTTGCTCTGGCAGGGTATGTGTGGGTCGATAAACGATATTTAAGATGTCCTCAATGTGGCGGATTCGAAAATTTGGATAGACTTTTTTATGCAAAGAATCATACATACCACTGCCGGCATTGTGGAGAGATTATAAAAATTGAAATAAAGTGACGGAGAGATCTCGTTTACATCCAAAATTCAGTCCACAGAGCACAAGGGAGATAGATGGCGTGGCCAGTGGTGCCAGCGTAGCTACATTCTCTCCGAATACTACCTGCACCCGGGCGCAGATTGTAACATTCCCTTATCGGGCTTTTGCAGAATAATCAAAATGAGGGCGTGCGCTTTTTCGGGCGTACACCCTCATTTTTTATAAAAGCATATGCTCTACTCTGTATCTGATTGATTTGTTTAATGGCATTTCCTTTTCAGGTGATGTCATTTTCTTGTGCGCATTTCTGTGTATTTCGACGAATGAATTGTTAGGTAAGCCTAAATCAGTCCAACGGGTAAAGGAGAGTTTAAATTTCATATCATTTCCGATGAGATGCCTCAAGATAAATTACCTGCCGCACAGTAAAACAGCAGGGTTATCCGTTATATTTGATGATTGAGGGCGTTAGAATGACTGTGCTGTGTTGGCATGCGCAATGATGGTCCGTGTGAGGACTTGGCAGAAGTTGCTCGGCATCATGAGGCATGTGTGAAGATACCCCCTTTTCCTCCCCTGTCGCATAGAATAGGGGGAGGTGGTATCATGGAAAATCCAATCCTGGCGCGCCTGAGCGCCAACCTGGGTGTATCAAATCCAGACCCCTATTGGCTGCTGACCCTCCTGTCGGTGCTGGAAGTAAACCGGTATACCCTGGAGCAATGGAATGAGGCTCTCTCGGTAGTCCTGGGCCGCCGGATCCTCTGCCCCTCCTACCGCACCCTTTCCGCCTATTTACAGAAGTCAGTTTTGGGGTTAAAATGAGAGCACTACCAATGAGGAGGTGCTTCATGAAACTGACCTTTTTTGGCGCGGCCAAGGCGGTTACCGGAAGCTGTCACTGCGTGGAGTCGGGCGGCCGTAAGGTACTCATCGACTGCGGCCTTCAACAGGGCAGGGATGAACGGGACAATAGAGAGCTGGATTTCAATGCCGGTTATATCGACGATGTCATCGTTACACACGCCCATATCGACCACTCAGGACGCATTCCGCTGCTGGTAAAGCAGGGATTTTCAGGAAATATCTACTGTACCAAGCTGACTGGACAGCTCCTGTCCATCATGCTGAGGGATTCCGCCCACATTCAGGAGAGCGATGCCCAGTGGGAGAATCAGAAGGGCAAGCGGGCAGGTAAGCCCCTCGTGGAGCCCCTCTATACCATTGCCGATGCGGAAGAGGCCCTCAAGCATTTGGTTACCTGTGAGTACGGGGAAGAGCTTCAAATTTCGGAGGGGATGCGGCTCCGCTTTGTGGATGCAGGACACCTGCTGGGCTCCTCCAGTGCAGAACTTTGGCTCACAGAGGGAGATGAGACCCGCAAGATCGTCTTTTCAGGAGATATCGGCAACCGGGATCAGCCTATTATCCGGGATCCCCAGTACATCTGTGAAGCCGACTATGTTGTGACGGAGAGCACATATGGCGACCGGCTCCACGACATGAGCGAGACGCCCGATTACACCGGCGATTTGGCCGCCATCATTGATGAGACGCTGAGCCAGGGCGGCAATGTGGTCATCCCCGCTTTTGCTGTAGGACGTACGCAGGAGCTGCTCTACTTTATCCGGGAAATGAAGGAGCGGAGATTGGTAAAAAAGGTTCCCGATTTTCAGGTCTATGTGGATTCTCCCCTTGCCGGTGAGGCCACCCGCATTTTCTCAGGCGATCTCCACGGATATTTGGACGAGGCTGCTATTGAGGCCATCCGTCACGGAGCCCTTTTTCAGTTCCCGGGACTCAATATTACTGAGAGCAGCGAGGAATCCAAAGCCCTGAATATGGACAAGACGCCCAAGGTCATCATTTCTGCCTCTGGTATGTGTGATGCCGGGCGAATCCGGCATCACCTGAAGCACAATCTCTGGAGGAAAGAGTGCGCGGTGGTCTTTGTGGGGTTCCAGGCCGAGGGCAGTTTGGGCCGCCGTCTGCTGGACGGCGTACAGAGCGTGAAACTCTTTGGAGAGGAGATCGCTGTCCAAGCTCGGATTGTAAACTTCAAGGGCCTGAGCTCTCATGCGGATCGGGATGGTCTGCTCCGCTGGATTGGCGCTTTTACGCCCAAGCCCCAGCAGGTATTTGTGGTCCATGGAGAGAGCGCAGTGACGGAGATCTATGCGCAGACACTGCGTGAGCGGGGAATTCCCGCTCATTCGCCCAACTATGAGGAGGTCTATGACCTGCTGGCCAACCGGATGCTGGCGCCCGGCGTGGTGCTGGAGCCCAAGGCGCCTGCCGCATTGCCCGGTTCGGCCTCTCCGGCCTACCGGCGCCTGGAGGATGTGGGCCGCAAGCTGATGGAGGTTATTGCCCACAATCGTGGAGGGACGAACAAGGATTTGGGCAAATTTGCCGATCAGATCCGGGCTCTGATCGAGAAGTGGGAGCGATAGAGTGCTGTAACGAAAAGGTGCCCGCTCTTAATGCGAACAGCCCTAGATTGTACGGACGGCACAAACGGTCCCTCATTAGAAAAGATATTGTTTTAGGCGGAGTGGCACAGCGCAAGCGGCGCCACTCCGCTTTTTTGTTTCATGCGCCCAGGGTTGCAGAAGTGGATGTAGCCGCCTTACCGTATATGGAAAGCCCCCTGATGAAGGTTTAGTTTCCCGCATCAGGGGGCTTTCGGCTATTGCCCGTTTTTATCGGCGATGTTTACAAAGCAGCGGAAGGCCCTTCCCTGCGCGGACTCAGTCGAGCCAGTTGTCTTTCTCCTCAGCATAGAGGGAGGGGAGAATGCGGGAGAGATTGGCAAACTCCTTTACGTTGTGGTGCAGAAGGTTAATCATGGCCTCCTTGGGAATCTGAACCTCATCGGGAATGCACTTGACGGCCTTCCCGTCGATGATTTGCCAGCCAAACCAGAAGCGGGAGCGCAGAATGCTGCCCCCCTCGCAGGGGCGCAGGAAGTGGGTCATGACCACGGGGACATCGGGCATTGTGTCGTCTCCCACCGTCCGGCAGTTGGCGCATACCAGGGCGTTGCACAGCTCGGTGTCCACCTTGCTCTCGTCATAGCCCAACTCGGAGGGCCTGCGGAAGTGGATGCGCAGCAGGTCGGCCTTGCCGGTGCCGATGTCCTCCCAGATGTTGTGGATACTGCCCCAGTGGCGCTCCCGCATGGACTTGCTCATATCCACTGCCTTGGCCGGGTCTTCCAGATACACGTCGTAGTGGTCCTCGTTATCCCAGCAGGCGTAGCGGATCCGGCGAATGGGATGCCAGGCAAACCACCAGTCGAACATCTCGCCGGTGGTGCCGGGGAAGAAGGTCTTGTTGGCGATGAGGCCGGTGCCGTCCTCCAACTGCCACCAGCCGAACTCGCCGGGCAGATCGCCGGGCTTAAACAGGTCGTTGCGATTCTGGATGCGCAGGGCATCGGCGTTATCGCAGGGCCCCTGATCGATGAGCTGGTGGCGCTCTGGATCGCCGGCGGAGCAGTCCTGGAGATAGTACTTGTAATAACTGCGCTTTTTGTCCTCGTTGGTGGCGGGTACTTTTTTAGCCATGGTGCTCACTCCTTAATGATATTTGTATAGGTGTGGATGAAAGGAAATCCGGTATGGATACTGGATGCAAAATAATAATGCAAAGTTTGTGCCAAATTCCCGGCGGAAGGAGGGAGGGAGGGTGTGAACGTCTGAAATGCAGGCGGTTTTCTCCCCGCCGGTTCCAGCGGGAGCGCTGGCGCATACAGAAAAGGAAATAATACATATGTATTTATATAAAACAACTGGATTGATACAGATGTGCTGTTCCTAAAGCAAAAGGAGAGCGAGGGGGGCAGATAAAAATTCGTTGCGGCAGTAAGGGTTTTAAACTTTTTTGCTGGATGGGAACGGTTTGGCACATGGATTGCTCTTTATATAGGCGGAAGGTGTATCCTGAGAGAAAAACAAATAGGAGGAATTGATAATGTCACAGTTATCCAAGAAGCAGCTTACCAACAGCAACTTCGGCAAGTGGGGCTGGAGCATGATCATCTACAGTGTCCTGCTCTACTACTTCTGGGCCGGACTGGCGGTAGACGGGCTGAACGTCTATCCCTCAGCCTTTGCAGCCATGCATGGCTGGGACTACAACACCCTGCTGGGCTTTGCCACTCCGGCCGGTATCATCGGCGTGCTGGGCGGCATCATATTCGGACAGGTCATCATGAAGACGGGGGCACGCAAGCTGTGCGCCGTCACTCTGATGATCACAGGGGTGCTCTACATTTGGTTCGGCTCTGTGGGTTCCCCCGCCCAGTTCCTGATCTGCCTGACCCTGTTCACCTTTATCTCCAATGCCTTCGGCCTTATCGGTACCGCCACCCTCATGAATAACTGGTTCCCCCGCAAAAAGGGCATTGCCCTGGGCTGGGCTACTATGGGAGCCCCTCTCTGCACTGCCACCTTCGTGGCCATCCTCAGCGCTCTGTTCGGCAGATTCGGTGTGCCCGTCTCCTGTGCCATCGTGGGCGTAGTGGTCATTATCTTCGGTGCCGTGTCTTTTGTATGGGTAAAAAATTACCCCCACGACGTGGGTGCTTATCCCGATAACATCAAGGATGACGGCTTGGATCTGAAAGCCCAGGCAGAGGCCATCGCCAACTACAAGAGCCCGTTCACCATCGGCCGCCTCCTTAGGGACAAGGATATGTGGCTTATCTCTCTAGGCTTCGGCCTGCTGTGGATCGTCACTGTAGGCATTGTCAGCCAATTTGTGCCCCGTATGATGAGCGTAGGCTATGACAACCCAACTGCTCTGCTGATGCTGACTGTCGCCGCTGTGGTGGGCCTGGCCGGCAGCTATTTTTGGGGCTGGCTGGACTCCAAGACCAACACTAAGCTGGCCTCGGTGGTCTATTCTGCTTCCTATATCATCGCGCTGCTCCTGCTTATCTTTGCCTCCAATCCCATCTTCACCTATATTGCCATTGTCTTTGTGGGGCTGGGTATCGGCGGACTGCTGAACCTGATGCCCTCCATGGTCATCTCGGTCTACGGCAAGTACGACTTCACCGCGGCCAACCGGCTGGTCTCCCCCATTGCCTCCCTCCTGCAGAAATTTGCCTTTATCATTATGGCCATCCTTCTGGCCAAGTCCGGCGGCGACTATACGCTGCCCTATACCGTCTTCATTGGCATCGACGTGGTGGGCGCGATTCTGCTCCTGCTGGTCACCAATCGGTGCAAGGGCAAGGTGGATGATTGACGGACGGCCCTCTGCCGCCCGGTAAGAAAAAGCCGCCCGCTCCGGATGAGTTCCGGAGCGGGCGGCTTTTATGGGACCGTTATTTCATGAGAGAGCACACCAGCTCAGAATAAGCTACCGGATCCTCCAGTGGGAGACCGGCGATGAGGAGCGCCTGATTATACAAAAGTTCGGCGTATTTTTTGGCCAAATCCCGGTCGCTGTCCACAGCGGCGCGCAGGGCGGCAAAGGCGCCGGAGTCGGGATTGAGCTCCAGAACCTGCTCGGCCTTAAAGTCCTGGACACTGTCGGGGGCCATCTTCATAAAGTACTTGGCCATCTCCACCGACATAGGTCCGTCCACGCTGAGGCAGACCGCCCCCGACTTTAGAATTTTGGAGATGCGCGCCTCCTTTATCTTGCCGGCCAGAGCCTCTTTGACGAAGTCCAGTACGTCCTTATTCTCCTCGGCTTTCTTCTCTGCCTGGGCCTTCTCCTCGTCGGTCTCGGGGAGGGCGTCCTCGGCGGTGACCGACTTGAGCTCCTTACCGTCGATCTCGTGGAGAACCTGCATAACAAACTCGTCGGGCTCGTCGGTGAGACAGAGAATCTCGTAGCCCTTTTCGGCAATACGCTCCACCTGGGGGAGCTTGGCAATCTTGTCGGGAGTTTCGCCGCTGGCGTAATAGATAAACTTTTGATCCTCCGGCATGCGGGAGACATATTCGGCCAGGGTGACCGGCTTCTTCTCCTTGGAGGACCAGAAGAGCAGCAGATCCCTGAGGAGGTCCTTGTGGGCGCCGTAGTCGGCAATGACGCCCAGCTTTACACTCAGACCGAAGGCCTTCCAGAAGGTCTCGTACTTTTCCCGATCCTCCTTCTGGATGCGCAGCAGCTCGGCCTTGATCTTTTTCTCCAGATTGTTGGCCACTACCTTGAGCTGGCGGGTATGCTGCAGCATCTCACGGCTGATGTTGAGAGAGAAGTCGGCGCTGTCTACCACGCCCCGGACAAAGCGGAAGTGGTTGGGCACCAGATCGGGGCACTTGTCCATGATCATAACGCCTGAGGAATAGAGCTGCAGGCCTTTTTCAAAGTCTCTGGAGTTAAAGTCATAGGGGGGATGGGAGGGGATGTAGAGCATCGCCTTGTATTCCACCGTCCCCTCGGCCGATACATGGATGACAGTGAGGGGATCCTCCCAGTCACCATACTTTTCCTTGTAGAAGTCGTTGTATTCCTCGCTCTTGACCTCGCTCTTGGGCCGCTGCCACAGGGGGACCATGGAGTTGAGGGTTTCCCACTCGTTATAGGTCTCGTATTCGGTCTTATAGTCCTCTCCGGCGTCGGCGGGCTTCTCCTTTGCCCGGGTGCGGGTACGCTCCATCCTGATGGGGTAGTGGACATAGTCGGAGTACTTCTTTACCAGCCGGTCCAGCTCGTTCTGGTCCAGATATTGATCATACTTCTCCTCCTCGCTGTCGGCCTTCAGGGTCATAACAATTTCCGTGCCCACATCGGCCTTTTCACAAGGAGTCAGAGTATATCCGTCGGCCCCGGAGGATTCCCAGCACCAGGCCTCGCCGCTGCCGTAGGCTTTGGAGGTGACGGTGACCTTATCGGCTACCATAAAGGCGGAATAGAAGCCCACGCCGAACTGGCCGATGATGTCCAAATCGTTCTCGCTGACACCCTCAGCCTCGGCCATCTCCTTTTTAAACTGGAGAGAGCCGCTCTTGGCGATGGTGCCCAGATTGGCCTCCAGCTCCTCTTTGGTCATGCCAACGCCGTTGTCCCGTATGGTCAGAGTACGTGCGCTCCGGTCGGGAATCAGGGTGATCTGCATCTGAGAACGGTCCACCCCAACCTTGTCGTCGGTGAGGGCCTTGTAGGCCAGCTTGTCCATCGCGTCGCTGGCGTTGGAGATCAGCTCCCGGAGAAAGATCTCCTTATGGGTATAGATGGAGTTGATCATCAGGTCTAGAATGCGCTTGGATTCGGTTTTAAACTGCTTCTTTGCCATGAAACTGCCTCCCTATATAAAACTCATTCGTAAAAACATAGCGTTAGCACTCGATATTTGCGAGTGCTAACGCTATCATAATCCTTCGTGCAAAAATTTTCAAGAGGGTTTCATAGAAAGTTTACAAATAGCCGGCCAGCGCAGGGGTGAGGATCTCCTTCAACTGCGTCAGCGGCACGGGCCGCTCCAGGGTGGAGGAGGGCGAGGTAGCCTCCCCCTCCCAGATGGGGAAGAGGAGAACCAGATCCGTCTCCGTGAGATAGAACCCGTCCACTGTGAGAAAGTCCTCATAGTAAGCCCGGTCAAAACCGTGGCGGTAGCTCTCCTCTCCCCCCAGTTCGTCCAGCAGAACGGGGCGGAATTCCTCCACGGGGACGCGGAAGAGTGCCTCCATGGAGATCGCGTCCCCGGTCTCCAGGTCAAAGGTGGCGCCGGAGACGGTGACGGCGGGGGCCCCCGCAAGGCGCTCGGTGCGCTCATAGCGAAGACTGAGGAGGCCGCCACACTGCTGAACCGTATAGGCGCTCTCCACAGCGTAGTCCCCGCCGGGCTCCAGCCCCGGGGTGCCCCAGTACTCCCGGCCTTTCTGGAGCCATTCCTCACCCTGGGCGGCAAATTCGTCGTTCAGGCGCTGCCAGACGGCGTTGTCCCCGGCGTTTTCGATGCGGGGCATCACAAAGCGGAGCGAGACGGTTACCCCCTCCGGGGTGTCGGCATGGGACTCCTCACCGGCGTAGTCCCGCTGGAATACCTGCTCGCCCCAGATAGGTCCCGGTTCCGGAAGTGCGTGATCGCCCTGGCCCAAGATCCCCGGGGGCTCTAGGAAGGGGGCCAGGGCCTCCCGCAGTACCTGTGAATCCTCCGTGCCCCAGAGGTCCTCAAGGGCCTGCAGAATCCCGTCGCCGTGGGCAAACCCCAGGAACTCGCCGTCCAGATCCACAAGATAGGTACTCTGCCAATCCAGCCCGTGGATCCGGAGCTGGCTGTCCACATAGGCGCCTCCAGCCAGTAGAAAGGGGGCCCGGTCCGGCGGATCGGTACGGAAGGCGGCGGCCATACGGAAGGCTGTCGCCCCCACGCCGTTCTCTTTTGTGGTCCCCAGGATCCCAGTGAATTCGGTCAGCTCCCAGGAGGCATATCCGCTCTCCCGCAGTTCCTCCAGATGGGCGTCATAGTAGCCGTCCACCTCTTCCCGGTACCGCTCATACCAGGTGTCGTTGATGTACTGCTCTGTGTCGCACATGGTGCGCAGGCGCTGGTAGAGAGCCTCGTCCTCCAGGTGGATCCGGCCCTCGGGCAGGTTGGCTCCGCCAAAGATTTCAACCACGTTCTCCTCCAGCCCGGCGAAGAGGTGCAGCGCGTCGTCCCCCGCGTAGCCCCCCTGATCCTTCGGACCCAGGTACACGTCCATAGACCACACGATGTCGGTGGCCGAGCCGTTGAGGGTGAGATCGCCGTGCTCCACCGGGTGGGTGGCCGCATCCCGGAGCAGCCGGGCCATCTCCTCCGCCGAGGGGGGCTCGTTGGGTCCGTACCAGCTCACATAGCCGATGTCCGCCTCCGTCAGGCCGGAGAGGAGTGCCGGCAGGGAGTCCGCCGCCGGAGCGGTTTCTGAGGGGGAGGGCGCGGGTGCGGCGGGGGCGCAGGCGGCCAGGGCCAGGAGCAGGGCCAGGGCGGGGAGAAACGCGGTCAGGCGCTGAAACTTGGTCATATCAAAGTCCTCCATCGGTAGAAGTCAAAGGCGCGGCCGCTATTTTTCCCGGAACACCAGGCGCAGGCCGGGAATGTGGTCCTCCCCCAGGTTGTAGGTCTCCACCGTAAAAACAGCGGCCTTGTCCGTGAGGCGGAAGGTCACCACCGTATCGTCCCCGTCGGCGCGCACTTGGGCGTCTGCAATAAAATGGCTGTCCCGGCCCAGACTGCCGACCGGGAAGGCGTAGGGATAGAGCCCCGTGTAGTCCTGACCCGCCCAGTCCAGATCTGCGTCGGTGACGCCGCCGCTCTCCAGGGCGGTGTGGTAGAACCGGAGGGTGAAGAGCCGACTGTCGGGGTCAAAGCTGGTCTCCAGGCAGGGGACGGTGGTGACGGCGGGGAAGAAGGACTGGAATTTCTCCGTGCTGTCCCCATTGGGGATGAAGGAGAAGGAGAGACCGTCGGCGTCGATCCGGGCGTCGTAGAGCTGGAACCACCGCTCGCCTACGGCGGGACCATCGTCCCAGAAACCCAGATAGAGAGATTCCGTGGGGGGACGCCAGGTGGCGGTTACGTCGGACACGGTCTGGGCATATGTTTCGGAGATTTGCCCGCGGGCGTCTCCCAACACCCGGACGGTTCCCGCCTGGGGGAGCCCCATCCATGGGGTGGCGGTGCTCAGGCCGCTGGTGGCGTACCACACCTCACCGGGACCGGTGACATCATAGGCGGTGAAATGCTCCATGGCGGTGAGCTGGACCTGCCGCCCGGTCTCGCCGAAGACCCAGTCCAGCAGGGTGGCGCCGGTGTTCCGGATCTCGGTTTCATAGCCATACTCCACCAGGAAATCCCCCTCATAGGGGACGATGTTCTGCACCTGATAGCCGTCCCAGCCGTAGCGGGTGCGGATGCCCTCCTCGGTGACGGGGAGCAAAAAGGCGGGCTCCTCTGTCGCGGCGGGAGAGGAGGGCTCTGCCGGAACGGAGACCGGCACCGTGGGAACAGGCGCAGGGGTGGGAGCAGCCGCGCAGGCGGTCAGCGGGATGAACAGAGCCAGAACAGCGGTCAGCGGCCGAAAGAGTTTCATAGTCGCCCCTCCTTTTCTCGCCTCCCAGTATAGCAGGACAGCCGGGGAAAAGGGTTACAGAATCCGTCTCAGTCTGGAATCAAAGGGTTACGGAAGGTTACGATTGCCCTTTTTCAGAAAATCACATATAATAAGAGCTGCAACCAAGGAGGCACAGCGTATGATTTTAAATGTACTGGCCGTGGGCGATGTGGTGGGGGACTCCGGACTGGAGTTTCTTGCCGGGCACCTGCGGGCTCTGAAGAAGCTGAAGGATATCCATTTTACCGTTGTCAACGGGGAGAATGCCTCCGGGGTGGGCATCCATCCCCGGCAGGCAGACGCCATCTTTGCCGCCGGAGCCGACGTCATCACACTGGGCAATCACACCTGGAACCGTCTTCAGATTGCCGACTACCTGGAGGACAACCGCTATATCCTCCGCCCGGCCAACTACACCAGCCGTGTCCCCGGCCGGGGCTGGGGAGTCTTCGACGGCCCTCAGGGGTTGCGGATCGGGGTGCTCAACCTCATCGGCCGGTGCGAGATGGACAGCAATCTGGAAAACCCGTTCACCACGGCCGACCGGGCGCTGAAGGGGATGAACGCCGATCTGGTGCTGGTGGATTTTCACGCCGAGGCCACCAGCGAGAAGGGGGCCATGGGGTATTATCTGGACGGCCGGGCTCAGGCCCTGTGGGGGACGCACACCCATGTGCCCACCGCCGACGTCCAGGTGCTGCCCAAAGGGCTGGGCTTTGTCACCGACCTGGGCATGACCGGCCCTGCGCGCAGCGTACTGGGGATTCGCCCCGAACAGGCTATCAATCGCTTTCTGGGGGGACTTCCTCAGCGCTTTGAACCCGCTCCCGGTCCCTGCAAGCTGGAGAGCGTGATCTTTTCCATTGACACTGCCGCCCGGAAATGTGTGGGGGCGGAGCGGGCCGACCTCTCCGATTAGGACCGGCCTGTGAAACGACCCTGGAAAGAAAGGAAACGCTTCATGCTGAAATTACTCCACGCCGCCGATTTTCATCTGGACGCCCCCTTTGCCGCTCTGCCGCCCGACCGGGCGGCGGAGCGGCGGGGGCTTATCGGCGGGGGGAGCAGCGGGATCTGCTGAACCGGCTCTCGGATCTGGCCGCTGGTCAGAGGGTTGATTTGGTGCTGCTGTCCGGCGACCTGTTAGACGGGGGAGAGACCCGCTACGAGACCACCCAGGCCCTTGCGCGGGCGCTGGAGCGCATGAGAGTCCCGGTCTTTCTCGCACCGGGCAACCATGACTTTTACAGCGCCCGCTCCCCCTATGCCGCCCTTTCCTGGCCGTCAAACGTACATATCTTCCAGGGAAGTGGATTGTCGGCCGTTCCGCTCCCTGAGCTGCGCTGCGTGGTACACGGAGCGGCCTTTACAGGTCCCTACCGGGATGACGACCCGCTGGCCGGCGTCACAGTGCCCGGCGACGGGCTGGTTCATCTGGCGGTCCTGCACGGCGATGTAGGCGGAAGGGGCCGCTACGGACCCATAGCCCCGGCGTCTATTACAGGCAGCGGCCTTACCTACCTGGCGCTGGGGCATGTCCACGCCTGCACTGGGCTGCGCCGGGCGGGGGAGACATGGTGGGCCTATCCCGGCTGCCCCGAGGGACGGGGCTTTGACGAGACGGGAGAGAAGGGAGCCCTGCTGGTCACCCTCGACAGCAGCGGGGCGGAGGCGGAATTTGTGCCGCTGGCAATGCGGCGCTATGAAATTCTGACGGCAGACATGACCGGAGACGACCCCGCCGCCGCCCTCATGGCGGTTTTGCCCCAGGGACGGGAGCGGGATATCTTCCGCATCCTTCTCAAAGGAAGCGCCGGCGCCCTGGATTTGGAAGCGCTGACCGCCCTGGCCGCCCCGTACTTTTACAGCGTGACCCTGCGGGATGAGACCCGGCCGGCCCGAAATCTGTGGGAGCGGCTGGAGGAGGACACCCTTACCGGCCTTTTCCTGCGGCAGCTGCGCGCACGTATGGAGGAAAGCTCCGACCCCGGCGAGCGGGAGCGGCTGGAACTGGCCGCCCGCTTCGGACTGGCGGCGCTGGAAAACGGGGAGGACTGCCGCCCATGAGAATCAAGAAAATGACGGCCTCCTTCGGGCGGCTGCAGAACGCGACTTTAGAGCCCGGGCCGGGGCTTACTATCATTCAGGCGCCCAATGAGGGCGGCAAGTCTACCTGGGCCGCCTTTCTGCGCGCCATGCTCTACGGCATACCTACCCGGGAGCGGGACAGGCAGGGATATATCGCTGAGAAGAACCGTTACCAGCCCTGGAATGGCGCGGCTATGGAGGGCGTTCTGGAGCTGTCCTGGAGAGGGCGGGACGTGATAATCCGCCGGGGGCCCAGGGGAAGCGCCCCCTTTGCCGCCTTCGAGGCGGTGGACGCTGTTACCGGGGAGGCCGTTCCGGGCCTGACCGGTGAAGACTGCGGCGAGGTGCTCCTGGGCATACCCAGGGAGGTCTATGAGCGCTCCGCCTTTGTGGGGCAGGGAGGATGCCGTGTGGACGGCGCGCCCGCTCTGGAGGCCCGGATTGCCGCCCTGGCATCCTCGGGAGAGGAGGACGTCTCCTACACCAAGGTGGAGCGGCGGCTCAAGGACTGGCTGAACCGCCGCAGGCACAACAAAACAGGCCTGATTCCCCGCATGGAGGAAGAACTGGAACAGATCTCGGCCACACAGGAGCGGCAGGCCGGGGCGCTTCGCCAGGCCGGAGAGGCCCGGATGGCCCTGGAGCAGCTGGAGCGGGAGCGCGGCGCGCTTGTCCGGGCTCTGGAGGCCCACCGCCTCGCTGCGAACCGTGCGGCGGAGGAGAAGTATCGGGAGGCCCAGACTGCCCTGCGGGCCGCTGAGGAGGAAGAGGCCGGCCTCAGACGGGAGACGGCCCTGCTTCCTCCAGCCCAGCAGCTGCGGGAGGCCCAGGGCGATTTGAGTTATCTGAACACGGTAAATGCGAACCTCAGGCTGGCGGCCCGTCAGTCCGAGGAGGCGGCTGCCCGGGCGGAGGAGGCGCAGGCTGCGGCAGAAGATCCTCTCTTCCCGGGGCTCACGGCCGACGAGGCGTGGCGGCGGGCCGGAGCAGACGCAGAGCGGTGGCGGAGGCAAAAAAAGACGGGCGGCCGTTTGGCGCTCTCTGCCGCCTGCCTGATTGCGGCGGTGTGTTTGCTGTTCCTGGGGCTGTTTGGCCCGCCGGAGGTCAGAATGGTATCGTTCCTTGCCGTCGCAGCGGCCGCGGCAGGCGCCGTACTGCTGGTGCGCACACTGTCTCTGCGGTGTAGGCAGGCGGCGGAGCGAAGCGCGCTGGCGGCGCGATACGGCGCGGATAACCCTGACGGTATTCTGGAACGGGCAAACGCCTATCGGGCGAGGCAGACCGCCGCCGCAGAGGCGGCGCAGCGGGCGGAGGCCGTCCGGACCGCCATGGAGCAGCTCACCACCCAGCGGGAGGAGCTGACAGCTTCCCTGCTGGCGCTGGTAAGGTCCTTTGCACCCCAGGTGACCGACCTCTTCGGCGTGTCGGCAGCCCTGTCCAGGGCGTTGAGCCTGGAAGAGAAGTACACAGCCGCCGCAGTACGGCTGGAGGGGGCTCGGAAGCTGGCGGACAGCCTGCCACGGCCTGACGATGCGTACCTGACGGCGGGAGAGGCACGCACTGCCGCCGGAGAACCGGCGGAGCTCACCGCCCGGCTGGAGGCTGTGGAAGGGGAGATGGCCCGGCTGCGGGGGGAGCTGGCCCGTGCCGAGGGGGAGTGGAATACACTGGGAGATCCGGACGCCCTGCACGCTCGGGCGGAGGAGCTGGAGGAGGCTCTGACCGTCCGGCGGGCGGAGTATGATGCGCTTGACATCGCCTTGGAGGAGCTGGCCGCCGCTCATGGACAGCTTCAGGCGCGGTTTTCCCCTGCGCTCAATGCCCGGGCCGGGGCGCTCATGTCTGCGCTGACCGGCGGGAAATACGGCGGCGTCACGTTAAACCGGGATTTTGAGGCCTTGGCCGCAGAGGCGGGGGCGGTGCTGCCCCGGCGGGCCCTGTCTCTGTCCCAGGGGACCGCCGACCAGCTCTATCTGGCTGTGCGCCTGGCAGTATGCGATTTGGTTCTTCCGCCGGAGGAGCCTGCTCCCCTGGTGCTGGACGATGTTCTGGCCGCCTTTGACGATGCGCGCACGGCCCTGGCGCTGGAAGTCCTGGCCGGGATGGGTGAACAGCGGCAGATCATGCTCTTTACCTGTCACAGCCGGGAGCGCGCGTGGGCTGCGGGCCGGGGAGACGTCGCGGTTCTCCCAATTACCACTTTGTCTGATTTCATGTAGATTTCAAATCCCTTCGCCGAATTGCAAAAAACCAACGGCTCCACCCTTTGAATTGAGTGGAGCCGTTGGTTTTACTGGGATTCGCACAGGTTTTTCATACCGTTTTTTTTAAATGTTCAATAAACATGAAAGCCGGTTAGCTTCTGATGAGATCGACGGACTTTTTATCATCGGACAAAATGGTAAAAGGGAGCCTCGGTTGGGGCGAAGCCTCTGAAATGTGGTTGGCTTTACTTTGCTGTTAGATAGAAAGAATAATGGGCTGTCCCTCCATATCCGCTGTCAGTGTCCCACAGCGCGACGACCTCATAGATATATCCGCCGGATTTTAGTTCTATCGTATTCTCAGTGCAGATCACGTCCTCGCCGCCTGCGGAGGGGTTGGACCAATGGGAATCACTCCAACATTGAACGCTTACAATTTTATCAGGATTTTCCGTGAATCTCAGCGTAGTGGTTGCCTCCGGCGTCTCCAGCGGTGGGGACAGTAGTTCTTTGCAATCCAATGGGTGCGGGCTGTCGGCCTCTATATCTGTAAAGGTTCCATCTGTATTTTTCCGTTGCCAGGAATATGTGCCCAACAGAGCGGTCACAGCAGTCTCATCACTGACTACGCTCAATACTGGCGGCTCTTCCAAAACAACCACAGCATCCCCTGAATCCAACAGCTCGTTGGCATAACGGTTCAGCGCCTCACAGGGCTCATATTCTGTCCGGTATCCAATCCCGTCGATGATCAGAAAAGGGTTGTATGCCGTGATATCTGTCTGTGTCCCATCGGACATGGTTAATTGAATGGTGACGGCCTGCCCCGCATACTCTGTATACGAGTTATCTTTCTCATAAATGACCACATCCTGCAAAAGCTCAATGAGCCGGTCAGGCTCTTCCACTTGGAGCGTTTTATCTGGCGGCTGTAAAAGCACTGTTGCGGATGAAATATCTGTCGTCGTCAAATCCTGATATGGTTTTGTGCCTGCACTGGAGCAACCAACCAGCCCCAAGATGCCTATCAGAGCAAACGCCCATGCGGTCAGTTTTTTCATGCAGTCGTCCCCCCTTTCTCAAGGTATTTCTGGTGATATAGACGCAAAATTTTCTCTTATGTTTCATTTTATAAAATATGAAAATGCTTTCTGCAAGGCACGATAAACTAGTTAACCAAGCCTTCTGGGGAGTCAGGAAATGCTATTTGGCGAGACCGACGGAGTTTGGACCGTCACCACTTATCTTGAATAGGGAGCCGCGGTTCTTCCCCTTGCCAAATGAGGCTGCGGGCGCTATAATAAGATATTATCCATGTAATGGGAGCTGATTTCATTTGGCAAAGGAAAAAAAGCAAGCCCAGTCTGAGGAGCAGCTGTCCAGCGGCGACTCGCTGAAGCTGGACCTCTATTTCTGGCTGCAGGCTCTGGTCATGGCACTGGTAGCCCTGATTCTGATTTTTACCCTGGTGGGGCGCATCATCGGTGTGGACGGCTCCTCCATGGTGCCTACCCTCCACCACGGCGATATGCTGATTCTCCAGAGCCTGGGCTATAAGCCCCGGCAGAATGATGTGGTGGTGCTCACCAAGGAGTCGTTTATGGAACAGCCCATTGTCAAGCGGGTCATTGCCGTAGGGGGGCAGACGGTGGACATCGACTATACCGAAAATACAGTTTATGTGGATGGAGTAGCCTTGGACGAGCCCTATATCAACGAGCTGATGGAAGATCTGGGGCCAGAGAGTATTACCCATGCGGAGGTGCCGGAAGGGTCCATTTTCGTGATGGGGGACAACCGCAACCACTCCTCTGACAGCCGCTCACCCAGGCTCGGCGTCGTGGATGAGCGCTATGTTCTGGGCCGGGCCCTGATGGTGCTCCTGCCCTTTCAGGATTTTGGCGTCATAGATTAAAAGACCAAAAGCCCGGGCCCCGCAAAGCTGCGGGGCCCGGGCTTTTCATTGCCTCAGATTTAAAAATACTTTTTGATGCCGTCGGTGGCCAGGGAGGCGTCGGCACTGATGGTGACGGTGAATTTCAGGCCGTTGGTCTCGGCAAAGCGGTTGAGCCAATCCAGGAAGACCTCCACCTCGTGGTCGGTGGCGTTCACACCGACGATCTTGGTCAGGCTGTCGATAAAGATGTGGGTAATATCGTAATTTCCCGCATACAGGCCGCTGATAAAGCCCTTCAGGAAATCAAAGCTGTTCATATCGTAGTGGCTGGACTCCACCAGGCGAATTTTAGAATGAATATCATACGTCAGCTTGTTGCCCCGCTCAATACAGACCACATTTCCGTTCTCGCTGTGGACAGCGGAATTAATGAGCTCGATCATCTGCTTGGTCTTTCCGGTGCCTTTGACGCCCATGATCACTCTCACCATAGTTATCACTCCTTTTTTGTCCGCCGGAAGAAGCCTCCGGCCTCTGACTTCATGTTACCATTTTTACAGGGGGATTGCAACCAATTTACACGAGTTTGCTAAAAATTCACAGACGGGTACCCTGGGCCGCTCTGCCCTTCGCCCTGGATGGCAGATGCCCGCCCGCAAGAGGTTTTCCGGCATACCTGCGCATGGCCGATAGCTACAGGCGTCCCTCCAGTTCAGCCCTCAGCGCCTCATAGCCGGGCTTGCCCAGGAGGGCGTACATGTTGTTCTTATAGGCCTCCACGCCGGGTTGATCAAAGGGGTTGACCTCCAGCAGATAGCCCGAGAGGCCGCAGGCGTACTCGAAAAAGTAGATAAGCTCGCCCACCGATGCGGCGTCCCGCCGGGGGAGTGTGAGCAGTAAGTTGGGTACGCCGCCGTCCACATGGGCCAGGGTCACTCCCCGCAGGGCTTGGTCAGCCACAAAGGAGAGGGGCTTGCCTGCGAGGAAATTCAGGCCGTCCACATTGTCCGGGTCGTGGGGGATGACGATTTCACCCCTGGCCGTCTCAAAACGGACCACCGTCTCAAACATCAGCCGCTCTCCCTGCTGGATGTACTGACCCATGGAGTGGAGATCAGCGGTGAATTCGACGCTGGCGGGGAAGAGCCCCCTGCCCTCTTTTCCCTCGCTCTCGCCGTAGAGCTGCTTCCACCACTCGGCAAAGAAGCGGAAGGAGGGCTCGTAACTGGCCAGCAGCTCCACCTTTTTGCCGCTTTGATACAGTGCGTGGCGGGCGGCGGCGTACTGCCAAGCCGGGTTGTCTCCGCCGGGAGTGGAAAGGTCCTCCATCGACCGGGCGGCTCCGGCCATAAGGGACTCGACATCAATTCCGGCCGCAGCGATGGGGAGAAGACCCACGGCCGTAAGCACCGAGTACCGGCCTCCGACGGCGTCGGGTACCACAAATTCCTCATAACCCTCCCGATCAGCCAAGCCCTTCAGCGCTCCGCGCTTGGCGTCGGTTGTGGCGTAGATGCGCTCCCTGGCTCCCTCTTTGCCGTACTTCTCCTCCAACAGGCTCTTAAAGATGCGAAAGGCCACTGCAGGTTCGGTGGTGGTGCCCGACTTGGAGATGACGTTGACGGAGAAGTCCACGTCCCGCACCTTTTCTATGGTTTCCAGCAGAGCGTCGGTAGACAGGCCATTGCCCGCGAAGTAGATCTCAGGGGAATCCTTGCCGCGGCCCAGCAACTCAATGACGGCCCTGGCGCCCAGATAAGATCCGCCGATCCCAACCACTATCAGTGCCTTGGAATTGGAGCGGATCTTCTTAGCGGCGGCCTGAATGCGGGTAAACTCCTCCCGGTCATAGTTGGCGGGGAGGCGGACCCAGCCAGTGTATGCGCCGCCGGGGCCGTCGCCTCCCGCCAGCATGGCCCGGGCCCGCTCCAGGGCGGGGAGGCGGGCGCTGAACCAGCCTTCTGGAAGGAAGGAGATGAAATTGCTTTGATCGATCTGGACCATCAAAAAACCTCCTTTGTGGGGAAATCTGCTGCCTCTATTATACACCAAAAGGAAAGCCTTTCCTAGGGGAATTTTGCCTACGGGCATTCCCTACTCCAAACGGGTTCCCCATTTTTGACTGTCTCCAGAACCTGAATATCCCGTATGCCTGCGGGAGGCGCAGTGACAGGGTCGGCGTTGAGCACAACAAAATCGGCCCGCTTGCCGACGGCGATACTCCCCCGGTCCTGCTCCAGGAAGTACTGCCGGGCGGCGTGGATGGTGACCGCCCGCAGGGCCTCCAGGGGGGAGATGCGCAGCTCGGGCGCCAGGACGCGCCCCTTTCGGGTCAGCCGGCTGACGGCGCACCATACGCTCTCCAGCATGTCGGGCGCGATAACAGGCGTGTCCTGGTGGAGGGTGAAGGGGAGGCCCAAATCCGCCGCCCATCGGAGCGGGCTGATGGTTGCGGCCCGGTCGGGGCCGAAATTTTCCATGTGGACGTCTCCCCAATACCACAGGTGGGCGGCAAAGAAGGAGGGAATGATACTCAAGTCCGCCATGCGCGCCAGCTGATCCCGGCGCACCAGCTGGGCGTGGATCATCACAGGCCGGATGGAGGCGGGAGACAGCCCGGTCTCCTCGGCGGCCCGGGCGGTACAGCGGAGATACTGCTCGGCGGCGGCATCCCCGTTGCAGTGGGCCAGAATCTGGCGGCCCTCCCGGAGGGCCTGCGCCACAAAGGCGGTTACAGCTTCATCCGTGTGGGCAGGATAGCCGCAGTACCCGTCTTCACTTCCGGCATAGGGTTGCAGCATCCAGGCAGTCCGCCCCTGAGGAGAGCCGTCGAGAAAAATCTTGTAGCCTCCGATGCCGGGGCGTCCGGCCAGCTCCGGAGCGCCGGCCATGTCGGCGTAGCCGATAACATCCACCGTCAGCCCAGCCCCGGACAGCAGGGTATAGCGGCTCTGGTCAGTGAGACCGTCCTGAACCAGAGTGATACCGTGAGAGAGGTAGACCTCTTCAGCTCGTTTCAGATTCTTGACTGCCTCTGCAGGGGCAGGAGAGGGGATCGCGGAGCTGACGGCGTGAAAGGCTGCCTCTTCCAAGTAGCCGCTGGGGGTCCGGCCGTCAGAGGTCCGGCCGATACGGCCTCCGGAGGGATCTGGAGTGCCGGCGCAGATGCCCACTGCGCGGAGCGCGGCGCTATTGGCAACCCCCATATGGCCGGATGCGTGGGTGATGAGTACCGGACAGTCGGGGAAAGCACGATCCAAGACTTCCTTAGTAGGATGGGAGCGCTCATCCAGCACGTTGTGATCGTATCCAAAGCCTACCACCCAGCCGCCGGATGGAATGTTCCGGTCATGCCGGAAATCTTTCAGAGCGGATAAAATATCATCGAAGGACCCGGCAGCCCCCAGTTGACACAGGTCCAGGGTAGCGGCCAGGGCGGTGATGTGGGAGTGGGAATCTACAAACGCAGGGAGAAGACACCGGCCCTGCAGATCCCGCCGATCCGCGGAGGGGGCAATGGCCTCCAGGGCCGACAGGCTGCCGACGGCCGCGATCCGGCCCTCAGAGGTCAAAACGGCCTCCGGGGCAGGCCCCTCCTCCATGGTCAAAATGGGGCCGCCGGTCCAGAGGATGTTATGGGGTTTCGTCATGTTCATTCGCCTTCTTATTGATAAATTCCGGCCTAAACTTACTATAGACGATTTTTTGCTCGCTATACAGACTATAATACCCCGAAAGCATATAGGATACCCCTATTGAGACAGCAAAGAGCCCCAGGCTCTGGCCGGTAAACATGCCGTAGCTGTCCCCGGCAAAGAGCTCCAGCGCCAGGAGGAGGGAGGTGAGAGGGCAGTTGGTGACGCCGCAGAAGACGCTGACCATGCCCAGTCCCGCACCGAAGGAGGGGTGAAGGCCCAGGAGAGGCGCCACGGTACACCCGAAGGTGGCCCCGGTAAAGAAGACGGGGACGATTTCGCCTCCCTTGAAGCCGGCACCCAAGGTGACGGCGGTGAAGAGCATCTTGAGCAGAAAGGCCTCGGGGCGGGCGGTCCCGCCGATGGCCGCGTGGATGACGCCTGTGCCCGCGCCGTTATAGTCATATGTACCGGGGTTCCAGATCCACACCAGAAAAGTCAGGCCGATGACAACAGCCCCGCCCACCGCCGCCCGTGCCATGGGGTGGGGCAGAAAGCGGTCGTAGATTTTGGGCGCGGCGTGCATCACGCGGCAGAAGAGAATGGAGACCAGTGCAAAGAGAACGCCCATGCCGATGGCCTGTGCCAGGGTGAGGGGGGTCAGATTGGGGACCCCCTGGAGGTCAAAGGCAGTGACGGGTACGCCAAAGCCCTTGGATACCCAGAGCCCGATGATGGCGGAGAGAACGCAGGGGACGATGGCGGCATAGTAGAGCACCCCGACGCTGACGACCTCCATGGCAAACATGGCCGCCGTCAGCGGGGTGCCGAACAGAGCGGCAAAGGCCGCCGACATGCCGCACATGGTGATAACCCGGCTGTCCTTGTCGTCCAGGTGCATCCAGCGGCCGATTTTGGAGGAGATGGAGCCGCCGATCTGCAGAATGGCCCCCTCCCGGCCCGACGATCCGCCCACCAGATGGGTGAGGACGGTGGAGAGAAAGACCAGGGGGGCGGTGCGCAACGGGAGGGCGGCGTTCTCCCGTACGGCCACCAGCACGAAGTTGGTGCCCCTGTCCCGCTCCATGCCGCATAACCGGTACAGCGCCACGATGGCTGCGCCTCCAGCAGGGAGGAGCCAGATCAGCCAGGGATTGTCCTCCCGCAGGGTTGTAACGCCGGTGAGGGCGTAAGAAAAGGCGGTGCTGACCGCCCCGGCCACCAGCCCGATGACGAGGGCGAAAATCAGCCACTTTACAAAGATCCCAGGCTGAGCGAGCAGCTTCCTCAGCCGTCCTGTTTTCTGTACCATGTCTCTTCCACTCCATTTCCAATGCGATGTTCCGGAAATACCCGCCAAAAAGTGAGGAGTTTTGGCTGGAACATCAAAAATTCTGCCCCATTGCGTTCCGGTTCTTTTTGTGGTATTCTAGTTAAGAATACGGGCCGGCGGTCCGCCGCCAAATTTATGCCCATTCGTTAAGGAGGAGCTGTCCTGATGGACGACCCGTTGTTACCCAGTATCATCATACTTATCCTGCTCATTTTCGTCAACGCCTTCTTTGCCGCAGCCGAAATTGCGGTCATCTCCCTCAATGAGGGAAAGCTCTCCCGCCAGGCTGAGGAGGGGGACAAGATGGCGGCGCGGCTGCTGAAGCTGGTGCACGCCCCCGATAATTTTCTGTCAACCATCCAGATTGTCATCACACTGGCCGGCTTTCTGAACGCAGCCTTTACCGCCGACAGCTTTGCCGGACGGCTGGTGGAGTGGTTGGTGGACGACGTGGGGTTCACCGCGCTTCCCAGAGGGGCGCTGAACACGCTGATGGTGATTGTGGTCACCATTGTCCTCTCCTACTTCAACCTTGTCCTGGGCGAACTGGTGCCAAAACGGCTGGCCATGAAAAAGACCGAGGCGGTGGCCAGGGCCGTGGCAGGTCCGGTAAGCGTCCTTTCTGTGGTCTTCCGCCCCGCTATTTGGCTGCTGTCCAAATCCACCAACGCGGTGCTCCGCCTGATGCGCATCGACCCCAAGGCCGACGGGGAAGAGGTGTCGGAGGAGGAGATCCGCATGATGGTGGACATCGGTGAGGAAAAGGGAGCCATTGAGGCGGGCGAGAAGGAGATGATCGAGAACATCTTCGAGTTTAACAACATGACCGCCGAGGATGTGATGGTCCACCGCACCGACATGGTGATGATCTGGTCGGGCGACACGGCGGAGGAGATTGTGAAGACCATTGAGGAGTCCGGCCTCTCCCGCTTTCCGGTATATGATGAGGACGCTGACGATATCATCGGTATCCTGAACACCAGGGACTACCTGCTCAACGCCCGCCGCACCGCCCCCAAGCCTCTGAAGGAACTGCTGCGGACGGCCTACTTTGTGCCCGAGTCGGTGCGTACCGACGTGCTTTTCCGGGATATGCAGAGCAAAAAGGTCCACCTGGCCATTGTGGTGGATGAGTACGGAGGCACCTCCGGTCTGGTAACCATGGAGGATCTGCTGGAGGAGATTGTGGGCAATATCTACGACGAGTTTGACCCTCAGGACGAACAGGAGATCGTCCCTCTGGGCGAGAACCTCTGGCGGATCGCCGGCTGGGCCGATCTGGAGGATGTGTCGGAGGCGCTGGGCGTCGGTATTCCGGAGGACGAGGAGGCCGACACCCTGGGCGGTCTCGTTTTCGCACAGCTCTCCGTGATTCCCGACGACGGCAGCCACCCGGAGGTGGATGTCTACGGCCTTCATATCCAGGTGGAGGAGCTCTCCGACCGCCGGGTGGAGTGGGCGCTGGTGTCCAAACTTCCGAACGAGGAGTCCGAGGACACTGTGTCCTGATAAAAATGGCAAAAGGGCCCGCGCCAACCGGCGCGGGCCCTTTTGCCGCCCAATGGGCGACGGTGCTTGGAGGCCCCCGTGCCTCCGGCGGCGCCGCTTTTGATGGCAAAAGCGGCGGGAAAACCACCAGGGCTGCGGCCCTGGACCCGGGGCCGGGCGGCAGTGGGTTGGGTAGGGGCCTCCCAGACTTGAAGGCCGTTACTCGCCGGTTCGGTCGTCCTGTGTCGTTCCTTCGGCGCGTTACGCGCCCGACGAGCGATTGTTTCCCACCCAGACTTGAAAGTATTTGCGCTGGAATGTGTGCAATCGATGCCGCCACGGACTGTGGTGCGCCCAACGGTCCTACTGTTGCTGGCTATGGACATTTAATCTTTAGGATATGGCTCTGAAATTTTCGTTCTCCCCAATAGGTAATCGGTGGAGGTATTATAAAAGTCGGCAAGCAACTCTAGACGTTCAACCGAAATGGGGCGAACACCCTTTTCGTATTTTTGATAATACTGCGTGGAAGTTCCTAATATTTCAGCAACTTGACGCTGAGATAGTTCTTTGTCTTCACGCAGATCACGCAAACGATTCATTCCCATAACATCAACCTCCTAACTCGTTGATGTTAACATGAAATGTTTCTAGAACCCTTGACTTTAGCCATATATGGCTATAAAATGTTTTGGGGTGATATGTATGGCAAATGCATTTAAAGAAGTTTGGGATGAGAAATTTGGTAATAACCTGTATCGTTTGCGTATTGAACGGGGAATGTCCCGAGTAGAGACTGCAAAGCGGCTGCATATTTCGCCGCGGACGCTCAAGCGGCTGGAGGAGGGGTACATCGGCCCGCGGCTGAGTGCCACTGTGGTCCTCTATGCTGCCGAGACCTTCCAGGTCGCAGTTTCTGAGATTTTTGGTGAGATATAAAAAAATATCCTGGCAGAACAAAGCGTTCTGCCAGGATACACGTTTTTCGGCTGTACTGCGCCTGCGGGGAGATGCGGAATGTACAGACGTGGATTATACCGCTGCTCCGGCGCGCTGCAGAAGCTTTCGATAGACGTCGTCCATCTGCCACTCGTTGGTGAGCCCCGGCAGTCCATCCACGGGGAGCCAGCCTACAGCGCTGTTTTCGCCGGGGCGGGGGGTTAGCGGGTCTGTCTCGTCGGCCTCCAGCAGGTAGGATACATTCAGATGCAGATGGGCGGAGACATAGCGCCCCCGCTTCCGGTGTCCCCAGACAGGGAGGATCTCCAGGGAATCGATCCGCCCGGTGATGGGACGGATCCGGGACACGCCGGTCTCCTCCCTGGCTTCCCGCAGGGCCACGGAGAGCAGGTCGCCGTCCCCGTCGGCGTGACCGCCGGTCCAGGCCCAGACCCTGTAGAGATCGTGCCGGGCCATGAGCACTTTGGTGCGGCTGCCGTTCAGTACAAGGCCGGAGGCCGTGAGGTGGGCGCTCTCGCTCTCCCGGGTGAGCACCGCGTCCCCCAGACGCTCCGCCCACGCCAGAATGATCCGCCGGTCGGCCTCCTCCTGCTCGCTTTGGGGGGCATAGGCCCTGATATCCTCCAGGTACATGCTACTTCCTCCGATAGGTCACGTAGCGGAAGAAGAGCCCCTCATGGTCCAGGAGGGGCTCCTCCGCCGAGATCTCCCACTCCGGGTCCTCGTCCAGGTTGGGGAAAAAGGCGTCTGCAGGCCAGGCGGCGTCGATCTTCGTCACATAGGCTGTGTCGCAGCGGGCCAGCAGTGAGCGGTAAACGCTCTCCCCGCCGATGACGAAGGAGTCCTCCGGCGCGGCGGCGCACAGGGCGCCCAGATCTGCAAAGACCTCCGCCCCTTCAGGGGTAAAATCCGGGTTCCGGGAGAGGATCAGGTTCCGCCTGCCCTTGAGGGGCCGCCCGCCCGGAAAGGTGGCCAGGGTCTTGCGCCCCAGGATCACCGGATGGCCGGTGGTGAGGGCCTTGAAGCGCTTTAAGTCGGCGGGGAGATAGACCAGCTGATCCCCGCCCTTTCCAATGGCCCAGTTCCGGTCCACTGCAACGATCAGGTTCATGGCGCGCCCCCCCTTATACCGCCACCGGAATGGGGGTATCCAGGGGGTGGAACCGGTAGCCCTCCAGACGGAAGCTGTCCTTGGTGAAGTCGTAGAAGCTGGTCACGGAAGGATCCATCCACAGCGTGGGGGCCTCATAGGGCGGCCTGGAGATGATCTCCTCCACCACAGGGACGTGGCGGTCGTAAATATGGGCGTCGGCAATGACGTGGACCAGCTCGCCGGGGATCAGGCCGGAGACCTGGGCGAACATGCACACCAGGGCGGCATACTGCATCACATTCCAGCCGTTGGCGGTGAGCATGTCCTGGGAACGCTGGTTGAGGATGGCGTTGAGCGTTTTTCCGCTGACGTTGAACGTCATGGAGTAGGCGCAGGGGTAGAGGGCCATCTCACTCAAGTCGTGGTGGTTGTACAGGTTGGTCATGATGCGCCGGGAGGCGGGATTGTGCTTGAGATCGTAGAGGACCCGGTCCACCTGGTCCATCTCCCCCTCCGGATAGCGGTGCTTCACCCCCAACTGATAGCCGTAGGCCTTTCCGATGGAGCCGGCCTCGTCGGCCCAGGCGTCCCAGATGTGGCTGGATAGGTCGTGGATGTTGTTGGACTTCCTCTGCCAGATCCACAGCAGTTCGTCCACACTGCTTTTGAAGGCCATCCGGCGGATGGTCTGGATGGGAAACTCCTCCTGGAGCTGATAGCGGTTGACAATCCCGAATTTCTTTACAGTGTGGGCGGGAGTCCCGTCCTGCCAGCGGGGGCGGACCTCCAGATCGGTATCCCATACCCCGTGGGCCAGAATGTCCTTGCAGTTTTCAATAAAAAGCTCGTCGGCGCGGCTCATGGCATTGTTCTCCCCTCTGAGGATGTTTTGGCAGCCTCTATCCTATCAAATGTTGCGCCCGGGCACAATACTTCAACAGAAAAACATCTGTTTTTTTATCTTTCCCTTTTGCTTGACGGATTTTTATAGTATAGTAAATCCGTTCGGCATTTTTGTCTATCTTTTCCGAGAGGAGCTTTACAGCATGAAGCAGCGATGCGACCGCCCCCGCCCCACTGTGGGCGCGCGCAACATTAAAACGGCCCTTTCAGCCTCTCTGTGCGCCCTGCTCTACTTTCTGATCGACCGCAACCCCACCTTTGCCTGTATTGGGGCCATCTTTGGCATGGGGGCCAATATGGAGCACTCGAAGCTCCACGGGGGAAACCGCCTCTTCGGCACCGTGATCGGCGGCTTTCTGGGAATGGGGCTCTTTCGCCTGTACCTGTTGATCTATCCGGACGGCGGGCACCGCCTTCTGCTGGTGCCCCTCCTGTTCCTGGGCGTCATTGTCCTGATTGTCCTGGCGCAGTGCTTTTGGATTGGAGCGGTTCAACCCGGCGGCGTGGTACTGTGCATTGTCCTCTTTAATACGCCCGTGGACAGCTATGTGAGCTATGCCCTGAATCGAATGGCCGATACTGCCATCGGCGTAGCTATGTCGCTGCTGATCAACTATCTGCTGCCCCGGGAACGGCTGGAGCGCTGGAGCGAACGGGTCAAAGCCCGCCTGGGCCGCGGCAGCGAGGACTGAGCGGTTCCCTCCGCCCGGAGCGGCTGCGCCTCCATAAGCGGATATCCTAATCTTCCCGGACGGACTGGCCCCCTCCGGCAGTATCCCTGCGTTCCAGCAGTGTTCCAAGGTTTTCTCTGTAGTAGGTGCAGAGGTTTTGCACACGCTCCCAAATCTGCTCATCAAAATAGACGTCGCTCCTCTGGCTCACCATGCTTTCCACATACCGGCGCAGATCGGAATAGAACAGGTCGCTGACATCATAACACACATACTGCCCGTCTTCATAAATTTTGTATATCTCCATCTCTTCGAAGGTCAAAAGCCGTCCGCGAATAAAAGCATAATTGTCCGAATTGTGAGTGGCGTCGGCCTCATATGTGAAAACGTAAATCAGGGGGATAGCTGCGCCGCCGTCAATTTGACCCTGACACTGGGGGACATAGGCGCTGATCACCAGTGCGCCCTCTGAATCGGAAGCTCCGATTTTCTTATCGTAGCCGTCTGTTGTGCGGCAGTGTATGCCGGCAAGCTGCAATTGCATATCCGGCGGCACGGCAGGATCAAAGACAACGGGTTCGCCGGGCTCTCTCACCGTCAGAGCCATTGGAGATACAGCGGGCACAACGGTTCCTTCTGTTTGAGACAGCAGCTGCTGGCACAGCGCCAGGTATTCCTCCGCCAGTTGGTTTCGCTCGTCCGGATTCGTTGTATAAGTTTCAAAGTAGGTCCTCAATTCTTCCTCAATGCCCGCAATGAGCTCCGGATCCGCTTGAGCCGGTGCAACAGGTGCGGGAGTTTCCACGCCGGTGTGGATGGGCTCTGCAAAGATAACCGTACACATCCAATCCTGCCCGAAGGCAAAGCGGTTGTTTGTCAGGATAAGATAATACCAGTCCTTGTCCGAAAGCGGTGCTTCCAACAGCGCCATATCGTAGGCCTCTGACAGGTCGATGGTCATGGTCCCGTCTGAGTGGGCCGGTATGTCGGCGCCGCTGAAGGACACGTCCCCCTGAAGCGCCGGGACTTCTTCGCCGGTGCTCCACTGCATCAGCTTTAACACAGGTTCAAAGCGGAGTTCTTTATCCGACCTGTTTTCCACATGCACGGAGACAATGCCGTCCCCTTCATAAGTTGCAGACAGGCCGAGGTCATCGCCTGACAGAGAGGAAAAGAGACTTGCCGCAAAGGCGGTTGTAGCGGCAATACAGGCAATTGCCGCCGCCAGAATGGCAAGAGTCCTGACGGGAGGACGCACGGCCTTCCGGGCAGTTACAGTGACTCCGGTCTTTTCCTCAAAAATACGTTTGATATTGTTCAAATGAGTCCGATAAAAAACGTTCAAAAATAAACCTCCTTGTTCAGTTGGAGATCATTGCACGGAGCTTTAACTTCGTGCGATAAAGGTAGTTTTCTACTCTCCTTTTGGGCATGTCGAGCGCCAGCGCAATTTCCTTCGGCTTTTGCTCATAATAGTATCGGCGCACCAGAATTTCCTGCTCCGGCTGTTTGAGTGATCTTACCGCTGAAACGAGCATCTGTTTTGTTTCCTCAATCAGAATTCCGTCACAAACGCCAACCTGGTCAATAAAAACTGTATCGTCCAGCGGGACGGCGCTGTTCTTTGACAAGTTCCGATACCTGTCGAGGGCCTGACTTCTGGCGATCACGGAGAGCCAGACCTTGAGCCGTCCCCGCCGCGCATCGTATTTTTCTGGATGCTTCCATAGGTACACAAAGACGTCGGCGACACACTCTTCGATATCCTCATCAGACGCGACATTGTGTAAAATTGATCCGGCGATTGACCACATGAGCTTGGAGTATTTCGTTATCACAGCATGGATGGCAGCCTCATCTCCCCGCGCAATGGCGCTTATGATTTTTTCATCAGTCAAAGCACTCGCCTCTTTTCGCTGAAATGGACCGGTCAACCATAGTACGGGAAAAAAGCAGAAAACACTCAATTTCATTGCCTGAATAGGAATGAAGATAAGCGGCGCCGGTTGTGTATCATAAGACGGGCGTAAAGAAAGACTGCGGGCGCATCGTTTGAGATGTCCCCGCAGTCTTTTCGCCGGCCCGCTGCACGGTTTTATTCCGGCTGCAGATTCTCGTCAACCAGAGTGTTTTGATTTCGCTCCATAAAATTCAGGTCGTAAAGCCGGATAAGCGCGGCCGCAAAGACAAAAAGGCTGGCCCAGACATTCATCCCCGCCGACTTTTGGCTGACGCAGTCGCCATCCTGGGCGGCGGAGCGGCAGGCCTGGAGGGCCAGACAGAGAAAAAAGCCCAGGGATCCCACTACCAGCGCCGACGCGCTGATTTTTATGGGGTAGATCTTCGGGGCCGCCGCGGCCGCCTCCGTCTTCCCCTCAATGGTACATACAAGCTGTCCACGCTGGATGAGAACCGACCAGAAGGAGAGCAGCACAGACAGAATCAGCAGAATTAGAAAAAAGATGGACTGGTCCACAGTATTCAGCTGCTCCTCCAGAAGTTCCTGCTCTTCCACAGCCACGCCCCCTTTTCACATCATTCTATGCCGGAATAGGGAAAAAGGGGACTTATCTAAAGCCGCCAGGCGGCGGCCAGGGCGGCCACCGCTGCAGGGGCGGAAGTCTCTGGCAGCCCGGCGAATCCCAGTACCAGGGTACCGGGGCGGGCGGTGGCGACATGACAGTATTCGGAAAGGCCGCGGACCGCATAGCCCGCGCGTCCGGCGGCCTCCACCAGCTCCCGCTCCCCCCGGCCCTCCAGGGAGAAGAGCAAGTGGAGGCCCGCCTCGCTCCCTGAGACCGAGCCGCCGGGAAGGGCCTCCAGACAGCGGACCAGAGCGGCCCGGCGGGCTTTATAGAGGCTGCCCGACCGCCGCAGATGCCGGGCGTATTGACCTGAGATCAGAAAGCGTCTTAACACCTCCTGCTCAAAGCGGGAGACTGTGGAGGCGGCATAGGAAAACTTCCGGTGGTAGACGTCCAACAGGGCAGGAGGGAGCACCAGATAGGCGACCCGGATAGAGGGGGCGATGCTCCGGCTGAAGGTGCCCACATAGATTACCCGGCTGCGCCGGTCCAGACCCTGGAGCGCCGGTATGGGGCGGGAGGCATACCGAAATTCGCTGTCGTAGTCGTCCTCAATTAGGTAGCGCTCCGCCCCCTCATAGGCCCAGCGCAGCAGAGCAGTGCGGCGGGCCATCGGCATGGTAACTCCCAGGGGGAACTGGTGGGAGGGGGTTACATAGGCCGCTCCCGCCGGGGAGGCGGCCAGGGCAGCCACGTCCATGCCGTCCCCGTCCACCGGGATGGGAATAATCCGCCGGCCCTGGTTCTCCAGGGCGCGGTAGGTGGCATGATAGCCCGGATCCTCCAAGGCATAGGCTGTGTCAGACGGCAGAAGCTGGAGAAGAAGATCCAGCAGATACTCCATCCCGGCTCCCACTACCACCTGTTCGGGCGTACACTCGGCGCCCCGGTATTGATGAAGAAAGGCGCACAGGGCCTCCCGCAGCCCCAGATCGCCCTGAGGATGGCCCCGCTGAAGGAGATCGGGGTTCTCATAGACCGCCTCCCGGGTCAGCCGCGCCCAGGAGGAGAAGGGGAAGACGGAGGTATCCACCGCTCCGGTAGAAAAGCAGGGATTCAGAGCGCTCCGGGGGGGCGCAGCGGGGGTGCTCCGGAGGACGTGGAGGTGGCCGGGCGGCGCAGCCTCTTCCAGAGTGAGCACAGGACAGACCCGCCAGCCGCTGCGGGGGACAGACTGGATATAGCCCTCAGCGGTGAGCAGGCCGTAGGCCCGCTCCACCGTGGTGAGGCTCACTCCCAGGTGTTCCGCCAGCCGGCGGCGGGAGGGCAGCTTGTCTCCTTCCGCCAGCCGGCCGGCCCGGATTTCGGCCACCGCATAGCGGTAGATTTGCTCATAGAGGGGAAGATCCGCCTCCCAGTCGGGCGTAAAGGTAAAATCCATGGCGCAAGCCCTCCGATCTGGCCCCTTAAAATACTGGTAAACTGGTGCTTTTCAACGGGCCAGTTTTGGTATAGTATAGGCCACAGTCAAGGCGCAGTCAAGGAGGAATGAACCATGAAAGAACATCAGAAGCTGTACCGCCTGGTGACAGCAGCTCTGTTTGCTGCCGCTATCGCCGTGATGACTGCCTATATGCTTCATATCCCCATTCCAACCGGAGGATATATCCATATTGGAGACGCACTGATTTATCTGGCCGCCTGCCTGCTGCCGCTGCCCTATGCCGTGGGAGCCGCCGCCGTCGGCGCGGGGCTGGCCGATCTGCTCACCGCGCCCATGTGGGTGGTGCCCACCCTCATCATCAAGGCCATTGTGGTGCTGCCCTTCACCAGCCGCCGGACGCGGATCCTCTGCCCACGGAACATCGCGGCCATTTTCATCTCCGGCCTTATTTCACCCGTAGGCTACGGATTGGCGGCCTGTGTTCTGTTGGGCGGGCCCAGCGCTTTTTTGCCCCAGTTTCTGGGTACCCTGATTCAGGCTGCGGCCAGCGGCGCCGTCTTTGTGGTGCTGGCGCTGGCGTTGGATGGGGCCAGGGTGAAGGAGCGGTTGTCCGCGGGGATATGATCGGCACCACACATCTGTAAGACGTTTTTTCGATGAGCCGAAGTGTGGCTTTAGGAATGGAGCGGTCGAGGGTACCAATTTGGTCTCCTCGGCCGCTCCATTCCCTGTCATTCTTATACGATCGGTATCTGCAGGAAAAATGCCGGCTGCGGAAGCTGCGGCAAAAAATAAGGATTTGAAGAATATTGCTGAATTTGGTACAATTGGGAAAATGAAAGTGAGGGATAGAAATGAAGCAGATGACAAGAATGGCCATGACGCTGGAACAGAGAGCTTACGGCGAACAGATGAGGGAGCGGGATAAACGGGCAGATCTGCTGCTGGCACAGATTACATATTTGCAGGCAGAATCCACCTCGATCCAGAACAACTTCCTGGCCATGCTCTATATTCCTCTGGCATTTGTGGGCGTTATGATTTATTATGCATATCAGAGCCCTGCTTCCGTGTATCTGTTTCTGCTGCTCCCGTTTTTGTTCTCCTGGTGTATTGCCAACCTGATGAAATACACGCTCAAGTCGTTTGACATCGGCGCCTATATCATGGTGCTGGAGGGGGAGCTGAACAACCTGTACGGCGGAGAGGAACTGTTCCGGTGGGAGCGGAGATATCTTGATACCAATGGGTACTCGAACTGGGGAACCTTTGCGCAGGCGCCCATCCTCTTCCTCGTGTATGCCTTTTTGATTGTCAAGTTTGTGCTCTCCGCAATCGCGCTGGAATCCTGGGTCATACGAATTCCTTTTCTGGCTGCGTTTGCCGTACATGCGGTGCTCTTGCTCTGCCTGGCGCGGAAGACCTGGGGCCAGTATCAGGAGATTATGAGTGAGAAGCGGCGGCTGCGTGCGGCTGAGGAAGTACGTATAAACAGGGATGAGAAGAGGGACGATATCTCATGAAATTGATCATTTCTCCGGCAAAACAGATGAGGGAGGACGCCGATTTCTTGGCGCCGAAAGCGCTGCCCGTCCTCCTGCCTGAGACGGAGCGGCTGCTGGAATCCCTGCGCGGCCTTCCGTACCCGGAGTTAAAGCGCCTGCTGGCCTGCAGCGATGCCATTGCCGGGCAGAATTACAGGCGTTTCCAAGAAATGGATCTGCGGCGGAATCTGACCCCGGCGCTGCTGGCCTATCAGGGTATTCAGTATCGCTATATGGCCCCCAACGTATTGGAGAGCGGCGACTATGAGTGGCTTCAGGACCGTCTTCGCATTCTCTCCGGCTTCTATGGCGTACTCCGCCCGCTGGACGGAGTTGTGAGCTACCGGCTGGAGATGGGAGCCAAGCTCCGTACTCCCTTCTGCCGGGATCTCTACGACTTCTGGGGGGACAAGCTGGCCCGCAGTCTGGGTGAGGAGACAGACCTGCTGCTCAACCTGGCCAGTGAGGAGTATGCGCGGGCGGTGCGGCGGAGTCTCCCGAAGAAGGTACGTATGGTCGATGTCATATTTGCCGAGGATCTCGGGGACAGATTGGTGGAAAAAGGGGTTTACGTCAAGATGGCACGGGGGGAAATGGTGCGGTTTCTGGCGCGGACCCGGGGTGAGACATTGGAGGACGTCGAAAAGTTTTGCGGCTTGAGCTACCGCTTCGCGCCGGAGCGTTCGGAGAAAGACCGGCTGGTCTTCCTCCGGCCTGACAGGGCGCGGCAGAAAAAGGAGGAGAATTGAAATGCTGAACATCGGGGACCAGGCGCCGGACTTTACCCTGCCCGATCAGACGGGGAGAGAAGTGTCTCTGTCGGATTTTGCAGGAAAGAGAGCCGTGGTTTATTTTTATCCCAAGGACAACACGCCGGGCTGTACCAGACAGGCCTGCGCGTTTGCCGCCTCGCTGGCTGAGTACGAGGCCCTTGGGATCGCCGTCATCGGAATCAGCCGGGACAGCGTGGCCAGCCACGCCAGATTTGCGGAGAAGCACAGCCTGCCCTTCCTCCTCCTATCCGATCCGGAACTGACCGCTATCCGGGCCTACGGGGTCTGGCAGGAGAAGAAGCTCTACGGCAAGGTGACCATGGGGGTGGTCCGGACGACCTACTTGGTGGACGGTTCGGGGAGGATCGAGAAGGTGTGGGCAAAGGCCAAGCCGGATACCAATGCCGCGGAGATATTGGCCTATCTGAGAGAGATAGAGGGCTGAGGATGGAACAGAGCGCCAAACTGCAGGACATTTTGGCATATTACCAGGCGAGAGGTGCGGCTGGGGATCAGCAGATGCTGGTCGCCCTCCTGAGGGAGGTACAGGAGCTGTACCATGGGGTCATTCCCGGCAGTGCGCTGGCGGAGGCTGCGGCTGCACTGGGGGTGAAAGAGAGCTTTCTCAGCGCGGTAGTGAAGCGCTATCCCAGTCTGCGGACGGAGAGAGCTCCCCACCGGTTGGAGCTGTGTGGAGGCGAGCGCTGTCGAAATCGGGGGAGCGCCCGGCTGGCCGCCTTTGTAGAGCGGGCCTACGGTGTGAAGAGCGGCGGCGTCAGCGAAAAGGGCGGCTTTTCCTTTCTGGTGACCGGCTGTATGAAGAACTGCGGCAGGGGGCCCAGCCTCAAGTGGGATGGGCAGATCTGCTCCAATGCCGACGAAGAGCTGATTCGGAGGCTGGCAGAGGGGCAGGAATAGCGAAAAGCAAGGTTTCGTGCCGCCGGGCGGATATTTGTGAGGCCGCAATTTATCTGAATTGAAATGGCTGCGCCGGTCAGGCGGACAGAGGAAAAGCGGGCGCGTTGTCCGCAGAAGGAGCTGCTCTTGTGCGGTGAATTCCCGATGAGACGCTTGAAAGGTCCGGTTACAGGTATATCACATCGCGTATGCACACTGGGGAGGCAGGAAATGAACCTTTACGAGGCATATCAAAACAACGAATTTTCCCTGACGGCTTTCGGCATTGAGCGGGATGAAAATCGCAGCGGCTATTTCTGCACACCCGTTGGAGCGGATATCATCGGCTGGGCAGGTGTGGACGGCATCCACTACTGTACGATTCGGGAAGGGGGGGATATGGTGTTTGCCGTCAGTCCGATGAACGGTCCCGGCGAGTACGTGCATCCTGTGGCGAAAAATTTTGCTGACTTTCTGCGATTGCTCCTCTCGTGCAAGGATAATGCCTCCCTCGAACAGTGCTGGCAGTGGTCACAAGAGCAGTTTGACATATTTCTCGGAGAATCGAGCAGCTCTCCCGAGCAGAAAGAAGCTGCCGCACAGGTTGCGGAGCTGACCGGGCTGGAGCCGATGGAGAGACCCTATACATATATCAGAGATCTGCAGCAGGCTTTTGACAGTGGAAAGCTGGTGTTTCCGGAAGAAGCGGGCGCATATATTGCGCCGGAACCCTGTGTTCAGGATGCACCGGCGTGGAAGGTCTTTGACAGCGGCAGCATCTGGGGACATGAAACGCGGGAGCGCCCCGGCAGGGAGATCCCCGTGGAGAAACACTTCCGCTGGGCAGGTAAGGACTGGTATATCCCGGCCGTATATTCCTGCGCGAAGGGACTTGTGGTGGAGTGCTGTATGAGGGTGGACGCCCGGGAGATTCGCGCCTTTATGGACAGGTGGGCGCTCTGGGCTGAAAACGATCACCTGCAGAATGTCACCCGGGAACAACAAAAGGTCATTGCACGCGATAACCCTATGAAGTTTCATTATAAGACCAGGCTCATGTTGAATGGCAAAAAGCTTCAGGCGGATCACGGGAGTGCAATTACCTACAATCCCTGCATGCCCGATGACAGTCAAGGGAACGTCATGCAGATGCTCAATCACTATGGGCTGGATACGGCTTATGGCTGGGTTATCAGCAGAGACGCGTTCCGGTGGGCGACAAGAAAGAGGCCGGAAATCCGGGATCTCACCATGACCATGGTACACAGACCTGGTTATCTGGACGGCCCCCGCTTCTCTGCCGGCGCTCCGGGGGATACCTGCACCTTCACAAATCCGGTGACCGGTGTAACGCACACGCTGACAGTACTGGAATATGAGGCCCAGCGGCACCATTTCGACCATACTGAACTGCCGCACCTTGTGTTTCCCAGCCACTTCCGTGTGATGAGCTATATTCTGGAGCCGGACGCACCAGACGGTACGATTCGTATTTCCGACTGCGCTGAGAATGAAAGGCCGAGAGAAAAGGACGGGCAAAAGAGCGGCGGAGCCGCTGGTATCGGCATTGTCTTTGGCCGGCAGAGCTCCGGGCCAGCTGACGATGAAGGAAAAAGGACACGTATTGCCGTATCTTCCATGCACTTTGAGCCGGTAGACAAGGTGGAATGGAACATTGCTTTCCGAGAGGGAGAAAAAGAAGAGCGGACCCTTTCATTGCTGTGAGCGGTAAGATGAGATGGTCTGATGGCGCGAAAAAACAGCGTGGCTTCAAGCCACGCTGTTTTTTAAGATATCTCCTGTACAGCCTCAGCCCGGCATACATTGCTGTGGCATTGGGGGGCGGCTTAGACCGCCCCGCCGCCGAATTCGGAGAAGGTGAGGTTGGGGTTGCGCTCGGCCGTCCAGTTGATGGCCCACTGAGATCCGAACAGGAGGAGCTGATTGCCCTTGTAGTCCTCCACCAGCTTTACGTCGGTGCCCAGAATCAGGTCCTCCTCTTTGACGTTCTCGCCGTCATCCGTGCGGATCCACCGCAGATACTCATAGGGCAGGCCCTCCATGTAGAGGTCCACATTGTACTCATTTTTGAGGCGGTACTCCAGTACGTCAAACTGGAGGGTTCCCACTACGCCGACGATGACCTCTTCCATGCCGGTATAGGGCGTTTTGAAGATCTGAATGGCGCCCTCCTGGGCGATCTGCTCCATACCCTTCAGAAATTGCTTGCGCTTCATGGTGTCCAGACTGCGTACCCGCCGGAAATGTTCGGGCGCAAAGGTAGGGATGGGATCAAACTGAAACTTTTTGCCGGGGGCGCAGAGGGTGTCTCCAATGGAAAAAATGCCGGGATCAAAGACGCCGATGATATCTCCCGCATAGGCCTCCTCAATGATCTCGCGCTCGGCGGCCATGAGCTGCTGCGGCCGGGAGAGGCGGAGCTTTTTGCCGCCTTGGACGTGATAGACCTCTCTGTCGGCGTCAAACCGGCCGGAGACCACCCGCATAAAGGCGATGCGATCCCGGTGGGCCTTGTTCATGTTGGCCTGGATCTTGAAGACAAAAGCGGAGAACGCATCGTCCAAGGCGTCGATCACAGTGTCCCCGGCCTTTCGGGGCAAGGGGGCGGTGGTCATGCGGAGAAAGTGCTCCAGGAAGGGTTCCACGCCGAAATTGGTGAGCGCGGAGCCGAAGAACACGGGCGAGAGCTTGCCGTGCCGCACCCGGTCCAGATCAAATTCGGCGGCAGCGCCGTCCAACAGTTCGATCTCGTCGGTGAGCTGCCGGTGCAGCCCCTCGCCGATCAGAGCGTCCAGATTGGGATCGCCCAGCGCCACCTCAGTGGCGGTGGCCGCCTTGGCGCCTCCGTTGCTGGTGAAGTGGATGATGGTGTTGCTGCCGCGGTCATAGACGCCCTGAAACCCCTTGCCGCAGCCGATGGGCCAGTTTACGGGATAGGTCTCGATCCCCAGTTCCTTTTCCAGCTCCTCCAGAAGCTCGAAGGAGTCCCGGGCCTCCCGGTCCATCTTGTTGATAAAGGTGAAAATGGGGATGTCCCGCATGGCGCAGACCTTGAAGAGCTTGCGGGTCTGGGCCTCCACGCCCTTGGCCGCATCGATTACCATGACGGCGCTGTCGGCAGCCATGAGGGTGCGGTAGGTGTCCTCGGAGAAATCCTGGTGCCCGGGGGTGTCCAAAATATTGATGCAGAAGCCCTCGTATTGAAACTGCATCACCGATGAAGTGACCGAGATGCCGCGCTGTTTTTCGATCTCCATCCAGTCCGATGTGGCAGCCCGGGAGTTCTTCTTCCCCTTGACGATGCCCGCTTGGGCGATGGCTCCGCCGTAGAGAAGGAACTTTTCAGTCAGCGTGGTCTTGCCCGCGTCCGGGTGAGAGATGATGGCGAAGGTGCGGCGGCGGTTAATTTCAGCTTCATATTGAGACAAGGAAAATCCCTCCATGGTTTTAAAAGATTCAATTTGGCCCGTTATATCACATTGGAATTCCCCTTTGCATCCGTATATCAGTTCATTATACTGGATCTTGGGACTTTTGTAAACAAGAAAGAGGCCCATAAGCGCTGTTGTTGCCTCCCTTTGACCGGACCTTGCCGGCCAGGGTGGTTGAGGACGCTTCGATGATATGGTATGATAAAAACACACCATTGGAATTTGGGGAGGCATACAGCGTGAAATTAAAAAATCCTGTGTTGGTTGTTACTGATATTGAAAAGACGGTTGCGTTTTACAAAAAAGTTTTGGGACTTCATGTGGTCATGGATTTTGGAGCAAACAAGACTTTAACTGGTGGGCTATGCCTGCAGACAGCTGAAACATACAGAGACTTTATCCACAACAATGAGATTGCTTTTGGCGGTAATAATTTTGAAATTTACTTTGAGGAAGATAACTTTGATGAATTCGCAAATAGATTGAATGGGTTTGATATAGAATATCTCCACCCTGTCAAGACACATTCATGGGGCCAGCGTGTTGTTCGCTTTTTTGACCCGGACAGGCATATTGTCGAAGTTGGAGAAAATATGAAGGTGGTTTGCAGGCGTTTCTTAGACGGCGGTATGACGCCGGAACAAGTTGCAGAGCGTATGGATGTACCCGTGAAGTATGTGCATGGGTGTATGCGGTAAAATTCAAATGATAGGCAGTCGCCGCTTTTTGGGTGACGAGCGGTTCGGCCTGTTTCGACAGGCACATTGAAAGGATAGAACTGCAGCGGAGCGGGAGAAAGCATAAAAAACACCGGATATGAATACCCCCTGATGTAGGCTTATTTTCCTACGTCAGGGGGCTTTTGGCTGTTGGCCGTTTATACTGGCGCTGTTTACTCTGGTCCCCGGCCCTTTCGTTAAGGAGCCTCTCTGGTGTTGTCCAGCGGGATCTCGGGCATCAGCTCTGAGGAGATGATGGTAAGCATCTCCTCCAGTTTAGAGACATCTGCGGGGGAAAAGCGTTCTTTGATACGATTCATAACAGTTCCCAGATAACGATAGCTGATATTATAGTAGTCGATATATTTCTGAGTGACCACCAGGTGGTACTCCCGTTTGTCCTCGGGGGACTGCTCCTTGGTTACATACCCCTTCTGGACCAGGTTGTTGATCTTATAGGCCGCATTGGGGGGCGAAATGCCCACGAAGCTGGAAAACTCATTGATGGTGGGGCGGCCCAGCGCCATGATGATCTCCATACAGAAGGTCTCCACGGTGGTAAGACTGGCCTCCCGGGTCTGGAACCGGGTGAAGACCGTCCGGTAAAAATGAAGCTTGAATTTGGTATACACTCTTCTAAATATCTCTTCCAGCATGGCCTTACCTCCGACCCAGTGTCATATAAGTCCCTGTATTCATTCTAGCAGAAAAGATCTGCCGTGGCAAGCAGCTTACCCAATGGCGAAGGTGAGCTCGGCCTGGCAGGCTACCTTGCCGTCCACTCTGGCCACTGCTTTCCCGAAGCCGATGGGGCCCCTGCGTTCAGTGAGCTCGCAGCGCAGCTCCAGCACGTCGCCCGGGACCACCTGCTTTTTGAAACGGCAGTTCTTCACCCCGCCGAAGACGGCGATTTTCCCCTGAAATTCGGGCAGGGACAAAATGGCCACCGCCCCGGTCTGGGCCAAAGCCTCCAGAATCAGCACCCCGGGCATGATGGGCCGCCCGGGAAAGTGGCCGGAAAAATAAGGCTCGTTCATGGTGACGTTCTTAATCCCCTCCGCCCACTGTCCCGGCTCACAGCCTGTGATCTTATCCACCAGCAGAAAAGGGGGGCGGTGGGGGAGGATTTCCATAATCTGATTGATGTCCAGCTCCATGTCTCCTAGCCCTCCCACTTCTTGAAAATGAGGCTTACGTTATGCCCGCCGAAGCCCAGGGCGTTGGAGAGGGCGTACCTGAGCTCCGGCGCCTCCCGGCCCACATTGGGCACTACGTCCAAGTCGCAGGCCTCATCGGGAACGGCGTAGTGGATGGTGGGGGGAAGGAAGCCCTCCAGCAGGGCCATGGCGGAGAAGACCGACTCGATGGCCCCGGCGGCCCCCAGCAGGTGGCCGGTCATGGACTTGGTGGAGCTCACAGCCAGACGGCGGGCGTGCTCCCCGAAGGCAGCCTTGATAGCGGCGGTCTCGCAGGAGTCGTTCATAGGGGTGGAGGTGCCATGGGCGTTGATGTAGCCCACCTCCTCAG
>ERZ857955.525-NODE-525-length-43576-cov-3.595023_pt1 | contig 43576 bp, 37 predicted proteins | sample MGYA00519956_ERZ857955 | MGnify/ENA primary metagenome ERZ857955 (study PRJEB31778, sample SAMEA3449378) | human gut metagenome | biome: human gut; feature: human-associated habitat; material: faeces | place: United Kingdom | collected 2010/2012 ...
CCTGCGCCGGGCGCCCTTCTTTTTGGGGAGACCTCTCAATTAGAGATTGGGAAAAAACTTTTTGGGGTCTGCTGCGTCCATAAACACGGAGCGCTCAAACTTTTCCTTCAGGTCATAGCGGACTGTACAGTCAAAGATGGCCTTGCAGGTAATGCCGCGGTCGTACCTGGAGGGGTCGTACTGGGGAGACGCCGAGGGCTCTCCGGTATGTCCTCTGGTCCCCTGGATTTTGACCAGATCCAGATCCGCCTGGAAGCGGGTATTCATGGCCCAGAGCACGTCGGTCATATCAAAGATATCCACGTCATCATCCACGACAATGACGTGCTTGAGCTCGTTATATGCACAAAACGCCAAGGTTGCGGCCTGCCTCTGCAGCCCGTCGTCTTTGGAGGAGCGCTTCTTCACCTGGAGGACGGCCATAAATTTGCCGCCGCCGGCCGAAGGGGCGTACACGTTGGTGACAAGGCCGGGCAGCGCGTTTTCCAGCATGCCGAGGATACCGGCCTCCGCGGGAATTCCGGCCATGCTCACATGCTCCTCGCTGTTGCCGATGCAGACCTGCATAATGGGGTCGCGCCGGTGTGTCACCGCAGTTACCTTGACCTGGTTGACCGAAAAGGCGCGCCCGGTATAACCGGTAAATTCCGCCATGGATCTGCCCTTGCCGTGTTCCCTGTCCTCCATCACGCGGACATTGGGCATCATCATGCCCTCGATAACATACTCGGAGTTTGCAATCGCCGTCTCATTGACGGTAATGGCCTTCACCAGCTCCACGGGCTGGCCCCGCAGCGCGCCGCCCACGCCCAGCTCGTCGTAGCCGATTGGGGTAACCGGGGGCGCGCACCCCGCTCCGATCTGTACTGCCGGGTCGTTGCCGATGCTGACGGTAATATGGAGGGGCTTGCCCATCTTTTCCGCCTTTTCAAAAAACGTGCCGATATGGCGCACGCCTGGGGTGGCGAAGATGGTCATCTCGTCCCTGCCCTGGATGAGCATTCTGTGGAAAGTGACGTCCGACTCCCCGGTCTCCGGATCGGTGGCCCGTACAATTCCCATGGTGACATAGGGGCCGGCGTCGTTGGGTGCATTCTGGGTGGCCATCAACAGCCGGCGGCAGTCAAAGTCCGGATCGGTAGCCAGATGCACGACCTCCTGGCAGGGAGCGGCCTCGTTTGGAATCACCACCGGGGCGATGGGATTGCGTACCGCCTTTAAAAACTCCCAGCCGAGGGTCTCTTTGGGGCGGTTCAGCAGATGGGCCACCCGCTCGCGGCTGGACAGCACGCCAATGGCGCAGCGGACTCCCGGGAAGCCCTTGACCCGGTTGAATACCGCGGCAGGGCCTATTTTTGTAGGCCTGCGGATGAGGCCGTACGCCCCAATCTTGCGGTAAACGCCGGCCAGCTCCTCAATGGGGTCTACCTCCACGTCTGTCTCCACATACTGCCCCGGAAGGGTCTTGAGGAGCTCCAGCGCCCCTCTGAGATCATAAGTTGTGCTACCCATGTCAAAGCTCCTTCCATAAAATAATCCAAAATAATATAATATAGATTATATTATTAACCATATCATAAAGGCATGGGCTGCGCTTGTCAAGACCTTTCCAAAAAAGTTGAAACAAAAACGGCGTGTGAGCAGGACACGCCCAGCCCTGTGGTACTAAAACAGATTTAACTCCTGCACCAGGATGACGTTCTTGTCCCGCTTTGCCATGTTAATCAAGCTCTGGTCAAAGCCGGTATAAGAAAAGACGCCGTAGAGCAGCTCCTTCCCGCTCAAACCTGGAATCGACATACACCGGTATTTCAGGGACTCCAGCATCTCCGGCTGCGCGGGGCCGGCCGCAGTGTACTGGCACTGGGCCACAAAGGCGCGCTTTCCGCTGGCGTCCAGGGAGACCAGCGGCAGCATCAGCTCACTGCTACTCCAGACCGCACCGGTCTTTCCTGGCCTGAAATCCAGAACACCGGACTGGCAAAACCATAGAAAGATATCCCGGCAAATGGTATAGCTGTTGTCCCGCATAAATTTGCTGGCGGGCAGGCTTTTCCGAATATGTCCCACCACCTCTTCCTTTTGTCCGAGGTGCAGCTTGCTGATATAGGGGTAGACAAAGGTAAACCAAAAGGCGGTGAAGTTGTCTCGGATAAAATACAGCCCCTTCCTGCTCTTTTCGGGCTCGGGCTCCGTCACCGGAATACGCTTGACCACCAAATCCAGGTCAATCAGGTTGTTGATATACGGGCTCAGGGCGTTCACCCGCTGATTCAGCGTGCCATAGATCTCTGAGAGCTTATGGTTGTCCTCCGCGATCACCTTCATGATAGAGACATAGTTTGCCGATTCCCTGGTCACCCGCTCCAGCTCCAGAAGAGGCTCGTCAAAAAAGGCGGATCCCCTGGTCAGGACATGGCGTTCGATATTTTCCATCAAAGGCCGGCTGTCTAAAAAGCAGCTCAGATAGGCCGGCGAGTCCCCCGCCACACAGAACCGCTCCACCAGCTGTGCGTAATTCAGTTCGCCCAAATGTCCCTTCAAATCTGTAAACCGCAGAGGCAGCACTTTGAGCTGCAGCGTCGTCTGCTCAAAAAAGCTGGTATGGTAGACAGGAGAAATCGCTTTCAGTTCGTTGGCGATATTGATAAGGCTGCCGCAGAGGATGAGCATAACTCCATTGGGACGAAACCAAGTGATCCAGGCATGGCGGATGAGCTCCAGAAAACCGGGATTCATCTTGACCAGAGTATGGAACTCGTCTATCACCAGGATTTTTTTTTCGGGGATCTCCTGCGCCGCAAATGCCTCCAGCGCCCCCTCCCAGCTGTCCTGTAGTTCCATATTCATGCCAAAAGGTGCGCAGAATTCCGCGACCGCTTTGGAGAACCGGCGGATACACTGACCCTCGAGCTCCTTTGTCGCGTAGAAATAAAGCGCAGGCTTGTCCTGAATAAAGGTCTGGAGCAGCGAGGTCTTCCCCATCCCCTTCCGGCCGTATACCAGCACCAGGCTTTCCTTTTTCCCATACTGCTCCTCCAGCAGCGCAAGCTCCCGCTTTCTTACAATCGTTTCCACAATACCACCTGCCTCACCAAAATCTACTATTTTATATATAATAGCACAATTCAATTAATTTCGTCCAGACTTTGTTTCTGCCCATAAAATTTTATGTTCCCCCTTGACAGAATATTTTAAAATAGTATAATTTAGATTAGTATATCCGAGGGAGAACTTTTTGAATGAATGGAGGAGGAAAAATGGCTAACACGGTTGCTCAGACCCAAAAGAACTCGCGAAAAACGATATGGATTGTCATTGCGGCTATTGTCTTTGTTGTCAGCTTCCTTGTCCCGGCGCCGGCAGGACTGGATCCCGCCGGAAAGCAGTGTGTCTTTCTGGTTATCATTGCGCTGATCCTGCTTCTCTCCAACTGCGTGGATATCGGCGTAGCTGGCTTTCTTCTGTTTGCCCTGCAGCCCATCATGGGGGTTACATCCAATTTTGCCGGCTCGCTGGGCATCTGGTCCATGACGTCAACCTGGTTCCTGATTGCGTCTTTCGGCCTGTCCGCTGTCATCACCAGTACTTCTATCCCCAAGCGTATCCTCGCTTTCCTGATGAGAATCTGCGGTCAAAAGACCAGCCGTCTGCTCCTGGGCGTCATGATCGGCACGGGCTTCATCTCCATGTGGATGTCCAATATCCCTTCGGCGGCGCTTCCCATGTCTTTCATACTTGTGCTGATCAACGCCATTGACGATCCCGATACCAGGCGGAAATTGGCCCGCCCCTTCATGATCGGAATTCCCTTCGCTTCCATGATCGGAGGCATGGGCACTCCCGCTGGAAGCACGGCCAACGTAATTGCCCTGGACCTGCTCCATGAGTATACCGGCATGACGGTCTCCTTTGTAGCGTGGATTGCTGTGGGCCTGCCCCTGGTCATCGTAGGCATACCCGTCTGCTGGTTCCTGCTGTGCAAAATCTTCCCGCCCCCCCAGATTGACGACAGCATCCGCAATGAGTTTGTAAAATCTTCTCAGGTGAAGGATCCATTCACCAGCAAAGACAAACGCTTTACCGTTATCATGCTTATCGTCATTGTGCTTTGGATTCTGAGCTCCTGGATCAAGGTCTTTGATACCAGCATGGTCGCTATTCTAGGTTTGTGCGCTTTCGCCCTTTTCAGAGTAACTCCGATAGTAGATATTCTGAAGAGCGTGCCTTGGAACGCCGTCATTATGGCCATGGGCTTTGGCTCCGTAGCCGGCGCCCTGAACTCGACCGGAGTTGTCACTTGGTTTGCGGACAACTATCTCTCTATCCCGGCCAATGTCAACATGGTCCTGTTGCTGATCCTGTTGGGCGTTGTCATCGCCATCCTGCATATCGCAATCCCCACTGGTCCCTCGCTGGTTCGTCTGCTGGCCGCTCCTCTCATTGCCATTGGAGGCGCCATTGGCTTCCACCCCGCCGTCATGATTGTCCCCCTCGCCCTGAACTGCGCAATCTGCATGCTGGTCCCATTGGACAGCGTTCCCATTCTTACTTACGGCAAGGGGTACTATACCTTTAAAGATTACGCAAAGGCGGGTATCCCGGCCACCATCGTCTTGATTGTCCTGTTCGCTGTCTGGCTGCCCATTATCCTGAGGCCGCTCGGTCTATTGACCTGATATCCGGCAATCGGCTCTCATGAAGATGTATTCTCCCTCGGCGCTATTGGAATTCCTGCCAGTGTGTTCTGCCATGCACCGCCAACCCACGGCGGCAGACCCGCAGTCCACCTCACTGCAGCAACAGGAAAATACCGGTACCATAAAGCCCTCCGCCGGTCTCTCATTCTGAGAGACCGGCGGAGGGCTTCTGTGGGCAGGTGCTTGAAAGTGGGGGCCGTGATGAGCTGGCGGGTGATGCAGAAATAGGAGCCATTGCTCCACCTCGTCTCCGTAGAAATAATCCGATGTACCGGTCAGGAATATCAGTAAAAATTGCAAGTCTTTAAAAGGGATCGGCTATATCATCCGGACCGTCAACCGGCAGAGCCCCTCCCCCTTTGCCGGCCGGCGGCCTTTCACCGGCACCTTTGGGCAGGCCATACCGTTGGCTTATGAATACATCTTTTACGTTCATAGACGGGATTATGAACGCGCATTATTTGCTATCAGGAGTAATTAAGCAGAAGAGAGACGGCCTGCCGGGCCGTCTCTCTTCTGCTGTAACCGCTTCCGTCCCCGGTACCCTGGCATCTCCGCTCCGGGCCGAAGCCGTAATGCTGCTGCACCGCCACCGGCCGCTGCAGTTCCCGTATCGCCTATTCACGCCCCTCATCCATCATGCCGAAGCACTCGGTAAAGAAGACATGCGTATCCGCCTGAAATGCATCCGCCGTCTCAAGCATGGCGGCGTCCATTACTTCCGCCAGGGCCTCAGACTCGCAGGCCGCCCTGGCGTTTACCACCACCCGCAGGCCAGGCTGAGGGCCCTCAAATTTCTGACTGTATTCCAACTCATAATCTATCCCCAGCAGGGACAGCTTGGCGAACGCCCCGTTCTCCCCTGCGGCAAACACCTTTAAATGCGGCACATTTCGCTGGATGAAACGGAGCTTTTTCCGAACGGCCTCCACAAATTCATAAGTAAACTGGTTCCCATCCAGAAGCGCTCCGGTACGGCTTTTAACATAGAAACGGCGGTTATACCAACTCAGGCGCTTCTCCGCAGCAATAAACGCATCGCCCCCGTATCCGATGTCTACATTGGGAAGGCCGGAGCTGTGGCTGAGCAGATAATCCGCCGCTTCAGCAACTCCCTGCCCCTCCCTTGCGGAGATTGCAAAAACCCGCGCCGCAGGATAGGTACGCGTCAGAAAGTCCATGTATGCCTCACGGGCCTCTTCGGAGAGCAGGTCAATTTTATTCAGCAGGATTACCTCAGCTTCCCTCAGCTGCGCGTCAAACAGGTAATTCATCTCATCGGGCAGATGGATGTCGGCGTGCTCCGGCATAATCATCCGCAGCCGCTCCGGATCTGCCACAGCGACAAAGGGGCAGAGCTCAAACTCGCCGGGATAGTTCCGGTTCAAGTTGTGGTAGACGTGGTCCAGCGCGCCGATTCCACAGCCTGGGATATCCGAGAAAATGATATCCGCTCTGTCCGTATCCCGGAAACGGCGCAGCTTATCGACCAGATTCTCCGTCTGGTAACAGATGCAATTTCCCGTGATCTCTGTACACAGGCGTCCCGAAGCGGCCGTGTAACTGCCGTCCACCAGATTCTTTGCCCCCAGATCGTTCACCAAGATAGCGGCCTTTTTGCCTTTGCTCCCCAGGTATTCCGCAAAGGCGATCATGCTGGTCGTCTTTCCAGCGCCCAGGAATCCTCCAATAACAACATATTTGCTCACTTTGACGCCCCTTCCCACTCTTATCTTCTGGTTAGTCAAAGCTTATCACCACAGCTGCAGATATACAAGTGAAAATTTTGATGGATTAAGACATATGTTCTATGCAGACAGGCTACAGGCTCCCGTCAATACGCTCCAGCCCTGCGCCGCCGTGGCGGCCGCCGCCTGATAAGCCGGGCTCCCTCCTCCCCCGGTCTGGTAAGTGAAATATCTCTGGGTGGCCGCTGGGGCTGAGATTGGTCTATTTATTCACCTGTCCGCCTGCCCAGGGGCCGGTAGACGGTAAAGTACATGGTGAGGATACAGGCCAGACCGCCGATGACGTTGGAAACGGGCTCGGCCAGGAACACGCCCTCCACCCCCATCCCTACAGCTGGGAGAACCAGCGTCAGGGGCGCGACGATAAACGCCTTGCGCAGGAGGGAGAAAAAGATCGCCTGTTTGGATTTCCCCAGGCCCACAAAAACAGACTGCCCGATATTCTGGAAGGACATGCAGAAGAAGGTCGCGTAGTAGATCCGGAACGCCGGAATTCCTGCGGCAATGAGGTCGGCCTCATCGTTAAAGATGCGGATCAGGGGCTCGGGGAAGAGCATGACCACCGCCCAGATGACTACGGCATAACTCAGAGTAGCTCCGGCGGTGAAACGGATGCCCTGGCGGAGGCGGCCGTACTCCCCGGCCCCGTAGTTGAAGCCCAGCACCGGCTGACTGCCGCTGGTAATGCCCTGGATGGGCATGAAGATGACCTCGCGGATGGAGTTGACCACCGTCATCACGCCTACGTACAGATCCCCGCCATACACCTGAAGCGTGGCGTTGCACAGCACCTGTACCAGGCTGTTGGTCAGCGACATGACAAAGCCGGATGTGCCCAGGGCCAGAATCTCTCTGACCCGCGCCGCCTGCAGGCGCAGCGCAGCTAGGCGCAATCTCAGAATCGCCCGTTTCCCGGTGAGAAACTTCAGCACCCAGACCGCCGAACATGCCTGAGAGATCACGGTTGCCAGGGCCGCCCCCCGCACCCCCATGTCCAGGCCGAAGATAAAGATGGGATCCAGAACAATGTTCACCACTGCTCCCAGGGCCACCGTCAGCATGCCCATGCGGCTGAATCCCTGTGCGTTGATAAAGGGATTCATGCCCAAGCCGATCATGACAAAGACAGTCCCCAGGATATAGACGGTCAGATAATCGTCCGCATAGGGGTAAGTCACGTCGCTGGCTCCGAAGAGATAGAGAATGGGCCGCTTGCACACCAGACAGAATACCGTCAGCGCCGCGCCAAAGAGGATCAGCAGGGCAAAGGAATTGCCCATAATGCGCTCGGCCTCCCCGCACTCCCCCTTCCCCCGGTAAATGGAGCACAGCGGCGCGCCGCCCATGCCGCACAGATTGGCAAAACCCATGAGGATAGAGATGATGGGCAGGCACAGTCCCAGCCCGGTGAGCGCCAGATGGCCGGGCAACCGGCCCAGGTACATCCGGTCCACAATGTTATAGAGAATATTGATGAGCTGCGCCACCGTCATGGGCAGGGCCATGCGGAGAATGCTGCGGGACACGCTCCCCTGAGAAAAGTCGTTCTGATTGGACGCCGTTCTGCTCACCTCCCGTACACGCCGCGGAGCGCGGCTGCTTTTCGTCCTTACACCCTGCATTATAGTACATTTTGTCTCTCACGGCAATCCCGCGAGCGGGCAGAGCGGCCCAATGCCATCCCTGCCCGCTCCGCTGTCCTCCGCTATTGTCCGGCGATCCGCTCGGCCAGATCGTTGAGGTAGACCCAGCGCTCCAGCTTCTCCTCCAGCCGCGCCTCCAGGGCCGCCTGCCGCTCCTGGAGATCCTGGAGGGCTACATAGTCGCTGGCACACTTCTCCTGCTCCGCCTTTACCGCCGCAATCTCCCCCTCCAGGGCCGCGATGTCGCCGTCAATGGTCTCAAACTCCCGCTGTTCCTTGTAGCTGAACCTCAGCTTCTGACTTCCGGCGGGCCTCTCCTGCCGTTTCTCCCGCTCCGGAGACGGCTCAGGCCTCTTTTCCCGCTCCGCGGCCCGGCGCGCCTCCAGATAGTCGGTGTACCCGCCCGGGCGAAGCCCGGCGTGGCCGTCCCCCTCCACCACCAGCAGGCGCCGGGCCACCTTATCCAGGAAATAGCGGTCATGCGAGACGGCCACCACCGCGCCGGGGAAGGTCTCCAGATAGTCCTCCAAGACCGTCAGGGTCTCCACATCCAAATCGTTGGTGGGCTCGTCCAGCAGCAGCACATTGGGGGCGGCCGCCAGCACGGCCAGCAGGAAGAGCCGCCGTCGCTCCCCGCCCGAGAGCTTATGGACCGGACTCCACTGCACCTCTGTAGGAAAGAGAAACTGCTCCAGAAGCTGGGAGGCCGTCACCATCCCCTCGGCCGTCTCAATGCGGTTTCCGATCTCCTTTACATAGTCGATAACCCGCACATCCGGGTCGATGGGGGGCGTCTCCTGGCAGAAGTAGCCCACGCGCACCGTCTCCCCCACCTCAATCTCTCCCCCGTCCGGGGAAATCCGCCCGGCCAGCAGATTCAGGAGGGTGGACTTTCCGCTGCCGTTGGCCCCTACCACGCCGATGCGGTCGTCCCGCAGGAGCATGAGATCCAGATCCCGGAGCACCGTCCGGTTTCCAAAGGATTTGCTCACGCCGTGCAGCGCAATGGTCTTCTTTCCCAGGCGTGAGGCGCGGGCCCCCAGTTCCAGGCCGGCCCGCTCCTTCGGCCCCTCCTGCGCCTGCAGCGCCTCATACCGCTCCAGCCGCTCCCGGCTCTTGGTCCCTCTGGCCGTGGGCCCCTGCATCACCCACTGGTACTCCCGGCGGAGAATCGACTGCCGCTTGCGCTCTGAGGCGCGCTCCATCTCCTCCCGCCGCGCCTTTCCCTCCAGGTATTTGGCATAGCCGCCGTCGTAAGCATAGAGCCTGCCGCCCTCCACCTCCAGCGTGCGGCCCACCACCCGCTCCAGAAAATAGCGGTCGTGGGTCACCATCACCAGCGCGCCGGAAAACCGGCGCAGGGTGTCCTCCAGCCACTGCGTCATATCGGCGTCCAGGTGGTTGGTGGGCTCGTCCAGAATCAGCACGTCGCAGTCGTGGACCAGCACGGCCGCCAGCGCCGCCCGGCGGCGCTCCCCGCCGGAGAGCTCCCCCATTCGCCGTTCAAAGCCGGTAAAGCCCAGCCGTGTCAGGATGGTCTTGGCCTCGTACTCGGCCAGCGCCCTGGCCTCAGGGCTCAGATCCGCAAAGACCTGCTCCAGAACCGTATTCCCGGCGTCGTAGGCAGGGTCCTGGGGCAGGTACTCCAGGCGCACGTTGGGATCCCGCTGCACCGTTCCGGCGTCCGGTTCCTCCTCCCCCGCCAGAATCCGCAGCAGAGTTGATTTCCCCGCCCCATTTCGTCCGACTACCCCAATGCGGTCGCCCGGATTGAGGTAGAGGGAAACACGGTCCAGCAGATCGCAGGCGCCGTAATTTTTAGAAATTTGTTCCGCTGAAAGCAGCATATGGCGCTTCTCCTTCGCTGATGTTTTGCACGGTGCAGGGGCATACTTGAACTGAGGTGATAATGATGCTCAATGATACCCAACTGCTCAATCATGTCTATCAATCCGCCGAGATGGGGCGGGATGGAATATTGTCGGTGCTCAAATACGCAGAGAACCCCAAGCTGTCGCAGGCCCTCCGCCAACAGCTGGAGGAGTACAAAAACCTCCAGGACTCCTCCGCCCATATGCTTCAGGAGCGGGGCGTAAAGCCGGAGGGCATCAGCCCCATGGTCAAGGCCTCCTCCCAGGTCATGTCCGCTATGAAAACCATGAACGACCGCTCGGCCACAAAAATCGCAGAGATGATGATTCAGGGCAACACCATGGGTGTCACCAAAAGTCTCCGGGTCATCCACGATTACAGCATGGAGGATGAGCGCGTCAGCGATCTGGCCAATAAGCTGCTGGAGACCGAGCAGAACAATATCGAACAGATGAAGCCCTTCCTGTAGCGCCGCGCGCCCCGCAGGCGGCAGTCCGCCTCGCGTGGGATAACATCTCCCACAGTCCTTGTCCTGTAAGGGCTGGGGCGAACAGAGCGCGGACTTTTACGCCAGCGTGATGGCACCAAAGCAACGGGCCGCAGGCTGTCAAAAAATCCCCGCAGGGACTTCTTTGACAGCCTGCGGCGGGCGGCCGCGCTGTTATATCCGCTTCCACACCGGCCCCTGGGGCGTATCAGTAACCTCAATTCCCATGGCCTTGAGCTGGTCTCGGATGGCGTCGGCCTCCGCCCAGTTCTTGGCCTTTTTTGCCTCAGTGCGCCTGGCCACCAGAGCGTCAATCTCAGGATCTCCTTCGGAAGCAGCGGCACTCTCCTTCTCCCGGAGGGCGGCGGCCTTCTCCAGCAGATCCAGCCCCAGCACGGTGTCAAAGCTGGCGATGAGAGCCCGCTTGGTTGCGTCATTCACACTGGCCTTCAGCACATCGTACAGGCAGGTAATCCCCAGCGAGGTATTCAGATCGTTGCCCAGCGCCTCTTTGAACGCGGTCTTATAGGTTTCTGCGGCAACCTCATCCACCTCGCCCGCTCCGGTGAGGGCTGCCACCCGTGCCACCAGCTTATCGAAGGCGGCCTTTGCGTTGTCCAGGTTTTCCCAGGAAAAGACCAGGCCCTTGCGGTAGTGGGACTGGAGGCAGAAGAAGCGGTAGACGATGGGGTCGTATCCCTTCTCCTCCAACAGTGAGACGGTGAGAAACTCCCCTTTAGATTTGGACATCTTTCCGCTGTTGGTATTCAGGTGGTGGATATGCATCCAGTATCTGCACCAGGGGTGTCCCAGGTATGCCTCCGACTGGGCGATCTCATTGGTATGGTGGGGAAACGCATTGTCGATGCCGCCGCAGTGGATGTCCAAATACTCTCCCAGGTACTTCATGGAGATGCAGGAGCACTCGATATGCCAGCCCGGATAGCCCACGCCCCAGGGAGAGTCCCACTTGAGGGCCTGATCCTCAAACTTTGACTTGGTGAACCACAGCACGAAGTCGTTCTTGTTGCGCTTGTTGGCGTCCTCCTCCACGCCCTCCCGGACGCCCACGGCCAGATCCTCCTCGTCGTGGTCGTTGAAGATATAGTACTTCTCTAGCTTGGAGGTATCAAAGTAGACGTTTCCGCCGGCCAGATAGGCGTATCCGGTATCGATCAGCCTGGTGATAACCCGGATATAGTCTTCAATCATACCGGTGGCAGGCTGCACCACGTCCGGGTACTTGATGTTGAGTTTCTTACAGTCGGAGAAGAAGGCGTCCGTATAGAACTGGGCGATCTCCATGACGCTCTTGTGCTCCCGCTTGGCGCCCTTGAGCATTTTATCCTCTCCGGTGTCTGCATCGGAGGCCAGATGGCCCACGTCGGTGATATTCATCACCCGCTTGACATCATATCCGTCATAGCGGAGGAATTTCTCCAGCACATCCTCCATCAGGTAGCTGCGCAGATTGCCGATGTGGGCGAAGTGGTACACGGTAGGGCCGCAGGTATACATGCTCACCTTTCCGGGCACGTGGGGGACGAACTCCTCTTTTTGATGGCTTGCGGAATTATACAGCTTCATACTCATACGTTTTGGCTCCTTGTATTTTCATCTATCATCTTTTCCAGCCACTCCAGCCGTGAGCTGAGGGCCTGCAATTCTTTCTGCACCGGGTCGGTGACGTGAATCTGGTCCACATCGGAGGCATAGTCCACCTTCTCCCCGGCAATCCGAACCACACGGGCTGGAACGCCCACTGCGGTGGCATTGGGCGGAATTTCGCTCAGTACCACCGCATTGGCGGCGATGCGGGCGTTGTCTCCCACGGTAAAGGGTCCCAGCACCTTGGCGCCGGTGGACACCAGTACATTATTCCCAATCGTCGGGTGGCGCTTTCCCTGGTCCTTTCCGGTGCCGCCCAGGGTGACGCCGTGATAAATCAGGCAGTCGTCGCCAATCTCGGCGGTCTCGCCAATGACGATCCCCATGCCGTGGTCAATGACAAGGCGGCGGCCAATCCTGGCGCCCGGGTGGATCTCAATCCCCGTCCACATCCGGCTCCACTGGCTTACCAGCCGGGCCAGAAACTTCAGGCGGCGCACATAGAAAAAGTGGGCGATGCGGTGATATATGGTGGCGTGTACGCCCGGGTAGAGCAGAAAAATCTCCAGGCGGCTCCGGGCCGCCGGATCGCGGGCCTGATAGGCCCGCAGGGTCTCGCCTAATCTGGTCATGGTTCTCTCCTCTCGCAGGTATGCAGGAATGCCTCCACCGCCTGACAAAAGGCGGCGCTGTTCCTGTTGGCAATAAAATGGTCACCCGGCAGTATGGAAAGGGCGGCGCCGGGGATGGAGGCGTGGATGAGGCGGGTGTGGGCATCGCGGATCATATCATGGTCTCCGGCAATCACCAGCACGGGACATCGCAGGACTGACAGGGCGGCCGGGGCAATATGGGGCTGCTTTACCATCAGTCCCAGCAGTTCCTTTTTCGCACGCGCCTTCCGGCTGAACGGGGCACAGAGGCCGGCCGCGCCGTAGCCCAGACAGATTGGGAGCTGCACCGCCAGCTTGACGCCGGCGGGGGACAGGTTTCCCCCGTTGAGAATCAGGGCCTCCACATACGCCGGATACCGGAGCGTAAAGAGCAGGGCAATATTGGCCCCGTCGGAGAAGCCCAGGAGGATGGTCCGGGCAATCCCCTTTTCATCCAGAAAGGCTTTCAAATCCTCGGCAAATTGCTCCAGGGTGAAGGGGGCGTCCCCCCTCGGGCTCTCCCCATGCCCCCGGGTGTCCACCGCGATGACCCGGTAGCGTTTTGAAAAGTATTCCATCTGGGGGGCAAAATATCTCCCGTCCTCCCCATTTCCGTGGAGGAGCACCATGGGAAAGCCCCTGCCCCGTTCGGTGCTGTGCAGCGTAATCTCCATCTCTCCACCTGCCGCGGAGCAAAAAAGCGCCTCCCGCGCCCAAAGGGCACGAGAGGCGGTCAATTCCGCGGTTCCACTCTCATTTCTCACTCAAAGGCCGTAACGGCGGCCCGGCCGGAGGGCGTCCAGATCCCTCTCGCTCCCGGATGCACTTGGCGCGGGGTATCCGTGGGACCGCTCTCAGCCGGCGGCGCTCCCTCTCTGGCCGGTGCTCAGCCCGCGCTACTATTCCGTTCATCGCGATATTTACTTGCCGCATTATATTATCACGGCAGCCAAAATGTGTCAAGGCTGTCCCGGCACGCGGGAGAGACATGGGCCGCATTGGGTATCTCACTCCGGATCGTAGGTCTTACAGAAGGATACTACGTCGTCAAAGTCCCGCAGGCGCGCGCTCAACTCCTCATGGCTCCAGTCCCACCAGCGAATGCGCCGGAGCGCGGCGATGATATCCTCCTCATACCGCCAGCCGATGTGTCTGGCCGGCACTCCTCCCACTATCTCATAGGGCGCCACATCATGGGTAACCACCGCCCCGGCGCCTATCACCGCGCCGTCGCCAACGGTCACGCCCCCCATGACGACGGCGTTGTGGCCAATCCAGACGTCGTGGCCGGTCTTCACCCGGCTGCGCCTGCGCCATTCAATCAGGCTGCCGTCGTCGGGCCCAAGTCCATAGTGGGAGCAACGATAGGTGAAGTGGTGGGCGGCGGCCCGGAACTTGGCGGGATGCTGCACCGGATTGATGCGCACGCCGGTGGCGATGGAATTAAACTTGCCTATTTCACTGTAGATCACATCGTTGCCGCCGAAGAAATAGGTGTAGTCTCCCAGGTAAGTCTCCTCTAACACGCAGTGATCTCCTACCTCCACATAGGCACCGAAGGTGCAGTTCTTCACCTGTGAGGTGGGGTGGATCAGGGGCTTGTCGGGCGAAAGAGCCTGTGAAAAATCCAACATGATATATCACTCCAGTTGATGACGATAGACACGGCCTGCACGGTCACAGGGGGTCGATGGTCTGCACAACCTCTCCGGAGGCCAGATCCACGGTATAGCGGTAAGTCCCCGCCTCGTGGATGAGCCCACCCCAGGCATCGGATAGGGCCGTCTCAAAGCGGTAGGCGTAGGTCAGGGTCCGGCCGTCCTCGCTGAACTCCATGGTATCGGGCCCCCGGTCCGTGTCGGCATAGGTGGCGCCCGCCGCCGTGCTGGTCACGGTCAGTGGGAGGGGCAGCTCCCGCTTGGCTCCTTCGGGCATCTGGCCGCCTGCCTTATAAATGAGATAGAGCTCGTAGTCCACACCCTCACGCACCACGTTTCCCGCGGCGTCCCTGCTTTCGAAGGTCCTGCGGCACAGCACCACCGTGCAGGCCGGGGCATCCAGAGTCTGCTCCACGGTGTAACCATGCCCGGCAAACCAAGCCAGAGTCTCGTCCAGGGAGAGGGGCTCCAGCACCTCCTCCACCTCGCCGGTTATCAGGTCCACGGTGAAGCGGTAGGTACCCGCCTCGTGCCAGACGCGGCCATCCGTCATCAGGGGCTCGTCAAAGTGATAGGTGTAGATAAAGCTGCTCTGGTCGTCGCTCAGCTCCCAGGCGTCGGGCAGGTCGCTGCTGCCCCAGCCGTTGAAGGCCACGGTGGGCAGGCTCACCGTAACGCCCTCCCCCCTGGCCGATCCGGCCTTGTAGACCAGATCGATGCTGCTGTAGGGCGAGTGAGGAACGCCGCTGAGGTAGCCCAGGACGATGGTGCAGGCGGGAGTCTCAATCTGTTCGTGCACATGGAAGGCGTCCGCATTCAGAACTCCGGCCAGGGCCTCCTCATAGGTGGGAGGCTCCGGGAAGGCCTCAGCAAAGGCCTCCGCCGTGAAGGCGCCGGCGGCTATGAGGGAGCCGGCCAAAGTGGTCTCCTCTCCCTTCCTTTCGGCGAGGAGGGCGGCGGCGGTGACCTCCGCCACATCCCCCCGGGTGAAGCTCTCCCGGTCCACGCCCTCGGGGAGCAGGCCCGCCTGCTCCGCCAGATCGTAGGGCTGGTCGTAAGTAAAGTCCCCGCCGCTGCCCTCGGTATAGCCCAGGGCCCGGAGCATGAAGGTGAGGTACATCCCGCAGGTGGCGGGAGTATCCGATCCGAAAGCGGTCTCGGACACCCCCTTGGTAAGGCCTTCCTCATAAGCGTAGGACACATAGCCGTCGGCCCAACCGGGCACATCGGTGAAGGGGTGGCTCTTCTCCATGGCCCCGGCAGCCTCTCCGGCCCCTAGGGCCCGAACCAGCATGGTGACGGCCTCCACACGGCTGGGAGCCCGATCCAGGTCGAAAACGGGATCGCCGTCCCCGTCTGCGCCCACCCCCTTGAAGAGCCCCAGTTCATAGAGCTGGCCGGCGGCAGCCGTTTCCTCCGTGGTCACCGCCGCGAGGGCGAAGGTGGTCAGCAAGCTCAGAGCCAGCAGCAGGGAAAGCAGACGTCTCATAGAACTTCCTCCTATTTACAATTTCAACAGGAAAATATTACATATCGCTCCAGTTGATGACGTCCTTATTCTTGACAAAATACTCGATACCGGAGTAGACGGTAGTGACCAGAATCACCGCCACGCAGACCCAGTCCAGGGCGGCGAAGGAGAGGGCCAGCATGATGACGATACACACCATGGTGGAGGCCGTCTTCACCTTACCGGACCAGCCCGCGGCAATGACCCTTCCCCCCTCTACCGCCACCAGCCGCAGGGCAGTGACGGCGAACTCCCGGACCACCACAATAAGCAGGGCCCAGGCAGGCATCCGCCCCGCCTCCACAAACCAGAGCATGGCGGCCATGACCAGCACCTTATCGGCCAGGGGGTCCATAAATTTTCCAAAGTCTGTGATCTGATTGTAGTTTCGGGCCACATAGCCGTCAATGAAATCGGTGACACTCGCCAGGACAAAGACGGCCAGCGCAATCCACATGTGAAAGGGAAACTCCAGATAGAGCACGATTAGGAAGACCGGTATCAGAAAAATCCGCATCATGGTAAGCTTGTTGGCAGTATTCATGGGCGGTTACTCCTCCACTTCTCCCATCAAATCACCGTCAGTAACGCCGGTCAGGCGCACATGGACGAAGGTTCCGGCCGGAACCAGGCCGGCGGCGGTAAACCAGACCCGGCCGTCAATATCGGGGGAATCCGCATAGGAACGGCCGGCATAGCAGCCCATACCGGCGTCAAAGCCCTCGCACAGTACCTCCAGAGTCTCCCCCAGCCGGCCCTCGTTGTACTCGTCCATCACCCGGGACTGGAGATCAACCAACAGCTCCACCCGGCGCTTTGCGGTCTCCGGGTCTACCTGATGCTCCATGGCGGCGGCGGGGGTGCCCTCTTCAGGCGAGAACTGGAAGATCCCCGCCCGCTCTATACGGGCCTCCTGCAGGAACTGGGCCAGCTCCTCAAACGCCTCCTCCCCCTCGCCGGGCAGGCCGCAGATGAGGGAGGTGCGCAGCACCAGCCCGGGCAGGCGCTCCCGCAGCTTGCCGAGCAGCGCGGTGATCTCCGCCTTGGTACTTCTGCGGTTCATGGCCTTGAGGATCCCATCGTTGATGTGCTGAAGCGGGATGTCGATGTAGCGCAGAATTTTGGGCTCCCGGGCCAGCACGTCGATGAGGGCGTCGTCCACCTCGTCGGGATAGAGATAGTGGAGACGCACCCAGTGGAAGGGCAGCCTGCACAGCTCGGTCAGCAGATCGCCCAGGCGGCGGCGGCCGTACAGATCCGTACCGTAGCGGGTGATGTCCTGCGCCACCACAATCAGCTCCTGCACGCCCCGGTCAGCCAGGGTCCTGGCCTCGGCGAGGAGCGACTCCATGGTACGGCTGCGGTAGCGGCCCCGGAGAGAGGGGATCACGCAGTAGGCGCAGCGGTTGTCGCAGCCCTCGGCGATTTTCAGGTAGGCGGTGTAGGGCGGCGTGGTCAGAACCCGCGCGCCGTCCTCCTCCGTGTGGTCGATGTCTCCGAACAGCTGCGGCGTCTCCCCGCCCATGGCGGCCTCCAGGGCGGGGACAATGTCGGTGTAGCTGCCGGTGCCCAGAATGCCGTCCACCTCAGGCAGCTCCGAGAGGATCTCCCCCTGATAGCGCTGGGACAGGCAGCCTGTCACCAGCAGCTTCTTCAGTCTCCCCCCGCTCTTGAGCGCGGCCAGCTCCAGAATGTTGTCGATGGCCTCGCTCTTGGCCGCGTCAATAAAGCCGCACGTATTGAGCACCGCCGCGTCAGCCCCGTCGGGCTCGGCGGTGACCTCATGGCCGGCGGCGCGGACCAGAGCCATCATTTGCTCGGTGTTCACCAGATTCTTTGCGCAGCCCAGCGATATGAATGCAACCTTCAAAACCAATTCTCCTCTGTATCCATGGGATTGGCGCGGCGATCACTCCTCGATCTCCGCGCCATAGCGCCGCAGGCCGTCCTGGATGTCCTCCCAGCGGAAGCCCCGCCGGACCAGAGCGTCAAAAGCCCGCCTGCGTTCTTTTTCATCCGGAACCTGCCCGCCGAATTTTTTCTGCAGGAAGAGGTCGATGCCCTCCTCCGGGGTGCCCGCCTCTTCCAGCGCCTCGTCCCAAAGCGCCCGGTCGACGCCCCGGCGGTACAGCTCGTCCCGAATCTTCCGCTCGCCATAGCCCTTGGCGGCATAGTGCCGGGCCACAGTGCGGGCATAGGCGGCGTCGTCCAGATAGCCCAGCTCCTCCAGGCGGTCTGCGACAGCCTCCGCCGTCTCCAGGCGGGGCGCCGCCGCCCGGTTCCCCCGCTCTGCGCTGAGCCTGTCCACCAGCTCTCTCCGCGACATGGGTCTGCCGGCCAGGAGGGAGAGGGCCTTTTCCTTCATCTCGCTTACCTGTGCGGCGGCCGCCAGCGCCTCATAGGTCTCGTCCGGGAGCTCCATCCCTGCGTAGAGGGAAAAGGCGGCCACCTCGTTTTCACTCACCCGAACCAGGGCGCCGTCGTCCAGCCAGATCAGCCACCGGCCCGGAATCTTTTCGGAGGGCAGGAGCTTAGCGATCCGCATCTCCGCCGTCCTCAAAATCCTCGGCGCTCACATCCACGGCGCGGCCTGCGGCCCTGGCGGCCGCTTTGGCCTGGCCGCTGAGCAACTTGTAGGAGTTCTTCCGAATCTCCGCCTCCACCTGGTCGCAGATCTCCGGGTTGTCCTTGAGATATTGCTTGGCGGCGTCCCGGCCCTGTCCGATACGCATGTCGCCCATGGCGAACCAGGAGCCCGATTTCTGGATGATGTCCAGCTTGACCGCCAGGTCCACGATCTCGCCCACCTTGGAGATCCCCTCGCCGTACATAATGTCAAACTCGGCCTCCTTAAACGGGGGCGCCACTTTGTTCTTCACAATTTTAGCCCGGGTGCGGTTGCCGATGATCTCCCCTCCGTTTTTGAGGGACTCGATGCGGCGCACGTCGATGCGGACCGACGCATAGAACTTCAGGGCCCGGCCGCCGGTGGTGACCTCGGGGTTGCCGTACATGACGCCCACCTTTTCCCGCAGCTGGTTGATAAAAATCACCACACAGTTGGTCTTGGCGATGGAACCGGCCAGCTTCCGCAGGGCCTGACTCATGAGGCGGGCCAGAAGTCCGACGTGGGAGTCGCCCATATCCCCTTCAATTTCCGCCCTGGGCGTCAGGGCGGCCACCGAGTCTACCACCACCACGTCTATCGCGCCGGAGCGGACCAGCGCCTCGCAGATCTCCAGCCCCTGCTCGCCGGTATCCGGCTGGGAGATGAGCATGGAGTCGATATCCACCCCCAGAGCCCTGGCATAGCTGGGATCCAGAGCGTGCTCGGCGTCAATGTAGGCCACCTCGCCGCCCCGCTTCTGTGCCTCCGCCACCACATGGAGCGCCAGGGTGGTCTTGCCGGAGGACTCCGGTCCATAGATCTCAATGATGCGGCCCCGGGGCACGCCGCCGATGCCCAGAGCCAAGTCCAGGGAGAGCGAGCCCGTGGGAATCGCCTCCACGACAATACCGCTGTTTTCCCCCATGCGCATGACCGCGCCCTTGCCGTATGTCTTTTCAATGTTGGCCAGCGCGGTCTCCAGGGCCCGCTTCTTATCCGAAGCGGGGGCGGCGGCCTCTACAGCCGTCTTTTTCTTGTCTGCCATACTCGCATTTCTCCTCGTCACTCGTGTCAGTTGTTGGCGGTACCCTGCACCACACGCCAGATACCGGCGGTATCCTGATAAGTCTGAATATCCTCATAGCCGTGGGAGGCCAGAATGGTCTCCACGGCGGGCGCCTGCCCTATCCCCACCTCAAAGAGAAGGGAGCCGCCCAGCCGGAGGGCGGACTTCCAGCCCGAGGCAATCGCCCGATAGTAATCCAGGCCGTCGGGGCCTCCGTCCAGCGCCAGCCGCGGCTCGTAGTCCCGAACCGACAGATCCAACCCCTCCAAATCCCCGGTTGGAATATAGGGCGGATTACAGGCAATGACGTCGAAGTCCCAAAGGGCGGACGAAGGCGTCTGGAGCGCGTCGGCCAGCACGCAGGCCACCCGGGCGTTCAAATCGTTGCGGCGGACATTGCGCTTGCAGACCTGGATTGCCCCCTCGCTGACGTCTGCCAGCACCGCCCGGCAGGCGGGCACATTGGCGGCCACCGCCAGACCCACACAGCCGCTGCCGGCGCACAGATCCAGCACTCGGGCCCCCTCCCCCGCCGCACGGGCCAGAAGGATGGCCCGCTCGGCCAGCAGTTCGGTATCCATTCTGGGTATCAGCACATCCCGCGAAATATCCAGGGGGAGCCCATAAAATTCCCACTCCCCGATGATATAGGCCACCGGCTCCCCAGCCAGGCGGCGATTCAGCAGCTCTTCCACCCGGTTCTCCACCTGGGCCGAGGCGTAGAGCGCCGAATCCCGGTAAAATTGTTCCCTCGACTTGTCGGCGGCATAGCAGACAATCTCCCGCGCCTCCAGCTGCGCGCTCTCCACTCCGGCGGCGCGCAGGCGCTTGCGGGCGTCCAGGTAAAGGTTGTTATAGGTCGCAGCCACACTCCCACGTCCTTTAAAACCATATCTGATATATACTTCCTGCAAATGCAGTTCTTAGAGTCCCGCCCTCTCTCCCGGCGGAGTGGGCATCGCTCCGGCCCTCTCTCCGCTCCTACCAGCGGTCGCTGCCCTTCTCTCGTGGCAGTACCTCCTTAAGCGCCGCAATGCCCACTTCAATCATGGAGTCGTCGGGCTCAAAGGTGGTCCAGCGCTGGATCCCCATACCGGGGGCGCGGACAATGCGGCAGAACAGATTGTCGTGCCCGCCCACATACCGGTTGAGCTCCCAGGTCAGCGCCACAATCACAGGCAGCAGCAGCAGATGGAGCCCTATGCGGACCAGGGTATTGTCAATCTGGAAAGGGGTAAACACCAGCACCGACACCAGAATCGAGATGAAGACCACCACAAAGAGAAAGCTGGTGCCGCAGCGCGGATGGTGCTTGGGCTGAATGCGGACATTTTCCACCGTCAGCTCCAGGCCCTTTTCATAGCAGAAGATGGACTTGTGCTCCGCCCCGTGGTAGGAGAAGACCCTTCGGATCTCCTTCATATGGGAACAGAGAATGAGATAGCCCAGGAAGATGACCATTCGGAGCACGCCTTCCACGACGCTGCGTATCCACAGGGGCATGGCGGGAACAAGCCAGGCCAGTCCCCCGGCGGCCAGGGTCGGCAGCAGGATAAACAGGACCACTGAGAAGCCGATTCCCAATACCACTGCCAGCGTTGTAAAGAGGGCCACCGCCTTCTCATTGCCCAGATGCTTTTCCAGCCAGGCCTCGAATTTGGAGGGCTCCTCCTCCACCTCGTCCTCAGGATAGAACTCTGAAGAATACATCAGCGCAGTGACGCCTGTGTAGAGAGACAGGCAGAAATTGACCACGCCCCGGATCAGAGGCCATCCCAGTATGGGATATTTGTCCTTGACCAGCTTCCGCTCTTCTGTCTTGACCTCCAGCTCTCCGTCCGGCTTGCGCACCACGATGGACTTCTTGTCCGGCCCCATCATCATAATTCCCTCAATAAGGGCCTGTCCGCCAATCATGGTACGGAAGGATGGGCAGGATTTGTTTTCTTCCGGCATGTGTGTTTCTCCTAACTGTGTATGAAAAGATTATAGCAAATCCCCATGCAAAACGCAAGGGTTGTTCGAACTTTTGTTCTATTCCCCGATAGGCAGGTGTATGGTGACGATGCAGCCTCCGCCCTCGGCATTGCCGATATCCAGCCGCCCCTCGTGGCGGGTGATGATCTCATCGCACACTGCAAGGCCGATGCCAGACCCTCGGGCTTTGGAGGACCCCTTGTAGAACTTGTACTTCACGTGGGGCAGCTCCTCCTCGGGGATCCCGGGGCCATAGTCCCGGATGGTGATGACGGCCTCACTCCCCTCCCTGCGAATGGCGGTGTCAATCCGCTTGCCTGAGCCGCCATGCTTGGCGGCGTTGTCCAGCAGATTACAGAAGACCTGGCGCAGCCGCTCCGGATCCCCGTTCATGGGCGGAAATTCCTCTTCGCAGTCGGTGTGGTTCAGCTCAATGCCCTCCCGGCGGAAAAACTCCCGGTAGGTATATACCGCATCCTCCAGCTCCGCCTTGATGTCCATGGGCTCAATGGAGAGCGTGAAGCGGCCGTCCTCAATGCGGGAGAACTCCAGCAGCTCCTCCACCATGTTGGTCAGGCGCCGCGCCTCGGACACAATGATCCCCATTCCCTTCTTCACATCCTGGGCGTCCCGCACCTCGCCGTTCATGATGGTCTCGGCCCACCCGTTGATGGCGGTGAGGGGGGTGCGCAGCTCGTGGGAAACGGAGGAGATAAACTCCGACTTCAGGTTCTCGGACTGCTTGATGCGCAGCGACATATCGTTGATAGCGTCGGTGAGGACGCCAATCTCGTCGTCATATTTCTTTTCAATCTGAATCCCGTAAGACCCCTCGGCAATGCGTTTGGCCGTCTCCGTGATGCCGGTAACCGGATCCACGATGGAGCGCACGAAGTAGAGGTTGGAGAAATAGATCATGGCCAGGATCACAACCCCGATTACCAGGGCGATGGCCACAATAATCACCATCTGCCGGTCCACCAGGGCCAGAGAGGTGACATAGCGCACCGCGGCCACCGCCTGTCCCTCGGTCAGCAGTGGGGTGGAGACTGCCATAATATGTTCTCCCGTGCTGGGATCCCGCCCCGTCCATGTGTTCTGCTTGGGATTTTCCGGGTCAAGCGCGATGGCGATATCCGGCGTGTTGGGCGAGGTAAAGGCCATCAGGCCGAAGCTGGAAAAGCGGACCAGCCCATCCTCGTCGATAAATTGAAGCTCCAGACTGTCCTTCCCTTCAAAGTTGCTGGCCACATAGGCGGCGGCCAGTTGGTAATACTCCTCCTCATTGCTGTACTTCATGCTGGGAAAATCCACGACGGTGTTGGCCCGGGAAACCAGTCCGGCCTGCATGGTATCGTAATAGTATCCCGCCATCGCCACGGAAAAGGCCACCACGGCCAGAAGGAGGATGAAGAACACGGCGCTGAGGGAGTTTACCATCCAGCGCCGGCGGATGCCTTTGATTTTGCTCAACTGCTTCACCACCTGGGTTGTTGGGTTGGGAAAGCGCGGGGCGTCTCGCCGGCTCAGAACCCCCATTTATACCCGTATCCCCACACGGTGGTGATAAAGGCCGGGTTGGTCGGATCGTCCTCGATTTTGATACGGAGGCGGCGAATGTTGACGTCCACAATCTTCAGCTCTCCGAAATAATCCCTGCCCCAAACCGCATCCAGAATTTCTTCTCTGGAGAGAGCCTTGCCGGGGTTGTCCATGAAGAGCTTGATGATGGAATACTCCACCTGGGTCAGCTTGATCCGGGCCCCATTTTTCTCCAGGGTCCTGTTGCGGGTATTCAGCAGGAAGGGCGGCTGACTGATTTCTCCCGTATCTGCCGGCTCCCCGCCGCCGGTGCGGCGGTAGAGCGCGTCGATGCGGGCGGTCAGCTCGGCCGGAGAAAAGGGCTTGGTGACATAGTCGTCCGCCCCCGTCATCAGTCCGGTCACCTTATCCATCTCCTGGGTGCGGGCAGTCAGCATGATAATCCCTATCTTGTTGTCCCCTGCCCGGATACGCCTGCACACCTCAAATCCATCCATATCAGGAAGCATGATGTCCAGCAGCGCCACCTTGATATCGGGGTTGCGCTTGAGCTGCTGGAGCGCCTCTTCACCGGTGCCCGCCTCAATGGCCTCGTAGCCCGCCCGTTTCAGATTGATGACCACAAAACTGCGGATATTGGCCTCGTCCTCCAGCACCAGGACCTTTTTCATGTGGGATGCACTCCTTCCTTTTACCAGTTACCGGCCGGCCGACCAGTCGGTCTTAATGAGAGAAAAGTTGGCAATCACGCCCGCCTCATCCAGGCCGCAGTCCCAGTCGCACTCGTGGAACTCGGCCACATAGAGGCTGCTGTCATCCGCCCCCGCGTTGGGCAGCAGAGAAAAGCGGTTGCCCAGCCCAGCCCGGATTTGCCGGTTGGAGCCTGTAAGCCAGTAGATCGTCAGAAAGGGCTCCGGTTCCCCGTCCGCTCCCCGGTGGGAGAAGACCACCGCCCGCTCCCCGCCGCCGGTCAGATCCCGGCGTTCCAGGATGAGGCTGCCCTCCCAGCTGTCCGGCAGGATGAAATACCACCCGTCCCGCTCGTTGTGGTAGGTCGTGAACACCGGCCAGGCAACGCCGTTGATGTCATACTGCCGCCAGTGGATGGACCAGAAATTCACCGTTCCGCTGGACCGGCTGTCGATGGGCACGGGCAGAGGGATCTCCGTGACGTTATCCCCGTTGATATCGGAGGCCCCCCAGCTGTCCTCCATGCCGTTGTACCAGCGCACCGTGCTCTCGCTCTCCTGGGTTGCGCTGTCCAGAGTGATATTGGCCAGCGCGCCGTCCCGCCAGGCAAACACATCGGTGATGTATCCCTTTTCCCCATAGGTAAAGGGCACAAAGACAGCCGGAATATTGTCCCGCAGATAACCGGTGGTCACACCTCCGCTGATGACCGTATTAATGCCCCGGGAGAGAGGCGCTGTGGAATCCAGCCCCACTACGCCGCCGCGGAAATTGTACAGCTCAGCCCGGTTCTCCCCTTCTCCTGTGCCGGTACGAATGACCAGGATTTCCTTCTGATTGTCCATATCCAGATCGTACACCCGGTACTCGGTATAGTCGGTGCGCAGCAGCTCCACCACCTGGGCATTGTCTACCGAATAGGCCGCCAGCGAGTGGAGCTTGTCGCTCATCTGCCAGTCCACTACGACTTCCTTGGCGGGACTGTCATCCAGATTCTCATAGGAGACGGAATAAATGGCGTCTCCGATTCCCTCAATCACCGCGTCCAGCTCGTACTCATCGCCGATCCTGCGGTAAATATAAATCTTCAGCGGCTTTTCTTCCGCGCTGAACCGGAAAAAGGTAATGGCCTCCTGAACGCCGTCACCGTCCAGATCCTGGAGCTGGACCGACTGGATATATTCACCGGTGAGGGGGGCGATATATTCTCCTCCCTGGTCCCGAATTTCTTTGATTTTGCTCTGGAGCGCCCAATACTCCGCCGGCGCCTCGGGCACGGCATAGAGCTCGTCCACCGAGCGGAAAAAACAGCCCGTCAGCAGCGCCAGCATAGCCATCAGCAGGAGGCAGAGCGGTATTGCGTGTCTTTTCATCTTCATCAACCTCCTCCGGAGGGCTTGCCGCCATAATTCACCACAGTATCTTTTATATCATAGCATATTTTTTACGCAAAAGATATGCCTAATTGTGAATTTTCCGGCTTCTCCGCTTCTCCCCGCTCATCGCTCCATGCGCCTTGATTGTGAGGAAAATGTGTGCTACAATACTGCGGAACAAATTTTGAGCGACAGGGGATGTTACTTATGACTTGGGGCACGTACTATTTCTTCTACGAATGCCCGCAGTGCGGCAAAAAATACCGCTGGTGCACGGAGGAGCTGTCCGATCCTGAATTCGGCGAGTGTCCCGCCTGCCATGTGCAGGGCACCTTTGTGGGCGAGACCAAGGATCTGGCCCAGGGGGACACCCGGTTCGACGAGTACGAGTACGTATAAGCCTGCGGATTTCCAGCGCCGGTATCTTCTCCGCAGCCACAAAAGGGCCCGCCACAGGAAAATCCTGTGGCGGGCCCTTTTGCGGCTGCAAGGCTATTCCGCCTTTGGTATGGAAGCCATGGCCGTCTCATTGTCAGCTCCGATCATCCGATCCCGGGTAAAGATCACGGAGACAAGGCAGAGCACGGCAATCCCTGCACAGGCCGCATACATCCCGTTATAGCCCCACGAAGATTTGAGACATATGGAGGCCAGCAGAAAGGCTGAGGAGCTCACCGCCATGATGATCGGAGAAATCAGCCTGTTGGCGGCGGCGAAATCCCACCGGCCGAACACGGTACCAACCATCGAAGGGGACAGATTTGCAATACCGCCCACGCACGCCATGATGCCTGAGGCGCTGATCCATACAAAGGGAACGCCCAGAGGCTGCAGCAGCCCTATCGCGAAGAACACCGTGATGGCCGCGGCATAGAGGATTGTCGCCCGCCTGGTTCCCATTTTGGTGTCAATCCAGCCAAACAGCCAGCTCCCAAACAGGCCGATGATGGACGTGACCTGAAGCACGCGGACAGCAAAGTCCGGCGTATAACCTATGGAGATACAGCGATTGACCAGCTGGCTCACAAAGGCCACGGCAATCATCCACAGCAGCCCCCAGGTCAGGCCGATCTGCCACGCCTGCGGCGTCCGGATCAGCCGCCCCCAGGTAAACGGGGAGCGGTAGGCCTTCATGGCGGCCCGGCCGGCCTCCAGATCCCTGAGCCCGGCGGAGTCGTTGTCGGGACAGCACCCGGCTTCCTCCGGGATGTTTTTGACATACAGCACGGTGAACAGGGCCAGCAGCAGGAACACTGCGCCTACGACGGCCATGGTCCCGGGCGCCCCGATTGCCGCAATCGCCCTTGGAATATACGGAGACCAGATAACGTCGGACAGGATGATGCCCATGGTGGCCCAGCCCAGTACCACACCCTTCTTTCTCGGAAACCAGTTGTTCAGCAGTGCCGTGCACCCCGCCTGCTGGTACGCACAGGAAAAGACCCGGTTGCCAATCACGCACAGCACAAACACGCCAAAAACCGTCGTATATCCGTACAGCGCCAGACACAGCCCACCGAGCACCAGTCCCAGAGCCGTGACAAATTTAGGGCCTCTCCGGACCACCAACTGGGCAAAAAACAGGGTGGCGGCGGCTCCGATATAGCCGCCATAACTCATGAAGGGCAAAACGTCGGCATACTCCCATCCCCGCAGCTGGCAGATGCGGGGCAGAATGGTATTGGTCATACCCGCGTTCACGCAGGCGCAGGCCAGGAACAAAATGCCGGCATAGACCGTGATCGTCAGGTGCTTGGGCGACACCCAGGAGTTTCCTCTTTTTTGCATTGTCTTGCGCTCCTTCCCTTTCAGCCGGCTCACATTTCAGCACCGGGTACATCGCAGGGCCAGCCGGCGCGCCATGCTGGAGCTGGCCCCCTCCTTACATTACACCAGAAACAGCATAATGGCCGCCAAGGTCACGATACCGCCAATCACGGCGGGAGGGAGATTCCGCTTGGATACTGTCGTGGGAGCCACTCCGGTGGCGCCGCTGATGAACAGGGTGGCTGCAGAGATTGGCGTGCAGGCCTGTCCGATGCTCTGCGCCACCAGCAGGATGCACACTGCTGCGGGAACCAGCAAATCAGCCCGGCCGGCTGTCGTCAGCAGCGTGTTGAGAATGGGCATCAGGGTAAAGATACAGACCGGCCCGCTGCCTGTAACATAGAACATGACGGCGTGGATGACGGTAAACAGGATCAGAATCACCCCGATTGGAAGATTCGGGATGGAGGCCACTTTGGAGGCCAGAAGCTCGATCCCCCCCACCATCGTCAGCGCAGTGGAGAACAGCGTGCCGGCAATGCCAACGATGGTGGCTGTTCCAAAGGCGGATCCCATGCCTTTGTAGAACACCACGGCCTCTGCAAAGGTCTCATGGGTCTTGCGCATGTAAAGGAGCTCAATGATGAACACGATGACAAAAGACAGGAAGGTCGCGGCTACTACCGTGAGAATCACGGTTTTTGCCACCAGGCTGCTGAAAATGACCACAAACGCCAGCGGCAGGACAGGCAGGACAGCGTACCACCTGGGGCGGTTGAAGGCGCTGATGTCGAATTCCTTGGTCTCTCCGGCGTCCACCACGCGCCCATTTCTGGCGTCGCTCTTGTCAAAAAACCGTGCAGAAAAGAAGTATACCACAAGCGCTGCAACGAGATAAACCACAATATAGGGCAGCGCGGTAATGAACAGCTCGCCCATGGTGGTGGCGTTTCCCAGCTGGCTGATGACCAGTCCGGAAACCGGATTGGCCGGGCCGATATAGCCGCAGACAGCGCAGCCGATGGTGATGGCCGAAATGGATGAGACGGTGGACAGGCCGACGGCCCTCATTATGGGGTAGATGACGCCGTACAGGAGCACCACGTTGGACACTCCGGAGGGCAGAGCGCAGATAAAGAGGAAGCCAATTACAATCACCAGCGCCCCCACAACATAGGGGTTTTTGACCTTCTTCAGGGGCTGGGACAGGTAGTATGCAAACAAATCGGTGGCGTGGAGATGATCCATCAGCGCCACATATCCCAGCACGGACATGACGGTCAGCCCCGTGCTGGCAATGTAAGACATGGACGACTCCCGAAACGCCTCAAAAGCGTCCAGCCAGAAGCTTCCGCTGGATGCTTCGACGCCGGTAACCCCCATGATGCCGCCCCAGAAGAACAGCACTACGACCCCTACCGCCAGCAGCGTTGTAACCGGATGGAACTTCTTTTGGATGGCAATGAGCACGACGACGAACATCAGGACGGAAACGATGATTTGAATGGCTGCCATAGTATTCCCCTCTCTCTTTCTCTTATTTGACGCCGCCCGCCTGCCGTGCCTTCAGATGGGGCGGCAGATTGTCACAGATATGAGACCAGGTCCCATCGGGATTTCGCTTGACCCGCAGGTCAAAGCGGACATTTTGGTAAGGGTCGGGGTGATCCTTCCAGATGCCGTACATCTGGGGCAAAAACGCCTTAAACCGGGCGGACTCGTACAGCGCGTGATCCGGGGGACATTTGACCTCCTCCATGCCTTTGAGAAAAATATCTACAAATTCCTTTTTGATAAAGCGGGCAGTGACCCACTCGCTTCCCCCTTCAATCGGCCGGTACATGTGAATGAGCCACATCCGGTCCTCCGGTCCGCCGCCCCGGAACGGCCGGTTGGAGAGCCAGCAGTGGTCGTAGCACTCGGTAAAGGGGTAGTACTCCATCGGCTGTCGTGTCATGCGCCCGGGCGTCTCCAAATCAAACTCGTAGATCAGCTCTGAGGAGCCCGCGTACCCGACCTCAGCCGGCGAGGGATCCCACGCAAAGCCCGCATGAGCGCCCGGCGCCCAGAGGAAGTAACACTTCTCCATGTTGGCCCAGAACCAGTCCAGCATCTCCGGTGTAATTCCCTCCAGCTCCTCAACCAACGGCTCTCCGATTAGCACAAAGCCCTCGCCGGCAAATTTGGGGTGGATTTCAGGGGTCCAAATTCCCTTCACCCTGGGGCAGGGCGTATAGGGCAGCGTGGGGACCTCCGGGCGGTACTTAGGCGGATAAAAGGTCTGTCCGCCATTGGGGATGTACCCGGTATTGTTCATGCCGTTCATGGTGATTCCTCCTCAAAATACATATAAATATTTTTATAATATCATCATGTAGAGCGCTGTCCGGACTATTTTATGGTTTCAGTTTCCTAACATCGCAAAATCAAATTTTGTATTTACATCTTAACAGCTAAAGGTTAAAATGTATAATATAAATTCCTCGCATTCAGCGCCTCAATATATAACAAAAATGGTATATAGGAGATACGGCATGGAGCTTCAGCATCTGCGCTACTTCATTGACATCGCCCGGTTGGAGAGCGTCTCCCGGGCAGCGGAACAGAATCATGTCGCTCAGCCAGCCATGAGCCGGATTATTGCCGTGCTGGAAAAGGAGTTCGGCGCGCCTCTTTTCGATCGGGTCGGCCGCAATATCCGCCTCAACGCCTGTGGCCGGATCCTTCTGAAAGCCGCGGAGCAGAGCATCTCCCTGCTGGACGGCGTTCAGGAGGAAATCGACTTTTACAACGGCCACATGACCGGCAAAGTCCGGGTGTGCCTCCAGGCCCCGCTCCGGCAATTCGGAAGAATGTGTCACATGTTCCGGGAGATCTATCCCCAGGTGGATCTGGATATCGAAAAGCCGTCGCTGGACGAGGGCACGCAGCTCAGCCCGGAATACGATCTGTTTCTCTATATGGGGCCGGCCATTCACAACGGAAGCTATCAGGCGCAGCGCCTTTTGACCGAAGACGTCATTGCGCTGGTGAGCCGCCGCAACCCGCTGGCAGAAAAGGAGCAGATTTCGCTGCAGGATCTGGCGCAGCAGGAGTTTATCATGCCCCAGGTGTATATGCTGAAGGAGCTGGTGCTCTCCGCCTGCTATCAGGCGGGGTTTGTCCCACAGAAAATCAGCATCGCCAATCACCCCTCTGGCCAGCAGATGCTGGTGGACACCCTGCCGGAACGAAGGGCTGTGGTAGCTCTGAAGAGCTTCCCCGATGTCTGGAGCGGTGAATATAAAATGCTTCCCATTGCAGAACCTGACTGCAGCGTAGCCGTCAGCATAGCCTGGAGTCAAACCACTCCCCTGCGCCCCTCGGCGGAGGCGTTCCGCGACTATGCGCTGCACTTCTATGCCGAGCAGGCAGATATGGGATAACCGCCGCCGCAGTTCCCCGTATATAAAAACCGGCCCGGGCACAAGCCCGGGCCGGTTTTTTCAGGGACTGTCTCCGTCTTCGGCCGTCTGAAAACAGAACAAGCCGGACGTCTGCTCCTGACGTCCGGCCGCCCCAAAGGGAATAAGAGGGTACAAGGAAATGAAAAGAAACTGTCTCTTGCTCTTGCAAGTATTATCTTAAGGGCAAGATGTTAAGAAAAAAAGCCAAAGATGTTACAGAAAAATAAACTCTGATGTCCGTTGAAAAATCCGCCCGGCGGCGCCCCCATGCTCGGACGGACATCCCCTTTCTCCGCCAATTTCAGGCAGGCCTCTTGTCTTTTTGTGTCTATGCTGATACAATAAGGGACATCAGCCCCCTCATTTCAGTTCCAAACTGGAGGCATTGATATGAACGCGGAAGAAACCAGCAGAAAGCGCCGGCAGAAGGGGCCCGTCCCCCTGAAAAAACGGATATTGAAAATCACTGTCATTACCTTAATTGCAGTTGCCGCCGGACTGGCGGTGGTCTTCATCGCCTCTCAGGCTTTCCTACGGCAGGAGGATAAGATCCGGGACGCCTGGCGGGTGGATGTAGGCGACCTGCTGGGCCGGGACGAGGAGCTTCAGGTGGATCTCTGGGAGGCGCCTCTGGAGGCCAGCCTGTCCGTTCTTCAGATCACGCCCGCCGAGGTGTCAGAGGAGGGCTTTACTTACTACGACGAGGATGTTCAGGCCCGGCTGGAACAGACGGTAGAGCGCCTCAAGGCCAGGACAAGCGGCTGGAGCGCCGATGCTCCTCTGGCCATTCTCAACCCTTATGGGACGGGGACCAACGGCCTGTATCTCTATTTTAGCACCCAGCGGGAGACTTCGGTGTCCTACACCATTCATGTGGAAGACCCGGATATTCCCGACTTCACGGCTGAAGCAGCCGATGTCAGCGGCTCCTCCCGGGGCAAAACCCACGAGTTCCAGCTCATCGGCCTGGTCCCGGGGCAGGTGAACCACGTCACGCTCAACGTCCTGGGCTCCCGGGGCGGCGTCCGGCAGAGCGTGGCCTTCACCATCGAAGCCCCCGGCACGGTGTCCGGGTATCCCGTTCAATTGGAGACCGAGGACGGCGGCAGCACCGCTCCCCTGTCCGGCGGGCTGTATGCCATGATGCGCACCAACGGCTACCTGGGTTACGGTTTCTTCTTCGACAACAGCGGTGTACTCCGCTATGAGCTGCTGCTGGAGGGCTTCGGCATGGATCGCATACTGGAGACGGACGGGGACATTCTCTGCTGTGTCTCCACCACCAAGCTGGCCAGGATCAATGGTCTGGGCCAGGTGGAGCGGGTCTACCCTCTGGACGGCTATGAGCTCCACCACGACATCGTCTTCGGCCCCGAGGGAACGGTGGCCGCTCTGGTCAGCCACGCGGGCAGCGATCGCGTGGAGGATGTCGTCGTGGAGGTAGACCTGGAGTCTGGCGCCGTCACCGAGCTTGCTGACTTCACCGATCTCATGCCCGGCTACTTCGACGTTATCAGCCGCCCCACCGCAGTCACCGACGACTTCTTCTGGCTGGCAGGAACTCACGACTGGATCCACCTGAACACGCTGCAGTATCTCGAGGAACAGGACAGCATCATTGTCTCCTCCCGTGAGACCTCCACCATCATCAAGGTGGAGGGAATTCACACCTCTCCCACGCTGGCCTGGTTTGCGGGCGACAGCCGCTTCTGGGCGGGCACTCCATATGAGGGGCTGTGCCTGACCCAAGTAGGGGACTTCACGCCCCAGTATGGACAGCACAGTGTGGAGTACGCCGGCCCCGGTCCGGAGGAGGGCACCTACTACCTGCGTATGTACAATAACAACTACTGGTCCCTCAACAGCCGGGACGGCTATGCCCCGGATTTAGAGGAAGGTGTGGGTACCGGCCTCTACGGAAGCGACGGGGATCTCAGCTATGTCTACACCTATCTCGTTGATGAGAACGAGAGGACCTTCTCCCTGGAGGACTCCTTCCCGGTCCCCTATTCCTCCATTGTCTCCAACGCCGCCCCTGTCGGGACAGGCGGCAATTGGATTGTCAACAGCGGCATGTCCAATGTATTCGGAGAGTACGACGCGGAGGGCGGCCTTATCCGTCAGTTCGCCTACACCTGTACGATGCAGGGCTATCGGACCTTCAAGCCTGCGCTGGAGGGCTTCTGGTTCGCAGCCGGACAATAAACAGCAAGGTCAAAGCCGGTATCTGCCTGAGGCAGATACCGGCTTTTTCAGCTTCAGAACTTTGCCGCGTCCCCGCCGCCCAGGCTTTTCAGGAAACGGACTGCCAAGACAACGGCCAGCACGCAGGAGATCACTTCTGCGATGGGCGTGGCACAGGCGACGCCGTAGACGGGCCAGACCTCGTTGAGCACAAACATCAGGGGGATGTCCAGTACCCCCTTGCGCAGGATGGAGAGTACCGTGGCCTGTGCCTTCCGGGCGGCGGCCTGGAACAGCATCATGACCGTCATGGATGCCGAGGCCAGCGGCATGGCCACGCAGACGATCCTGACAAACTGCCTGCCATATTCCACTGTGGCCGGGTCGTCAATAAAGAACCGGACGAACTGTCCGCCGAACAGGAGGGCTGCGCACATGCATACCAGGGCAAAGCCCACCGCAATGCCCGCCGCGCTCAGGATGGACTGCCTCATCCGCCTGTAATCTCCTGCCGCATGGTTGTAGGCGATGAGGGGCAGCGAGCCCTGGGTGATTCCGGTGGAGACCCGGAAGGAGATCATATTGACCTTCTTGCCGATGCCCATCCCCGCTACCGCTGTAGAACTGGCCGAGGAGATCAGGTTGTTGACGGTTGCGTTGGAGACACTGGAGAGAATGGTCATCAAAAAGGAGGGCAGGCCGATGGACAGCACATCTCCCGGGATGTGCGCTCCCATGGAGACGTCTCTGGGGTCCAGGGACAGCACCGAGTTCTTTCTGCGCCGGACGATATAGACGATATAGTAGAGCGCGGCGGCGAGATTGGAGAGCATGGTGGCCACCGCCGCGCCGGCAACCTCGCGGCCCGGCGGGAGCAGGACAAACATAAACAGCGGATCCAGCCCGATGTTGAGCACCGCCCCCAGGGAGAGCCCAAAGCTGGCCTCCTTGGCCGCCCCCTCCGAGCGGACGAGATGGGCCAGCAGAGAGCTGAGGATGGTGGGCAGCCCTCCCACCACGCAGACCCAGAACAGATAGGAGCGGCAGTATTCCAGCGTGGTCCCGTCCGCCCCCAGCAGCCCCAGAACCGTATCCTGCAAAAGAAAGAGCGCAAGGGCATATCCAACCGCCACCGCCCCGCAGGCCCAGACGCAGAAGGCCGACGTCTGCCGCGCCTTCTGGAACTCCTGCCTTCCCAGGCATCTGGCAATCAGGCTGGAGCCGCCCACCCCAAACAGATTGGCCATGCCCGTCATAATGAGCATCAGCGGCATACAGATCGCAATGGCGGCCACCATAGCAGGATCCTTAGGCCGTCCCACAAAGTAAGTGTCGGCAAAGTTGTAGATCACCGTGATGAGCTGTCCCAGGATCGTCGGCAGCGCCAGCGTCAGCACCGCCCGGATGGCCGGCAGCTCTACAAAAACCCGGCGCTCCCGGGGGCTGAGCTCCTGCTTAACCTGTCTCACGTCTCTTTCTCCTCCCCCACTCCGCGCTGTGCGTTCTCCTCCAGGCTGTGAATCCATGCGATGTATCCCCGAATCAAAAAGCGAAAGCTCTCGTCGGTGCGAACCCCCCTGCCGGTATTGTAGCCCGCCGACTCCAGCACCGCAAAGCCATGGAGGGCGCTTCGCAGGCAGCGTGAGAAATGGACGGCGTCCGCCTCGTCCACAGCGTACTGATGGACCGTATTGCGCACTACCCGGAGGCCCTGTCTCCCTATCTCTCCCAGCTCCTCCCCCTTGGCCGGATCCAGAGTAGGCAGGCCGATGATGGCCCGGTAGAGCTCATAGTCCTCTTTTACAAACTGGGCATAGGCATAGGCCAGCGCCTCCAGAGCCTCGTCCCTCCGCTTCCCCTCTGTCGCCCGCTCCAGCGTGTCATTGAGCTTATTCATTGCCAGCCTGCCGACCTCTCGGTTGATATCCTCCACGCTGTCAATGTGGTTGTAGAGGGAGGCCGCCTTCACATTCAGCCGCAGGGCCAGTTCCCGCACGGAAAACTTGTTGTATCCCTTCTCCTCCACCAGTCTGGACGCCGTCTCGGCGATCATCTCCAGCGTTAATCCTTTTCCCTTCATGCGCTCCTCCTTGTATCTCTTTGCCTCTATTTTAAACTAACGCCGTTAGTTCGTCAATGCTCAATCCACAAACCCCGAGGGGGACGTCCAGAAAAACAGCCTTACCCCGCTTCTCAGGCAAAAACGCCATAAAATCAGCACCTGCGCAAGTAGTCATGGTTGCCTTATGCCGCAAGTTCGAGTATAATAGATTTATTACGACTTTTTTCCAGTGCCCCGACGCGAGACAGGAGGACGCCGGAATGAACCGATTGCCGTTGATTGGCCCCCTGCTTCCAGCCGCCGCGCTGCTCCTTGTTCTGTCGGCCTGCGGCGGGACGGCGGAGAGCGCCGCCCCCTGCCTGATGGACACTGCGCAGGCCAAGGTGGAGCAGATGGACAGCCTGGACGCCCGCATGGTCACCGAGCTGGATATTGAGACCGGCGGCGGCACCATTGAGACCACCACCACTGTGGATATGACCTGCTTCCGGGAACCCGTACGCACGAAGGCCCAGATGCGCATGGATGTGGAGATGTCCATCAATATGGGCAAGGTGGACAGTGCTTACATGTCTGTCTATGCGGAGGCTGGCGAGGACGGCGCAGGGCAGCTCTACCTCAGCGACGGCACCAATTGGTATGTGCAGAGCGCCGGAGCCGAGGAGCTCTCCCTGTACGACGCCCAAAACAGTCTGAGCCTCTGCATCAGCTGCGGCAGCGGCCTTACTCCGGCGGGCCAGGAAGAGATTGACGGCGTTCAGACCGTCAAATATACCGGCGCCATCACCGCCGGAGACACTATGCGGGAGATCCTGCTCTCCGCCGGCATGGCCGACGCCCTGGACGCCCTGGACGCCGCGGGAACCAGCGGCCGGCAGGCGGAGGAGCTGTTGGTCCGCCTGGGGGAGATCCCGGTCTCCCTCTGGATCGACCAGACCACCTCCTACCCCGTCCGATACGAGATGGAGCTGACCGCCCTGATGAACGCCATCGCAGGGCATCTGGCTGAAGCCGCCGAAGCGGAGGGCCCGGAGGTATGCTACACCAAGACCTCCGTGGTCATGACCTGTTCCAACTTTAACCAGGCCGCCGAATTTACCATTCCAGAAGCCGTGTATATGGCGGGGTAGGGCCGCGGCCTTACCCTTGAAAAAGCGGGGCCGCCGGAATCATCCGGCGGCCCCGCTCAGGTTTTCGGCCATCAAAGCGAAGGCCTCTGTTCCGCTGAGCAGCGCAGGCATAACGGCGCTGCTCAGCAGTTTCCCGTATAGACATACCTCAGTCTCTGCCGGGCAACCTCCGCCAGGCGGTATACCGCCGCCGTCGGGGTGGGGATCCGATCCGCCATACGGTGGCGGGGATAGAAGCGGGAGACGTGGAGCGGGATATCCGGATTCAAGCCGGCCAGCCAGGAGGACAGGGCCTCCATCTCCGTCTCCCCGTCGTTCTCCCCCGGTACGATCAGGGTCGTGACCTCCAGGTGGCAGGGGGAGTCCACCGCCAATGCGATATTCCCCTTTACGGTCTCCAGATCGCCCCCCAGGCGGCCATACCACGCCTGGTGAAAGCCCTTCAGGTCAATATTGGCCGCGTCTATCCAGGGCAGCAGGGCGGCAAAGCGCTCCGCCGAAATGCAGCCGTTGCTGACCAGCACGTTCTCCATTCCCCGCGCCCGCACCTCTTTCGCGCAGTCCAGCACATATTCATAGCCCACCAGGGGCTCATTATAGGTATAGGCCACGCCGAGGTTCCCCCGGGGAATCAGCGCCTGAGCCTGCTGGGCCAGCTCCGCCGGCGAGAGATACCGGGTGGGGACCTCCTCCCCCGCGGCGGCGATCTCCGCGTTCTGGCAAAAGGGGCAGGAGAGGTTACAGCCGTAGCTTCCCACCGAGAGCACGGCCTGTCCCGGGCGGAAGCGGCGCAGCGGCTTTTTCTCTACCGGATCCAGCGCCAGGGCGGTCACCCGGCCATAGTTGGCGCAGACCACGGCGCCGCCCCGGTTTTCCCGGGCCCTGCATCGCCCCCGCTGCCCCTCCTCCAGCGCGCAGCGGTGCGGACAGAGGGTACAGACCGCCCTACCCGTGGCGCACCACCTCAAAGCGCTCCATGGTATAGGAGGAATCGACGTCGATCCCGGCCTTCTGGCAGGCGATCTCCAGCTGCTGCTCCACGGTCTCCACGCCGTCCAGGTTGGGCAGGAGGAGCCCCCGGCGTCTGCCGCCGGTGACCACGACGCCGTAGCGCTTGGGATCCAGATCCTCCCTGCTGTAAACGGTCTCGGAGACGCCCAGCACATCCACGCTGTAGGTCAGCGTCACCAGCTCCTCCTTGCGCACCGGCGGGAAGCGGTTGTCCTCATGCCCGGCCGCGACGGCGTTGCGCAGGATCTCCTCCGCCACGGAGCGGGTTACGGGGTAGACGGTGCCGATGCAGCCCCGCAGCCGCCCCCCCTGGTGAATGGAGACGAAGACGCCGGCCCTGGCCCCGGTCATCTCATCGGGGAGATCGGCGGGCAGCTCGGCCCGGCGGCCGGTATTCACGTAGGTCTCCAGGCCCAGGCGGGCCAGGCGGACATAGGCGTCCTCGGCGGCCCGCTGCCCGGCGCTGGCCTCATACATATAGGTCTGATAGGCCTCGTCCATGCGCCGGGCCGGGTCCTCCGCTCCGGCAGCGAACACCCCGACCGCATAGCCCACCCCAAAGGGCCCCTCGTAGGAGAGCAGCTCCGGCTCCACCGAACGGCCGTCCAGCGCGCCTGCCATCATCTGGAAGGCGTTCAGGCCGCACTGGGCAGCCTCCATGGCAAATGTCTCGTCCATGGTGAGGAAGGAGAGAAAGTCGCCCGCCGCCATGGCCCGGATAATCTGCTCGTCGAAGACGGGGCCCTGGGGTGCGAAGCCATAGGGGCCGTCCTCCTTCAGCTTGTGGGAGAGGTCGCCGCTGGCCACGATGGCCACCCTGCGCCCCAAGTCCCCGGCAGCTGCGGCAACGCATTTACCCATGCGGTAGTGATCCAGCGGAGTCATGCCGGACAGGCCGATGCGGACGATTTTACAGTCCGGAAGCTCTTTCTGGAAAAAATACAGCGGAACCGCCACTCCGTGGTCCAGAGCCGGGTCCTGCTCGCCGAAGGTGCCCGCGGGGAGCATCCCGTTCCGGGTGTGGACGCAGATGCGCTCCACCAGCTCGGCGTCGTATTCCGCCTCCAGCCGGAGAGAGGGGGTGCCGAACTGTGCAAAATTGCCCTCCGCCCGGCTTCCCGGAGAGATGTGGAAATAGTCCTGATAGGCCACGGTGTGGGGGGAGAAAAAAACCAGGGTATCAGGCGCCCAGGATGCAAGCCGCCCGGCCGCCGTCTGAAAGGCCGCAGCAGTCTTGGCGAGCTCCGCCTCCTGGCCCCGGCCCACCTCGGGCAGAATGGCCGGGGGATGGGGGACAATCACAGCGCCAACAATGGACATAAACGTTCCTCCTTCATGTTTGTACGCTCTATTATGAGGCAAAAGGGCCTGCCTGTCAAATCCCTTGAATCAAACGCACAGGCCCCGCCCCCGGCTGCGCGGGGACGGGGCCTGTTTCCGTCTCTTACTGGTGCAGGGAGTTTGCGGTGAGGGCGTCGTACTGCTCCTGCGTCAGATCGCAGTGATAGAAGATATCGTAGTACTCGGCCACCTTTTCATAGAGGTCATAGTCCGCCTGGTCGGGGTAGAGCTGCTTGCCCAGCCACAGCATCCCCAGGATGCGCTGGACCGAGGGCGGGAATCCCATCCAGTTGTAGGGGCCGTTGGGCACCTCGCAGTAGTTGCCCTCTGCAATGGCGTGGAGCTCCTGCCAGGCCGGGTCGTCTCCCACCAGGGAGTAGACGCTCTCAGGCGCAAAGATGATGTAGTCGGGATCCCAGAGGTAGAACTGCTCCATATCGGACTCGTTGCCCGTCCCTTTGGATGAGGGGGAGTCCACCACCGCCAGATTGTTGGTCATCAGATCCAGAATCTCGGAGTGGTAGGAGCCGGTGGCAATGATATTGGTACCCGTATCGCCCAGACAGTAGAGGACTCTGGCCTTGTTCTCCTCGCCCACCTCGTCCATCAGAGCCAGGATCTCATTGTAAGTGTTCTCGCAGTAAGAGGCGATGGCCTCGCCCTCCTCCTCCAGGCCAAGCAGCTCGCCCAGCTTGCGGTAGGCGTCGCCCATAGTCTGGATGGTGGCGGTGATGTGGACGTAGGGAATTCCGGTCTGGGCCTGCAGCTCGTCCAGATCCTCCACGATGGAATCCTTGGGCTCGCCCACATCGATAATCACCTGCGGATCGGCGGCAGCCAGGGTCTCCAGGTTCATGGCCTCCTGGCCGCCGTAGAGCTGGCCCACCAGGGGCAGGTTATAGTACTCAGTGTCCAAATACTGCTCAGCATCCTTGCTCCACTCATTGGCCACCCCTACAAACATATCGGGCGCCAGGGCAAAGAGGACCATCTGCGCCAGCGGGCCGGAGGGCGCAATGCGGGTGATTTCCGCAGGAACCTCCACCGTGCGGCCCACAGAGTCGGTAAAGGAACGGGTGCCCGCCCCGGCGGGATCGGCGGATACGGGCGTGGTCCCGGCAGGCTGAGTGGTCTGAGGCGCAGTGCCGGCGGGAGGTGTGGTGTCTCCGCCGCCGCAGGCCGCCAGAGATAGGACCATTGCCAGGGCTAAAACAAGGGTGATCATTCTTTTCATTTGCAGTTCCTCCTATTGCTGGTTCAGCAGTTGTCTGGGCACACAGGCCCGAAATTTATCGTCACAGAGGTGTGCCACCTCCACTTCGATCCCATACAGCGCATAGATTAGCTTCTCATCCAGCACCTGGGCCGGCGGCCCCTGGGCCAGCACCTGCCCGTTCTGCACCGCCAGGATCTCATGGGAGAAGAGATAGGCCTGGTCAGGGCTATGGGTGGACTGTATGACGGTATAGCCCTCGCCGGTGAGGGCGCGGACCTGCGTCATCACCCGCATCTGATTGCCGTAGTCCAGATTGGCGGTGGGCTCGTCCATGACCAGAATCCGGGACTGCTGGGCAAGGGCCCGGGCGATGAGAACCAGCTGCCGCTCTCCGCCGCTGATCTGGGTGTAGAAGCGGTGGGCAAAATCGGAGATCCCCAGCTTCTCCAGCGCCTCCAGCGCCAGACGCTCCTGCTCCCGGCCCGGCGGAGAGAATCCGCTGGACTGGGCGGTGGTCCCCATGAGCACCATGTCCAGGACGGAATAATTAAAGGTGGGGTAGTGGGACTGGGGGATATAGGCGATGGTGCGGGCCAGTTCCCGGGTCCCGTAGGCCTGCACGTCTCTGCCATTCAGGGTGATGGAGCCCTGGTATCCCCCCTGGAGCCCCAGCATGCACCTGAACAGGGTGGACTTTCCCACGCCGTTGGGCCCCAGTACGGAGAGGAGCTTTCCCTCTCCGGCCGTAAAGCTCATGTTCCGCAGGATGGGGCGGCCGGGGATATACTGAAAGCTGAGATTGCGCACCTCCAGGCTCATGCGCGCTCCCCTCCCCTCGTGATGAGATAGAGGAAGAAAGGGGCCCCCACAAAGGCGGTGAGGATGCCCAGCGGGATCTCCACCGCCAGCAGATTGCGGGAGATATTGTCCACGACCAGCAGGAAGAGGGCCCCGAAGACCATGGTGGCGGGCATGAGGTGCCGGTAGTTGTTGCCCACCATGCGCCGGGCCAGATGGGGAACTACCAGCCCCACCCAGCTGATGGTCCCCGAGACCGCCACGCTGGAGGCGGTAATGAGGGTCGCGGCCAGAATGACCACCAGCCGGGTCAGCCTGGCGTTGACGCCCATGGTGCGGGCCTCGTCGTCCCCCAGTGTGAGAATATTGATCCGCCATCGCAGGACAAGCAGCACCGCCAATCCGATCGCCATGGGGACGGCCCCAAAGAGCACGTCGCTCATCTTGGAGGCCGACAGAGAGCCCATCAGCCAGTAGGTGATGGCGGGAAGCTGATCGTTGGGGTCGGCCACCAGTTTGATAAAGGAGGTACCCGCCTGGAAGAGAGAGGAGATCATGATGCCCGACAGAACCAGGCTGAGCACCCGCTTTCCCTTGGCCCTGCTGCTGACAAAAATGGCCGCCGCCACAGTGACCAGACTGAAGGCAAACGCGCTTACGGTCACCATCTGAGTGTTGGACCGCAGGAAAATGGCCAGCGCGGCGCCAAAGGCCGCCCCCTGGGAGGCCCCCAGAATATCGGGGGAGGCCATCGGGTTCTGGAAAATGCCCTGATAGGCCGCCCCTGCCGCGCTGAGGCAGCAGCCCACCAGGCAGGCCAGCAGCAGCCGGGGCAGGCGGATATTGAAAAAGACAATCTCCATCCGGTCGGTCCAGGTCTGCTCAAAGGGGATGACCTCCCCCGGCGCGGCGCCGAACAACCCGGCAGCCGCGTTGATCAGGGCGTTGAGGCCGTCTACCGCCCGGCCGATCAGAATGGGCACAATTTGACCCACCGGGATGGGGTAGCGCCCCAGGGCAAACGAGATCAGGATGCCGGCCAACAGGGCGGCGATCAGTCCCAGCACAATGATATTGTTGCGCCGGCGCCCTCCCAGTCCCTGCGCCGGTTTGTCTTTATGCTTCTCGGTCACAGTCGGTTCTCCTCTTTTCGAAGTGTGAAGATCACAAAACGTTTCCTCTGGGGCAGATACCAGGGATATTCCGGATCTCCAGTGGCTGTGAGCCGGGTACGGAGGTAAAGGAGATCTTCAGCCAGCTTGTCCTTGCCGTAAACCCTGGCAAATTCCTGCGCCTCTTCCCTGCTGCGGAAGGGCTGGCCGTACTCCAGCGCGCCGCGTCTCATATGAAAGGCAACCCCCGCCTCCGCCAGTTCCCGCTCCGCCCGCTGGGCGGTGTTGTACTTGGGCGGGTGGCCGGGGCCAAACGAGGGGGCCTCTCCTTCGGCCAGCACGGCAACGACGCACTGGCGGCAGCGGGAGAGCCAGCGGGCCATCTGCTTCCCATTCCCGAAAAAGAGGGAGAGTACCGTATCCCACGCTCCCTCCAGCTTGTCCACATCGGTCAGGCGGGTCTCCAGATTGGATAACCCCCGCTCCTCCGCCATGCGTTCCAGCGCGGCCAGCGCAGGAGCGCTGGTGTCCACACAGGTCACCTGCTCCAGCGACGGCGCCAGCTCAAGATCAATGAGCCCCACCCCGCAGCCCAGATCGCACATCGTTCCTCCCGCCGCAATTTCAGGCGCCAGAAGCCCGGCCATCTGCCTGTGAAAGCCGGTAAAGGCCGAGGCGGAACGCAGCCATCCGATGGTCTTCTCATTCCAGCCGACACGCACGGCAACTCCTCCCGTTCCTTCTCCTCCTTTTCAAGCAGACAAAAAGCCTCTGCTTTTTGAAAAGCAGAGGCATAGGAGTCCCTCAAAGGCACCCGGATTTCTCTCCTTCTCAACACACGGAAGGCTCCGCCGTTTCCGGCAAAACCCTGACGGCCGCGCTCTGGCACGGCCACGGCCCCTTTGCCATAGTCTCCCGTAGGCAAGGGGGCTCGGAGGGATGATTGTGATTGAATTTTTAATCAAAATTCGCTATGATGGTAAGGCTGGAACTGATTATAGGGCATCTCTTCCAGGATGTCAATCTTTTTTGGGGGGCAAGGGTCCATGCATATCTTCCTCACCGGAGCTGTTCAGGTGGGCAAAAGTACGATTATTACCAAGGTAATGTACAGCTCCGGTCTCACCGTGGGCGGCTTCCGCACCTCCTTCGGCCCCGACCGCGGCGAGCCGGATCGCCTGCTCTATCTCTATGCTGCCGGAGAACCGCCCGCGCTGGACGAGCCCCACGGCGTGGTGCGCTTTGTCAATCGGATCCCCGTCCCTATTCCCGGCCGGTTTGAAGCGCTGGGCATCCCCTTGCTGCGGCGGGCCCGGGCGCATGCCGGCCTCATTCTGATGGACGAGTGCGGATTTCTGGAATCAGACGCCGTTGCCTTCCAGGCAGAGATCCTCAAAACACTGGACGGGGAGACGCCGGTGCTGGGCGTGCTGCGGGAGGGCCTGCCCGGATGGACGCCGGCGGTGGCGGCCCACCCGAAGGTGCGGCTGGTCACCGTGACGCGAGAAAACCGGAACAGCTTGCCGGCCCAGCTAAACCAATGGGTTCAAGGCTCCCACCTTGACGAATTTATTTAAAATTGCACAGGTGGTTTTAGCGGAAACGTAAAATTTCAGCAAACGCCTTTACCAGCCATTTACGAAACGGTTCGAGCCGTATATAATCTATCGTGGTTGTGAATAAAGAAGAGAAAAAAAGAAAATTTGACAACGACGTCAGATTTGGGGGAGAATTGTGAGTATTGCGGACGTAGTCGCCATGATTGGCGCCATCGCCACCTTCCTGTTCGGTATGTCCACCATGACCGACGGCCTGGAGAAACTATCCAGCGGCCGTCTTGAGGGAATCCTCGAGCGCCTCACCAGCAATGTCTTCAAGGGCGTCCTTCTGGGCGCCGTCGTCACCGGCCTGATCCAGAGCTCGGCCGCCACCACCGTCATGTGCGTCGGTTTTGTCAACGCCGGCATTATGAAGCTCAATCAAACCGTGGGCATCATCATGGGCGCTAACATCGGCACCACGGTCACCGCGCAGCTCCTGCGTCTGGGGGATATCAGTTCGGACAACGTCGTGATGATGTTCCTCAATCCTACCTTTCTCGGCCCTATCCTGGCCGCCATCGGCATCCTCTTTTTTATGTTCATCAAGGGCGGTCACAAGAAGAGCATCGGCCAAATCGTACTGGGCCTGGGCCTTCTCTTTATCGGTATGAACACCCTCTCCGCCGCTGTCGCCCCGCTCCGGGATCTGCCGGAATTCCAGGCCGCCTTTACCGCCTTTTCCAACCCTCTGCTGGGGGTCCTGGTAGGTGCCGCCGTCACCGCCATTATTCAGAGCTCTTCCGCCTCTATGGGTATCCTTCAGGCCATCA
>ERZ857955.532-NODE-532-length-43019-cov-6.589331_pt1 | contig 43019 bp, 79 predicted proteins | sample MGYA00519956_ERZ857955 | MGnify/ENA primary metagenome ERZ857955 (study PRJEB31778, sample SAMEA3449378) | human gut metagenome | biome: human gut; feature: human-associated habitat; material: faeces | place: United Kingdom | collected 2010/2012 ...
GGGACGCATAAGCCCCGCCCACGGGAAGCCCTGGGTCTGTTGGCTGACGAGCCGATGCGGACAGGGAAAAAGATGTGCCATGCTATCTTTGATAGCTTTTGGAAAGGGAAACCAAAAGCCGGAAAGAAGCGGCACGACCTTTACTGCTGGCTGGCCCACGAGATGGAGATACCAGTTGAGGACTGCCATTTCGGCTACTTCGACATCGGCCAGCTTAGGCGGGCGTACATCATCTTGAGAGGCGTACAGCACAAGCAGATGAAGTATGACAACTGCGGGAGAATCCATTTTGAGGAGGCCGACCATGAGCAGTGAACTATGGCTTGGCTATATCGCCGGTGCGCTGACCTTTGGATGGTTACTGCCGTGGATTGGGAGGAAGAAAAGAGGAAAAACATGAAGCTTAGAAAGACGGTTGAGATGAGCATCGAGGAAGCGCAGGATGATTTTTGCTATAGGTATGAAACGTGCGGTGTCTGCCCGCTAAATAAAAAAGCTCCATTGGACTGCCTGGCCTGGTGCGAGGCTCACCCCCATGAAGCCGCCCGCCTGATGGGTTATGAGGCGGTGGAGGATGACTATCAAAACGGAAATATGGAGGTTAATGAAATGAAAATGAATAAAGTAAGCGCCCCTGTTATGGGGACATACGAAGTGCAGGATTGTCCAAATTGTGGATCTATTCCATGTGTTGATGTAACTGTAAAGCGAAAAGAGACAGCAGATTCACTGCAATATACTCTATCGGAAGAAGTCTACTGCACCTGTTGCGGTCTGTCTGGTGCGTCTGTTGAGATGTGGAATAAACTTCGGTGTGTAGAATAAGAAGGAGGCCAACATGGACAAGCCGTTGAAGGACTGGACGCTGGAAGAGGTCAAGGAATGTTGTTCTAAATACGGGACTTGCGTTTCTGAGTGTCCATTTAGCGCCAAAAACAAACTTTGCAGGATGACATCGAATCCTTGTGACTGGGACCTTACAGACAAGCCCCGCTTCACCCAGCGGGAGGTGGAGGATGCCAAGACCATTAAGCGTGTGTTTGGGCGGGATGGGGCTATCAGGCGGACACCCAACCTCGGGGAGCGATCTACCCTGGTGTTTGACCACCTGTATATCAACGAGGACTTGTTCCCCAGCATTAAGCCCGGACAGTCCTACACCCTTGACGAGATCATCGGAGGTGCTCGATGAGCGAAGAAAATTTTGCAGTGCCAGACGAATATTTGGTCAGCGTTTGGGGCAATCAGCCCGATATGGTCAACGATCCACCCCACTACACCGCCGGGTCTGTCGAGTGTATAGACGCGCTAGAGAGCATGGTAATGGGATACCAGGACACAGTGCAGGCCGGTCTGGCATGGCAGGCGGTCAAGTATATTTGGAGGTCACCTCTTAAGGGAAATCAAGCGCAGGACCTGGACAAAGCGCTGTTTTATCTGAATAGGCTGAGAGAGAAGGTGAAGGAATGAACGCCGTTGAACAAGATGTCCGCGTCCTGGTAGACAAGGAGCTTGCCGCAGCCAATGAGCGGTTCCCACAGTTCCACTCGGCACATGAGGGGTGGGCGGTGATCCAGGAGGAGATTGAGGAGTGCGGATATGAGCTGACCGCCATCTATGAGGAACAGAAGCGTACATGGGATGCAATCTGCGGTAATGGTGACCCACGAGATTATGTTTTCGTGATGATGGCGTACGCCAAAAACCTTGCCTGCGAGGCCATCCAGGTTGCGGCCATGTGCCGGAAGTTTATGGAGATGGGGGGCAAACAGTGAAAGAGTACAAACTGCGTGTCCCTGATGATACCGTCGGCATATCAATCACAGTTTTCCGCCAGAAGAAAAAGAAACGTTTGTTTTCCAGAAGCTTTAAGGTTGAATCTGCTTTGGAGACGTATGTTCTTGATCTGGTGGACGAAGAGGGTGGACAGCATGAGGAGGGATAGCCCTTGAGTGAGTTCGCAAAGCGCCTGCGGAGGCTCCGAGAGAGAGAAAGGCCAGTCATTAGCATGCAAATCAAATCAGAGCTTATGGGGCTTGGGTCAAACACTCTGAGACGGTACGAACGGGGCGAAAGAGAACCTAGATTAACTGAACTGAAGAAGATCGCAAACCACTATCACATCGGCTTGGACGATTTCTGCTGGGACGACGGAGAAAGAGAGAATAAACCTTAATCGTATCCTGCCGAAACATATAGACTTCACCCATTTGGGTGGGCGAAAAAGATATGCCATGCGACAATATAGGGTGTAGAGGTCCATCCAAGCCTCTACACCCTTTCTCTCATTCCTCGCCTCCTTTACATAAGCCGCAGCCCGCAAAAGCGGCTCCGCTCCGGCGGCCCCGTGAAAATCGGTTGGGCACTATATGCCGCACAGTCGAACCAGCCCACTTATCAGGGCCGGAGGGTCGCACCCTCCATGCGGCAAATGACTGTGGAAAGACACTATACCGGGCAACCCAAGAGTGCCTAACGGGTCCGGAGAAGGAAATGGCACCCGCCTGTCATGGAGGCGGAAGCGGTGGCAGCTATGACCTGCCCCGGTGGTCCCGGCCCGGCGGCATTGCGACGCTGCATCCTAGGTGGCTGGACCGCAAAGCGCTTACCCGCTGAAAACTGCCATGTGTGCCTGTATACGGGTATGCCAATATGGTGTGACAATCTTAAGCTGATGAGCGCAAATGTGATACTAGGCATTATAGGCAGACGGATTATCCTAGTTTAACGTCCTCTGCCGAAATTGTGTGACTGGGGGCAACATGGGAAAGGCGAAGCGCAAGCCAAGACCTTCTATGCCTGACTGGTACTGGTGGGGGCAGGACGGGTGCTGGTTTTGTAAAAACAAGAACAACTGCAATCAGTGCAAAGCAAACAGAAGTGCAGCAAAAGAATCCCAAAAGCTCATGAAGAAACGGGACAAGATAGCAAAAAGCGAGTTTTGATACGCCGAGTGCTTGAGCAGAAGACCGGACCGCAGCCATGGGAACGGCGGCGAGGTCGTGGCGGCTCATTACCGCCTCTCGGCTCCAGAGAAGTCCGGTGTATGCCGGACAAGGCATCATCCATGTGGTGGTGCTTTATACCCCGCTCCCGTCCGCATGAGGGCGGCGGCGGGACCAACAAGAGGTGATCAACATGGACATTGTGTTCAACAGGTGCTGTGGGGAAACGCCGATGGCACTCTATGTGGAGAATGAAAGGAAAGTTTACCTGCAATGTCCGGTCTGCGGGAGAAAATCCGACACTATCCCGGTGAGAAATTGGACACATGCTTCCAAGATGGCAGACGAAAAGGCAGCCGCTGAGTGTGCCAAGCGGTGGAACGAACATGAAGGAAAGAGGTCGTCAAAATGAACAATACCATTTTCTGGCAATGGGGGGGGGCGTTCTGATCTCCTGACCGTCAAAACGCCGAAAGGCGGTGACGGAACGTGATTTTTCAGTCGATGGTAGGGGGAAGCTCTGGAGCGGGGTTCACAGAGAACGGAAATAGTTATGGGAACATAACTGCATCTAATTCTATGATTATGAGCGTCCCCAGCGGAACAAATTTGATTCTTATATATGCCTCACCTAGAAGCACAGACAACCAATATATGACGTTTTGCACTCCAGGTAAAGAGGCACGTTCGGGGTATTTGCAGTGTGAGTGGGATAAAAGCACAAACAAAATGACGATAACAAACAAAGGCGCTGTTATTTTGGACTTTTGTTATGCTTGCTTGGCGTGATGTAGACACCCCCCTGAACCCACAGGAGGGACACAGGGGGTATCAAATTGTCCGGCCAGTGGGCAAAGCCGGGAACAACCCACAGCATAGCCCGATGAGGGCTATATGGAGCACTGCCAATAGGGCGCGGGCGGGGCAGGACCGCCGTGCTCCACCGATCTTATTTATGAGCGCCCCCGCTAAAAGAAAACCGCCCCCGGAGGGGCGGCGCGTCAAAGAAGGATCTCTTTTAACCTCGAAAGATTGTCTTTGTTTGGGCTGACCTTGCCGGATTCCCAGCGGGAGACAAGAGCCTGGTCAACGCCCATCTGGTCGGCAAGCTGGGCCTGAGTCAGCTTTTTGGCCCGGCGGGCGGCGGAGATATCAAACGCTTCCCCTGCCAGGGGCCTCTTGGCCCGGCCTGCAAAATAGCCGAGCTGCCAGGAGCCTTGTATCTCCAGAGGCTGGCACTTCTCGGAGCCGCCGTCCATCTCAGGCTCGATGCTGACTATCTCGCACAGGGCCTCGCCCACCTGATTGTTAAGGTTGCCTTTGAGGATGCCGAGCCGTTGAGCGTCCGAGACTACCTTGGCGCTGGCGGAAAATGGACGCTGGCAAGCTAGAGTGGTGTCGCCGCCGATGTCCTCTTCGGCTCCAGCGTTGAGGCGGCCAAACACCCAGCCGAACACATAAGCTTCGCGGTTGGTCATTGGGACACCCCCTTAAAAAGAGACTTGTACAGTTCGTCGGTCTCGGAGCACTTCTGCTTATACTCATCACTGGATTGGTATTCGGTAAACTTTTGGGTGCGAACATCCTCAAGGTCATGCCACAGACGGGCGGCGGTCTCATCCATGCCCTCCATAGGAGGGTATAGATAGCACATCACATCATGGATGGCATCGAGCTGGTCGAGGGTCATTTCTTCAAATCGCTCTTTCATCGGTTTGGCCTCCTTTGTTTCATGAGATTATTATAGCATAAAATATGTAATTGTCAATACATAATTTGAAAATATTTATGACGCAGTGCATCAGGCACGATAAAAAACCGCCCAGCAGTTAAGCTGAGCGGATGAGACTTAGACAGGGGCGCAAAAACGATGGGGGTCCAGTTCCAAAGCGTCGCACACAGCCATGGCGATTCGGAATGAAGAGCTGGAAAGGTCACGCTCCCCCGATTCAAAGCGCTGGTACTGGCGGAGCAGGATGTGGGCTTTATCAGCTACCTCCTGCTGGGACAAGCCAAGCTCGGCCCGCCTCGCGGCCAATATCTGAGCTTCGGATGGCACGTCCTCGAACGTGATTCCGTGGATCACTTCTGTTTTACCCTTAAATTCAAAGTTGTCAGTCATGGGTGTACCTCATTACGTCCAAGTGGACATGAATATAATACGGCCAACTGGACGTAATGTCAAGAGGGAATTTTACAGAAAGGGGTGGTAAGTCCGTTGTGGCAAAAGGTAAATATCAACGTTGGCTGGAACCGGATGGGCTTACTCTCTTAGAGGGCTGGGCCAGGGATGGCCTGACTGACGAGCAGTTGGCCGGGAAGATGGGTATAAACCCAGCAACTTTGTACGATTGGAAGAACAAATACCCTAAGATTTCCGAGTCCTTAAAAAAGGGCAAGGAAGTTGTGGACATCCAAGTGGAAAATGCGCTGTTAAAACGCGCACTTGGGTATGACTATCAGGAACAAAGAATCGAAAAGTCTGATAAAGATGGGACGAAGATCATCCAGACAATCCGCCATGTCCCGGCGGACACGACCGCGCAGATCTTCTGGCTCAAAAACCGCCGCCCGGACAAGTGGCGGGATAAGCCCGAAATTCCCGGTGACACGGACGCACTGAAAAAAGCACGGGAACTGCTGGAGGGGATTCCAAGTGCCATTGACTGAAAAGCAACTGGAATACCTGAAAAACTGCAATCACCGCTGGAACGTCAAGACAGGGGCGACAGGCAGTGGAAAGAGCTTTTTGGATTTTGTTGTCACCATACCGAAGCGGATAGAGGCCGCGAGAGGAGAAGGGTTACTCGTCTTACTGGGAAACACTCGCGGAACTTTAGAGCGAAATATCTTGGAGCCTATGCGTCAGTGGTGGCCGGGAAACGTGGGCAATATTCGCAGTGATAATACCGTGGAACTGTTTGGGAAAAAAGTCTATGCGCTGGGCGCAGACAACAAAAAGCACGTTTCCCGTATTCAGGGGGCGACCTTTGAGTATGTGTACGGTGATGAGATTACGACGTGGAGCCAAGAGGTCTTTGAAATGCTCAAAAGCCGTCTTCGCTGTGAACACTCCCACTTTGACGGGACGTGCAACCCAGACAACCCGGAGCATTGGTTCAAAAAGTTCCTGGATAGCGACGCTGACATTTACCAACAGTCCTATGTCATAGATGACGGGGTGCTTCCGGTCCGTGTCGTGGAGGAACTGAAAAAGGAATACGCTGGGACGGTTTATTATGACCGCTATATCTTGGGACTGTGGTGCCAAGCGGATGGCCTTATTTACAGGTTTGGCGAAGGCAACATTGTGGACACGGTGCCAGACGGGGGAGAATATTACATTTCCTGCGACTATGGAACACATAATCCGTTCTCTGCTGGGCTGTGGTGTTGGAACGGGAAACAAGCCACGCGAATACGAGAATATTATTATTGCGGGCGCGAATCTATGAACACAAAAAGCCCGGAGGAATATTATAAAGAATTGGAACGTCTTGCTGGGGAATACACAATACAAGCTGTCATTGTAGACCCATCAGCGGATGCCTTTATAGAGACGATCAAAAAGCACAAGAAATTCCGAGTCAGGGGCGCGAAAAACGATGTAATTCCAGGGATACAGACGACCAGCCAGTTACTCAATGACGGAGCAATAAAAATCCATCGTAGCTGCGAAAATTCGATTCGGGAGTTCGGCCTGTATCGCTGGGATGACAAATCCACGGAGGACAAGCCCATCAAGGAGAACGACCATGCTATGGATGACATACGGTATTTTGTGATGACCGTGCTGAGATACAAGATGCGGAAAGCAGGACAACCGCAATATGTCCCGCTGTGGGAGAGGTGATTTTTTGCTTACATATCAAGATTTGCTTGCTGTGGGTGAAGATGAAAAGGCCAGAATGGATTTTATCTGGCGGTCGATCAATGAGCATGAAGGCAGCAAGGCTTATCAGGTGGCGGTGGATGCCGAACTGTATTTTAAAGGCGAAAATCCCACTATTAACCGCTATGAAAAAATCATATATGACATGCAAGGCCGCGCCCATAAGGATATGTATACGGCAAATCACAAGATCGCGTCCTCGTTTTTTGGCTTTGACGTGCGGCAAGAGGTTTCCTACCTTCTCGGAAATGGCGTGACCTTCCAGGATGACGCCACAAAGGACAGGCTTGGAAAGAAATTTGACCTGGAAATGGTTAGGGCTGGGAAGTATGCCCTGGTTGCAGGCGTGGCCTTTGGATTCTGGAACTTAGATCATCTGGAAGTGTTCAAGTTGCGGGAGTTTGTGCCGCTCTATGACGAGGAAAACGGCGCGTTGATGGCGGGAATCCGGTTTTGGCAGGTGGAGAAGGACAAGCCGCTGCGGGCAACGTTGTACGAGGTGGACGGATACACGGACTATATCCGGCGCAAAGGCGAGGACATGACCGTCCTGAAGGAAAAGCGTCCCTATGTGCTGCGCCTGCGCACCTCTCAGGCGGATGGAACAGAGATTTACGATGGGCAGAATTATCCGTCTTTCCCCATCGTGCCGCTGAAAAACGGAGAGGACGCACTGTCAGAGCTGACGGGGAAGCGGAATACTGTGGATGCGCTAGACCTTTGTACCTCCAATATGGTCAACAATGTGGATGAAGGGAATCTGATTTATTGGGTACTGACCAACTGTGGCGGCATGGATGACCTTGACGACGCAAAGTTTTTGGACAAGGTGCGGACATCGCATATTGCCCATGCTGGAAGTGATGGAGACGTGGGAGCGACAGCGGAGCCGCGTACCATTGAAGCGCCGTTCCAGGGCACAGAGGCCACCATTGATATGCTCAAGCGCAAGCTGTACGAGGATTTCCAAGCGTTTGACAGCTCGGCGGTATCGGCGGGAAACCAGACGGCCACAGCCATTGCGGCCACCTACACGCCGCTGGATTTGAAAGTGGATGACTTTGAGGCCAGCGTGACGGAGTTCATTCTAGGGATTCTGGTCTTGGCCGGGATTGACGACGAACCGAGCTACACCCGCAACAAGATCATCAACAAATCGGAAGAAACTCAGACCATCCTAATGGGTGCGGATTACTACGACGACAAGTATATCACCAAGAAACTGCTGACCATTAACGGCGATGCCGACCAATATGATGAGTTGATGAAGCGCAAGCAGGCGGAAGAGATGGAACGGGTGGAGGAAAATCCGGACTCCCCACAGCAGGAGGAAACTGAGGTGACAGAGGATGGCGAAACCGGACCAGGCGCACCAGTGGACGGATGAAGAATTGGCCAAACTCGAACGTCGCATAGCAAGAGTTTACCGTGAGGCGTGGGACGAGCTGGACGAAACCGTCAAATCCTATTTTGAGAGTTTCCGCAAGCGGGATGAAGAAATGAAAGCCCTCATTGGCACCGAGGTCAACGGCAAGACTTGGACAGAGGACGATTACAAGCGCTGGCGGCTCAACCAGATCGGCCGGGGAGAGCGTTACCAAACCCTGCGGGAGAAGATAGCCGAGCGCATGACAAAGGCCAACGAAGTGGCTATTGCCTATGTCAACGACGCCACACCGGAGATCTACTCACTCAACCGCAACTATGCAGCGTACACTATCGAGAAAGTGTCCGGAAACGTGGGCTTTACCCTGTGGGATGAATCTACAGTGCGGCGTCTCATTGTAGAAGAACCTGACCTGATGCCCTACTACCCCAAGAAAAAGGCCCTAAAACGGGGAATTGATTTGAAATGGGGCAAGCAGCAGATCACCAAGAGCGTCACCAGCGGGCTTTTGCAGGGCAAGAGCGTGGGCAAGATCGCCACCGACCTGCAAGCCAGAGTATTCGAAATGAACCGGGCCAGCGCCGTGAGAGCGGCTAGAACGGCAGTTACCGGGGCGCAGAACGCCGGGCGCATGGACAGCTACAAAGCCGCCTCTGATATGGGCGTAAAGGTCAGAAAACGTTGGGTTGCAACAAAGGACGGACGCACCCGTCACAGCCACCAGAAGCTGGACGGACAGACGGTGGACTGGGATGAACAATTTACCTCAGAACTGGGGAAGATACGCTATCCAGGAGACCCGAGGGCAAAACCGGCTAATGTTTATAATTGCCGCTGTACCATGCGAACGGTAGAAGCGCCGGGCATCGAAGCGGAGCCGCGCAAAATGCGTGTGCGCGACCCTAAGACGGGCAAGAATGTGGTCGTGGAAGAAATGACCTATGAGCAGTGGAAAAGGTGGGTGAAAAGCCGTGGCTAAGGATTTGGGCGGTGTGGTATTTAATGATTACAGTGCCGAAGTGCTGAACGCCATGAACGACGCCGTTGTGCGGGCTCTGGAACGCTGCGGGAGTCAGGCGGAGGGGTACGCGAAAGACCTTGCACCTGTTGACACTGGAAGGCTACGGAACAGTATCACCCATTCAGTAGATGACGGTGAGCCAGCGGTGTACATCGGGACGAATATGGAGTATGCCACCTATGTGGAGCTTGGAACCGGAAAATACGCAGAAGGTGGACGCCCAACGCCATGGGTCTATCAGGACGATGAGGGGAACTGGCATTGGACGGCAGGAAACCCGGCGCAACCGTTTCTGAAACCGGCTGTAGCCGACCACGCACAAACCTACCGGAATATCATAGAGGATGAATTAAAAAATGGATGAAAAGATCATTGAGAAAATAAATTCGGCTTTGGGAAATAAAGAATGTGTTGAGTTTAGACCTGTCAAAGATGGAATAAGAATTGTTCGAGTTAGGCGGGAAGTGATTGGAACAATAAAAGAAGATTTGATTGATTTTTCAAAAGGAAAATGATAAAATAAATACATAGCAATCGAATATTGTTCCCGCCTATAAGCGTTTAGGCGGAAGGGCTAAGTGGAGCTGATTTGCAAGAATTTCTTGTAAATTGGCTCCTTTTTCTTTTTGGTAAAGCCCACTTCTGCGGGTTTTATATAAACATTCTTAGGGTAGCGCCCGTAACAGCGAGAAAGGAATGTAATCATGTTCGACATCGACAGCATTATCAAGAAATACACCAGCGAGGATGGGTCTATCCCCTCCGATGCCGTTGCCAAGCTGGCGCAGGCCGTCAGTTCCTCCGTTGGCAGGGAGTTCGTGGAAAAAGAGCGGTACAGCAAGAAGCTCGAAGAGATCGAAGCCCTGAAAACCGAGAAGCAGACCGCCGAGGACAGCGCAACAACCGCCGAAAAGTGGAAGACCAAGTATCAGGCTCTCAAGGACGATTTCGAAGCCTATAAAGGCGAACAAACCAAGAAAGAGACCCGCAACGCAAAGGAAAAGGCGTACCGGGAGCTTTTGAGGCAGGCCGGAGTAAGCGAGAAGCGGCTGGACGCCGTACTCCGTGTGTCCGATGTGGACAGCGTGGAACTGGATGATAAAGGTGCTGTCAAGGATGCGGACAAACTCACAGAGAGCATCAAAGGCGAGTGGTCTGATTTTATTGAGACTACTACCAAAAAAGGCGCAGATACCGCAAGGCCTCCGGCCAGCCCTGGAGCGGCGGCTATGACAAAGGCGGACATTTACAAAAAAGACGATCATGGCCGGTATGTTCTGTCCGCTTCTGAGCGTCAAAAGGCGCTAATGGAAAACCAAATTACATGAAAGGAATGAATTTACATGGCTGCTACGAAAGTTGAAAGCCTTACCAATCCAAGGGATTCCCTCCCCAATACCTATACCAGCGTGACGGCCCGAGAGGTGGACTTCGTTACCCGGTTTAACGACAACTGGGATGCGCTGCGCACTATCCTGGGCATTATGCGGCCCATTCGAAAGGCCCCCGGCACCCAACTGATTTCCTACACTGCCGACGTGACCCTGGAGGACGGCGACGTGGGTGCTGGCGAAGTAATCCCGTACAGCAAGGCGACCATCAAACAGGCCACCAAGGACGATTTGACCATCAAGAAATACGCCAAGGCCGTGCCCATCGAGGACGTAGACAAGTACGGCGCAGAGATCGCCGTGGAAAAGAGCGACGACGCTTTCCTGACCAAGCTCCAGAATGTGGTGCTTGGAGACTTCTACACCTTCCTGAATACTGGATCTCTCACTGGTACGGCAACCACCTGGCAGGCCGCACTTGCTAAGGCGCAGGGCGAAGTGCTGAATAAGTTTGCGGTTATGGCAAAGGATGTCACCTCCGTGGTGGGTTTTGCGAATATCCTTGATGCCTACGACTACCTGGGCACGGCTGACATTACCGTCCAGACCCAGTTCGGCATCAACTACGTCAAGGACTTCATGGGCTATTCCACCCTGCTCCTGCTGCCTGCTACTGTTTCCGGAAATACCGCCATTGCGCGGAACACTGTGATTGCCACTCCTGTGGAGAATATCGACCTCTATTATGCCGACCCCGGCGACAGTGAGTTTGCACGGCTCGGACTGAATTACACTGTGCAGGGTGAAACCAACCTAATTGGCTTCCATGCACAGGGCAATTACAGCACTGCTGTGGGAGAGACTTACGCCATTATGGGCATGAAACTGTGGGCTGAATATCTGGACGGTATCGCCAAAATTACTGTTTCGGCGGGGGGTTAACAGCGCGCCTCTCGGGGCTGACGATTGGCGCGCTGACACTCACTCCGACGTTTGACCCGGATACGACGGAGTACACAGCCACAACGACTAATGCAACGAACACCGTGACGGCAACGCCGGAGGACGAGAGCGCCACTGTGACCATCCTGAACGGAGAAACGCCCGTAAGCAATGGCGCGGCGGCGACCTGGGCGGAGGGAACCAACACCCTGACCATCACCGTGAAGAACGGTTCGGCGCAGAAGGTATATACCGTTACAGTTACAAAATCAACCTGATAGGAGGGCGGCGTGATGCTTGAAGAAGTTTTGCGACACCTGAACAACTGGTTTTTGGTGCCTGACGGCATCCACTCCGGAGAGTTCATAGTGCAGGACGGGCGGCTCACGCTGCCCTTTCTGCAAGATGGGCAGTATTTCCGGGTGGTGGGGTCGGTCTTTAACGATGGGCTCCACCAGTACCCGGCGAATGACATGACCGGAGAGACCTTTACCGGGGCCGTGTGGGTGCTGGCCGTACCAAAAGCGGTGATTGCCCTGGCGGATGAAATCGCCGCATGGAACGAAAAAAACGGCGCTCCTGGGCCGTACACCAGCGAGAGTTTCGGCGGATACTCATACAGCAAAGCCACCAATTCCAGCGGCGTGACTGTAGGCTGGCAGGACGTATTTAAGAGCCGCCTGAACGCATGGCGGAGGATTGGAGGGATTATATGAGCCTGCTGGATGATTTTGCCCGCACCTGTGTCTTGATGGAGAAAAAGCGTGTGCCTGACGGCGCTGGCGGTTTCCTTGTGGAGTGGACGGAGGGGGCAGAGTTCACCAATTATCAGGCCCTGGATACTTCCATGGAGGCCCGGCGGGCGGAAAAGGAGGGCGTGACCAGCCTGTACTCCGCCCTGGTGGATAAGGCCGTACCCATTGAGTATAACGACGTATTTAAGGACAAGACCACCGGGAAAACCTATCGCGTGACCTCTAACCCGGCGGATAAGGAAGCCCCCAAGTCCTCCACGTTGCCGCTGAAATACTTCACGGCGGAGAGGTGGTCGCTGACCACATGAGGAAAGTTGTGGATAGAATTCCAGACGGGCAAGGCGGATATGAGTGTGTCTACGCTGATGTAAATACAGTAAATGTTTTGGGGACGGAGTATACAGTATCTTTTGTCTCCGAACAGGATGAACCCCGCCTGAAAGACTGCGACGGCTTCTGCGATGAAACCACGAAAGAAATTGTGGTGGAGAATTACAAACGGGGAGAGCCAGACAGTAAAGGCAAGTTAGAACTACAAGAGCAGAAAAACCTCCGCCACGAAATTGTCCACGCTTTCTTGTGTGAAAGTGGTCTTGCCGAAAATAGCGAGTGGGCCACAAACGAGGAAATGGTAGACTGGGTGGCAAAGCAAGGCCCGAAGCTCATTCGGGCATGGCAGGAGGCTGGCGCACTATGACCAAAAACAAAGCCCTCTATACCTGGTTCAATGAGTTTATGCCCTTTTACCGGGCGTCCTCCGTGCCAAACGATGTGCTCATGCCCTACGGAACCTATGAATACACCGACGGGGCCTTTGACGCCGGGGAAATCGGCCTGACGGTCAACCTATGGTTTCGCACGGAGAGCGAGGCTATTCCAGATGAAAAGGCCCAGGAGTTGTCCAAACGCATTGGCTACGGTGGCGTGTACATCCCCTGTGACGAGGGGTATATCTGGCTGAAACGCGGCTCCCCCTGGTGCCAGAGCCTTGTGTACCAGGATGACCCGGCAATAAAAAGACGATACATCAACATCACTGCTGAATACCTGACATTCAGCTAGAAAGGAGGCCCTTATGGGCAAATTTACAGTCATCCCGCAGAGCACCTTTGAGGAAATGCAGCTTGACGCGGGGGTTGTTCTAAAGAAATTTACTCCATCTACGCCAACGGCACCGGAGGATGCTGACATTGTGTGCCCCACCACCGGCGGCATCAATATTTCCTGCGTTCCTACCTATTCCGACATGGGCGAGGATGTGGACAACTGTCCGACCAATATGATGGAACTGAAGCATCTGGACGGCTGGGAGTGCAAAATGTCTTTTACCTCACTCGGCACGTCCCCGGAGTCTATCCAGTTGGCGCTGGGCGCAGCGGACATTGGAACTTCCGATACTACCAAAGTCACACCTCGGCGGGACCTGAAGCAGACCGATTTCTCCGACCTGTGGTGGGTAGGCGACCGTGCGGACGGCGGCATGGTGGCCGTATGCCTGAAAAACGCCCTGTCCACTGGTGGCTTTACGCTCCAGACTACCAAGAATGGAAAAGGGCAGGTGTCTGTGGAACTGACCGGCCATGTGTCCATTGATGCTCAAGAAACCATGCCCATGGAGTTTTACAGCGCCGCGCCTTCGGAGGATTGATAACACATGAAAATATCTGAACTGACTACCGAGCAGGCGGCGGACGTGCTGTGCGAGTTGACGCCTTATATCGCTAATATCACCGGGGACAAGGCCCTACTGGACGAGCTGGGCAAGAAGTTTGACAGCAAGGGCAAGAGCGTGGCGGAGCTGTACACCTATGCGGCGAAGAAATGCGCTACTTTGGCCCCTGCGCTACTGAAAGACCATAGAACTGATGTGTTTGGTATCCTTGCCATTCTGAACGAAACGACAGCTGAATCGGTGGCAAAACAAAATATCCTGATGACTATTTCGCAGATTCGCACCGTTTTTAAAGACAAGGCGTTGCTGGATTTTTTCAGATCGTTTGGGCAGGAGGACGAGACAGAGTAATCCTCTGCCTCCTGTCCGTTCGTGGAATGGGAGCAAGGGCCATTTTGGCGGCGCTCCCCACTGTTATCAAAGAGCGGCATAGAGCAGAACTGTACCAGTCCTATGTTGCTGATTGCTTGCAAAGCATCTCGCGGAATATTGCGCCCATTGGGCGGGGGGACTACATCGCCAAACGGTGGGCGGACATATCTGACCCGAAACCGGAGGAAACCAGAACACCAGAAGAAATCATTACGCAAATGAAGAATAAAATCGCCTCTGCCTAAGTGGTGGCAGGGAAGGGCTAAGCGGTGCCGTGAAAGGAGGCGGCACCCATTAACCTATTTGACCTGTTTGCGAAAATCAGCCTGGACACCAGCGAGTATGACAGCGGCGTAAAGGATGTATCCAAAAGCGGGGACAGCCTCGCCTCCAAGCTAAAGAGCGGAATTGCGAAGGCTGGAAAAGTGGCTGCGGCTGGTATTGGAGCCATCACAACGGCGGCTGGTGCTGCAGTTGGTGGCCTTCTGGCCCTGGAATCCTCCACCGAGGAATACAGGGTAGCGATGGGAAAGCTAAACACCGCTTTTGAGGCGGCTGGATATGGCGCTGAGACGGCACAGCAGGCGTACAATGCCTTTTATGGCATATTGGGGGATACGGATACCGCTACAGAGGCAAGCCAGCTCCTGGCAAAGCTGGCGGACAGTGCGGAGGATGTTTCTACCTGGACAGATATTGCCGCCGGCGTGGCTGGTACGTTCGGCGATTCTCTTCCCATTGAGGGTCTGATCGAGGCCAGCAATGAGACGGCAAAGGTTGGACAAGTCACTGGCGTGCTGGCCGACGCACTCAACTGGGCGGGGATCTCTGAGGACGATTTTAATGAGAAACTAGCTGAATGTTCCTCGGAAAGTGACCGAAACCAGCTTATCATGGAGACGCTGGCCGGAACTTATGATGAGGCCAGCGACGCATTTTACAGAAACAATGAGGCGCTGGTGGAGAGCCGAAACAACCAAGCAAAAATGGATGCCTCTCTAGCGAAAATAGGGGAATCTGTTTCAAAAGTAAAAAACGCACTTTTAGAACAATTCTCACCCGCTATTGAATCGGTTAGCACAAAACTTGCAGAATTTATTGCAGGGATTGACGTTGACCAACTCATGAACGGAATACAGGGCCTGATAGACAAATTTATCGCATTGTCTCCGGTGATTGTTGCCGCGACGACAGCTGTTGTTGCCTATAAGGCCGCGTCAGCTATATCTGGTGTGATTGATGCGCTCAAAGTTGCAACAGAAGGACAAACCATTGCGCAGGCGGCATTAAACGCAGTAATGAACGCAAACCCATTTGTCCTGATTGCTACACTTATCGCTGGTGTTACAACTGCGGTGATAACCCTTTGGAATACAAATGATGAGTTTCGCGCGGCTGTTGAACCGATTTGGGAAGGAATCAAAAATGTCTTTTCACAGGCGTGGGAAGGGATTAAATCCATTTGGGACGCTGTAAAACCATATTTTGAGGCAATATGGGAAGGAATTAAAAGCGTTTTTTCTGTTGTAGCTGATGTCCTTGGTGGATTTTTCAGGGCTGCATGGAGCGCAATCAAAACGGTTTGGGATGCCGCGACAGGATTTTTCCAAAACATTTGGAACACAATAAAAGGCATTTTCTCTGTCGTTGAATCTGTCTTGTCTGGAGATTTTAAGGGCGCATGGGAAGCAATCAAGGGCGTTTTCTCCGGTTGGGGAGATTTCTTTTCTGGCCTTTGGAACAAGCTGACCGACATATTTTCTGGCGTTTGGAACTGGTTCGTTGGCATTGGAGAAGATATAGTCAACGGAATTTGGCAAGGAATAAAAAATATATGGGGAAGCCTTGTGAATTGGTTCACCGGCTTATGGGATGGCCTGGTTGGCGGAGTAAAGAGCCTGCTAGGGATTAAATCCCCGTCAAAGGTATTTGCCGGCATCGGCGAAAATATGGCGCTTGGCGTAGAAAAAGGCTGGGACAGCGAATATGACAGCATCCGCCGAGACATCGAAAACGGAATGGATTTCGGGACGGCCACAGTGGACCTTGCTTCTTCCGGCCTTGCCCGTTCTCAGGGAGGGATTTCCTCTGCACTCCAAAATGTGGCGGCATCCATTGGTCAGGATTTTACTATCGTGGTCCAGTCCGTCCTTAATGACAAGGTTATTGGCGAGACAGCCTATCGGTACAACCGGAACAAGCGGAGAGCGTACGCTTTGTAGGTGAGAGCATGGACGTAACACTGAAAATCGGAAACCTTGACCTGCATGATTGGCTTTCTACCTATTCTGTTCAGTGGGAGGTGACCTATCAGAAGGTCATCACCACCCTGGACAACGTAGAGCATCCTTTTTCCGCCTCCAAACGGGCCATCGTGGACTTCTCTCTGCTTCCCCTGGATGACGATTTGGCCTCGTCCGTCTATGATGCCCTGGCGGAGCAGACGCAGACCGTAACCTTCACCGACCCGTATACCGCCGCAGACCTGGTGCGGACCATGCGGCTGACCAGCAATTTGGAAGCCACTTTTGGGCTGAGATCTGTTAACGGCAAGCGGTACTATAAAGGCGGAGAGATGCAGATGAGGGCGAAATAATGCAGCAGACAAGCGAATTATACAAACAGATTCTTTCTAACCCGAATCACCACAAGGAAACAAAGATTGTTATTGCTGGAACAGAGTATGGTCAGGGGAATATCGTTTCTGTTCGCACCTCCGGCGGCCTGTATACCACGCCTGGTATCGGGAACTGCGTCGCCCGGCAGATTGACCTTGAAATCTTGCCCATTGGTACTATCCCCCGGCAGGCGCAAATCAAGGTGTTTGTCCGGCTGGCACTGGCTGAACAGTTTTCTGAGTGGATACCCAAAGGCGTGTTTTTTGTTTCCACCAGAGCGAAGGACAAGCGGACCGGAAGCCTGACTATTACCGGGTATGACGCTATGTTGAAAGCGGAATCCGTGTGGCTCAACTCAGACTATGACACGGAAAACTGGCCCATGTCCCAAGCAGACGCCGTGGATGACATCGCCTACCGCATGGGGGTGGAAGTGGACCCGAGAACGGTTCTGACCACTGCTTTCCCTGTGGACTACCCCGTGGACGAAAACGGGGATTTGACCATGCGGGAGGTGCTGGGCTATATCGCCGTATCCAACGCTGGGAACTGGATTATCACCGACGAGGGGAAGCTGCTGCTGGTGAAGTTCGGAGATATCCCGGCTGAAACGAATTATCTGGTGGAAGAGGGTGGCTTTGCCATTACGTTTGGAGGTGACCGCATCCTTGTCTGACAAAGTGTTTCTTGGAAACCTGGCGGCGCAGTTAGAAACGGGAGATGTGCCGTCGAATATCAGCAGGGTCATCTTAAATGTGGATTCCGGTAACTATTATACATCCGGTGATGATACGGGGCGAACTCTGGAGGTCGCTTGTCCCTGGGGGTCCCAGGCGATGGCAGACAGTATCCTGGCCGCCGTCAAAAATTACAGCTACCAGCCGTATACGGCGGAGGACGCTTTACTTGACCCGGCGGCAGAGCTTGGAGACGCTGTTACGGTGGGCGGAATCTATTCCGTAATCGCCTCGGCAGATATGCAGTTTGACCGTGCCTGCGCCCCAACTATTTCGGCCCCCGAATCCGATGAAATCGACGACGAATACCCCTATGAAACCAGGGAGCGAAAAGAGACAAACCGCCAGCTGGCTCAAACACGTTCTCTAATCACAAAAACCTCCGAGCAAATCCGCCTAGAGGTAGAAAACGAATTAAAAGGGCTATCGACCGAGTTTGCGGTAGAGCTAGAGAACATAACAGGCAGGGTAAATGGATTAGACGGAGAGTTTTCGGAGTTGTCCCTCACCATCGACGGCCTGACAGTGACAGACTCCACGGGAACGACCAAAATCAAGGGATCATCCGTGGAAACGGACACCCTGATCGTCAACGCGGCGAACATCAACGGGACACTGACGGCAAACCAAATTAACCTGAGTGGGGCTATCACCTGGGGAGATTTGGCGCAAGACACGCAGAACGAGATTGACGGCGCATACAACGCCGCCAGTTCAGCCCAAAGCACGGCCAGCAATGCGTACAGTTTAGCCAGTTCCGCGCAGGCCACAGCGAACTCGGCGAACAGCACAGTCTCCGCCTGGAAATACCTTGGGACGACCTACATTGACGGGACCCAACTCATGACCGGGACGGTGACCGCCTCCACACTGCGGGGCGGAACAATCGGAATCCTGAATGATTATGGATCGCAAGTTGGATATATCACAGTTGGCTCCAGTACAACGACAGGGTTGCAGTTGATTTCTGGCGGCAACCTGTACCTGGCATCCGGTAGCTGTTCCGTTCAGATGGTCGGTCGCAATATGTCGGTGTCGTGCAATAACTTCTGCCCGTCCGGCACAGCGGCCAACCTGGGCAATTCTAGTCTTGGCATGTGGCAGGCAGTGTACTCCTATACGGCGGAGATCCAGACCTCTGACGAGAACATCAAACACGATATCGCCGAGATTCCCCAAAAGTACATCGACATGATGGACGATATTGTCCCGGTTATCTACAAGATGGACAACGGCACCAGCGACCGATACCATACTGGATTCATTGCCCAGAACGTCAAAGAGGCCATGGATGCTCATGGGGTGTCCGACTTGGAGCTGGCGGCCTGGTGCAAGGACGTGGACACGGAAGGCAATGAACTACAGATGCTGCGCTATATGGAGTTTATCGCTATCATGTGGGCCAAGATTAAACAGTTGGAGGCAAAAATCAATGGAACAAGCCAAGAAGGAAGTAACTGACGCGCTGGCAATCCTGTCCACCCTGGCAGTGAGCGGCGATGTAGTAGACGTAATGGCGGCAGTCCGGACCAAGCTCAAACGGGCAATCTCACTCATGGAGGAAAACAAGGATGGCTGACAAACAGATAGGCTCCCTGCCACAAGCCCAAACGGTAGACGATGATTCCCTGTTCGTCTGCGAACAGCAGGGCGTAGCCATGAAAACCACCGGGGCGCAATGGAAGGGGTTTGCGGTCAAGGCGGTGAGCCGGTACGTAGCCCCGGCCCAGCAGGCGGCGGCGCAGGCGGCACAGAGCGCAACCAACGCCGCCAAGTCTGAGCAGAACGCCGCCCAGAGCGCCGAGGAAGCCGCTGACAGCGCCGACAAGGCGGAGCAGTACAGCGGAAAGCCCCCCATCATACAGAACGATACATGGTGGACGTGGGACGCTGAGACGGGGCAATACGTGGACACGGGCGAGAGCGCACGGGGCGACGTTATGTTTGCCACATTCGCAATAGACCCGGAGACGGGCATCTTGACTATGACCACGCCAGATGGGTACAGCGGTCCTGTATTTAGCCTGGTGAACGGATTCTTGGAGGTGAGTATCAATGCCTAACACGGTTTTGGGTAAGGTGTCCTGCACACCTAAAGGCGATTACAACGAAGGGACCGCGTATGTGGTACTGGATATCGTGGCATATGGCGGCGGCTCTTATATGGCCCTGAAAGACGTGCAAGGGGTCATGCCAAGCAACGACGGAGTGAACTGGATGCAGCTTGCCGCCCCCGGTGAAAAAGGCGACAAGGGTGATACCGGAAACACCGGCCCCCAGGGCAATCAAGGTGAGCAGGGGCAGAAAGGCGACAAGGGTGACCCCGGCGATACTGGCCCTCAGGGCGATCCCGGAGCGGCGGCTGGGTTCGGCACTCCTACCGCCACAGTGGACGAGAGTACGGGAACGCCCAGCGTTAAGGTGACCGCCAGCGGCCCGGACACAGCGAAGGTGTTTTCCTTTGCGTTCGCCGGGCTGAAAGGCGAGACCGGCGATACCGGAAGTACCGGACCCAAAGGCGACCCCGGCACCAGCGTTTCCCGCATCGAGCGCACCAGCGGGACCGGGGCGGCAGGCACTACGGATACATACACCATGTACGACAGCGAGGATGCGCCCATTGGCACATTTACCGTCTACAACGGCATGGATGGAATTGGCTCAGGCGACATGCTCAAAAGTGTCTATGACCCGCAGAACAAGAACGCAGACATCTTTGATTATGTGGACAAAGCGGTGGAGGATGTGACCATCATCACCGACGCAACGCCCACCCAGGGCAGTAAAAACCCCGTTCAGAGCGGCGGGGTATACATCGCCTTGCAAGATGTGAAGGAAGGTATCCCCACAAAGGTCAGCGACCTGACCAATGACAGCGGGTTTATTACCGGGTACACGGAGACAGACCCCACTGTTCCAGGATGGGCCAAATCGCCCAGCAAGCCCACGTACACAGCCGCCGAGGTGGGAGCTAGGCCCGATACCTGGATGCCCTCAGCGGCGGATGTAGGTGCCATCCCTGCCAGCCAGAAGGGGGCCGCAAGCGGCGTTGCCGAGTTGGATTCCAGTGGAAAGGTGCCCACGTCCCAACTACCCAGCTATGTGGACGACGTGGTGGAGTATGACAGCCTGTCAGCGTTCCCCGCCACCGGAGAGGACGGCAAGATCTACATTGCCGAGGACACCAACCTGACCTACCGCTGGAGCGGCACCCAGTATGTGGAGATCTCCCCGAGTTTGGCCCTGGGCGAGACATCCAGCACCGCCTACCGTGGCGACCGTGGCAAGACAGCATATGACCACAGCCAGACCACGGGCAACCCCCACGGGACCACGGCGGCGGAGGTGGGGGCAATGCCCGCTGTCTCTGGCGGCACCACTGGCCAAGTATTGACCAAGACCGACGATGGACAAGCGTGGCAGGACGCACCGGAGACGGGCATGAGCCAGGACGATGCCGATGCAAGGTATTTGAAGCTGTCCGGCGGGACGATGACGGGGGATATTACCCTAAAAGACAAAGGATTTATTGAAAATGCGAAGGGCACTTTGGGATTTGACGGGGTAATGATTGGGCAGAACAATCCTTCTTCTGGCGGGTCTGGATACGCGCGCTTAGAAGTCCAATATGGCCGGATTATTTTCCTCCCGCAGAGTGATGAAGCATCTAAATATGCCTCTCTATCCTTAAATGGTTTTAATCTAAACGGTATAGATATCCTCAACTGCCCCACCATTGATGCACTGAAGCCCAAAACCACCACTGTGACCCTCACCACTGATGGATGGCGCAAAGGAGAGCAAACGGTGACGGTGAATGGCATCCTGGCTGACAGCTCGGCCCAAATTGTTGACGTATGCCCGGCAAACAAGCCTTCCGCTGACAGATGGGCGGCAGCTGGCGTGTGGTGTACTTCTCAGGCGGCCAACAGCCTGATCTTTTCCTGCGACTCTGTGCCCACGGAGGATATCAACGTAAATATTCGGATGCAGGGGGTGTCAGCATGATTTTGAATCCGATTGTGGGCGGGGAAGGCGGCGTAGAGACGGTGACGGTCCATATCGAAAATGGGGTAAGACGAGCGGATATTGATATTTATTATTCGCACAATGGACAAGTTTCTAGCCAAAACATCATGGAGGGCGGAAACGCCGAAATACAGCTCCAATCCGGTAACTCTGTGCTTATAAAAAATAACGGTTCCTCTTCTTTGTCCGTGACAGGAACAGGCTCGTTTGATTATACGGCAATCAGTGCCCCAGGGTCTGTTGTTTCTTCGTTTTTGCTCGTTGGATTTTATTCCGACTCCACCGTCACACTCTCATAAAAAATAACCCCGCCTTGAGAGTGGCAGGAAATTGACAACAGGGCGCAATGCCCGGAAAGGAGCAAGCAATGACATTTTCACAAGCCATCGAAAAAGCCAAATCCGGCTCTAAAATCGCCCGTGCATCCTGGCGGGACCAATACGTGGCCCTGACTACGGGCATCTGCTACCGCTCCGTCAAGGGGGATACGGTGGACGTAAGCGAGGGAACAAAATTCATCTTGGTATCCTCCCGCCGCATTGTGGATAACTGGGTAGCCAACGCAGACGATATGCTGGCCGAGGACTGGAAGGAGGTCAAGTGATGGACAACATCATCAAACGATTATCGACCCTTCTATCGGTCAAGTCTTTGGTGACGCTGGCCTTGACGGCGGTATTCGCCTACATGGCCTGCACCAATCAAATTTCCCAGGACTTCATGACCATCTACGCAGTGATAATCGCGTTCTACTTCGGGACTCAGAGCCAGAAGGTACAGAATGTACTGGACGGGGAGGGATAGCATGAACCTGCACCAGCTCTATCTGACGGAGAATGATTGCTACAAGGCCAACCGCTGGATTACCCCCAAGGGGGTGATGGTCCACAGCACCGGGGCGGAAAACCCGAACCTGAAACGCTATGTCGGCCCGGACGACGGCCTTTTGGGCGTGAACCAGAACAACAACGATTGGAACCGCCCCGGCGTGGGGGCCTGTGTTCACGCCTTTATCGGGCTGCTGGCGGACGGAAGCGTTGCCACCTATCAGACCCTTCCCTGGAATATGCGGGGCTGGCACTGCGGGGACGACGCAAACAGCACCCATATCTCCTTCGAGATCTGCGAGGACGACTTGACAGACCCGGAGTATTTCGCCGCCGTCTACCGGGAGGCGGTGGAGCTGACGGCCTATCTTTGTGAGATGTACGGGCTGGACCCCATGGAGGACGGTGTGGTGATCTGCCACGCAGAGGGGGCCAGGTTAGGCATTGCCAGCAATCACGGGGACGTGGAACACTGGTTTCCCCGGTTTGGAAAGAGCATGGATGATTTCCGGAATGATGTCAAGGAGGAACTTGAAATGGACAGCTATGAGAAATTCAAGGAGAACATGGAGCGCTATAGACAGGAGCTGCGGGAGCAGCCGGCCAGCGACTGGTTCCAGCAGCAGGACCAGGCCGCTGTGGAGGCTCTTGGAATCTTCAAACCTGGCGGCGCGGTGACCTATCCCCAGGACCTAATCACCCGGGAGCAGGTGGGCGCACTCTTCGCCCGGTACGATGAGCGCCGTGGGTAAGCGGCTCAAGCGCCGCAAAAAGCTGGAGTGGCACAAGATCATCGCAGTGCTGACCATTCTGTCTGGGTTCGTCATCGTGCAAGAATGTCTAGCGCTGATGTATCTGTGTATAACAAACGGCTACACCTCCGCAGCAGCCTGGCTGACAGCCGGGGTTGGTGTGGGTGAGGCTATTATCATAGCTGGCTGCAAGGCTTACTTCAGCCTCTGCGCCAGCGACCACAAAGAGGGCGGCATTACATTCGAAGCGGCCAAGTCAAAGGGCTTTATCGAGGATGACAGCGCATCACCATCACCACCCATTTGAAGGGAGGGCCTATATGCCCGATTGTGAAAAGAACTGTGTGCTGGCATCCCGCGTGGACCGGCTGGAAGAGGATATGAAGTCCGAGAAAGAAAACAGGCAGAAAGCCCACGCTGAAATCTATGACCGGCTGCGGACGGTGGAATCGAAGCAAGCGGTCAACGAGACGAAGCTAGACACCATCACGGATAAGCTGGACGGCCTGGACGGCAAAATGGACACCCTCCTGAGCAAACCGGGAAAGCGCTGGGAGGCCGTTGTGGCGGCGGTAATCTCGGCAGTGGTGGGAGGCCTGATTGTGTTTGTGATGACAAAAATTGGACTAGGTTGAAGGACGTGACTATATGAGCGCAAGAGTACATTTGCCAGAACCGCTGGACAAGCTCTTGCGCTCTCAACTCGAAACCGCTATCTATGAATCCGCCCTGCACCGGGACGATGAGCTGATTGCCAAGCGGCGAAATATTGATAAGTGGGGCCAGATTGATGTGGCGGCAGAACTAGGTTGGTATCGTGGAGCGGTAGCCGCCCATGAAAAGTACGTATTTAAGAAGGTGTCCGAAGTCGCCAAGCAACTTTACACAAATCAAGCATAAACCGTACATAACCCCGACTGGGAGCAACCCCAGCCGGGGAATTTTTTTGCGAAAATATAGACATGGAGGACGTGGGGATACAGGGTTGGTACACGTCGCCGCCCTCCCCACGGACCTCCTTATTTTTTAGATAAGGACGTGTTTTGATATGACCTATTTGGAGCGCTTGACTGCCACTGGAATGAATCCCGAATGTGCCAGAGAAGCGGTTTTCTGGTATATGGCCCAGGGAGATGACAACGGTCTTGAACGATATGTGACAGAGGTAGAGGAACATAACCGCCATGTGGACGCATTACAACCCGAATCCCGCTGGGCGTAACGTAGGCGATTGCACCGTTCGAGCGCTTTCTAAGGCGCTGGACCAGGACTGGTACACCACTTACCTGGGACTCTGCGTAGAGGGCGGCTTGATGGGGGATATGCCATCAGCTAACGCCACATGGGGGGCATATCTGCGGCGGCATGGCTATCGCCGGGAGCTGGCCCCGGAGGACGTGACCGTGGCGGAGTTTGCGGACAGCCACCCGCATGGGACCTATATCCTTGCCCTGTCTGGTCATGTGGTGTGTATCCGGGACTGTGTGCTTTATGACTCCTGGGACAGCGGGAACGAGATCGTACTCTATTTTTGGGAAAGGACTGACTAACTATGGCATACGGATATCAGCCTTATTATACACCATACCAACCTTATCAGCCGCCTATGCCTGACCAGCTGGCACAGCTTCGGGCGGGGCAGTACCAACCGTTGCAAAATATGCAACAACCACCCCAGCAGCAGAACAACACCCAGATTGTGTGGGTTCCCGGCGGGCAGGCGGCATTCGAGTACCCGGTGGCCCCAAACAGTGCCGTTGCCCTGTGGGACAGCACCGCACCTGTTATCTACCTCAAGCAAGCTGACGCATCCGGCAAGCCCACCACCAAGATATACGACCTAGTGGAGAGGACGGCCACAGCGGCCCCTGTAAGCCCCACACAGGCCCCGCAGCCCCCTGCGGTAGAGTATGCCACCCGTGAGCAGTTAGACGCTCTAGCGGCCCGTGTGGACGCTCTGAGCGCACCTAAGACCACCAGAACCAAAAAGGAGGCTGGAGCAGATGAGTAATCCGTTTTTCAACGCAATGGGCGGTGGCAATCTCCCTGGCCCTATGGGGAACGTGATGGGCATGATCCAGCAATTCAACGAGTTTCAAAAAACCTTCCAGGGTGACCCAAAGGCAAAGGTGCAGGAGCTTCTGAACTCCGGCCAGATGTCACAGGCGCAATTCAACGAATTGCAGGGCATGGCAAGGGCATTTCAGCAGATGCTCGGGAAATAAGGCTTTAATCGTGGCCACGATTTAGCAATATATCAACATTCAGAAAGGAGCAATACTATGTCTCTCGGAACTGATACCCCCTTCACGATGCCTGTTGTACCCGCCTCTTCCACGAGCGGCAACGGTAACGGAAACGGCTGGGGCAATGATGGCAGCTGGTGGATCATTATCTTGTTCCTCTTCATCTTTGCCGGTGGTTGGAATCGCGGCGGTTGGGGTGGCAACGGAAATGGTGGCTCTACGCCCTCCGGCTCTGGTGCCATCGACAACTACGTCCTCGCCTCCGACTTTGCGCAGGTGGAGCGGAAGCTGGACACCGTGCAGCAGGGCCTGTGTGATGGGTTCTATGCCACCGCCCAGCAGATCAACGGCGTAAACACCGCCATCCTGACCAATGGCAATGCAACCCAGATGGCGATCATGCAGGGCAACAACGCCGTCCAGGCACAGCTTGCCGACTGTTGCTGCCAGACCCAGCGGCAGGTGGAGCGCGGTTTTGCCGACACCAACTACAACCTCGCCACCCAGTCCTGCGACACCCGGAACACCATCAACATGAGCACCCGCGACCTGCTGGAAAACGCCAACGCCAACACGCGGGCGATTCTCGACAAGCTGACTTCCCAGGAGATGGCTGCGAAGGATGCCCAAATCCAGGCCCAGAGCCAGCAGATTTTCGGCTTGCAGCTTGCCGCAAGCCAGCAGGCGCAGAACAATTACCTTGTGAACACCCTGCGGCCTTGCCCCACCCCGGCCTATCTGACCTGCAACCCTTGGGCCAGCCAGGCGGCTTATGGTTCCTGCGGGAGCTACGGCAATTGTGGCTGCGGCTGCTAAACTGCGCTAACTGTTTACATCTTCCGGCTTTGCCGTGATTACTTCGGGGCGGCAGGCTAATCGTCTGTCGCCTCTGACTTTTTGGAGGTATTTATATGTCCTGCAAACCTGTTTGCCGCCTGTGTGACAATCTGGTATTGAGCCAGGCGGTCACATTTACTGGCGGAAATTTGGAAATCAATCTACCCGCCGGAGCATACAACAACGGGGAGAAATACTGCATTGTTGTGGCGCAGGCTATCCCCGACACGACCACGATCAATGCACCTGTGTACGTCACCATTGGAACGGGCACGACCCTTTACCCGCTCACGAAGCGCAACTGCGCCCAGGTCACCGCTTGCGGAATCCGTACCCGCACCCGTTACTCCGTTTGTGTGGTGACCACGCCCACCGGCGGTTCGTTCCGAATGCTTGGCCAGCCGTGCTGCTCTCCCAGCAACAATCTTGCCAGCATTGATGGGACGACTCCCGGGACCACCACGCCTACCACATAAACGGAAGGAGAATCAACATGGAATATATGCACGAACTGAAAGAAAAGCTCTGCATGGAGCTGGACGAGATTGCCAAGAAGCCGGAGATGTCCGCCGGAGACCTTGAAGCTGCCCACAAGCTGACCGACACCATCAAGAATATTGATAAAATCGAGATGCTGGAAGAGGACGACGGATACAGCCGGGACGGCGACTGGGAAGCCGATATGCGTGGCACCTATGGCCGTGGCAGCAGCTACCGGGGCCGTAAGCGTGACAGCATGGGGCGGTATAGCCGGACTGGACGGATGTATCCTGACCGGGTGTATTCCCGTGGAGATGCCAAAGAACACATGATGGAGCAGATGGAGGACATGATGGGCGGCGCAAATGAGCGGGAGAAGGAGATTCTGCGCCGGGCCATGGACCAGCTGGAAAAGGTCTAAGGAGGTGGTCCGATGCTGGACCCCAAAGAAATTGACATTGAGATCGCCCGCTTGGAGTACGGGGAATCCAGTTATCCGGCATACGCCAAACTGGCTAACCTTTACACCATCCGAAACCAGATGAACCATAAGGAGGCGGAACCTGTATATGAGGCAAGCTATTCCGCCGCCGCTGTCGGTTCAACGTCTGTTGAGGCATATGGCGACAGTGAGTTTATCCGGGCCATTTCCGGACGCAGGCAGGCGGACGTATGGGAGGTCATGGATGATTTAATGGATACGCTCCATGTCGCCAACCCACGGGTATATAATGGCGTGATGAGAAAGTTACAAGGCATATAAAATGCTAGTAATTTGTTAGTAACCGAAACTGTTCTTTGATGTCTGGAAGTGTTTCACGGAACGTGAAACCGTTGAAAAATCAGGACAAACCATCTTCAACCATCGTAAAATATGGTCCTGATATGCTTCACACGCAAGAGGTCACAGATTCGAGTTCTGTAGTCTCCACCAAGAAATCCCTAGAGCCGCAACGGTTCTAGGGATTTTCTTTTTCTCTCGGCTTTTTATTTGTTAGTAACGAGCTAGTAACGTCAACAGCTTCCACAAGTGTTTTGATGTCAATATGGGTGTATACGTTTGCCGTAGTAGAATAGTCGGCGTGGCCTAATATTTTTTGTAAAATCTCTGGTGGTATGCCTTCTTTCACAGCTCTGGATGCGTATGTATGCCTAGTAGCGTGAGGACTTTTCTTTTTAATTCCGAGCCGCTTTAGCAGAGGGTAATAATCACGTCCTCGATAGTTTGCATATATTTTTTGCCCCGTGTACCCCGATAAAAGTAACGCCCCGTCTGCTTGCTGGGCGAAGTATTCAAAATGCTTCCGACCCTCCGGCCTTATCGGGATGACTCGGTTTTTTCCTGCCTCCGTCTTAGACCCGCCTATAACATACGTTTTGTGGTAATCCTCTAACGGGAGCGAAAACAGTTCCCCAATTCGCATACCAGTGGCTAGGAGCATGAGGACGATTCTTGCCGCTTCGCTTCCATCTTCTTCAAGCTTTTTGATTTCTTCGGCGGAGAATACTTCTTTTTCCTTCTTTACGGTCTCCGGCAACCGGACGAATTTTGCAAAGTTGGTCGTGCAGATTTCTTCCCTGATGGCCCATTGAGACATCTGCGTGATAAGCTGCTTGTGCTTTGACATGGTGGAGTGGGATTTTCCTTTGATTTTATCCAGCTCTGCTTGAAAATCAGAGGTGCGCAAATCACGGAATTTTTTGTTGTGGAGCGCAGAGAACACATTGTAGGCTATATCATAAGAAGTGATCCCGCTTTTTGTTAGTGTTTTATAATGTTCTTCGCTCCACCCTCGAAACACCTCTGCAAATGTCATATTGTACCGTTCGGTCAGGTCTTTCCCGGCAAGGCGTTCTAAAGACTCTATAGCCTCCGTCTTTTTTTCATAGTAACCGATTATGACCTTGTTCTTTGCGGCCACCCACGGGCGTTTCCTGCGGCCCTGGAGCTTATATACAGTCCCAGTCCCGTTGGCACGTTTTAGGGCCTTTCGCTTTTCCGGCGCTTGCTTTTTGCCGCACGTCGGGCAATACAGCGCACCGTCTGGCAAGTCTGCTTTGCACTTCATACAATTCATTGACTTTTCCCCTTCGTTCCGGTAGAATAAAGGGGCAGATGGTCCACAAAAGCTTCTGCCCCTTGTCCGCCTCTGGTGTTCCAGCACCGGGGGCGGATATTTTATTCAAGTTTTGTGGCGTTATGGGTTCAGTGTAATAGTTTCACTGGCAAAATCATCGGCTGTCCAATCGTTTCCGTCATATACACGAAGTAAGAACTCTATCTCTTCAATGCCGCTTGCGTCATCCACCCCAATCTCTTCAAGAGCAGAATCAGACCAGGACATAGAACTAAACGCACATTTTCCGGGCAAGACAGAGACGGCCCAGAATGGATCGGACATATAACCGTTTACAGAAGAGTCTTCGACTGTAAACATAATTTCTTTGTCGGACTTGTTTTGGAGGAAGAGGTCTGCGGTGTATCCCCAAACGCTGTCCTCATCATATCCGATTACAGTAACAGTGACATATTCGTTATCCAAAATGACGTTGTCCGAATCTTGAGCAGTCCGCTCAAATACCTTCGCACTTTCTTGCCCGTATGGATAAATGTGGACGGTTTCTGTTGCAACGGCATCTGCAGCCCAATCGTCGCTGTCATAAACACGGATTGTAAGTTCAATGTCGGTAAAAGAGATGTTGTTCTCTTCAAGGTCAGAATCTGTAAAAGAAATATCATTCACAGATTTCTTGCCGGCAGCTACTTCGGTAGCAAAAAACGGGTCACTTTGCAGACCGTCTACGGAGGCACTCTGAACAGAGAACATATAGTTTTTATCTGCGGACTTATTTTCTAATTCAGCCTTTAATGTATAGCCCCAGATGTCATCAGGGTCAACCCCAGTAATCTTGACGGAACACTCATCGTTGTCAACGACCACCAATTCGCTAAATGTGATGTCGCCTTCGGGAGTATGGTTTTCCGGCTCCTGGTCATCGCTCTGGGTCGGTTCGTTAGATATTGTTTGCTGGGGTTCGTTTTGACTAGGCGAGTTGCTTTCTTCTGCGCTTTCTCCACAGGAGGCCAGTGACACCACCATAACTCCGCACAGAAGCATTGCTAAAAGTTTCTTTCTCATTGACTTTATCCTCCTTCTATTTTTACCGCCCTCCGGCGGTTGAAAACAATAATATCTTAACAGTGCAAAAAACAGGACTTTTCTTCAAAAACCGAAAATCTATGACCTCTACAAAATAGTATGTCAATCTTTGGCAAGAATCCCATCTTGAATAAATAGAACGAACGTTCTATAATTTGGAGCACAGGGAACAAAATTTCTAATTCTGACAGGCTCCGACAAAATTCGGAAGAAAAAAGGGGTATAGTGCAATTAGAGGCTACAAAATGTGCCAAAATTAGAAAATTTATATCATTCTGATTAGGAGGGGCACAAACTGGGAGGAGGGCGCTAAATGACGCCGAAGGAAGAATCTGTTAATATCATCAGAAAAGAAATTGGACTTATCTTGGATCGAAACAAAGACGAGACTTATCTAAAGTCTGTACTCACACGTGCCCTCATCCTCGAAAAACTACACAAAAAATAATCGACAAGGCTCCGGGAAACCGGGGCCTTATTTTTTTGTAAAGCCGTCTATCAGTTTTCTGATGACGGCTTTTTCGTCGTCCTCCATAAACCAATACGCCTTGATAATCCGCTTTATCAAATCATCATCAGACATATGGATTTGTTCCATGACTTCAAGGAACTCTTCGTCCTCGTCCCTCTGAATATGGGGCTCGCCTTCTCCGGTACGTAGCCAGAGCTCGGAAATATTAAACTTGCGGCAAATATCAGCAATGGTGCGGTCGCTTGGGTTGTTTTTCCCAGAACACAGCTCTGAAACAAACGGCTGTGAAAGGTTAAGTCTGCGAGCAAATTCAGCCTTTTTGATCCCGGCATCTTTTATACACCACGCAATTCTTTCGTTGATGGTCTCCACATTATTACACCTCCTGTCTGATATTTATTAAATCACAACGAATTGAATAAGTCAACAGAAATCTTCGCTGAACGAACAAAAAAGTATTGACTTATTCGTCAAACTATGGTAAGGTATCGTTAAGCGAAGGAGGTGGTGAGATGGATCGATTTTGGGACTGGCTGGCAAACACCAAGTTTGGACAGATTGATATTCCTATTACAGATGAGGAATGGGAAAACTTTCCGAAAACGAAAAAGGGAAAGTTCATCTTGTTGGTTGTTCAGTGTGCACTGGCTGCAATCACGAGTGTGACAACCATTCTGTTACTTTCAAAGTAAGAATCGTTGTCAAGATGGAAACGGCAGGAGGTGACAACATGCCCGTAAATCTCGAAAGATTGTCCGACGCTCAAAACATTGCCGACAGCTTGGTTGGCCTGCCTAAAGAAGCCTTACTCTATATCGCTGGTTACGCAGAGGGGTGTCGAGACAGACCCGCCCAGAAGCGCAGAAAGAAGGAGCGCACCAACGGAGAACAAGAATCCCGCCAGTAGGGCGGGGTGATTCTACGGAATTTCGGAGAAGGGGGTGAACTTGATGGAGGTCGTTATCAAGGCCGAGGCAAAAGAAATCGCTGACCTCGTACTTGCACTACAAGGCCAGCGGTGGAATGGGGAAATTGAACTTAAGCTCGATCCGAAAGCTCTTGCGAAAGCCATTCATGATATGCACCTATAAGGTCGATGGCCGCACTGATAGATGCTCCAATTGTATCATACCTGATTTTTGAAATAAAGGCGCTGATATTTTCGGAAGTTAACCCCTTTATTTCGATAATTTCTAATTGGTGTATATCCGAAAAAATTTCAGCAAGCCTTTCTTCTGTTAAAGTTTCTCTAAATCTATCAAACGGTGGGAAATCCATAAATTCACCCCCTTCCAAACTCAGTATACCACGGCGGGAAGGGAAGGACAACAGGAGGTGACAACATGATCGAAGCGTTGACCGCTGCGGAAGCGACTGAACGCCTGCGGGCCGAAGGGCTACGTATCTCCCCGGATACGATCCGGGATGGAATCCAGCAAGGGGTATTTCCGTTTGGAGATTGCGTTATGAGCGGAGACAAACCGAAGTGGTGCTACATCTACGGGCCGAAGCTCGAAGCGTGGATAGCGGATAAGACCAAATAAAAACGCCCCGGCCAGTGGTAACGACACCGACCAGGGCAGCGAAACCCATTGATAACGCCAACGGGCTCGCAGGGATAGTTTACCATTCCTCCGGGCCAAATGCAAGGAGGATTTTTTGTCATGAACAAAGATGGGCAGTTAAACGAAACAAGCACCAAGCAAGAAATAGAGCGCCGTTTTAACAACGCAAGAAATGTTATGGATGACCTTTGCCGGGCTTTTTATGGGATGACCTGGGCAGAGCATGAGCGGCTGCACGGGAAGGAGGACAAGCATGAAGGACAAGATCATTGACGCAGACTGGACACCCAGCCAGCGGGCGGCGGAGTACAGCCGCCGGGTACGGTGGAAGCGGGAGGCAATCAAGACAGCCAGGGTTCAGCGGCTGTTTGTAGGGGCCGTGGTGCTGCTCATCGTGGTGATGGCGGTGGCGCTGGTCGTTAAGTAAATCAGAGGAGGAACAACATGGACAACAGAGCCGTTTTATCTGAAATCGTGGAGATCGTAGAAACAAAAGACATAAAAGAAGTTGCGCAGAAGCTGTCCAGCGGCAACTGGATCGCTGTCTGCGCAACAACGGAAAAACCTTATCTTTTTTGCCTTGGGCGCCTCAAAGCCCAAGTCGGTCAATAGGGTCCCGCCAACCAACACAGTAAAGGAAGTAGGCAGTATTTTCTTTAGTCCCTGGGGCAACGCTCAGAAGTTCCCACCCATCGTAGAGCATATTTGCCAGGTTTTCGGTCCCCTCTATTTCCTTTACTTTTGTGTATTGGGAGAAGTCCATAAGTTCACCCCCTTTCAAAATAATTTTATCACGGGTGAAAGCCATGAGCAACAAAATAAAAAGTGCCGCTCCCCGGTGTGCAGACCGAGGGGCGGCAAAGGGGACGGGCACCATACATATTGATTATAACACGTCCATCCAAAAATGCAAGGAGAAACATATGTATTACTACAATGGGGCCGGGCAGAGATATGAACTGCCGGAACGCCCTTTAGAACCGGAGGAAAATAGATATGAAACTGTACGAAATCGACAGCGCCTTGGAAGCACTGGTAGATCCGGAAACTGGGGAACTGCTGGACTACGAGCAGTTCTCACGGCTCCAGATGGAGAGAGAGGCAAAGATTGAAAATACGGCTCTGTATGTGAAGAACCTTGAGGCGGAGGCCAAAGCCATCAAGGAGGAAGAAGCCCGGTTGAGTGAGCGCCGCAAGGCTATGGAGAATAAAGCCAAACGGCTGCGGGAGTACATCGGATTCGCACTGGACGGGGAGAAGTTTGAAACGGCCCGGTGCTCCATCAGCTACCGCAAGTCCACAGCTTTGGAGGTGGACGATATTACATCCGCCGCGGAGTGGCTGGATTACAATGGACACCCGGATATGGTGGTGTATGCTTCCCCCTCTATTGACAAGCGGGCTGTTACAGCACTGATTAAGGGCGGTACGCAGGTCCCAGGGGTAGAGTTGGTAGAGCGTCAGTCACTGCAGCTGAGGTGATGATATGAGGATGTTTCGTCTGCTCAATGAGGGAGAAATCGAGTGTAGGGTATCTGAAATCGATAAACAAGGCAAGTGGTTGAAGCTGCTCCTTTACAAAACCGCTAGGACCGATTCGGCGCTCTTAGATGAAACCGTTGGCCCAATGAATTGGTGCAATGAATATAAGGAAATAGATGGGAAGATGTACTGCGGCATCTCCATCAAGTCAGAATCCGGAGAGTGGATACAGAAGTGGAACGTTGGGACTGAATCAAATATGGAGGCCGAAAAGGGCGAGGCCAGCGACGCAATGAAGCGGGCTGGATTTGCGTGGGGAATTGGAGCGGAGCTTTACAGCGCCCCGAAAATCAAGATACCGTCCGAAAAATGCAACATCAAGCAATACAACGGCAAGTATAAAAATTATGACGACTTCCAGGTAGAGAAGATAGCCTATGATGACGCACAAAACATCTCCGGATTATCTATTCTATGCAACAAGAAGAGGTGCTGGGTATGGACGCGGACTTAACAGAAGAGATCGGACAGAAAACCGTGCTGCTCGACAAAGCAATCACTCAACTTGGAAAACGCGGAAGGGCATATGCCCAAGCGGAGCACGATTACCGTGTAGAAATGGCTAAGAAGATACTTGTGGAGCGGGAAAACGGGACCCCGGTCACGATTATATCGGATGTGTGCCGGGGAAACCCGGAGATAGCAAAGCTCCGGTTTGAGCGGGATGTGGCGGAGGTTGTATATAAATCCGCTATGGAGGCCATCAACGGCTACAAGCTCCAAATCAAAATACTAAACGATCAATTAGACCGGGAATGGAATAGGAGCGGTGGATAATGCTGCACGAGTGCTGGCTATGCGGGCGCAATGGTTCTGTGGACCCACTGGACAAGCATCATATTTTCGGCGGGCCATACCGAAAGAAGTCTGAAAAATACGGGCTGGTGGTCTATCTGTGCCACGACAGATGCCACATTTTCGGCCCAGATGCGGCCCACAACAACAAAGACACCATGCGGGAGCTGCACAAATACGGGCAGCGAAAGGCTATGGTCAAGAATGGTTGGACCGTGGAGGACTTTATCCGGGAGTTTGGGAGGAATTATCTTGAAGCAGACTGACCGGGTGCTCCGGTACATGCGGGATTTTGGGAGCATCAACCCATTGCAGGCATACAACGACCTGGGCATCATGCGGCTGGGGGCAAGAATTTTGGACCTGCGGCATGAGGGGCACCGCATCACCCGGCGGATGGTGTCCGGGAAGAACCGTTACGGCGAGAGCGTGAGCTACGCTGAGTACAGATTGGAGGAAGAACCCCATGCTTAACCACATCATTATTATGGGCCGTATCGTTAGAGACCCCGAGCTGCGCCATACCCAGAGCGGCACAGCGGTAGCGTCCTTCTCCCTGGCGGTAGACCGGGATGGGAAGGACAAGGGGACGGATTTTATCAACGTGACGGCTTGGAAAAACACGGCGGAGTTCGTGTCCAAATACTTCTCCAAGGGCCGGATGGCCGTAGTGGAGGGGCGGCTGCAAATGGAGACCTGGACGGACCGGGACGGCAACAAGCGCACCAGCTACAAGGTGGTGGCGCACAGCGTCTACTTCGGGGACAGCAGGCGGGAGGAATCAGACAGCCGGGAACCGGACTACGCGCCTCCACCGCAGGATTTTACAGAGCTGGCCGATGATGACGGGGAATTGCCGTTTTAAGGCGGTGGGACAATGGCACTTGATTCGTTCAATGTCTATCACAGCTACCTAAAGGCATTAGAACCCCTCAACGACGCGGAGTGTGGGCGACTTCTCAAGGCATGCCTACAATACAGCATGACTGGCGAAGTGCCAGAGCTTCGTGGGAACGAACGGTTTCTTTTTCCGAGTTGGCAGTCACAGATAGACAGAGACAGAGAAAAGTATGAGGCCAGATGCCGCCAGAACGCTAAAAATGTGTCTGTACGATGGAATACGGACGTATGCGAACGTATACGAGCGGATACGAAACATACCAAAGACAAGGACAAAGACAAGGACAATATGTCCCCCCATACCCCCCAGGGGGCTACGTTCGAATTGTTTTGGGCGGCTTACCCCAAGAAGGTCGGGAAAAAGGCGGCGCTCAATGCGTTCAGGCGGGTAAAGACCCCGCTCAATGTACTATTACAGGCCATTGAAGCGCAAAAGCACAGCGGCCAATGGATGAAGGATAACGGGAAGTACATCCCAAATCCAGCCACTTGGCTGAACCAGGGGCGGTGGGAGGATGAACTGGACGGAGGTGGACTTGGTGACTACTGGGACGAGCTGTCTCGGAGATAACGTCCTGCTCTACCGCCCGGAGTTCATGGACCCGGCCCAAGCGACGGGCCTGTGGTGGTTATTGGACCCGGAGGATGTGCAGGCTGTGGCGGTAAACGCGGTATGCAGGTCGGCCCTTGCAAGCTGGGATGACGTGGGAGCCTGTGCCGGGTGGGCGCAGCAATGGCCTTATGTATTCCTGGCGGCCCCGCCCAGCCCGGGGCGGGCGGAAGCGGCGGAAGAGCTGTCCGCCCGTTGGCAGATGCCTGTTCTGCTGCCTGCGGCGGAGGCGTTCAAAGGGTGTCAGAATGTCCGTGAGTACATCGACAAACGGGGATACCGGAACATCGGAGAACTGCTTTTTATGGCGCAGGAGGTGCCAGTGCAGGGGTTAATCAACCTGGCGGATGTGGACACCGAGGCACGGAAAAACGCCAGGCGGGTATTGTCTGGCATCCAGGGGCTGGATAGCATGATTGGCGGGTTTTCCGGCGGGGAGCTGTCTGTATGGACCGGAAAGCGGGGCGAGGGCAAGAGCACACTTCTGAGCCAAGTGCTGCTGGACGCGGTGAACCAGTCCCACCGGGTATGCGTGTACTCTGGGGAGATGCCAGCGGCCCAGTTTAAGCTCGCCATGCTGCAGCAGGCGGCAGGCTACCGCTATGTGACCACAGGGACGGCCCCTGGAACGGACCGGAAGATCTTCGCCGTGGATGGAGAGGCCAGAAGGGAAATCGACAGGTGGTGGGATGGCTGTCTGTTCTTGGCGGACATCCGCAAGGACAACGCCCATGACGAGGACAACATCCTGGGGTTGTTTGAGTACGCGCGGCGGCGGTATGGCTGCGACACATTCTTGGTGGACAACATCATGACGGCACGGCTCAAGCAGGAGGCCCAGTTGGGGGTCTGGCAGGCGCAGAGCGAATTTGCCGGGCGGCTGGTGGCCTTTGCCAAAGGCAGAGATGTCCACGTTCATCTGGTGGCTCACCCGAGAAAAACCGGAAAGGCTTCCGTGGAAGCGGACGACGTGGGCGGCTCCGGTGACATCACCAACCGGGCAGACAATGTGCTCAAGGTGGAGCGGGTGCCGGAGGACCGCTTGGGTCAGGTCGGGTGCTCTACGGTCCTGACGGTATTGAAAAATCGGGAGTTTGGCGCGCTGGGGCCAGTGAAGCTGGACTTCAATGAGTGTGATAGGCGCTTCTATCCCGCAGGCGGCGGGGACCGAAAAGTATATACCTGGGAGATGAAATTGGATGGAGCGAAACGAAGCAAGGCGGCGGGTGCTGGATGAGGCCAAACGGCAGGCGGATATTGCGCTGCTCTCCGCCACGGGGAAGGACTATCTGGACGCGGCGGAGCGCATCAAACTGGCGGTGGCGCTGCTGCGGGTGGTGATGGAAGAATGAATAGCAAACAGAAGGGCAAGCGTGGAGAACTGAGCCTTGTGCGCTTCTTGCGGGATGAGGGATATGAGTGCCGCAGGACGGCGCAATACTGCGGGAACACCGGGGATGCGGCGGACATCGTGGGACTTCCTGGTCTGCACATCGAGTGCAAGTATGTGGAACGCATGAACATGCGGGAGGCTCTTGGACAGGCCAAGCGGGACGCAAAGCCGGGGGAGATACCCATTGTATTTCACAGGTCCAACAACAGGCCGTGGGTGGTTTGCCTGGATGCGAAGGACTTTATGGCTATATACCGGGAGTGGGAGGCAAGAGATGGGTAAGAATTTCTCAGACCGGCTCAAGGCGGAGCGGGAGGCCATCCAGATTGCTGTACAGCAGACATACACCCAATTCATGATGGACATGGTCTCACTGACGCTCAACGACCCGGAGGTCATGGGCAAGGACACGTTTGGGTATGAGCGGCTTTTGAGGGTGCTGCATGGGGTAGAGGCGAATTTTGACAAGTACGCCGACGCTCTAACCAAGAAGGCAAACGCGGACTATTGCAGGGAAAAGCTGGATGAGAACCTGGCCCGGATATGTGGGGACAAGCTGATCCCGTTTGAGAAGCGGTATGATTGGGTGGTGAAAATCAGCTATGGAAGGCAGCCCCTGTGAAACCTGTGAAAAAGCGGAAACCTGTAGAACGGAGAACTGCGCAAAGTGGAACGAATGGTTTAGGAGATGCTGGCGGAGGCTGAGAAAGCAATGGATGACATCAAATTAGCCCTGTTGGGCGATCACGAGGCGGCTCGGCGGCTGACGGAGGCGGGGGTGCTGCTATTCGGCGACTGCCTTGACCTTATGCCTGCTCTGCCGGAAAACAGCGTTGATCTTCTCTTTACCGATTTGCCATACGGGACCACAAACTGCAGGTGGGATACCCCGATTGATTTGGAACGGTTTTGGCAACAAGCAAAACGAATAGTCCGCCCCGGCGGCTGTAAGGCTCTGTTCGCTCAAACGCCATTTGACAAGGTGCTCGGTGTAAGTAACCTGCAGGAGCTACGATACGAATGGATATGGGAAAAGACGCAGGCAACCGGACACCTGAACGCCAAAAAAATGCCGATGAAAGCTCACGAAAACATCCTGATATTTTATGACCATCCGCCGACCTACAATCCACAGATAACTCACGGACACAAACGGAAAATTTCAACGGCGGCACATAAGCGGAACTGTAGGACGGGGGAAGTATATCATGATTACGCGAAAACTGGGTATGACAGCACAGACAGATATCCGAGGGATGTCTTATATGGGCCGAGCGACAAACAAAAGTTATGCCTGCATCCAACGCAAAAGCCGGTGTGGCTATGCGAACAGATTGTACTTACTTACACAAACGCAGGAGACACAGTGCTAGATTGCTGCATGGGGAGCGGGTCTATCGGAGTAGCTTGTTTACAGACCGATAGGAAATACATCGGAATGGAAAACGACCTTGCGATATTCGAGGTCGCAAAGAGCAGATTGGAAGGTGCTGAATGATTACACGGGAGCAGGTGGAGAAGGTGTGGACAGGATGTGAGAAATGCCGAGATCAAGCTAACTGGCCGTCTTGGATTGAAAAGGGGGTTGTTTACTGCCCAAAGTGCGGAACGCCGCTTACATCGTGGGCGTGGAAGAAACAGATGGAGAGAGTGGAGGCGCTAACCAATGTTAAGACTGATTGACGCATATGCGTTAAATAACGCGCTCGTCTCATGGTACAACGACACCGAGGATGGGAAGGAAAAATCGATCCTGCGGCGCGTTATGCAGATGGTGGTCCATGCGCCCACCCTCACCCCGCCGAACAAGCCGCTGACGTGGGAAGAACTAAAATCGGAAGCAAAAGTCAATCCGGTTTATAGTGTGAAATATGGCTGGATATTCCCAAGCACCGTTAAGGACGAACCATATAAACAAATATGGTTTTTTACGTCAAAGGGATTCGCTCAGACGGAATTGTTTTACCGTGATACATTTTACCGCCGACCGCCAGAGGGAGAGGCCGATGCCTGAGCACATACTATCTCTGAGGTTATGGAGGTGAAAAGAATGGCGCCAATTAAACACGGAGGATCAGGAACTCCACTTTATAATGTTTGGAAATCAATGCGTCAAAGGTGCAATAATAGTAAGTCGCATGATTACAGATGGTATGGGATGGATGGGGTAAAAATATGCGAAGAATGGGATAATTTTGCGAATTTTAGAGAATGGGCATTGAAGAACGGATATAAGAGCGGGTTAACAATAGACAGGGTTAATTCACACGGACCATATTCCCCTGAAAATTGCAGATGGGTTACTATTCAAGAGCAGCAAAAAAACAAAAGAAATGTTTTGAAATTCTTGTATCTCGGTGACCTTTATACGGTAGATACCTTTTGCGATAAATTTGGAATATCAAAGGCCATGTTTTATGACAGAAAACATAAGGGCTGGAGTTTAAATCAAATTGCCACTACGCCCAAAATCCCTGTTGGTGGATACAGATCAAAGGGGGTGCGCGTATATCATGGCTGAGCACATTTTAAGTCTCAGCTATGGTTAGCTGACAAGGACAGTTTGGCCTGCCTGGGGGCTATAGAGCAACTGGGCTGGCCCCTTGACCGCATCGTGCACGCTGAGGTTTGGGCTACGGACGCCATCCCTTCCGACCTGCCGCCGATGGTGGAGTTTAAGGCCAAGGCAGACCGCATCATCAAGGCACGGTGGGGCATTGAGGTGGAGCACTGGAGAGCGAAACGCTGTTATCAGGACGTGTTCTACATGACCTGCGAGAGCGACGGAGAGCGTGGTGGGAAAATCTATGGATGGCCCTATCAGAGAGGCCCCTGGTGTAATAGCCGTCTAAAGCAGCACGTCCTGGGACGGCTCCCGAGAGATGCCATCCAGTACATCGGAATCACCGCCGACGAACCTGCACGCTTTCACAGCCTATCTGATACTAAAAAATCCCCGCTGGTGGAGCTGGGTTGGACAGAGTCCGATTGCCGGCAGTGGTGCGAGGACAACGGCCTGCTGTCTCCCATCTACACCACAGCGACCCGCGGCGGATGCTGGTTTTGTCACAACCAGGGTGTAAGCCAATTGCGGCTCCTGCGCAAGAACTACCCGGAGTTGTGGGCGCTGATGCTCAAATGGGACAAGGACAGCCCGGTGACGTTCAAACCGGGTCGTTCGATAACCAAACAGAGGGAAATCATAACCGAAGATGGAGAGCGGGAGGTCTTTTTTGAAACGGTCGGATATGTGCCTGGGAAAACCGTCCACGACTTCGACCGACGATTCAAGTTAGAAGATGAGGGATTGATTGCGGCAGACGACAAGATTTTCCGGTGGAGTATGCTGGATGACGAACTAAATTATCGATGGTTTTAGGGATCTACTCACGCCTCTGCAGTTCCAGTTCCAGGCTTGCGGAACACAGAGCAAACATTAGGCGCAGTTGATCGCGGTTTTCTATCGCTTCATTCTCTAGGTTTTTGTAGCCGTCCCGGAAGATGTTCAGCGCGGTTTCTTTGTCAGCACGGGTAAGAGTTTCCGGGTGCTCAAATTTTCCGATGAGGGTAGTCATTTCGGAATCAAAGCTGTCTCCGAAGATGAAGCCAGCGGATTTGATTGATTTCAAGAGAATTATTTCGAGTTTATAATCTTTCATGCTTGGTCACCTCAAGGCGATTATACCACAAGGAGGACATCTGATGGTTGAAGTTATGCAGTTTATATTTCAAGACTTTTGGCATTGGCTTGGGACCTTGGTTCTTCTGTATGCGATAAGCCCGAAAATCACCATAAACAGGGGGAGTACCTGATGGACTACGAAAAGCTGATTAAGGCAGTAAATTTATGTGGAAGTACCCCAAAAGTGGAGCAATGCAAAAAATGTGCCTATTGGGCTGGCGGGGATATGAGCAAGTGTATTCCACGAATGACAACCGACGCCGCCACCGCCCTTTCCACGCTCCAGGCCGAAAATGAGAAGCTGCAAACACTTTCTAAATTGGGAAATATGCGGGCACAAGATTACAGAATTATGCGTGACAGGGCAGTTAAAGCAGAAAACGAAAACGAGAAGCTGCGGGCGGAGTTGGAGCAGGTGAAGCGAGCACTGGCCATGATGTGGTTTTCCTATGTCAACAGTGACAAGGAGATGCCGCATAGCTATGAAACCGAGGCGCTGGACGAGGCGGAACGCATTTTAGGCCCGTGGGCTGAGTGTATGCCGAAGTATCTAAGGCGCGGCCCGAAGGAGGACTAACATGAAGCGGCTGACATGCTTTGACGGCGGAAAATGGCGGCTCAAAATCGGCGATACGGAATACAGCGGTGAAGTCGTTGACCGCCTCGCCGCATATGAGGAAACGGGCCTGGAGCCGGAGGAGATCATCGAACTGAAAGCCAGGATGGAGGGATTGGAAAAATAATGGAACTTACGCATTTAGAATATCTGGAGGAAATTCTTAATAGCAAAGATGCGTGTGACCATCTTACGGGCTATCAAAAAATGGTAATCGATGCACTGACAGAATTGCTGAGTTATTGCCCATACGAAAGACTATGTGAACTGGCCCAGGCGTACAGCAAGGGGCTGTGCGTGGTGCTGCCGTGCAAAAGGGATGATGTTTTGTGGACGTTTCACACTTACCCTTCTAAGCGGGTTTACTCATTCCATGTGACAGACCTCTCAACGCTTAACGGGCGGACAATGCTCAACACAGACATAATGGGCGTCGTTGATTCGAGAGACGTGGGCAAAACCGTCTTTCTGACCCGCTCCGAGGCCGAAGCCGCACTACGGAGGGAGCAGGAATGAGTTACATAGAGCGGGAAGCTATCCTTAAATATTCAAGGGCGATGCTTGACCGGGCAGCGCACCATATTCGCACCGGGCAAACTGAAAGCGACACGTGGAAAGCTATCCACCATACCCAGCAGGAGGAACGGGCCGAATTTGTCAGCCTACTGGAAAACGCCCCCGCCGCCGACGTTGCGGAGGTGAGGCACGGGAGATGGGTAGACAAAACCAATATTAGCAGATCGGCAGTTGAGCAAAGAGTGGATTGTTCTGTTTGTGGGCAGATTTTTTGGACTACTGCTGTATTGTCGTTTAACTACTGCCCCAACTGCGGCGCTTTGATGAAGGAGGACGAACATGAAACTGGTTGATGCGGAGCAACTATTCTGCTGTGACTGTGAATACAAAGAACGATGTAAAAATGTTACTTGCGATGTAAAAACAATGCCCACCATCGACCCCGTCCACGCCGCCGGTGGATGCTATTGCCGGGAGTGTGAGCACTGGACGGGAATTGCTCTTGGTATGCGCTGCAAGCTGTATAGTTTTCCGCCCAATGCGTTTATATTAAGCCAACCGGACAGTTTTTGCAGCAGAGGAAAGCGAAAGGAGACCGCCCATGACTAAGTGTTGCGCCACCTGCGCCTGGTACGAGGACTTCCAGGGCGTGTGCTTTAACGGTGATTCGCCGCACCGCGCCGACTTCACAGACCCGGATCAGCGGTGCAGGGAGTGGGAAAGGAAGGAGGCAGGCCATGATAAACACCAATCCGACCCGTTGTAATATCTGCGGAGGGCCTGTCACTTATGGCTCTAATGCCCGTGTCTATGGCCGGGAGTACGGGAGCGGCTACTGCTACCTCTGTGAGCGGTGTGGGGCCTATGTGGGGACGCATAAGCCCCGCCCACGGGAAGCCCTGGGTCTGTTGGCTGACGAGCCGA
>ERZ857955.533-NODE-533-length-43016-cov-4.056982_pt1 | contig 43016 bp, 43 predicted proteins | sample MGYA00519956_ERZ857955 | MGnify/ENA primary metagenome ERZ857955 (study PRJEB31778, sample SAMEA3449378) | human gut metagenome | biome: human gut; feature: human-associated habitat; material: faeces | place: United Kingdom | collected 2010/2012 ...
CAAATTCAAGGAAAAACTTGGCAATATCTACCATGCAGTTGTCCTCGTCCATGACGATGAGGCCGCCGGAGCCCATCATGGAGCCGATGGCGCTGAGGGACTCATAGTCGATGGGGGTGTCGATGAGCTCGGCGGGGATACAGCCGCCGGAGGGGCCGCCCATCTGGACCGCCTTGAACGCCTTGTCATTTTTGATACCGCCGCCAATACCGAAGATGATGTCCTTGATGGGCAGCCCCATGGGGACCTCCACCAGACCGCCCTTTTTGATTTTGCCGGCCAGGGCAAAGACCTTGGTGCCCGCACTCTTCTCCGTGCCAATGGCGGCGAAAGCCGCCCCGCCATGGAGAAAGATCCAGGGCACATTGGCAAAGGTCTCCACGTTGTTGATATTGGTGGGTTTCTGCCAGTAGCCCCGGGCGGCGGGGAAGGGGGGTTTCAGGCGGGGCATGCCGCGCTCTCCCTCCAGGGAGGCGATGAGAGCCGTCTCCTCGCCGCAGACAAAGGCGCCGGCACCCGCCTTGATGCGAATGTCAAAGCTGAAGGAGGTGCCGAAGAGATTGGAGCCCAGAAAGCCCCGCTCCCGGGCCTGAGCCATGGCGATCTCCAGGCGCTTGATAGCCAGAGGGTACTCGGCCCGGACATAGATGACGCCCTGGCTGGCGCCGATGGCATAGCCGCCGATGAGCATGCCCTCCAGTACGCTGTGGGGATCTCCCTCCAGTACCGAGCGATCCATAAAGGCGCCAGGGTCGCCCTCGTCGGCATTGCACACCATATATTTCTGGTCGGCCTGGTTCTGCTTGGCGGCATTCCATTTGAACCAAGTGGGGAAGCCTGCGCCCCCCCGGCCCCTGAGACCGGAGACCTTCAGCTCAGCGATGACCTCATCCTGGGTCATAGAAGTAACAACTTTCTTCGCGGCCTCATAACCGCCGCTGGCGATGTATTCCTCAATATGCTCCGGGTTAATCACGCCGCAGTTGCGCAGTACAATGCGCTCCTGCTGGGCGACAAAACGGCGATCCTCATCCGAAATGGCGAGGGCATCCACCACCTTGCCGCCTATGAGGTGACCCTCTACGATTTCGGACACTTTATCGGGCTGAACCCGCACATATCTGGCCTGAAGTTCGCCGCTGTCTCCGTATATGTCCACAATGGGCTCCAGATAACAGGTACCTACACAGCCCGTCAAATCCACCTCTACGTTATGTATGCCCTTTTCCGCAAGGACACGGACAAATTCGTCCGAGGTCTTCCGGGCGCCGGTGGCTACGCCGCAGCTGCCCTGTCCGACTACAACTTTCATACCGGCTCCCCCTCCTTTGCACGAATATCCCGCAGGATGGCTTTGACCTTGTCCTTGGTCAGATTCCCGTAGGTCTCGTCGCCGTCGGCGGTGCGAATCATCATGACGGGGGCCAAGCTGCAACAGCCCAGACAGGCCACGTTGTTCAACGTGAACAGGCCGTCCCCGGTGGTCTCGCCGTCGCAGATGCCCAGTTCCTCGGTAATGGCCTCTTCAATACTGTCGGCGCCGTTGACATGACAAGCGGTTCCTTTACAGAGCATGATGAGGTGCTTGCCGATGGGCTTGAGGCGGAACTGGGTATAGAATGTGGCCACACCATAAATTTTGGCGGGCTGGATCCCAGTGCGCTCGGCAATGTAGTGGATGGCATCTGTGGATAAGTATCCATAGATGTCCTGGGCGGTTTGCAGGATGGTAATCAGACTTCCAGGCACGTTTCCGTACTGTTCCAGCACGGGGGCCAGCGCCGAAAACTGTGTCTCATTGCCATGCCCGCAGCAGCAGGTCCCTTTACTCGGCATGATAATTCCCTCCCTGTTTGTTCCAGCCGCGTCCGGCTGGATAAAAATAAATTGTATACAACGCATTCAGTATACCAGAGTTGCGGGGCGTGTTCAAGTGGGAACTGGCGGGACGGTTTACAAGCCTTTGGAAAGCTGATATGATAAAAAGAAGAAAAAGCAAGGAGTGTGTTAGACAGTGGAAAAAATGGCGGTGCGGCAGGAGCGCCCCCTGTCAGGTCTGATCCTCTGTGTGGGAGTTGGCTTTGCCGCTTGGGCGATGGGGGAGTATATTCCAACGGTAGGCAAGCTTGTTGGGGGACCTGTGTTTGCCATCCTGATTGGGATGGTTCTGGCATTCTGGAAAAGGCCAGCGTGCTTTGAGGCGGGGATCAAATTCTCCGGAAAGAAGATACTGCAGTATTCCATCATATTTATTGGGTTCGGTCTGAATATCGGAGCAGTACTGCGGACGGGAAGTCAGTCTCTGGCTGTGATGCTCTGCACGATTGCAGTTTCACTGGTCACGGCCTATTTTGCGGGCAGAGCTCTGAAGGTGGCGGGCAATACCGCCATACTGATCGGAGTGGGGACCTCTATCTGCGGCGGCTCAGCCATTGCGGCAACCGCACCCGTCATTGATGCCGACGACCGGGAGGTGGCCTATTCCATCTCTACGATCTTTCTCTTCAACATCCTGGCGGTTTTCCTCTTCCCAGCGATGGGGCGGGCATTTGGAATGACCGATCAGGGCTTCGGGATGTGGGCGGGTACAGCCATAAACGACACCTCTTCCGTGGTGGCGGCAGGCTATGCATTTTCCGACGCAGCAGGAGATTTTGCCACCATTGTGAAGCTGACCCGCACGCTGATGATTATTCCGATTACGCTGGTGCTTGCATTTTGGAGGACCACCCGGGTTAAGCGTGCGGGAGGAGCGGGGGAGAACAGCTTTTCGCTCAAGCGCATCTTCCCATGGTTTGTCATCGGCTTCCTGGTGGCGGCCGTCCTGAACTCGACTGGAATCTTTCCCACGGCTCTGATGGGGGCGCTCAACTGGGTGGGCAAGTTTGGCATCATAGTAGCTATGGCTGGGATTGGGCTTAATACCAACGTGAAGAGCCTCTTTAAAAACGGCCTGCGTCCTATTTCACTGGGGCTGTGCTGCTGGATCGCTGTGGCGGCAGTTTCGCTGGTGGTACAGCGGCTGCTGGGACTGCTTTAGAGCCGTGTCTGACCGGCTGCCCGTCCGTCCCTGTTCTATGCGGCCGGTGTTATTTCCCAATAGAAAGGAAAGGCAGGGTTACAATGGAATTTACGAAAGAGATGCGCGGCACGCATACGCTGTATCTTCCTGCCATGTTGGACCACCACTTTCCCCTGATCCGGCATGCGCTTCGGGGAGAGGGCTATCAGGTCCGTGTGCTGAGCGGTGGGCCGGTGGAGGAGAGGTGTCCGCGAAACTGTGCCTGCTATCCAGTGTCCCGGATGGTTGGGCAAATGCTCACAGCGCTGGAGACGGGCATTTGTGAGAACCCCAGGCGTTCTGCGTTTCTGCTGCCCCCCGCCGGTGCGGGGTGTGCGGGGGAGAACCATTTCCGCCCCATCGAGATGTCCCTGGAGGATGCCGGGTTTCCCTATGTGCCGGTACTGGCCCTTAACGTGCGGGAGAGGCAGTTTTTTTCGGGCCTGTCGCTGACGCCGGGACTGGTCCGGAAGGCCCTGTCCGCCATCCTGCTGGGAGACATGCTTCAGCTCTGCCTGATGGACGCTGCCCCGGCGGAGGCAGAGCCGGGGGCCGCTGAGGCGCTGCACCGGCGGTGGGTCCACGCTCTGGGCCCCCAGATTGCCGCCGGGAAGACCTGCTCCGGCACCCACCGCCGCACCTGCTATCAGGAAATTCTGAAGAGCTTCGCAGCCCTGCCCCGGACCAGCCGGCCGGTGGTGAAGGTGGCGCTAGCGGGGGAGCCCTATCTGAAATACTGTTCCATCGGAAACCGGGATTTACTCCGTACTCTTTGGAGCCATGGCTGCAAGGTGTGGCTCTCCGGCTTTGTGGGATATGGAATCTGCGTGGTGGATTCGTTGAGCGGCCAGTTCGCCCGCAGCGGCAGCCGGGCGCTGAAAAATGCCTGCGGCATGGTGCGGGATTATGCCGAAAAGCTCCAGCGGGAGTTGCTGGACCTGGCGGCGGATGCCGGGCTGGATCACCCCTCATACTACGATGAGGTCAAGGCTCGGGCGGATCGGGAACTGGACAACATACGGGTGGACGATGCCTGGTATCTGGGGGCCGACGTGCTGGATGCCCTGGCGGCGGGCTACGACACGGTGGCCGTACCCTGCGCCGAGGGATGCCTGGGGCCACAGAGGATTGGGCGGGATGCGCTGGAGGCCGTAGAGCGCATCCATCCGAATGCCGATGTGACGATTTTGGATTTTACGGCTCCTGATACGGAGAGAGAGCAGGCGTTGGGAGCTCTCTTTGCACGAATGGAAAAGAAAAGGGCTTGACTTTTTACCAGGTGGAGGGCATATGATACCTGCGAAAGGAGAGATATATTTATGAATTTGAGAAAAAGATGGGCTGCCCTGCTGCTCGCCGGGGTGCTGGCTGCCGGCCTGGCTACTCCCGTGCTGGCCGGGGAAAAGACGGCCGCCGCAGTTGGAGATCAGGCCATTCAGGTTGCAGGACAGTATGGAGGAGCGGTAAGCATCCAATATGCCCTTTGGGAAGACGGGGAGATTACCGCGAGCGGAGCCCTGGGAAATTACTCCCGCAGCGAAAACCGGATACTTTCAACAGACATTCTCTACGGGATCGGATCGGTAAGCAAGCTCTATACGACTGTGGCAGTGCTCCAGCTTGCAGAGGCGGGAAAGGTAGAACTGGATAAACCGGTAACCGACTATCTGCCCGATTTTAAGATGGCTGACGAGCGGTACAGGGACATCACGGTACGGATGCTGCTCAACCACTCCTCGGGGCTGATGGGATCCACATTGTCCAGCGCCTTTCTCTTTGGGGACGGGGACGACCGAACGGCGGTAGACGGTCTGCTGCCCGCCTTGGCGGAGCAGCGCCTCAAGGCCGATCCAGGGGCCTACAGTGTCTACTGCAATGACGGCTTTACCCTGGCACAGATCCTGGTGGAGCAGATTTCCGGTCAGGACTTCGGAGCCTATATTCATGAGCACCTGCTGATACCTGCCGCGCTGGAGGACACCTATGTCCCCGGAGATGAATTTGATCAGAGCAGACTGGCCAAAACCTACCTGGGCGACAGCACTGAGGCTCTGCCGGCGGAGACGGTGACTGCCATTGGTACCGGAGGTATCTATGCCACTGCCTCCGACTTGGCCTCCTTCGGCGGGGCGCTCACCGGAGGCGTGCTGCTGAAAGAAGATTCCCGCGCCGCCATGACCGCTCCGGAATATAAGAACGGGCTCTGGCCTGCCGAAGGGGCGGACAGCCTGTCCTACGGCTTGGGCTGGGACGCGGTGGAGGCACCGGCCCTCATGACCTATGAGGGAGTGACCATGGCGCTGGCCAAAGGAGGCGACACCCAGCTCTATCATGCTTCTCTGGTGGTGTTGCCCGAGCAGAAGCTCTCTTGCGCAGTGGTCTCCTCCGGCGGCTCCAGCATTTACAACCAGAGTGCGGCGGAAACGATTCTTGCTGCGGTGCTGGAGGAGCGGGGCTACACACCGATCATGTTGGAAGGGATGGCCGCAGCGCCGGAGCGTGCAGCACTCACTGCGGCACAAGTGGAGGCCTGGGCCGGGCACTATGGATCCAGCAGTATGGACGCCGCCGTATCACTGACTGCTGACGGCACGCTTACCCTGACCTATCATCCCCTTTACGGACTGCCGGAGCAAACCTTTACCTACTGCAGCGACGGTGCATTTTATGATGCCGGCGGGACGGTTTCGCTGCGCTTTGTGCAGGAGGGAGAGCAGATCTATCTTTGGCAGCAGGGCGTGACCGAACTCCCCGGCCTGGGAAACCTGTATACATCCAGTTATTTCCTCCAGAAGCTCCCGGACAACCCCATTGACGAGAATGTGGCCTCCGCCTGGGCGGCCCGGGCCGGAAAGCTGTACCTGCTGCTTAACGAGCGGTATACCTCTCAGGTCTACGCTTTCTCAATTCCCGGAACCAGCCTCATTGCTCCAGAAGATGGTTATATCCTTTCGATGCGGGTGGCCGGCACGGACAAGCTGGAGTCGGCGGTACAGATCCCTGGTACTGCCGGGCGGGACTGTACCGATTTGACCTGCTATACGGAGGACGGGCGGGAATATCTGGCTGGTATGGGCGCTCTCTATGTGGAGTCCGCCGCCGCCGTACCGCTCTATGCAGGGGCGGGGGCCTACACAACCATTCAGGCCGACGGCTTTGCCCGTTGGTATCAGACGGGTACTGCCGGGGGAAAGACGCTGACGGTGAAACTGCCGGAATACGGGGCGTTTTATGTTTACGACCAGAGCGGCCAGGCCGTGGGAGGGTATCCTGCATTCGGGGATACTGCCGTTACTCTGCCGGAGAATGGATGGATCGTCTTTGCCGGCGAGCCTGGGAGCCGGTTTTACCTGGGGCTGGAGACGGAATAAGGCTGCCCGGATCTGATTGACGTACTCCCGAAAATGTTGTATACTGGAAATAAGATGGGAGGTGTCTTTTGTGAAACATATCATTGTCACCATCGGTCGGGAGTACGGGTCCGGCGGCCGGCTCATAGCACAAAAATTAGCAGATGAGCTGGGCATCCGTTACTACGACAAGGAACTTATTCAGGATGTTGCGCGCCGCACTGGTTTTTCCGAGAGTTACATCCGCGAGGCCGAGCAGCGCCCAACCGGTAGCTTTATCTATGACCTCTATACCTCCATACAGCCGCCCTCGGTGCCCGATCAGGTTTTTATTGCGCAGGCGCAGATTATCCGGGAAGCGGCGAAGAAGGAGTCCTGCGTGATTGTGGGGCGCTGTGCAGACTATGTGTTGCGGGAGCGGTCTGACTGTCTGAAGGTATTTGTTTACGCCCCGTTGGCGGATCGGATTCGCCGGGCAAAGGAGGAGTATGGAGTTCAGGCCCCCAATCTGGAAAACTATGTCGTGCGGCAGGACAAGATGAGGGCCTCTTACTATAACTACTTTTCCACAGGGCGCTGGGGAGACCGCCGGGAGTATGACCTGTGTGTCAACAGCCGTGTTGGAATCGAGCACGCCGTGGCTGTCATCAAGGCGGCTGCACAAGCCATGTAAGAGACATAAAGAAGCCCGCAGCCGGAAATTTCCGGCTGCGGGCTTTATAATTGAAGGGAGAAATTACTTCTTCAGGCTCAGGATCTCGCGGGCCTCGTCGGGAGTGGCGATCTCACGGCCAAACTCCTTGGCAACGCGGACAACACGCTCCACAAACTGGACGTTGCTGTCAGCCAGCTTGCCCTTGGAGTACAGCACGTTATCCTCCATGCCTACGCGGACATGGCCGCCCAGAGCGATGGCACCGTACAGCATGGTCATGGCGCTGTGGCCCACGCCGAAGCAGCTCCAGGTGGAGCCGGGGCAGGCGGAGTCCATGGTCTCCTTCATAAAGACCAGGTTCTTCATGGTGCCGGCGATACCATTGGCGCAGCCCATGCAGAACTGGAAGTGCAGGGGGGCTTTCAGAACGCCCTTCTTCAGGTAGTACTGAGCGTTGTAAATCATGCCGGGGTCAAAGGCCTCGATCTCGGGCTTCACGCCCCACTCCTGCATGTTCTTGCCCAGCTCCTCCAGGAACTTGGGGGAGTTGATGAACAGGCTGCTGTGGAGCCAGTTCATGGAGCCGCAGTCATAGGAGCCCATCTCGGGACGCAGCTCCTTCAGGTGAATCTGGCGGGTCTCATCGGTAGCGTTCAGATCGCCAGAGGTGGTCATATTCAGGATGATGTCACAGTCGGGGTGATTGGTGCGCAGCAGTTCCACAGTCTTGGCAAAACGGGTCTTGTCCATGGTGCCCTTACCGGCATCGTCGCGCATGTGCAGATGGGCGACAGCAGCGCCAGCCTTCCAGCAGGCGTACACGTCCTCAGCGATCTCCTCGGGAGTCATGGGGACGTTGGGGTTATTCTCCTTGGTAGGCCAGGCGCCAGTAGTGGCGACAGTGATAATCAACTTGTTCTTCAGATCGGCCATGGTTAAAAACATCCTTTCTTAAACGCCGCAAGGTACAGGGAGGTTTCCCCCCCTGTACTTGCGTTCGTGCAGATAGACTGCTTGTGTAATTGTGAAAGAGCTTACTTGTTGCGGTTGAACAGCTTGCGCATGTACTCCACGCCGCTGCCGCCGTGGCCCTCTTCGGTCTCATAGCCGGTGCCGCCGTACTTGTAGGTGCGGTCGGGCACGCTCTTGTCGATCTCGTCCTCGTCGATCTCGGCGACGCAGCGAGCCATGGAGCCGTCGCCCATGTACCAACGCAGGGGGAAGCAGTAGAAGCGGAAGATCTTGCCGGCCGGAATCTTGTCCAGGTCGCCGCCCAGGTTCTCGACGCCCACGATGCCATGGCCCAGCATGGTCTTGTGGCAGGGCTCCCAAGTGCCCCAGCAGCCTACGTCCTCCAGCTGGCCGTACAGCTTGTCATAAGCCTCCTGGCCGTGGATGCGGATATACTCAAACTTGTCAAACTCAGCGTAAGCTTCCTCGCCGAACAGCTCCTTGTACTCCTCGGTGATGGGCTTGCCGGTGGCGCCCAGCAGGTTCATGCGGGTCATGCCGTTGTTGCCCATGGCGGTGTGCAGGGGGTGATCCAGGGCCTGAGAGTCCATGGCCACGCACTTCACGCCATACTTCACGAACCACTGGCCGGCACGCACGCCGGTACCGGCGGAGTAGTGATAGTAGGCCTTGGAGTCGTCAAACAGGCGGTGCATACCGGTGTTCAGGCAGACCACCATGCCCTTAAGCTGCTCGGGCTTCATGCCGATCTTGGCGCAGGCGGCATCCAGGTGCTTGTCGGTGATCAGGCCCCAGGGCTCAATGTCGATGGGCAGGATCACAGCGTCGCCGGTGTAAGCGTCGATGGGCATCTCATGGGTGTAGCGGGCGCGGCGGCCGTCGAACTCATACTCCATAACGTGACGGGGAGCGTCGCAGTGAGTGCCGGTGTGCATGGTGCAGGTGATCTTCTGAGTCAGAACACCGCCCTTGGCCATGGTGTGGGTGTTGTCGATGACGGGCTTGTCAAAATAAGGCCAGCGGGGAATCTCCGCGCCGAAGGGGTGAGTCAGGTCAACAAAAATTTTCTTGCCCATGATTTTGTTCCTCCAAAATCTTAAAATTAGTTTTTATAACTCCGTCGTAAAACGGGTATAAACAGGGTTAAGCCTTTTTCTGCTTGGCGATGTAGTCGATGAGGTACTCCCGAAGGCCGGTGTTGGAGGCCTGCATCTCCTCGGCGGTCCACTCCTGCCAGCCCTTCCCGGTCTTGAAGCCCAAGTCTCCGCGATCCAGCATCTCCTGCAGGCACTTGGAGGGCTCGTGGTTGTCGGCCAGGTGGGGCAGAATGTAGTCGTGGATGTTCTTGGAGAGCTGGATGCCCACTACGTCGGAGTTCTCCATGGGACCCATCACAGGCCAGCGGAGACCAGGACCATACTTGCAGGCGTCGTCCACGGTTTTAGCGTCGGCAATGCCGTTCTCCACCATGTAGAAAGCCTCGCGCCACAGGGCGTGCTGCAGACGGTTGGCAACAAAGCCGGGCACGTCCTTCTTGCAGTAGATGGGCTTCTTGCCCACCTTGGTCATAAGAGCCATAGTGGCATCCATTACCTCATCGGAGGTGTAATTGGACTTGACGACCTCCACCAGAGGAATAAGGTGGCCGGGATTCCAGAAGTGGGCGCCCACAACGCGCTCGCGGTGCTTGCACTTCTCGGAGATCTCGGTGGGGCTCATGACGGAGGTGTTGGTGGCCAGAATGCACTTGTCAGAGCAGTAGTTCTCAATGCCCGCGAACAGGTTCTGCTTGGTCTCCATCACCTCAGGGGCGCACTCGATGATAAAGTCGGCGTCGGTATAGGCCTTGGCCTCGTCCTCTTCAAAGTGGATGCGGGACATGACGTCCTTCTTCTCCTGCTCGGTGGCAGCGCCGCGGGCGATCATAATGTCGAAGTTGTTGATGATGGCGTCCCAGCGGTCGTCGCGCAGCTTGCGGGTCTTCAGGGTAACGTGCAGGTCGGGGGCGGAGGCGAAGACCATCGCCAGGGCGTTGCCCATCATGCCGCCGCCGACTACTACTACGTTCTTAATGTTCATTGCGCTCGTTCTCCTTCAAAAGTTGATGGACTGGTTTAGACGGTCAGGTAGCCGCCGGAGCAGTCGCAGTTGCTGCCAGTGATAAAGTTGGAGGCATCGGAGGAGAGGAACAGAGCGTAGCCGACAAAGTCCTCGGGCTCGCCGAGACGGCCGATGGGCTCACGGTTGAGGAAGTTCTTGTAGACGGCGGACTCGGGATCGAACATCCACTCGGTCAAATCGCTGCGGAACACGGTGGGGCAAATGGAGTTGACGTTGATGCCGTACTTAGCGGTCAGATCGCAGGCCAGGCAGGAGACCATCAGGTCGGCGCCGCCCTTGGAGGTGCAGTAGCCAGTATAGCCGGCCATGCCGCGCTTGGAGCGCTGAGAGGTCACGATGACCATCTTGCCGCGCTTGGTGTTGTCAGCCTCATACTGGGCCACCATCTGGTGAGCGACATACTTGGTGACGATGTACACGGACTTGCAGTCGGCGTCCATAATCTTCTGCCAGTCGGCGACGGACTGCTCCAGCACGTTCTGAGGCTTGTTGTAGCCGTGAGCCACAGCCAGAATGTCGATGCAGCCATACTTGTCCACACAGGCCTTGATGAGGCCCTCGACGTCGGACTCCACGGCGGGATCGGCCACGTGGTAGGCACAGTCAATGCCCTCGGCCTTGAACTCATCTTCCAGAGCCTTCAGCTTGGTGTCGTTGCGGCCGGTCATGAAGACCTTGGCGCCGGCATAGCCGTAAGCCTTGGCCAGGACGCAGCCCAGAGCGCCGGTAGCGCCGGTAACCAGAGCGACCTTGCCCTCAACAGAGAACATATTCTTTACGAAATCCTTTTTCACGGGAACCATAGCGATCTTCCTCCTTGAATTTTTAAGTAAAAGGTCCAGATGATTAGGTGTTGGGGTAGTTGATGACCACCAGCATCCGGGCGGGCAGATTGCTCTCATTCTTCAGGCCGCGGCCCTCGTTGGGGGGGAAGGAGATGCACTCGTCTTTATGGATTACATACTTCTTGCCGTCCTTGTCGGTGACGGTCATCTCGCCCTCGAGTACATAGTAGACCTTCTCCAGCGGGTTATCCTCGTAAGCCCACTCAGCGCCGCCGCCGGGCAGGAATACGGACATGCCAATCCAGAACTTCTCAGCGCCGGTCTCGTCCTTGCCGTGATAACGCATGCACTTGCAGTCAAAGTGACCGGGGGCATTGTAGGTGCTCAGGTCCTCGAGAGTACGCTTGATCATGATGAAATCGCTCCTTTATATTAATATTTGCAAAACAGGGAAAGCTTAAGAATAAAAATGATGTGCGTGGGGCTCTTTTGCCACCAGCATCCAGGAAGCCCCCTCACAGGGACGGGTATCGTGCTTCTTGCCGGCCTGTACCAAAATACCCTCGCCAGCCTTCAGGTGATGGGTTTCCCCCTCCACGACCATGTCGATTTCACCCTTCAGGACATAAGTAAATTCATCTTGGCTGCAGGTGTGCAGCCGGGGCGTGTGCTTTTCGCTGTAGACACGCACCTCCACGTTGAAGCAGTCCGCCTTCAGCAGATCCCGCGTGCCGGGGGTATCGTTGGCCTCAAGCCGCGCCATCTCGTCGTAAAAGTTGATGACATCCATTGCGTTTGACTCCTTTAAGACTGTTAATAGTGTAACGAAGAACACAAATTTGTGCAATACACACAATTTTGTAAGTAGGTAACCCCAAAGTACCCACATACCGGGAGGTAAGTGTGGCCATTTGTGGGAACCTTATAAACAATTCTGCCTGTTTTCATGCAAAATGTCAAGGAGAAAGTTCCGGAAAATACTCCCTTGTTAAAAGTGCACAGATTTTTGGTAAAAATTTTGTTAACCAGCACTTTTGGCATCTAATGAGCTAAAAAACAGAGATTTTTTCCTTGTGGTCGATGCGGTTTTTATGATACTATAGGTGCAAGCAGTCAGCCGGATTGTCCGGTGAATCCAAGACAGAGGTGAATGCTGTGCGCGCTGAAGAGTTCAACTCCCCGACGAACCCCTACCACTATGTGCTGCACTGTATCGGCGGGAAGTGGAAGATGACCATCCTCCATGAAATTTACACTCATGGTTCCATTCGGTTTAATCAGACGCTGAAGACCTTGCCTATTTCGGAAAAAGTGTTCAGCCAGCAGCTCAGAGAGCTGGTGGCTGCCGGGTTGATCCGCCGCATTTCCTATGATACGGTCCCTCCTAAGGTGGAGTACGTCCTTACGCCCAGCGGCGAGCAGCTTATCCCGGCCTTGGACATTCTCTATATCTGGAGTATCCGCCGGATGAACGAGCTGGACATACCCATAGACGCCAACGCTTTTACCGTGCATAAGTCGGGAAAATATGTGGATGCCCTGCGGGATATTATGGAGGCAAATCACTTCTGGCCTGGTATCGACCACCAGAGCGGTGGAGCTGAGGAGACGGCAGGGACAGAGAAATAGCGGAACGCGGGCTGTGCCGCGGCGGCTGATTGCCGCCGCGGCTTTTGTATCTGCACCAGATACCAAAATGTCAGTAACTGACCAAAAGGTGGGGGTTGCACAAACGGCGATAGGCGATTAGTATTACAGGCAGGATAGAAAAACGAGCTTTTCTGTGATTTGAGGAGGGATTCAAATGCCCGGTGTACAAAACGACTTGACCCGGGGCAGCGTATCCAAACAGCTGGTGCGCTATGCGACGCCTCTGGTGGCTTCCAGCCTGCTGCAGGCGGTATACAGTATTACGGATATTATTGTGGCGGGGCATTGCGTGGGCGACGTGGGTGTTTCGGCCATCAATACCGCCAGCATTGTCACCAATATGGTCACCCAGATTGCCATCGGCCTGACTGTAGGCGGCAATATCCTGGTGGGTCAGTATTTCGGCAAAGGAGAGCACGGTCAGCGCAAGCGGGCGGCAGGGACGCTCTTTCTGCTGTGCCTGCTGGTAGGCGTCGTCGCGGCGGCAGGATTTCTGATCTTTACCCAGCCCCTTATGACCCTGCTGCGGGCGCCTGCCATGGAGGAGACGGTGGCCTACTTTTCCATCTGCGCGGTAGGTATTTTCTTCATCTTTAGTTACAATGCGCTCTCGGCCATCCTCCGGGGAGTTGGAAACTCTAGAGTTCCGCTGTATTGTATCATCGTATCGGTGTGTCTGAATGTATTTCTGGATATCCTCTTTATGGCGGTTTTCCGCTGGGGGGTTCAGGGTGCCGCTCTGGCCACCGTCATCGGTCAGGCAGTGTCCTTTATCACGGCGCTTATTTTCTCCCTGCGCCACGGAGAGGAACTGGGCGTGCGGTTCAAGTACCTGCGCCTTCCCAAGGACATGGTGAAAGACACACTGCGTCTGGGCATGCCTACTGCACTCCAATTTACCATCGCCAGCATCTCATGGCTCACTGTGGTGACCCTGATTAACGACTATGGCGTGGCGGTTTCCGCAGGCAACGGCGTGGCAAACAAGATTCGGGATTTCTGTCAGGTATTTATCACCGCTATGACCGGCGGAGCGGGTACCATGTGTGCACAGTGTATCGGCGCCAAGCTCTTTGACCGGGCAGAGGATGTGATGAAGACCTGTATGAAGATTACTCTGGGGATGGCGGCAATCATTATCGTCATCGCCGAGCTCTTCGCCCCGCAGCTCTGCGCCGTTTTCACACCTGACCCGGAGGTCCAAAATTGGGCAGTGATCAATCTGCGCATTGAGATTGTCTGTCAGCTCTTCTACGCGGGGATGTTTACCTACAACACCCTGGCTACAGGTTCAGGGCACACCATTTTTATTATGTGGAACACGTTCCTCAACTGTATTGTGGTGCGGCTGATACTGGCGATTGTTTTGAATCAGTTCCTGGGCGTATACGGCGTGTATATCGCCTGCGGCGTGGCGGTGGCCAGTTCGGTACCTGTGGGATATTGGTTTTACCGCTCCAATCGGTGGCGGATCTCCACTGTCAAATAGGTGCAGCGGCATGAAAGGCCGGGCGGGCCCGTTGGGCCGCCCGGCCTTTCTGCCCCTTGCAATTCAGGGCTTGGTGTAATATACTGGATACGATAAATTGCTGTGTGAAAAAACCAGTGATAGAAAAGAGAAGGGTGATCAAATGGAACAGGCAAAGGCGCACGCCCTGGCGACGGCGGCGGCCCGCGTTCGACTGCTGGCGATGGATATGGTCCATACCGCCGCTTCCGGCCATATCGGCGGCTCGCTGTCCGTTGCGGATATACTGACCGACCTCTATTTCAGCATTCTGCGGGTAGACCCAAAGAACCCGAAGGACCCGGAACGGGACAGGCTTGTCCTCTCCAAAGGCCACTGTACGCCTGCGCTCTATGCGGCGCTGGCTCTCAGAGGCTATTTCCCGGAGGAGCAGCTGAAACTCTTCCGATCCATTGAGGGGCATTTTTCCGGCCATCCCGATATGGTGCATGTCCCCGGCGTGGACATGTCAACCGGCTCGCTGGGGCAGGGGATCTCCGCCGCTGTGGGAATGGCCTTGGCGGGAAAGATGGACCAAAAGGACTACCGGGTTTACGCTGTCCTCGGCGACGGCGAGGTAGAGGAAGGTCAGGTGTGGGAGGCGGCCATGTCTGCGGCCAAGTTTCACCTGGATAACCTCTGCGCTGTGGTAGATGTAAACGGGCTCCAGATTGACGGCAGAACCGCCGATGTGATGCCTTCTGAACCTCTGGACCAGAAGTTCCAGGCTTTTGGATGGCAGGTAATCGCTGTGGACGGCCACGATATGGCGGCCTTGGATGAGGCCTTTTCACGGGCGAAAACCTTGAAGGGGGCGCCTGTGGTTCTGCTGGCCAGGACTGTAAAAGGCAAAGGGGTTTCCTTCATGGAAAATGACGCCGGCTGGCATGGCAAGGCCCCTAACGATGAGCAGTATGAAAGGGCCATGGCAGAGCTGCGCGGTGCGCTGGCGGAACTGGAGGGGAAATAGAGATGAGCGAGAAGATTGCAACGCGTGCCGCTTATGGCGAGGCGCTGGTGGCGCTGGCAGAGGAATATCCGGAGCTGGTCGTACTGGATGCCGACCTGTCCGGCTCCACCATGTCCAAGGGGTTTGCCACAGCGCATCCTGATCGCTTCTTCAACATGGGGATTGCCGAGGCCAATATGACAGTTGTGGCTGCCGGACTGGCCGCCTGCGGAAAGAAACCCTTTACCAACACCTTTGCCATGTTTGCCGCTGGGCGGGCGTTTGAGCAGGTGCGCAATTCCATCGCCTATCCCCGCCTTAATGTGAAGGTGGTGGGCTCCCATGGGGGGGTATCCGTAGGCGAGGACGGCGCCACCCACCAGTGCTGTGAGGACTACGCGGTAATGCGGGCTATTCCCAATATGCTGGTGGTATCCCCCTGTGACGGCCCTGAGATGCGCCATGCCGTAAAGGCCCTGCTGGACTATGACGGCCCCGCCTATATGCGGCTGGGCCGCCTGGCGGTGGAGAGCGTCACCGACTCTATTCCCGGCTATACCTTTGAACTGGGCAAGGGGATTACGCTGCGGGACGGAGGAGACGTGACCATTGTGGCCGTGGGCATGATGGTTCAGATGGCGCTGAAGGCGGCAGAAATTTTGGCCGCTGAGGGTATCTGCGCACGGGTGATTGACATGCACACCATTAAGCCGCTGGACGGGGAGCTGCTGAAAAAAGCCGCCGAAGAGACCGGCGCAGTGGTCACCACTGAGGAGCACAATGTGATTGGAGGGCTGGGGGCCGCTGTGGCCGAGTATTTGTCGGAGCACTGTCCTGTGCCGGTCATCCGCCATGGGGTGGAGGACGTCTTTGGACGTTCCGGCAAGGCCCAGCAGGTACTGGAGTATTTCGGACTGACTCCCGAGGGAATTGCCGCCAAGGCGCGCGAGGCCTTGAAGCGCAAGGGCTGAGATGGAAGAGATAAAGCTGATTGCGCTGGATTTGGATGGGACGCTTTTGGACGATGACCACGCTACAATTCCTGAGCGCAACATCCGCGCCCTGCGGGCAGCTGCAGCGCAGGGCGCGGCGGTATCCATTGCCAGCGGCCGGGCTTGGGCGCTTCTCACTGACGTGGCCGCCCAGTTGGGGGTGATTCGCTACGCGGTCTGCTCCAACGGCGCGGCGGTGCTGGATGCGGAGCGAGGGGAGTGGCTGGTTCGGAAAGGACTGCCGCACGCCCAGGCCAACGCCATTTTTGAGGTTCTGCGCCAGCGGAGGCTGCCATTCGAAGTCTACTGCAGCGGAAAGAATCTGGTTGAGCGCGGTTTGCTGGAGATTGTCCGGGCTGCAGCAGTGACGCCGGAATTCCTGGCTACGTTTGAGCGGCACACCGATGTGGTGGACAGCCTGGATGATGCCACGGCGGATCTGACAGTTGAGAAAGTTCATGTCTTTGACGTGCCTGACGGCGACCGGCCGTCGGTGCTGGCCGAGGTAGGAGAAACCGGCCCGCTGACGGTAGCCTGTTCTTTCCGGCGTAACCTGGAATTGGCCGCAGAGGGCGTTACCAAATGCGCAGCGCTGAGAGCCTTATGCGCAAGGCTTGGAATAGAGGCGGGGCAGGTGATGGCCTTTGGAGATGCGGGCAACGATTTGGAGATGCTCTCTTGGGCCGGATGGTCTTTTGCCATGGCCAACGCCACGCCGGAGGCAAAAGCGGCGGCCCGTTTCCAGGCGCTGTCCAATACTGAAGGCGGCGTGGGGGCGGCGGTAGAACAATTTCTTCTTCGGAAGTGATGAAAAAACTCTTGCCACAGTTTGGAACCCATGCTATAATGCTTACCGGCGTATTTAGATGCGCCGGATTTGCCGGTGTGATGGAATGGCAGACGTGACGGACTCAAAATCCGTTGGTGGCAACACCGTGTGGGTTCAAGTCCCACCACCGGCACCAAGCTGGAAGCTACATTTTAGCCTTGTAAATGAGGCTGAAATGTAGCTTTCCTTTTTGTAGAAACCTCCATGTTATACTGCTCATGGACACATGAGTAAAAAACATGGAGGTTTTGTTATGGCCGGAAATATTATCGAGATACCACAAAGTAAAAGACTGGTACCTATTTGGGGACAGCAACTCAGGATAGCGGCTTACTGCAGGGTCAGCACGGGCCATGAGGGACAGCAGAACGGTTTGAAAAACCAAATTGAGTTTTATACCGAATACATCCAGTGAAATCCCTATTGGCGGTTTATTGCTGTTTACTATGATACCACATCGGGCCTGAGGATGAATCATCGTCCCGATTATCAACAACTGCTTAAAGATTGCAGTAGAAAGAAAATCAAATTGTAGATCGTTCCCGAGAAGGCTGAAATCGTCAGAACGATCTTTGACCTCTATGTGCAGGGAAACGGTGTGCGGAAAATCAAGAAGTATTTAGAGAGCCATGGCATCAAGACGGTCACAGGGAAATCGGAGTGGAGCACTTCTACCATTGACCGGATGCTGAGCAACGAGAAATATGTAGGCCGAGTGCTGATGCAGAAGACCTACACGCCGGATTTTCTGACGGGCAAGAAAGAAAAGAACAGTGGGCAGTTGGAGATATACTTGGTGGAGAACGCCCATGAACCCATCATTGATTGGGAGACTTTTGATAAGGTGCAAGAGATGAACGGACACATTAAACACACAGTACAAATGGAGCAGATGTTGTGGTATAATAAATCATTTCAATAAACCTTAGTGTAGAAAATTGTGTGCAGATGGAGGAGAAATCCCTATGTCATCAACTGTTTATGGCTCAATAAAGTACAACGGCAAGTCATATCCCTTTTTTCTTGAGGAGCATAGAGTAATCATTGTCGGCTCCGCCTGGGAATATTATGAAGACTTTCGATATGCCGATGAAGAAGAATCTATTTCTGGGGTTACTTCAGATAATAGAAATATTTTGTTTTTGAGATGTAGGTTTTTCTTCTCTTCATTGCATCAAAGGGTATGGTTTTGTCCCGTTGGATATATTTTTTCCAGTGAAAATGTGGGTAATACATACGATTTTACCTTTGAAAAAGCATCATTTTATTCGGATGCCCTAAACTCTTTCTATCCGCCGCAAAGAGCAATATCGGCTGATTTCGATTGGAAGAACTGGGACGGTAGTATGACAGTAGAGTTTAAACCGTTTGAGGAGACTGAGCTTTCATTTAACTACAAAGAATGCACATGCAAATTGAATATATCGCGCCATGTAATTACCCAAGAGGGTAAATCAGATCTTGGTAATATCAATGCTGCCTTTTCATTTGAATTAGGCGCTAAACAACCTTGCAAAGAATTACCGCAATATTATCTGGCTTTATTTGATTTTCTGTCCTTTATCAATTATGGAACCAATATAAAATTTGATAAAATCATATTGTATAAAAGGCTCAAAGACGAATTGTTTCATTGTGCCGATGCCTATATATTTTCAGATAAAGGAGAATATCTGCCGAGGTCGCCACTAAATACGATAACAGTAAACGATATACCTTTGGACAGGCTTGGAACTGTGTTTTCAAAAATCGCGGGTCTTCGAGGAAATGATAAAAGATTAGGCTATTATTTTCCTGAAAACTATAAGGAAGGATTTCGAGTCGACGCAAACCGATGGCTTGTGAAAGCGATGACCTTTGAGGGATTATTTCGGGACTGCTATCCAGATTTCAAGCAGAACAAGAAAGAGCAATTTCGGACCGCGAAGAAAGCAACTTTAGAGGCTGTAGATGGCATTGATCAGAGTCAAATGAGTAAATTTGAGCGGAAATACTTGGGGGACTGCAAAAGGCAAATTGAACATTATGAGGGACGTTTGGAGGAAATATTAGATTTTATTGTAAGAAAGTATGGGAGGGTACTTGTGGATTTATTAAGTTTCAACAGCAAAGAGTACGACATGGCCCCAAACGCATATGGAAAGATATACAGTGATTATAGAAATAGAATTGCGCATGGTGACATAGGACCAATAGGGGAAAAAGAGGTAGCAGTTTATAGGGTGCTGCAAGCCGCAATCTATTTCTTGCTCCTTGAGGGTACCGAACTCGATAGTGATACACTTCGTACTATCGCTAAAAAATTGTTTCTGTGAGAGGTGATAAAGACAGGTTCCCCAAATAAAAGATAGCCGTTTGGCTTTTCAATCAAGTGAAATCAAAGTCGAATATCTGATAATATCGATTTTAACCGCCGCATCCAGAACGTGCTGATGAAGGATGTAGCACAATAAATATCCCCGGCCAAGGGAGAGGTAACGTAAGGAAGTTACCTCTCCCTTGCTTTACTGCTCGGCGGGAAATTGGATAGCCGCCTGACTGACATGAACCAACTGGTTACAAATATGTTTTCTCAGCTTGTACAGCAGATAGCAGAACAGGAGGCCGTCACTGATTCACCTTGGCAAGGGCTTATCAGCTGTCGTTTCATCGGTTGTTTTTGTCCTAAAAGATCAGACTACAGTGTCAGCGGAAGAAGTCTGTGACCGGACATAGGCAACGCTTCGTCCCGATTTTAGACGTGTCAGATAGCCTGCGTCCGTCAGTTTTTTCAGCACGGAGAGAACCGAGGAACGACTGGCGCTGGGACAACTCGCAATCGCTTCGGCACTGGTAAATTTCCCAATCTTGGAATCCACATATGCCTTGACGACATCGTAAGCGGTACTTCTCGCGCCACTATCCCGTATCAGGCCGACGCGTTCTTCAAACTCCACATAGCAGGCAAGGATGACCTGCAGCATATACCGGATAAACGGCGTAGCGTCGTTTTTTTCCTCATGCCACCCAATGTCCGCGCTTTCTAAAACATCGTAGTATATATCCTTTGTCTTTTCGATTTCCTTTTCCACGCTGATATATTTGCCGACTTCAAAACCGTTTTGATAGAGAAGCAACAGAGTCAGCAGACGGCTCATACGCCCGTTGCCGTCGTTAAACGGATGGATGCAGAGAAAATCGCAGATAAAGGCCGGGACCAAAATCAGAGGATCAATAACCTCCATAGCTAGTGTACGGGCATAACTATCACAGATGGCCTCTACCGCAGCAGGCGTTTCATAAGGGGCCACCGGCGTGAAGCGCGTGACCTGTGACCCATCCGGTCTGGTTTCATTGATATAGTTCTGTATATTTTTGAAGTTTCCGCCATGGGAAAGGCCGGTGCGCTTAAGCAAATCGCGGTGGAGCTGTAAAATATAAGCGGGACGCAGCGGGATAAACTCATGGCTTTCGTGGATTGTATTCAAAACATCCCGATAGCCCATGATTTCTCTTTCGTCTCGGTTGCGGGGTGCCGTCTTATCTGATACTAACTGCTTGATACGGGCGCTGGTGGTAACGATTCCCTCAATCTTATTGGACGCTTCCGTGCTCTGGACGCGGGCGACTTCCACCAAGCGATCTAATTCCACTGGCTTCTGCCGGATATACAAATCTTGCCGCCCTTTATACTCATGAATCTTCGCCACATAAGAGAGTATCTCCGAATCCCATTTCTGCTGCGCTAATTTTGTATAATCAAAAGTTCTCATGGCACACCTCCTCTAACTGTGATTTGTCCAGCAATTTCTTGATTGATCCAAATCATATATGATTTTGGACTAATTGTCAACATTGTTGGACAGATTGCCCGGATAAACTATAGCATACAAAAGGTGGCGACATTGCACACAAAATGCATTTGTGATATAACAAAATTTAAATAATATGATATTTGCCCGGAGGTAAGCACTATGACGAAGGAAGACATTAAAGCTCGCTTGATTAAAAATGATGGAAAAGACATTCATAGTGTTGGGTGAGCAAAAGCATACACAAGTGAATATCAATTCTCTTCAGCATTTAAAAGAGCCATTGATAGCATCTTTTTTGTCAACACAAGGCAAACTAAAATAATCCGAACCTGTTTCCAATAGGAGATAGGTTCGGATTATTTTTTTCTTTGAGCGATATGAACACATGTATTTCCGTAACGGAATAAAGCGAAAAATATTTGGTGTTTCTCCCGATATTAGTAAAATCTTGCTAAGTAGTTTAAAAATATTTTAGCAAACGCCCAAGGCTACAATATATTTTTAAACAATTCTAAAAAAAGTTCTTGCTGCTTTACAGTCAAGGATGACCAACTATCCAACATTTCTTTTTGTGTTGGTGTAAGATATACAGCATCTTCTCCTTCAGCAAAAAACTGTGACAAAGTAATACCCAGCCCTTTACAGATTTTCTCCAAGGACTTAATGGTAGGGACTTGCTTTTTTCGATACCATGTAGAAACTGTTGACTGCGGCACACCAGAGTGTTTAGCCAAATCATATTCGGACCATTTACGCGCCATGCGAAGCCTTGTAATCTCATTGAGAATATCTTTCACCTTACGCACCTCCACTGGCACTGCGTTAGCACACATATTATAGTTCAACGAAAAACACCATATATAGTTATGTAAGACGTATATAAAAAACGTCAAAAATCCCCCACATGTTTTTGAGTAGATCCATAACGCTCTTCTTCGACGTGCGGAGTTTATACCGCTTACAAAAGGTCCCGGCATAGAAAGAAGTTCCGGGCCGCCCACTCCAGCGAACTTGCCCAGGCCGCCTTTGACGTCTTGGGCGGGTCCATCTCCAAGGTGGCTCAGCTCTCCCGGGAATACGCCGCGCTCCTGGCCGAGAAGCAGGCCGAATATGAGAAATACAAGGCGCTCCGGCAGGAGATACTTGCCCTCCAAACCATGAAGCAGAATGCAGACAGGCTTTTGGGGTTGGAACCCCAACACCGGGAGAACTATGAAAAGCAGAAAGATCGTCGCAGACTGTAAAAAATACTCCTGCGCTGGGGCGCAGGAGTATTTTTTACATCTATGCCGCTTTTTCAAGACATTTTCGCAAAATACAATGAGGAAAAATAAAGGGTCATCACATATAAACCCCTAGTGGCCCTTTTCTATAGCGCTCGATAGTTTTCGATTATCAAATTGAGAGATTCAATTTGTTTTGGTGTTAATTCAGATACATCTAAAAAGAACTCTTTCTGTACCGCTAATCCGAGTAAATAATCGGTGGTTACTCCTAAAACTCGAGATAATTTTATCAATGTAGGAAGAGAAGGGGAGCGTTCACCTAACTCGTATAAAGCGATAATAGAGCTTGTTACCCCCACCCTCTGCGCTAATTGTTTTTGAGAAATAGCCTTTTCATCCCGAAGCTCCCGTAAAATTCTTCCTAGTGGTATCATCTACTCACCTATTTAATCTTGAAATGCTGAAAGGAAGTCCTCAATCAGCTTTGATAACGCTTCTTTTTGCTTTGACGACAAGTGTTTGATCTCGCTGGCGGACACCATTGAATGTAAGGTAGGGGATTCGCCACAAAGTAAATAATCGGCAGAGATAGAAAGGCAACCACAAATTTTGATAATATTCTCCGGGCGCATGGCTTTGTGTCCATTTTCCGCAGCAGAGATCATTTTTATTGAAAGTCCAGTGAGATTTGCCAACTGCTCCTGCGTGTACCCTTTCGCTTTACGTGTGCGCGCGAGGCGTTTTCCAATCTCCCTCAGCGTTTCACTTTCCATGCAATCCCCCCCTATAAGGGTATATTATCCCAAATAAACGGATTTTTTAATCCACTATGGGAGTGATACTCCTCTCATGGGTCTTGTTCTCCTTTGCAAATGGAAAGAAACCCTTCCAAGATTTTGTCCAAAGCCATACGCTCCCGGTGACTTAGGCCGGACAGGATATCTCTGTCCGATAGCTCTCCAGTCATTAGATAGGACAGCTCCATATTAAGCGCTTTGCTGAACCGCACAATATTTTCTGGACGGAGCGCCTTTTGTCCCTTCTCTGCCGAGATAACCGTTTTGACAGAAACTCCTGCTAACTCAGCTAACTGCTCTTGGCTCATGCGCATCTGCTTGCGACGTTGTAAAATCCGATTTCCCATTTCAACTAAAAACATGTTATCTTTTTCCATTTTCATCCCCTATAGAGGAAGAATATCGCAATTTAGGGAAAAATGTAATCCCTCATAGTAGATATTATTCCTCTATGGTGGTATAATGAGCGCATTTATGGAGGGATGATTAACATGAATTTTAAGAATGAACTGGCGGCGATGCAGGAGCGGATGTTTACGCCCGAATTGCTGGAGGAGATGGAAGCGGCTTACCGGCCGGAGCTGGAGGATTATGAGCTGAACTGGGAGACGCTGGAGGAAAAGGCCGTTCTGCTCCCGGCCTTGACCGCAGAACAAAAGGCCGCCTTGCTGGAGGCGGAGAAACTGTGTCGCGAGAACATCTCATATGCCCTCCGTTTTTCCTTTTCCCAGGGAGTATATGCGGGCTTTGAGCAGTTCTTTGCGCAGGAAGCGCCGGAGGATGCCTTTGACATCTATATTGAAAATCAGATTATGACCATGCCCGGCATGAAACGGCATGTCGGTTACTGCCAGAAGCGGGAACAGGTCAATGACCTCTTTGCTCAGGTGGAACAGCAGCTTGACGAGGAAACCCAGGCACATGTGACAGACTTGTACAGCGCCTGGGACAACCGCCTCTATGGCGTAGTGCGCTACGGCTTTTATTTGGGGTTCCGCTATGCGTTTTCCACGATTGACACCGCCACACCGCTTGGCAGCAAAGGAAAGAGAGCCGGAAAAATTCTGAAAATGGAGCACGCACTGGGCTTTCTGCAAACCCTGGAGGAACAGGAAGGGGAAGCGCGCAGCAGGCGCTGTTTGATGAACATAGGGGGAGCGGCAGACGGCGAACCCAAAAATGGAGAAGAGCAATGAGCAAAACCGGCCATAGAGGGAGCCGCCTGCGGCGGGCGGAACATGAGACGCCCATAGAAAAAATCTTCACCTCCAACCGCTATCTGTCGTTAGACGATCAGGAGGAAATTGACGTCTATGCCCGGTATCTCACATACCGGGTGCAGCGGGACTTATACGAGCTGTGCCAAGCGGAAGATGGCGGACTGCCTGACGATTGGTCATGGGATGATTTTGTCCTGACAATTCGCAGCGTCAAAATGCTGCGGAATGCAGCCATAGCAGCCTGCTGGCGCACACTCAGAGATTTCTTCCATAACGGCTTTTTCAATTTTGAAGCAGAGGATATCCATTTCTTCCATGCTGATGACGTGCGCGACCAGCGGAACGGCAGCCTCCGCTGCTCACAGCTCTTCCCTGCGGAAGAAAGGCGCGCTATCGTGGGCGCAATTTTTTTCAGGTGTGAAATCGCCTACTATCACTGCCAGCTCAATGCCGGAAAGGATTACACCTGGGAGCAGTATCTGGAGGAGCTGCTGGAGCGGCAGCAGATGTGGAACGCCCTTGTGACGGCGTTCCGGGACGCGCTGACACGGCTGGACTTTAAGCCGGCATGGGAATCAGAGGAGCTGGCAGCGCTGCTTGACGGCCTTGAGCAGGAGGAATAACGCCGCTGCTTGCTGGCCGTGTGTGGAAACCGCCAGACGCTCACGACTGGAGCAGCCATGAAATCTTGCTTTGAACGAAGTGATATGGATTTGAGATTTTACAGAAGCAGGTAACGCTGCAGCGACATTCAGCGCACCCTGATAAAAATCCAATGAGCGGCCCATGAAACCATGGGCCGCTCATTGGATTTTATTCAACTGTGATTTTGTCACGGAAAGGGGCTTTCATATCTGTATAATAACCTTAAAAGAACCGGAGAATTTGACTGTGATAAGTCTGCGTGAAGAAACGGCGAAGAGACGGCGGCATGACGCTATGAGAAGCAGCGTCCATTCAAGGGCCGGAGTGATTGTACTGACTGGAGGAAAGCTTACCATGGGATTTTTTGATTTTCTAAAAGGTCCTGATATCAATCAGGGCATAGCGGAGTATAGGGGCACACAGGGCGCAGTCCTTCTGGACGTCCGGACTGCACAGGAGTACCGGGGGGGACATATTCCGGGCAGCAAAAATATTCCGCTGCAGAGCCTCGGGAGAGCCGGAGACTTCGCCGGCAGCCCCAGCACCCCCATCTTTGTGTACTGCCAGAGCGGAAGCAGAAGCCGGCATGCGGCAGGGATCCTCAACAAGATGGGCTATACGAACGTAAAGAATTTGGGCGGCATTGCCGCTTACAGGGGAAAGGTGGAGTACTGACGTGAAGGTCGTTATTGTAGGCGGCGTGGCGGGGGGCGCTACCGCGGCCGCCAGGATCCGCAGGCTGGATGAGCAGGCGGAGATAGTCGTATTCGAGCGCTCGGGCTACATCTCCTACGCCAACTGCGGCCTGCCATATTACATCGGCGGCGCGATTGAGGACCCCGAGGAGCTGACGCTTCAGACGCCGGAGAGCTTTTTCTCCCGGTTTCGGGTGAACATGAAGGTGCGCCATGAGGTCATTGCCATCCATCCGGAGCGGAAGACCGTCTCCGTCAGAAACCTGGAGAGCAACGAGGAGTTTGAGGAACGCTATGACAAGCTGCTCCTCTCGCCGGGCGCACAGCCCACCCGGCCCAGGCTCCCCGGCGGGAGCCTGGAGCAGCTTTTTACTCTGCGCACGGTGGAGGATACGCTTCGCCTCAAGGCGTATATCCAGAAGAAACGCCCGAAATCTGCCGTGCTGGCGGGCGGCGGCTTTATCGGCCTGGAGCTGGCGGAGAACCTGCGGAGCCTGGGGATGGAGGTCACCATCGTACAGCGTCCACCGCAGCTTATGAGCCCCTTTGATCCGGACATGGCCGCGCTCATCCACAGCGAAATGCGCAGGCATGGAGTCAGGCTGGCCCTGGGACACACAGTAGAGGGCTTCGTGGAGAAGGACGGGGGCGTTGATGTTTTACTCAGAGAGGAAGCGCCGCTCCACGCTGACATGGTGGTACTTGCCATCGGCGTCACGCCGGATACACACCTGGCAAGCGAGGCCGGCCTCGCCCTGGGGGCCAAGGGCAGTATCCTGGTTAACGACAGGATGGAGACTTCTGTCCCCGACATCTACGCCGTTGGCGACGCGGTGCAGGTCAAACACTATGTCACGGGGGAGGACACGCTGATCGCTCTGGCGGGCCCCGCCAACAGGCAGGGCCGCATTGCCGCCGACAATATCTGCGGCGGAGACAGCCGGTATCCCGGCTCCCAGGGGAGCTCTGTCATCAAAGTTTTCAATATGACTGCGGCGGTCACTGGTATCAATGAGATAACTGCCCGGAAGGCGGGGATTGATGCAGATAAGGTGATCCTTTCGCCCATGAGCCACGCCGGCTACTATCCCGGCGGCAAAGTGATGACCATAAAGGTGATATTTGAGAGGAACACCTACCGCCTGCTGGGGGCCCAGATTGTGGGTTATGAGGGCGTTGACAAACGAATTGACGTGCTGGCTACCGCAATCCACGCGGGACTGGACGCAATTCAACTCAAAGAACTGGACCTCGCCTATGCGCCTCCCTATTCCTCGGCCAAGGACCCGGTGAACATGGCGGGCTTTATGATCGAGAATATCTCCAGGGGACTGCTGAAGCAATTCCATTTGGAGGACGTGGCCAGACTGAGGATGGATGATAATGTGACACTGCTGGACACCCGTACTCCGGCAGAGTTCAGCCGGGGCCACATCGACGGCTTTTTAAATATTCCTGTGGATGAACTCCGGGACCGGATGGGGGAGATTCCGCCCGGCAAGCCGGTATATGTAATCTGCCAGAGCGGTCTGCGCAGCTATATCGCCTGCAGGATTCTCGCCGGGAACGGCTATGACTGCTACAATTTTTCCGGTGGGTTCCGATTCTATGATGCGGTAACCAACGACAGATGCCTGATGGAGACCGCCTCTGCCTGCGGCATGGATCGGGAATGACTGATAGAGAGCCCCCCGCTGCGGCCGCAGCGGGGCTCTCTATGGGCCGTAAAGACTTTTGAGCTTGACCGGATTTGTAATCTCCACAGTGCCGCGCTTGAGCCTGACCATCCCCTCGCTCTGGAAATAGCGGAGCATTCGTGTCACAACCTCGCGGGCGGTCCCCAGGTGGCTGCCGATGATCTCATGTGTAATCCTGAGGGAACTGGTCTTCTCCAGTGCGCACTCCTCCAATAGGAATCCAGCCAGCCGCTTGTCAAAGCTCTTCCACATAACCTGTTCCAAAAGCCACATGACTTCGGAAAAGCGGGTGGCCATCACCTCGTTGGTAAAGGTGGCCACAGGAGCGGATTCCTCCATGATTTCTTGATAGACCTCTGCCGGGATGATCCAGAGATCGGTATCTTTCTCAGCCTCGACCATCACATCAAATTGAATGCTGCGCATCATGCAGGAGGCGGAAAACAGGCATAGATCCAACGCAAAGAGGCGGTAGAGAGTGATCTCCCGCCCCTCGTCGGACAAAATATAAGCGCGCAGCTGCCCGCCTCTGACCAGCAGGAGACCGGTGCAGTCTGCGCTTCCGCTGTGAATGACCGTCCCTCTTTTCACATTCTGGCTGACAAGGCTGCCGGTGATTCGGTTCTGCTGCGCAGGCGTAAGCTTTCCCCATACGGGAAAACACTCCGCAAACTCCATCCCATGTCCCTCCTCCGACGTGCTTCACTTCATATAAGCAGTATAGAATGGCCTGGGATATCTGTCAAACGCTTTATTGGTGCCGATGTGAAGGACAAATTTGAATAAGAAATTTGTTGACTTTTTATTTCGCCTGGATAGCCATAATCTTGCGCAGGTATCGGTGCAGAAGAGTCTAGAAATGGATTTGCATTTTTGGCGTATTGTGGTATATTTTTGATACTACTGTGAAATATGGTTTCAGGAGGCAGTGCATAATGAGTGAGTATATTCATGAGATTGTGCTCCAAGAATTTGTGATTGATAATATAGCCGACCTGGACCTGACGGTTCAGTATAAGCGGTCTTCCCGCATGAAATTGGTCGATGCCGTGGCCAACAGAAAGGGAACATTTTGGGACTTAAATGCAAAGCTGGAAAACGGAATATGGATTCCTTTGGAGGTGGAATGGATCTCCAGTAATTTTTTGGCGCATAAGCACCATAAAAATTCGGAGTTTCCCAAATTCAAGGACAGCAATGGAGTCCTTTTGGTATTGAGAAAGAATAAGGAGCTGCCTGAGATCCAGCAGATATCCATATTAGATAATTTTTCTGAAGCCCAGTTTAAAAATAAATTTTATAGCTGGTTTAAGAAAAAATCTCCTGGGTACATTGATGAAACTTTAAAAACTTATATGATAGGGGGATATAGAAGGGAAATTCCACGCATTATTCTATATCCTCTGAGCCAAGGTGCGAGAGAGAACTATTTTGCCCACGGTACGCTGTATAAAAAGAATGCTGCAGATCCTGCCGTGATAGGGTTCAAACCATCCGGCTATGATAAAAACGCATTCATAAGAGATCTGCAGCCCAACGATATCTGTCTATTTCTGGCATCTGATGGGAAACGTGGCACGCGACAAGAATTTAAAAATAGAATCTACGCTCAGAAGTTGCCCCTTTACAGACTTACAGGCTATAGAATAAAGCAGAAAATTACGGACAAATGTACTGCATGTATTGGTATAGACCGTGAATATTGGCCGGATGAAATCAAAAGTCATCAGATGATATATACATATATCTGCGTTATTGAAGATCAGCCGTTTTTTAACAGGACGGATGCTGCCTTTCCCTTTGTTGAGAATTTCTCAGATAGCACATGGGAAGCGTTTCGAAGCTGTATACAGTACGGCGAATACCGGGAAATCAGCCCTCTAGACTTTACCTCTTTGATTTCGAGACTATAGCTTAGAGCGGCATTCAGGAGCTCCTTTTTTACTGGACTTTACCATCTAACCGCTGAATCATGCTGCTGCGGCTGGTATTGAGGTGGACAGTCATGGCCCAGCGGGCGCCGGAAAAATCATGCCGCTCCACCGCCGCTACGATGGCACGATGTTCCTGGACAGTATCCCGGGCATTGAGATTTTCCGTCAGGTCAATAGAGGCGTAGACAGAGGAATTTATGATGGGGACCAGCCGCCCGACCACAAGGTTGCCGCTGCACTGAGCCAGAATCTGGTGGAAGCATACGTCTTCCTTGCCATATTCGGCGCCAGCCAGAATCAGCTGCTCCACGGCCTGACACTGCGTCTGAAGCTGACAGAGCTGTTCCGGGGTGCGCCTGACGGCGGCCATAGAGGCCAGTTCCGGCTCAATCATCAGGCGAATATCCAGCAGATCCAGGGCAATTTTGTCTTGATGAGCCAGAAGGGTCAGACCCAGCGGGTCTTCAGGCACACCTCCTTTGGCAGAGACAAAAATACCGGATCCCTGGCGTACCTCCAAAATATTGCGGGAGGTCAGTACTTTCACTGCCTCCCGGACGGTGCCCCGTCCCACGGCGAGAAGCTCGGTGAGTTCGGACTCAGTGGGCAGCTTATCGCCTGCCCCCAGACGCTGATTCTTTATAAGGGCCACCAGCTGTTGGGCGGCATGTTCAACCAGAGTAGTTCCCATTGGATAACCTCCATTACGCATTGCAGGATCCGTTCATTGTTCAGAAGGGAAGAATACAGACCGGTTTGGCGGAGAGTTCCTCACACAGGGAAGTTTGGCGCAGTGTCCCAGCGGCAGGGTCAAAGGCCAGGACGTTGAGTGATCTGGATTCCTGGTTGGCTACCACCAAATGGGAGCCAAATACGCCAAAATCCCGGGGCATCCGCCCTCCGGTGCGGCAGATATCCGTTTTGTGCAGCAGGTGATCTCTGCACACGGCAAAAACGGCGATACTATCGTGGCCTCGATTGGAGACGAAGAGGTGCTGCATATCTTCGGACCACTTGACGGCGGCACAGATATTGGGGCCGGAAAAGCCGTCAGGCAGGGTGGAGAGCGACTGCCGGTACCGGTAACCTGATGCCTCCCGGTGAAATACAAAAATTTGGCTGCACAGCTCCCCCACCACATAAAGCCACTCCCGATCATCCGCCCGGAGGCACAGGTGGCGGGGACCGCTGCCGTCAGGCAGACGCAGGGGAGGTTCCGTGTCCTCCAGTGCGCCGCCGGATAGCAAACGGCAAAAAAATACGGCGTCAAGGCCCAGATCGCTGATGAGAAGCGTTTTGCCCAGGCAGCGGGAAAAGTGGATATGTGGACCTTCCTGTGCGACAAAATCCCGGCCTGGCCCAGATAGACCTGTATGCCTACGTACGCAGGCAAGCTGGACGGGAATGCCGGATGGAGCAAGCAGATAGACCGCCAGGGTGCCGCTGCTGTAGTTGGAGATGAAGAGGAGAGAGCCATCCTCGCTCAACTCCAAGTGGCAGGGGTCGGCGCCCAGCGAGGGGAGACGGCAGATGGTCCGAATCTCTCCCTGTGAGAGATCAAATGCGCAGAGCCCGCCTGCAGGAGAGGTCTCAGACACGCTGTACAGGATACGTTTGCTCCGGTTTAATAGAAGCCAGGAGGGGTTGACCGTACCGGTATGGGAAGCCTCCCGATTGAACGCGCCTGACTCGAAGTCCGCGGTATACCGCAGAATACTCTCCTGAAGGAAATTGGCATAGGTGCCTACAAAGAATGTATAGCTCATCTCTCGAGTGCGGGAGGGCGGCCCCAGCCACCGGAGGCCGCGCCGCCCTGTCCGGCAAAGCCCTCAGGCATTCCGGGCAGGATCAGACCGCCATCTACCCGCAGAGTGATACCTGTGATATAGGAGGCCTTGTCGGAGGCCAAAAAGGCCACAGCATTGCCGATATCCTCGGGAGTGCCGGCACGGCAGAGGGGGATGCTCCCGCCGAGATCGTCCCAAAAGTCCCGGCCGATAGAATTTCCGGGGGCGGAAAACGCCTCGCGCCAGAAATAATCGCCCTCATCATCCGGATCCCGTGCCGCCAGTTCTTCCTTCGTGCGCACACGGGTGGCGCCGGGGGCCACATTGTTGACGCGGATCCCATAGCCGGACACATCCAGGGCAAAGGCCCTGATGGCGTGGTTGAGTCCGGCTTTTAAGCCGCAGTATACACCGCATTCGGGGTAGGCTCTTTCACCGCGGGAAGAGGTGATATTGATGATGCTGCCCCGGACGCCGTGATCGATCATATAACGGGCGGCGTCCCGCATCATGAGAATATTAGAGCGAAAGTCCAGGTCCAGAAGATGGTCCAGAATCTCCTCAGTAATGCCGTAGAGAGGCTCGCAGAGCGTTTTTCCGGCGTTATTCACCAGTACATCCAGGCCGTTCAGCGCGTCTACAGCCTCCTGAAAAAACCTGTGGCAGGCTCCCTTCTCCTCCAGCCGGACCTGAAAGGGATGGCAGGCCCGGCCGAACTCCGTTCGTATAGTCTCGGACAGGGCGCGGGCGGCCTCTGCTTTGCTGGCATAGGAGATGGCCAGATCATAGCCCTCCCGGGCCAGGGCCAGGGTGATGCCCTTGCCAATGCCGCGGCTGGCACCGGTTACAATGGCTTTTTTACTCATAATACTACCGCTTCTCCTTTCAGACCCTACCTCTGATCGCGGCCGGTACCGTCACCGCCGGACAGATGAAGTACATCCTCCGTGCTTACCCGGTTGAAGTCGCCCACAATACTGTATTTGAGACAGGAGGCAGCGGCAGCGAATTCCAAAGCCTGCTGATGGTCCTCCCAGCGGTTCAAACCATAGATCAGACCGGCGGCAAAGGCGTCGCCGCCGCCCACACCGTCTACAATATCGCGGATTTCATAGCGCTTTGAGACATAAAAATCCGCTCCGCTGTTGAGACAGGCGGACCAGCTGTGCCAGTCAGCGCTGCGGGATTCCCGCAGAATCATGGCAACCAGCTTGACGGCAGGGAAGGCGGACAGGACCTGATCGCCCATACTCCGATACCGCTCCAGCTCCGATGAACCGCAGGCAGAGATACCTAAAACCGTCTGCATCTCCTCTTCACTGGCGATTACCACATCAGTGCTCCGGAGGACCTCCCGCATGACCGATGGGGCTTCCCGGCCATACTGCCAGAGGGCCTTGCGGTAGTTCAGGTCACAGGAGACGGTAATCCCCTGCCCTTTGGCGGCCTGAACCGCTTCCAGGCAGAGCTCCATGGCGCCCTCGGAAATGGCGGGGGTAATGCCGGTGGTATGAAACCAGCCGATTCCCTCCAGCGCGCGGCGCCAGTCGATTGCGCCGGGGCCGGCCTGTGCCAGCGAGGAGCCGGAGCGATCGTAGATGACCTTGGGAGAGAGCTGGTTGGCTCCGTCCTCCAGATAGTAGATCCCCAGCCGGCCGGGCCCCCTCAAAACATTCCGGGTGTCCACACCGAAACGGCGCAGCTCCCCCAGACAGGCGTCGCCGATGGGGTTGGCAGGCAGAATGGTACAATACGCCGCCTCTGCGCCGAAATTGGCCAGTGAGACGGCTACGTTGGCCTCAGCGCCGCCGAAGGTGGCCTCCAGCGCAGGGCGTTGGAACAGGCGTTCACGGCCTGGCGCCCGGAGACGGAGCAGGCTCTCACCAAAGGTTAGAAATTTCACGGTTGCGTCCCTCCCTGATGCTCGTTTCGTGCCTGGTCGATGGCCTGGCGGGCCTCCCGGCACAAGGTTGTGATGATATCAAAATTTCCTGCGGCAATATCCGCCTTGGAACAGATCCAACTGCCGCCGACGGCATGCACAAAGGGGGCGGCGCAGTAGGAGCCCACATTGCGGGGCCCGACTCCGCCAGTGGGGATAAATCGGATGCCGCCAAAGGGGGCTGACAGCGCCTTCATGGCCTCCAGGCCGCCATAGATGTTGGCCGGGAAGAATTTGACCACCCGGAGCCCCATCGCTATGGCGGACATGATCTCGCTGGGGGTGACACAGCCTGGAATGATGGTCACGCCTCTGTCTACACACCAGCGGACAACCGCAGGGTCAAAGCCCGGTGAGACGAGAAAGCGGGCGCCCAGTTCCACCGCACGGCGGCACTGCTCCAGATTAAGCACCGTTCCGGCACCGACGAGCATCGTAGGGCAGCGCTCCGAGACGGTGCGGATTGCTGCGGCCGCAGCATCGGTACGGAAGGTAATTTCCATCACGTCCACACCGCCGGAGAGCAGTGCATTGGCAGTGGGAAGGGCGTCCTCGGAATTATCAAGCACCACTACGGGAATTAATGCGCTTTGAGAAATCCTGTCCAGTACATCCATTGCGGCGGTCCTCCGTTACAGTTGGTTGACCGGGTAGGCGGGGGCCGCCCCGGTTAAGACGCTGACGATATTTTGGGCCGCCTTGGCCTTTAAATCCTGTACGGCCTCGGCGGTGCTGTAAGCGGTGTGGTCGGTAAGGATTACATTGTCGAGCCGTAAATACGGCGAGTCGTCCGGCAGCGGTTCCTGGTTATGTGTGTCCAGCCCCGCACAGAGAATTTTGCGGCCGCGCAGGGCCTCTATCAGGGCGGTGTCGTCCACCAGAGGGCCCCGTCCGGTATTCACCAGGATGGAGGTCGGTTTCATAAGAGACAGCGCCTGTTGTCCGATGATGCCGGCCGTCTCTGCGGTGACCGGCATGTGCAGGGAGATGAGGTCGGACTGCTTCAGGACCTCCTCCAGATCCGCCTTAACGACACCTGATGCGGTGCAGGTCTCAGACGAAACATAGGGATCATATGCCAGAATCCTCGAGAAACCCAGTCCGGAGCACTTGCGGACCAATGCCCGGGCGATACGGCCAAATCCGATTACACCCAATACCTTGCCCTCCAGGCGAAAGCTGAAGCGCTGCAGGTTCCATTTGCCCTGGCGGATCAGACGGTCTCTGCGGGCTACGTCCCGCAGGCAGGAGAGCATCAGGGCCAGGGCGTGCTCCGCCACATCCTCTGCGCAGTAATCCGGTACATTGGTTACCTGAATGCCTCTGGCCGTACAGGCCGCCACATCTACGTTGTCATAGCCCACACCATAGCGGCTGACGACTTTGCAGCGCCTCAGCCCCGCTACGGCGCGGGCAGTCAAAGGAGCCATATCCAGCAAAATGCCGTCGGCATCAGCGCAGAAGCGGACAATATCCTCGTCGGTAGCGCATTGACATAATACCAATTCTGCGCCGGCAGACGCGAGAAGCTCCCGTTCAATGTCGTAGCTGTCGTGACGCTCGTCGCTTACGCATATCCGATATGCTGCCATACTCCATCACACGCCTTTTTGTTGATATAATAGAACACGTCGAATTCATCATATGAATTTGACGTGTTCTATTATATCAGAATTTGAAAATATGTCAATTATACATTATAAAGCTGAAAGATACATAAAATCAAAATAATTCATATGATGAAAAGCTGGCCTGCCCCTCTGAGGGTAGGCCAGCTTTTCATAGCAGAACGCTTATATCATCTGTTCATATACGCCGGAAAACGAAATCCCCGCCTCCTGGGCGATCCGTGAAAGCAGCTCGCGCGTTTCGGGCGGGGCAGACCAAGCCATGCCGCACCCAGCGGTAATTTCCCGGGGAACGGGAATCAGCCTGCCCGGCGCGCCCGCCGTGCGGCAGGCCTGCTCCATAGACATGGCCGCCGTAGTGGTGGAAAAGGTCAGGATCAGTCTGAGCTGTTTTTCTCTCATTGGGCCAGCTCCTTTAAGGCGCGAATTGCCTCGTCGGTCTCCGCTTCCGTATTAAACCAGGAAAAGCTGAAGCGCACAGCTCCCTGCTCCTTTGTGCCGAGGGCGGCGTGCAGCCGGGGGGCGCAGTGACCGCCGGGGCGGGTGGCAATACCGTAGGTCTCGGAGAGCTCGTCAGCTACAGCGGCCGAGTCGTAATCCCCCAGATTCAGCGCGACCACCGGCGCCCGCTCCCGGGAAAAATCCCCATACAGTCTGATGCCGGGAAGACTGCGGACGCCCTCATAGAAGCGGCGGGCCAGAGCCTGCTCATGAGCGCGGATGCAGTCTATGCCTGTGGCCTGAATGAAGTCCACAGCGGCGGAGAGCCCCGCGATGCCATGGCCATTGAGGGTTCCGGCCTCCAGCCTGACGGGGTAGTCCTCCGGCTGAAAGCGGTCAAAGGTTTTTACGCCGGTGCCGCCCACAGCCCAAGGGCGCAGCGACACCCCATCGGCCAGGCACAGTCCGCCGGTACCCTGCGGCCCCATCAGGCTCTTGTGCCCGGTAAAGCAGAGAATACCGATGCCGGAGGACGTCATGTCGATGGGAAAAACGCCGGCAGTCTGAGAGGCGTCCACGATCAGCGTCAGACCGTGCGTGCGGGCAAAGGCGCCTACCCGGTCCAGATCTACGAGATCACCGGTGAGGTTGGAGGCGTGGGTACAGACTACGGCTCTGGTTTCAGGGCGGACCAGAGCCTCAAAGGCGTCATAGTTTAGCTGCCCGTTCCGGTCAGCGGGTACAAAGCTGAGGGCGACGTTCCGCTCCTGTTCCAGGCGGTACAGGGGGCGTAGCACGGAGTTGTGCTCCAGGTCGGTGGAGATCACATGGTCGCCGTGTTCCAAAAGGCCGCAGAGGGCCATATTCAGGGCCTGTGTGGAATTGGCGGTAAAGACCACCTGTTCGGCGGAAGGACAGCCAAAGAGCGCGGCCAGCTTTGTCCTTGTGCTATAGACGGTCCGGGCGGCGTCCAGGCTTCCGCTATGGGTGCCGCGGGCGGAATTGCCCAGGGAACACAGCGCCTCGGTCACGGCCTGTACCACGCAGGGAGGCTTGCGGAGGGTGGTGGCGGCGTTGTCCAGATAGATCATGGCTGTATGATTTTGGCGGCGGCGTTGAGCTTCTCCACAATGGTGTACATATTGGTAACCTTGCCCACAGCCAGCTTGTCGGAGAGGCCATAGAAATTCAGACAGGTCCCGCAGGTCAGGATCTCTACCCCCTGGGCCTCCATATGCCGCAGATCCTCCAGGGACTCCGAGCCCTCGGTCGAGAGAGCGGCGCCTCCGTTATAGAACAGAATGGTCCGCGGCAGCTCCTCCAGCTGGGTCAGAGCATAGAGAAAGCCCTTCATCAGGGTGCGGCCCAATTCGTCATCCCCGCGGCCCATGGCGGCGGAGCTGATGGCGACTACCGTGTTTCTGTGCACATCCTCGGCGCAGGGAGGAGCCTCGTCCTCCAAGGCGTCTTTTGGGAGTGAAGTGACCTGGAAGGTGACGGCAAAATGCTTGTCCTCCAGTTGCTCACTGGAAGACGCCAGCCCCTTGGAAGAGGCCAGCCGCTTCAAGTTCTGTACAGCCATTTCGTTGTCAACATGGATCTCCAGAACGCCGGGCTCTTCCATCTCCTTCAGCGCCTTGTTGGCCTTGATGACGGGAATGGGGCAGGTGTCGCCAATTGCATTTACAATCGTGTTTGCCATAAGAATGCCTCCTGAATTATAAAAGTTCCAAAAAAGCCTCCATACGGGTGGAGAGCTGTCCGCTGTCAGCGGCAGAATAGTCGGTCTCCAATGAGAGATAGGGAACGCCCAGCTGCTCCGCCAGGCGGCGGACGGTGGAGGCCTCCACACAGTAGGGGGTGCAGGCCTGGAGATCGATCTCAACAATGCCTTCTACCTGGTATTCCTCCATCAGCCGGGGCAGAAGTTCCATCCGTTTTTGGTCCGGCGTTATGACGGCGCATCCAATTTCCAGATAGCGGGCGGCAATGGCCCGCATGATGTCCTCGGCCTGGGTGTCCACCATTTGAAGCGCGGCTTTCATACCCGAACAGTTTTCAAAGCAGACCACCACGCCGCCCTTTTCCTCAATGGCCTTCACAGTCTTGTCCAGCACGCCGCCGATGGGACAGCCGGTAATTAAAATTCGTTTTTGCGACAGAGAGACGGGACGGCGGCCGGATATATAGCCGGCCTGAAGCTCTTGAGTCAAATCCTCCACCAGATTAATGGCGGCTTGGCGGTCAAACTGAAACCCCAGCCCATCCAGAGTTTGATAGAGCATATAGCCGGTCGTGGGTGGAGGGATTTGCTTCTGGAGTTCCATCAGTGCGCAGCGGGCCCTCCGCTCCTGGTTGCGGACAGCCGCTGCACGGCGCAGGGCCTCCTCCGTAATGGAGAGGCTGAATTTCTCCTCCAGGAAGGTGAGGAAACGCCACAGCTCCCTTGTCCAGAATTCCAGTGCGTCCTCGTGCCCCAAGCCCTGGGGCAGGTGGAGAATGTAAGTGTCCTTCCGCTCACCAAGCAGCTCAAACATTTTCTTTTTGCCGTCGCAGGTTGTCTCGCCTACAATGAGGTCTGCAAAATAGGTATAGGGACACTTGTCGGAGACGGCAAACCCAAAGCTGGATTTGATCAGCGGGCACAGGTTTTTGGGCAGGAAAGCCTCGGCGTCGGGAATTGTCTCCGCACTCATGCCGCACAGGCTGACCGGGGTGATTCCGGCCGCATCCAAAATTTCCAACGGAGTAAATGTACAGAAGATACCGGCAATTCTACTGCCGGCCTCCTTGAGCTCCTTGACCCGGAGGAAGCCGGCCCTCCTGGCTTCGCTCAGCGCTTCAAAGCGTGGGGGAAGATGACACTCCATCAGCCATGACCTCCTATTTTCTGCGCATGTAGGGCTGCGCCTACCGCTCCGGCATAGCGTCCGTCGCCGCTGGTCAGAACCGGCTTTCCCAGCGCGGTGGACAGTGCGGAACAAAAATCTGTACAGCTGCTGAGCCCGCCGGTCAGACAGATGGGGCCGGAGGCCTCCAGGCGTCCAGCCTGAGCGGCTGTTTTTTTCACAATAGAGTCCACCACCGCGAAGGCGATGTTCTCCCGCTGTTCTCCCCGCCCAATCAGGCCGACCACCTCGGACTCGGCGAAGACTGTGCACATGGAGCTGATGGAAATCCCGCCTCCGCAGGCGGCCATCCGGCACAGCTCCTCAGGGCTCACCGCCAGTGTATTGGCCATGACCTCCAGAAAACGGCCGGTACCTGCTGAACATTTGTCATTCATCAGAAAATCGCGGACTGCGCCCTGTTCCACCCGAATCATTTTGGTGTCCTGCCCGCCGATATCAATGACAGTCAGACACGCCAAGCCGTGCAGATGAGCGGCCCCCATGCCGTGGCAGGAAATCTCTGTGAGGCACTTGTCCGCGTAAGGCACGGAAATCCGGCCATAGCCGGTAGCTACGCAGGGGAAAGCCTCCGGATCCCAGCCCTGGTCCGCCAAGCCGCAGCGGAGCCGCTGGGCCGCGTCGGCACTGTTCCAGCCGGTTGGCTGTGCCAGGCGGCAGAGGATAGAACTGCGCTCGTCCACCACCACAGCCTTGGCACAGGTGGAGCCGATATCAATTCCGATATAGTACATAAGCGCCCCCATTGGTCAAAAAATCGCTCAGAAAGAGGCAGATTCAAATCAGTATATCCTCTCCGCGGTCGTAACAGCAGAAGAGTTCGGCTTCCACCAGCGCAGTATCTCTGGATACCGGCTCTTGGATGACAGAGGCTTTCAGGGGCAGGCCAAGCCTGCCGGCAGAGCGATCGGGACGCATAAGGATCCCGGTGCAAGGATCAGAGGGGGAGGGAGAGGCGGACAGCCAACGGCTGCTGTAAAACTGGAAGGAGAGACCTTCCTCGCACTCATATTCAATGACCGGGAAGCACATTCCCCTGGGACATGACGGGGCAAAAGAGGCCTCAAACCGCCGCTTCTCCTGGGCCAAAACCTCCTCTGAAGCGTACTCTCTCATACGGGGATCGGAGAAAAGCCGCTCCATTTCAGCCCACACATCGCACAGGTAGACCCGATTGATCTGAACCCAGAGCGGCGCACCGGTGCTTTGCCCGGGAAACTCCAGTCTGGCAGGGTAATCTTCGCCTACCGTCAGTGCAATGGGGTATTCCACCAGACGCCGCCTTGAACCCATACGCATGGCGAAGCGGAAAGGGACGGCCGGATCCACCTCGGGGATCACGCGGTAGGATCCGTCCAGGTTCAGCGTAGTCAGAGATACATAGTCCAGGTTTCGGGTGTCGATTCCGGCGGGCTCCCAGCCCGCCAGCAGAAAACGGGTAAAAAGCACGGCGCTTTCCCACGGCGCATCACTGCAGAGTGCCGACTCGCTCTGATCAGTGGTAAAGCTCTGCCCGCCGATGGAGACGCGCTCCACAGGACCACAGAAAGAGAGATGGGGCGCCGGTGTCTGTCCGCCGCGGAGCTGGGTTCGGTTTGTCTCCGGAGCGGCCGCCGGGCTGGAGCCTTGAAACGCTTCCGGCTCTGTGTGCTCCTGGAGGTCCGGGTCGTAAGTTAGAAGCAGCAGGCGAAGCGAGCCGTCAGTATGGAGGACAAAGCCCATAACATGGCAGGTGCAGCCCCCAATGTCCGCCGTCCGGCCTATAGGTCTGATCTCCTTCATCTGTGAGAGGCTCATTTTGAGCAGATCGAGATTCATAGCGTCCCTCCAAGGCTGTTATGCCGCCGCCGCTGTTGCAGCACAGGGAAAAGCGTGTGCCGCCAGGCATGGGATGTGGAGACATAGCCGCATAGGGGGTATGTCTCCATATCCTGCATGCAGAGAGGAAACACTTCATCCGCCAATGGGACGGCGGCTCCACAATTGGCGGTGTTCCTATTATAGCATGGGAATACTGGTTCGTCTAATACGAAGATTCAATACGCTTGCGGTGCACATCAGAAAATTTGATAGAGACGCCGCCGAAGCGGGAACAGGTCATAGTGAATGCAGATGAAGGGTATGTGGAAATTATCAAGGGCGGGAAAGAGGAATAAAAGGAAACGGCGGAAAAGCCGGAGCGGCGCAGCTTATGCTGCGCCGCTCCGGCTTTTAGCTGGTGTACAGTAGTTATCACTGCCGCCGCCCCGGAGTTCATCTGGAGAGGTCCTGGACGAAGAGGGAGCGAGTGCCGGCGGGGGCAGCGGAGGGAGCGGGTGGAGGAGTGGGAGCAGAGCCGGAGTGGGGAGTGGAGGGCGGGCTGGCCAGGGGAGGAGCCGGGGGAGGATTGTGGCTGGGGTCGTTGCGCCAGAGGAGGAACTTGGGGGCCACCTGGGGGAAGAGGGCGCAGGAGAGGACGTCCTCATCGCTCTTGCACAGGTCCTTGTACTCTGCCTTGTATTTGTCAAACTCGGGCTCGATGAGGTCGGCGGGCCTGCAGGTGATGATGTGCTTGAGCTCCTCGCCGGAGAGACACTTTTTCCGGATATTCTCGTCAATCTCGCCGGGTACCTTGCCGTACTCGCCCTTGAGCACCGCCTTGGACTCCTTGGGGACCATCTTGTAGCGCTCGCCGGCAATGACGTTCATGACGGCCTGGGTGCCTACAATCTGGCTGGTGGGGGTCACCAGAGGCATATATCCAAACTCTTTGCGGACCCTGGGGATCTCCTCCAGCACGTCGTAGAGCTTGTCGTCCTTGCCCGCCTGGTGGAGCTGGGAAATCAGATTGGACAGCATGCCGCCGGGGACCTGGTAGAGCAGGGTGTTGGCGTCCACATTGAGGACCTTGGGGTTGAGGTCGCCCCGCTGTTTCAGCTCTTCAGCCACGCCGCGGAAGTGTTTGGCGGGAGCGGTCATCCGGTTCAGATCCAGTCCGGTATCCCGGACGGTGCCCCGGAGGGTGACCACCAGGGACTCGGTAGCGGGCTGTGAGGTGCCGTTGGCCAGAGGGGAGAGAGCGCAGTCCACAATGTCCACGCCGGCATAGGCCGCCATCAGGTTGACCATATCGCCGGTGCCGGTGGTGTTGTGGGTGTGCAGGTGGATGGGAACGCCCACCTCCCGCTTCAGCGCAGTGATGAGGGAGTAGGCGGCCTCGGGCAGCAGCAGGCCGGCCATGTCCTTGATGCATACGGAGTCGGCCCCCATCTGCTCCAGCTCCTTGGCCAGACGGACGAAATAGGCCTCGTCGTGGATAGGGCTGGTGGTATAGCTCATGGCGGCCTCGCACCAGCCGCCGTACTTTTTGGTGGCGCGGACGGCCTGCTCCAGGTTGCGCGTGTCGTTGAGGGCGTCAAAGATGCGGATGACGTCAATGCCGTTCTCAATGGACTTGGCGCAGAACTTCTCCACCACATCGTCTGCATAGTGCTTATAGCCCAGGATATTCTGGCCGCGGAAGAGCATCTGGAGCTTGGTCTTGGGGCAGTGCTTCCTGATGGTGCGCAGCCGCTCCCAGGGGTCCTCGTTGAGGAAGCGCAGGCAGGCGTCGAAGGTGGCGCCTCCCCAGCACTCCAGGGACCAGTAGCCCACCTCGTCCAGCTGCTCCAGCGCGGGGAGCATGTCCCCGATGCGCATCCGGGTGGCGGCCTGGGACTGGTGGGCGTCCCGCAGAATGGTGTCTGTAATCAGCAGTGGCTTATCGCTGGCAAAGGGCAGGGAGGCGGGAACAGCCCCGGCCGCAGCGGTATTGTTCTTGGACATACGAGAGCACTTTCCTTTCATATAGTGTGTGCTCCCGCCAGGGGCGGGAGCACACCGGAAAAGTTGGGGACGGCGGTCAGCCCAGCGTGGAGATGAGAACGCCCGCGGCAATGGCGGAGCCGATGACGCCGGCCACATTGGGACCCATGGCGTGCATCAGCAGGAAGTTGCCGGGGTTCTCCTCCTGGCCGACCTTCTGGGAGACACGGGCGGCCATGGGCACGGCGGAGACGCCTGCCGAGCCGATGAGGGGGTTGATCTTGTTCTTGAGGAACAGGTTCATGAACTTGGCCAGCAGTACGCCGCCGGCAGTGCCCAAACCGAAGGCCACAACGCCCATGATGAGGATACCGATGGTCTGGGCGGTGAGGAAGCGCTCCGCCGAGGCGGTGGCGCCCACGCTGATGCCCAGGAAGAGGGTGACGATGTTCAGCAGCTCGTTCTGAGCCGTCTTGCTCAGCCGCTCCGTGACGCCGCAGGTGGTCAGCAGATTGCCGAACATCAGGCAGGCGATGAGAGGGGCGGCGGAGGGGACCAGCAGGGCCACGAAGATGGTGACCACAATGGGGAAGAAGATCTTCTCCTTCAGGGAGACGGGGCGCAGCTCCTTCATGACGATGGCCCGCTCCTTCTTGGTGGTGAGCAGCCTCATAATGGGGGGCTGAATGACGGGGACCAGGGCCATATAGGAGTAGGCGGCCACCGCGATGGGGCCCATCAGCTCCGGGGCCAGAATGGAGGATGTAAAGATGGCAGTTGGCCCGTCTGCGCCGCCGATGATGCCGATGGCGCCGCCCTGCTGTTGGGTAAAGAGGCCGGAGGCCACGCAGCCCAGATAGGTGGCAAAGATACCGACCTGAGCGGCGGCGCCCAGCAGCAGGGACTTCGGGTTGGCAATGAGGGGGCCGAAGTCCGTCATGGCCCCAATTCCGATAAAGATCAGGCAGGGATACAGGCTGGACTTGACGCCGATGTAGAGAATGTCCAGCAGCCCGCCGTGGTGAATGATATCGGTAAAGGAGACCTTTTCAATGATCTCGGGCTCCGCCGCATCTTCTGGCAGAGAGGCGCGGTAGGTCTCCTCGTCGATGATCAGGCTGTTTTCCGTGTCGTAGAGGATGGCGTCGTTGGCCACATCGTAGGGGCAACCGTAGGAATAGGCGTCCCACATGGCGGTGTGGTAGAGGTTGGCGCCGGGCAGGTTGGTGAGCAATACGCCCACCGCGATGCCCACCAGCAGCAGAGGCTCAAACTTCTTGTGGATGGCCAGCCAGAGCAGCACCAGGCCAATGACAATCATCACCAGCATCTTCCAGCCGCCGCCTGAAAACTCCGCAAAAAGCTTGTAAAAGCCCGTGGTCTGTAAAAATTCCAGCATAGCGATTCCTCCGGGAGCCGCTTACTGGATCACGCACAGCAGAGCGCCGGAGTTGACGGTAGCGCCTTTGGAGACGCTGACAGACTGCACGGTGCCGTCGCAGGGAGCCAGGATCTCGTTCTCCATCTTCATGGCCTCCAGAATCATGAGCACGTCGCCCTTCTTGACGGCCTGTCCATTGGACACCTTCACATCCAGCACGTTGCCGGGCATGGGGGCGGTGATCTGCTCTCCGCCGGCAGGGGCGG
>ERZ857955.538-NODE-538-length-42733-cov-5.536225_pt1 | contig 42733 bp, 38 predicted proteins | sample MGYA00519956_ERZ857955 | MGnify/ENA primary metagenome ERZ857955 (study PRJEB31778, sample SAMEA3449378) | human gut metagenome | biome: human gut; feature: human-associated habitat; material: faeces | place: United Kingdom | collected 2010/2012 ...
GACTTGGGGGGAACCCTGCGGCACACGATACGAACGATGCTGCGGAGTTATGACATCCGCGCCAGCGGAGACCTATTGTGTTCCCATCGTCAGGGGGCGTGGCAAATGTGACGAAAGCTGAGAAATATAAATAGGAAGCGTTTGCCGCTTTCTGTTCAAAATCAGATACCATGCGCTGGTGGTTTCGGCTGCCAGCGTATTCATGTGATTTTGAACAAACACGATGACAAACTTGACGGATTGGAGGAAATATGCTTTATGGAAAAACTTATTACGCGAAAAGAAGCAGCAGAAATTTTGGGTATCAGCATTGCAACGCTGGACGCGGCCCGTAACAATGGCCTTATTTCTTATGTGCAATATGTGCAGAATGGCTGTGTGTACTTTACCTCGGCGGGCCTTCAGGAGTATATCGCAAAATGCACCCACAGAGCAAAGCCAGCAGAAAAGAACGCAACTTATCGTAAACCTCGCAGAGCTGGAGTATGAGCCGGTCCGTATCCTTGTCGAAATCATAATGGTCTGATAAAACATAGATACAGCGCTGGAGTCTATTCTTAGGAGGTGACGGAATTGGCCAAACGGCAAACAATAATTCCTCAATATGGCACAGTTATGAAAAGAGGTGTCCTATATTATAGGACCAGAATCAAAGACGCGAATGGTAAGCTCGTAGCTATCTACGCAAAAACACCTGAAGAACTATACAACAAAGAAACGCTTGCGTTGGAACAGATTGAGAATGCCACTTTTCATCGGAAAACGCCCACAGTTGCAGAGTATTGTGAAAAGTGGCTGCTGATGCAGTCGGTTCATGTACGAGCTACTACTTTGACGGATTACACCTCAAAGGTTAGGCGGCATATTATAGCGGAATTGGGAGATAAACGGATGGGTGAGGTTAGCCTGGATGATATTCAGCTTGCCCTTGTTCCGGTTTCCAAGAAATCTGCATCGGTTTATAAATCTGTGGTAATCCTTTACAAATCTATCTTTCGCGCAGCGATGGAAAGCAGGATTATTGACCACAACCCAACGATTTATCTGACAACAAAAGGTGGCGGTGTTCCACAAGAGGATCGTCAGGCTTTGACAGATGAACAGGCAGCACGCCTTTTGGATGCTATCCGAGATTTGCCGCCTTATGTCTTTGTCATGATTGGTTTATATGCAGGGCTACGCCGGGAAGAAATTCTTGCTCTGCAATGGGATTCAGTATATCTGGATACAGATACTCCATATCTGACGGTAAGACGGGCATGGCACACCGAACATAACAGGCCGGTGATTTCGGATGAATTGAAAACCAAGGCTGCGGAGAGAAATATCCCCCTTCCTGTTTGCTTGGCTGAGTGTTTGAAAGCAGCAAAGGAAACTTCGACTTCGGAGTATGTGGTTTCAAACCGGGATGGCGAACCGCTGTCCTACACGCAGTTTAAGCGACTTTGGCAGTATATTGTTACGAGGACGGTCAAGGAGCGGAGCTATTATCGGTATGAAGATGGAAAAAGAGTAAAGCATCTGAAATTGATATGATGAACCGTGATGCCGAGGATGATGCCTTTGAGGTGTCCTCGGACAGTGAAACCGTAGATTCTTTCAGCGAAGAATTTGAGCCAGTTGAACCTCAAAAGCCGGATCAGCAGGCAGAAGATGAAGAAGCCCGCAAAAAGGCTGAATTTGATGCAGCCGAAGCCAAGCGCAAAGCCGAATGGGAGGCAAAACAGGCGCAGAAGAAACTGCGGGAACAGCAGGAACTGGACCGCCTTGCCGCCATGTCGGATGACGACGTGATGCAAGCATCCATGAACCGCGTTTCCCAGGATACCGAGCGCCTGACCCGCCGCAACATGAAACTCTGCGTTATGGAGGATGTGCAGACCGAGTGTCTGGCCGACCCCGCCTTTGCCCGACTTGTGATGAACCCCAAGAAAAAGATGCTGAACTGCTTCCACTACATCAACCGCAAGGCGCGGGAGTATCTGGAACAGGAAATGAAGGACAACGACGAAAAGCCTATGGGCGGCGGTTTCGGCGGTGATGTGCCGGACGAACTCTGCTACCAGTGGGCGCGGGAGTATTTCCGAGACCCAGATGCCCAAGAGGACGCTGAACCCGAAGAAAAGTTTGTACCCAAAACTTACAACGGGAAAGTATCCAAAACCGGCAAAGGCAAGAAAGAAAAGTCCAAAAAGACAGAGCCTAAGCCTACCCCGAAACCCGCAGACGAAGAACAGCTTACCTTTGGTGACTTCGGCACAGAGGAGGCAGCAGGATGAAATTGGACAAGCGAGCCTGCCGCCATGCGGCCAATGTTCCGCTGCACATCAGCCAGAATGCCGGGGTGCTGTACACGGATCGGGTGAAATACCTTGTCACCGCCGCCGTCAAGTTGCTCGGCGGGCATAGGGTGCTGGCGGTTTACTTCTATGAATGCGAACGGCTAAAAGCAAACGACCGTATGCCGAAGTGGGTCGTGTTTCAGGGCAAGGATGACTTTGCCACGCTGGAACGCGATGCCGCAGGGAAACGTCAAGTGGCGGGATGCTATGGTGCAGCACCTAACAGACTATTACATGGGAGATTTTTTGCAATCCTGCGTGTTTTATAAAAAGGCTGGATTCTATACGATTGCCAGGTATATCGGAGCAAAAAGTGATCCCACGAAAATTCTGTGGGAACTGAATTGGTACCAGCAGGATATCCGTGACCAACAGACAAAAATCCGCCGCCACAAGCGGGATACTGTAGTTCTGAACAAAATGAGCAGTGTGCCGCAAACGCCCGCCAACCTGAAGCGCTGGGCAGATAAGCACATCATGCCGCACTATCTGTTCTATGACTACAATAATGGCCGCGCCAAAACACAGGCGTACTGCACCTATTGCGAGAAGTTTTCTGTAATTAAAAGGCCAAAAAGCAACGATGTCCTGCGCTGCCCTAAATGCGGCCAGAAAGCCATAGCCAAGGCGCAAGGAAGAAGAGCTACTTACCATGAAGATAGGGAAACCTGTCAGGTTATCCAGCAAGTCAGCCCGCAGGAGCTTGTGGTGCGCATCTATAAGCTGTACTGGTCTTATGCCAGGGGAAAGGATACCGCCAGAAAATCTGCATATGAAGTCATGCGCATATTTGTCCGCAGTGATGACGGCAAAAAGGCAATCGTTGAGCCTTACTATTATAACAGCGGCTATGACAGTGTGACCCACTGGCGGCGCGGCTATCATCCGGGGGCACTGTTTGGAATGGAATGCTTTATTTCAGAATAAACCGGCGATGTATATCTTCCGGGGCTTGAAAAGGCCCTGCAAGGTACAGATTGGGAATACTGTGCTCTGCGCCAATTCTATGAGCGGACAGCTATCCCGATGCAGGTCAGCCACTATCTGAAAATGTATTTGCGGCATCCGCTTTTGATCGAACGACTGACGAAGGCGGGCTTTGAGAACATTGCTGCAGATGTTATATACCGCGATGGGTTCAGTGATGCGCTGGATGAGATGCAGACCAAAACGCACCGTATCCTGCGTGTGGAAAAACAGGACGTATCTGTGCTGCAGGAGCAAAAAGCAGGTGTGCCGCTGCTGAAAAAATATCAGACGTATGTGGCAATCCATCTGCGCGGAAGAAGTGCACTGTTTCAGTGGCAGCTTCACCATAAGGTGTCGGAGATTCCTGCGGATATATTCCAATACCTGACAGCAGAAAAGTTTATGCACTATATGGAAGCCCAACTTCCGATCTATTGGGAAAAGCGCCCGGCGAATGTGTACCGTGATCCGACGATGGAAACGCTGGTAATAACCTATGTAGATTACCTGCATATGTGCCGTAGGCAAGCCTATGACATGAAGGACAAGTCGGTGCTATTCCCGAAAAACTGCGCGGCAGCGCACGACCGAGAAGCAGAGCGCATCCAAAAAATCAACGATGCGCAGAAAAACAGGGCGTTCGGCATAGCCTACGCAGGCTTTGCGCGAAAAGCAGCGCTTTCAAATGAGGAACTGCAAATCGTCTGCCCGAAGCGAGCCAACGAGCTTGTTGCCGAGGGAAGGGCGCTGCACCACTGCGTTGGCAGCTATATTGACCGTGTGGCAGAGGGACGATGCCTGATCGTATTTGTCCGCCGCGTGGAAGAACCGAAAAAACCGTATGTGACTGTGGAGGTGCGTGATGGAAAAATCGCACAGATCCACGGCGACCACAACAGTGACCCTACAGAAGAAGTGAAAAAGTTTGTTGACCTGTGGAGCCGTAAGGTGCTGCCTATGGCTTTACAGGCTGCGTAAGAAAGGAAGTACTTACCCTTATGAAGCAAATCGGAAATCTCGCCATCGTCTGCGCCCGGCGCAAGGATGTGACCCTGCGCATTGAGCAGGGGAGAGTGAAGGTTTTGCTGAGTGGTACTTATGCACCGGCAGCATTTTCTGCCGACTGGGATGACGATGAAACCATCTTGTCGGTGATCCATGAACTGAATTTCGGGCGTTATACCCCTAAAACTCTATGAGAACAGAAGAATGGCAGGAAAAGGCTGCATTCATCGACATGCTGCGGGGACTGACATTACGCTTGAACCGCTACCGTGCGGCGTATGCGGCCCATACGCCGTTGGTAAGCGATGAAATCTATGATATTCTGTTCAGTGACTTACAGACGCTGGAAAGCTGGCTGGGACTGAGAATGAAGAACTCAGCTACAAAGAAAATCATCTGACACGAAAAACCTCCGACCTGTGGCACATTGGTGCATAGGCCGGAGGTTTTTGATTGGCTGAATATTGAAATGGAAAAAGATTGAACTTAATAACGTAATATGGTATAATTCTGATAAACAAATCATTGCAAGAGGCATTATATGGCTACACAGGAAATATGAACGTATGCTTACATACAAGAACAACAAAGCTGTCTATATTTTTGCGGATTTACTTCTTGCCCGCAATGCTATAGCGAAGTTCCGATGCTCGTCTTTCCAGCGACTTCTGCGCTGACTCACATTTTTTGTACAGCTTGGCAAAATGCTCATCAGATATCTTGCCCTTGCCATTGCCTTCACATAGTCGTTGGATGTGTGAATCTTTTTAATGAGTATACAGAAAATGTCCGGTCTGTTCTGCTTGAGGAAATCAAACGAGACGCGTTCAGCGCCGCTAAATTTGACAATCGTCCGGAGCTACTGTTGATACGGATTATGGAAACAACGTAGGATGATGTACAGAATGACTCTGCTCCACAGGAAGTCAATATCACCTATATCTGAGGTCGATGCTGCGAGGCGCTTCCCACAGTGGCAAAGCAAACAGTTATAAATAATGGCGCTATCTGGTCATCGCCTCCAAGCGGGTTATATCAAATTTAAGTTTTACGCAGTAGGCAAAGCGATTTGGAAGGCAAATGGATTCCATAGACAACCGTGGTATGTAGACTACATATAATAAAGCGAGAGCTGTATATCACAAAATTCTCGTTTTGTCAAGTGGAAATATTGCATTTTTAGCTCGGCAAGTGTATAATAAAATATACCCTTTTTTTGAATGAAAATTTGATCGTGTAATTGATGGGAGGAGTTTTTATGGCAAATAGGTATTTACTCCCCGTTTATAATGAAATTTACGGAAGAGATTTTGACTACTCAAATTTTGACCAACGTATGGAAATGCAAAAAGCAATTTACTTGCTACAAGACATGGGTGTCCCCGTAGGCGATTATGGATTTAGATGGTATTTGCACGGGCCGTATTCACAGAGCTTGCAGGACGATATGTACTATGAAAATGGCCATAGCTATACGAAAATGAACTTGGCCAAAGAGTATGCCGACAGTATTGGAAAACTACACGAATTGATCAATTCAGATAAGAGAGGAAACTACTCGGTTAGTAACTGGGTTGAGTGTCTGGCTTCCCTGCATTATCTGCGCAGAAATGTACTCAGTTTTAATGCTTCTAAGCAAGCAGTTATTGAAGAATTGGAAAAGCGGAAACCACATTTAAATAACCGTAATGTAAATGATGCCGCATATCAACTGGTTGAAAATCTGTTTTAATAAATATTATGGACGAAGAAATCAAATTTGTGGGTCAAGTTCTTGATAATGTGCATGGATTTATCCCATATACAGCTGCTGAAAAGAAAATAATGGAGACACAGCTGTTTAAAAGATTGCAAAGCATAAAACAGCTAAGTGTCGTAAACTGGGTCTTTCCAGGGTCAGAACACACGCGGTTTATTCATTCACTTGGGGTAATGCATATTGCCGACAAAATGGCTATCAGTTTAGGCCTAACTACTAAAGAACGGAAAATCCTTCGTTTGGCAGGCTTGTTACACGATATTGGGCATTACCCTTTGTCACATGTTTGCGAGGCCCCATATCATAAGCCAATGACATTAGAGGAATTACCAGACAGCGATTTTTGCCACTGCCTAAATCAGCATATCCGGGATAAAATCGATGGCTTCTCCATTGAACCCAAATTAATGTTGATGTCAAAATCTACTGGTCGGCATCACGAGGCGATTGGAGCGCTTGTCGTTTGCTCAAACACAGAGATTAGAAAAATTATTATTGAAGAATGCCAGGATGAATATGCTCCGAACATAATTGCAGATATTATTATCGGAAATGTGGAACGCACAGAAACCGATCCGCTACTGGTACAAATTATTCATTCTGAGCTAGATGCTGACGGAATTGATTACCTAATGCGTGATGCCACATTTTCAGGAACCAGTTTTGGAAGTTTTGAGATTGATCAATTGATACGATGCTTAACTTATGGAGAACAAGAAGGCAAGCGTATTCTGTGCATTACCCCCAAAGGAATAGCGGCTGCGGATCAGTATCTCATCAACAAGTTTTTCTCATATTCACAAGTTGTATTTAATAAGCACATAACGATATCAGAGTGGATGGCAGAATGTGTGATCGACTGGATGCAAAAGCATCATGCAGTATTTCCATCTGGCGCAGAACTGGAGGATTGGATAAAAAAAGAGCGTATAGAGTATCTAAACTTTACTGATAATATGTTTTGGTCTGCCCTTGATCAGATACTTAAGAATCAACTGTGTGACCTTGTTCCGCATTACATCAAGGTATTCTGTAAAAACTTGCTTTTACATAATGAGCCAAAGTTTATCAAAGGTAGCGAAGTTCGTTTCATTGAATCGAATACTAATGATGCACGTACACTCTTAAAAAAAGCCCCAATTTATACTGACGACGCATTAATGGATAAGCGCATTACGCTTTTGAATTCTCGTTGTATGACAAAGCAGGTGCCGTTTGATGCTTTTTGCACTGCTCTCAATGCGATGAAAGAGCGGGAAAATGATGGCGTCCTTTCAGATGATGATATTGCTAACGCCAAATTATCGCGTTTGATGGAATGCATATCGATTAAGGAAGGCGATGACGACGTACATCTGCTCTGTGATGACCCTCGGTCGCTTATGCGCACTATGTATAATTCGACATTAGTGATGATGAGAAGCTATGAATTTCCAGAAAACACACCAGTATGAATAATCGAAAGATTTAGCGTCTTGCAAATAAGAAAAACAGGTGGCCTACCAGATTTGAACTGGTTGGGTTACCTGTTTTTTGCTTGAAGGCCGTTGGTGTTAAAGGTTTGCGCTTTCTAAAATTTCTGCGTTCAACTTTCTAATATCGGACTTTTTATTACCAGTGTTTTACGACCGTAAAGCTTCCTACGCATGAAAGTAGATGAGCCCTTTGAGAGAACTTCTGAAACTTGATATTTAGCGGCAGTTTAATGGAATTCTGTTTGAGATTGCGGTTGGAGTGTGCAGGGTATTTAGTGCTGAATGTACAGATACACTATTTATTATAATATTTCTTTCGACAATATCCTTTGAAATTGACGTTTCTTTCGATTTGTGGTATCATACTCTTGTAAGTGATTTATGTGTCCTGTAACGCAATTTGCACTGACGCACGTTGTTATTTTTGTACTTTGTGCCTGCAATGCCGCTGACTGTCTGGTCTGTGCATTGCGGGCATTTTTTATCCGCTGGGGGATGCCCCGCATAAAGCGAGAATGACTTTTGTGCTGCTATTGGCAGCGAAGAAAAGTTGTTCTCGCTTTTTTATTTTGGTTTGACGCCGCCCGGCGTTAAAAATAAAAAATCAAGAAAGGCGAGATTACAATGATGGACGAACTCAAGCAGCAATTTTACGAGGTCATGCACAAGTATCAGAAGCCGTTTTCGGAGGAAGGTGTTACGGCGAATCTTACGCAATGGTACGAACAGAAGCAGGGGCTTTTGCAGCTCCTGCGCAGGCATCCACTATGGAATGAGAAAGAACTGGCAATCGTGTTCCGCGTGGAGGAGCGCCGAGAGATCGACCGTATCACGGTAGACGAAACACGTGCCGCCATACTGGAACTGGGCCGCAGAGCCTGCACCGATGATACTGTATACGAAAACTTTGAAACAGCCCTGCGCGCGGCGACCGCAGACTATGCCCGGATACCGAACGAGTACCGTTTGGACACGATTCGGCAATACGGCGACATCAAGTGCGCACCAGGGCAAAAGGCGAGCCGCATTATCAATCGGCTCTGCCTGAAATTTCATCTCGACCAAATCGAAGAGGAAGCGGAAGCGGGCGAGCCGGACAACCGTTATATGCGTACAGTAAAGCCATACAACGCGCTGTTTGCACGGCTGGCCGATGCTCTGAACCCGGCGCATATCGAGAAAACCGCAGTGCTGTCAATCCACCCCTGCGATTTCCTCGAAATGTCCAACCGTGACAACACTTGGAGTTCCTGCCATTGCTTAGAAGGCGGCGGTTACCGCGGCGGCTGCCAGTCCTATATGGGTGATGCTGTCAGCATGATTTTCTTCACGGTCAGTGACGAGTACACGCAGGACTTCCATACAGCCCCGCGCATCACGCGAGAAATTTTCTGCTATAAGGATAATGTTCTGCTGCAATCCCGATTGTATCCTACAGATTTGGAGGACCAAAAGACATTGTATCGCAGCATCGTCCAGCAGGCAATCGCAACATGCCTTGACAAGCCGAACCTGTGGTCACTTAAGCGTGGAAAAGATACCGAACCTTACTGCGAGTCTGCGGCGGACAGCAACCACTATCCCGACTATAAGTATGGATACGCGGTTGCATCTTTGCTGAAAGGCGAAAACGACTATGGCCAAATGACGATAGGCTCCGTAGCCCGCTGCGTCTGCTGCGGTGGAGAACAGAAGAACCATCGTTCCATACGCTGTGCAGAGTGCGGCAATATGTATGTCTGCAAGGGCTGCGGCAAAACGGTGCATGGATATGGGCGCTATATTGATGAGCACTTTTATTGCAATGAGTGCAGCTATGAATGTGCGGTTTGCAAAGAAAAGTTTATCGGTATGCCGCGCATCGGAATTGCCCGATCCGGCGAGCAGCGCGGGATTTGCCCTGCCTGCTATGCGCAGGTAGTTGATGTATGCGGAAACTGCACAATCCATAGTGACTGCCTTTTCATCGGTGCCAATCGCTTCTGCCCGAACCAGATGAGCGGCCTTGCCGCATAAAGGAGGAATCCATGCAAGAATTGACGTTTGAAACCATTCTACGTCTGCCGCAGATGGAATTGAAAAAGAGGTTAAAAGCCGAGCTGAAAAGCAGGGGTTACCCCGTTACCGATAAGCCCGGCTACCTGTATGCCGAGGGAACGATTCCTGTCTTGCTGGTAGCCCACATGGACACGGTTCACCGTCAGCCTGTCAAGCAGATATGCTATTCGGCAGACAGGGCAGTAGCTATGTCACCGCAGGGAATCGGCGGCGATGACCGCTGTGGTGTCTGGATGATTTTGCAGATCCTGCGCACGGCGAACTGTCATGTGCTGTTCTGTGAGGATGAGGAAGTCGGCTGTGTAGGTGCAAAGAAATTCACAAGAGGTCCTTTGCGGCCACAGGTAAACTACATTGTAGAGCTTGACCGCCGGGGCAGTAATGATGCTGTGTTTTACCGCTGCGATAACCCGGAGTTTGAGGACTTCGTTACCTCGTTCGGATTTGAAACAGCAGGTGGTTCGTGTAGTGACATATCTTATATCGCACCGTATCTGGAAACAGCTGCGGTCAATATCAGCTGTGGCTATTATTGCGAGCACCAACGGCATGAGTGCATCCACTTAGCGGAGATGGAGCTTAATGCCGACCGCGTGGCGCAGATGGTCACGCAGCAGACGGAACACTTTGAATATATGGAACAGCAGGACAGCTTCTTCGGCGGGCGAGTTTACCAGTATTCTATGTGGGGGATGGCCTCGGAGCGTGAAACCTACAAGTGGCTTTCACCGCTACCGAAAGAAGCAAAAATCAAGCTGGGAACAGCGGAACTTATCATGTCTCATGCCAAGATTGACCGGCAGGGGAAGGTTCATCGCTACATACCAGAACTAAGTGCCGCGGTGCTGACAGAAAATGCAGTAGCTATAATGCCGAACGGCAAGAAACCAGTCTATGATACGAAAAAATCAAAATGTCATAAAGTAATACCGTTAGCACAAGCATTAGAATTGCTGAGATGTAAGTAAACAAAAGGCCCTCCTTCGCTGAACTGTGAAAGAGGGCCTTTTGTTTATGTCAGGCATTTAGTCACTATGAGACTTTTATTAATTCAATGCAAAAGCGTAATGGAGGGAAAGCCTTTCTACGTTTAAACTACAGGGCGGTAGGGCTATTTCTACCTGTTACTAACACTACTTCTCTAATATCCATTCTTTTCCAGATAGTTCGCATAGTATTCAAATCCATGCGTGATGAGATATTTTAGTAGGTAGTTACGAGGAGGCCAGTTAGACATATATGGGTTTAAATCGTATCCTGTGTACAGTCCCCCTCCCGGGCCAGTGTATAATCCCCCGCCTGGACCAGTATATAGTCCTCCACCCGGACCGGTATATAAACCTCCGCCCGGACCAGTATATAGTCCTCCACCTGGATCAGAACTTGCACCTCCACCTGGGCCAGTATATAGCCCTCCACCTGGGCCAGTATATAGCCCTCCACCTGGACCACTATATTTATTTCTTGACCACATAAGATTACCTCTATAAATTACTTTTCAGCTATTACGGGAACATAATTTGTAATTAATTCCGAAACAAGCATTGGATATTTAATCTCGAACAAGCGAAGATATTTGCTAATCAATAGCGAATATTGCGGTGATACTTTATTAGTTAATATGTTGCTCCAATTATGCGGAGAATAGCGCATGATGTTACATAGAGCGCTTATGATCAGAAAATGCAAACACAATTCCGGGAGGACCAGACCTTCTATGGGTGACTCGATATACCAAAGCTGTCCTCGAAGGTCATGGTAAATACATGGTGTAATACGCGAAATTATACTCGATGAAACCGTTACTTTATAGGCACCTTGATTATCACGAATAGCTGCATCATCTACATTGAAAGCCGCCTTAAGCTTTTCCTTTGAGGGTCTATCAATACCATTCCCAATGTAGAAATTATATGTTATGCTTGAATTAACAATTTCTGTGTCAATACTCAGTTTATGAACCAAGTGATTCTGTGTATCAACTTTTGTGTAATATTCATTTAATTCTGGCACCATAGACAGCAATGTTACTAACGACAATTTAATGCTACTTTCTTGAACCAATTCGATAGACGGCATTAAAGAATATTTCAAGCTAATATTAGAATGATAATCACATATTTGACTTATTTGCAAGGCACACAATAAATCTAAAAAAGTCCCGCTGGGGAGATCTCCACCAAATTCGATGCAACCGGTTGCATGGTTATATGTATGCCCATGAGAACCTTTAAGACTGTCAATCGACTTATGCAAGGGAGAATGCACTACGATTATTGCGTATGCATATGCACAAGCAGCATAAAAGTCAATCAGCGGTTTTGCAATCATATCCGCCTTTATGGCCGCGTCTAAGAGGCTTCGTCCCTGACGGATGCAATCCATCAACTCGATTGCATCGGCAGTATTCAGACCATTGCGGACCCGATGTTTCTTCTCTTTGTAGATGTCTTTAATATAGTTTTCGTTTTCTAAAGATGAAAGCAAATCGAGAACAGCATTTTGTTGTATAAGAAGATCAATTGATAATCGTTCGGGAATACTTGAGTCCTTCAATCGAGAATCAATTTCGTTATTGAGTTTTAAATAAGCCTTGTTTAGTGCTGTTAAATTTGGACCACCTTGAATGACAACATAAGCATCACGCGATTTGTATTTTCCCTTTTCGGTCTGCGGTAAAGCATCGTACTCTGCACACTTTTCATTGTAAAAATCCATATCAAATGATTCGAACAACTTTGATCCTTTGGCGCAGGGGCTAATAGTAGCGCTCCAGCTCATCATTTCCATCATTTAAAACCTCATAAACAAATTCTTGTAAAGACGGCTTCCTATTATAGATATAATGTTTTGATGCCTTCTTGAATATTTCTATATGCCATTAGCGGATAAATGGTATATCTTTTTTTTCCATTATAGCTTGATTTCAATTTTATCACGTTGTGAAATATCTTTCAACTAACAATATCGCATTTACCCATGTGTGCGCTAAACTTGTGAAAATTAAAAAGCGATATTGAGCAGAGTTAAGTGCAATGTTTCGCCAATCATGCAAAGAGGATGTAAAATTTATGGCGACCCGTTGTGCAAATGCAGAAAGCTATGGTATGCTAATTATATAAAGTGTACAGGAAATAATCAGAGCGCGAGGGGGTCATAATGATGGAGAACAAATCGGATAAAGGCGGCTTCTGGAAACGACAATCTTTTCTTTTGCCTCCATTGACTGCGGCGGTGGTTTTGCTGTGCCAGCAGATGGCTTCTTCCAATCCATCCGGCGTGGTCACGGTGAACATTTTGCTGTTGGTACTGAATTTCTTCAGCTATGTGGGGCTTTTGCGTGGGGAAAAAAGCACAGAAAAATCCGTGGCGATCGCCGCGGCAGGTTTTATTACACTGATGGCATTTGTGTTCAATACCTGCGTAGCCGGAATTCCCACTCCTTTGAGCGATACGGGAATCTTTATGAACAGTCTCTGCGGTATGTGGGTACTGGTAGCAGTTGTTCAAGGAATTTCGCTGTTGATACAGGCAGTGTTGCAACCAACGGTTGAGCAAGAGACAGGAGCAAGCGAAACCAATGTTTGGAATCGCCTACAAAAAGTAGGGGGACAGCTAAAACCAAAAGCCACAAACTCGCAGGAAATAATTTTGATGCTGCTGCGCCTTGCCACAGTATTGTTGGCAATCGTTTCCTGGTGGAGTACCGCACAGGGGATGCGGGACTATGTGTTTTCACAGGCGTGGCAGGCAAATCTTGCCTCGTTTGCCATACAAAGCATCCTGCTGGGACTGAACTTTTACCTGCCGACCTTCTGGCGCTGGATACATAGTCTGCGCGGGAAAATCTGCGTGCTGGCGCTCAGCGGCGTGGTCTTGTTCTGCTCCTCGTGGTTCAGCTATGTTTTTATCGTTGGCACGGTCTATGAAAAAAGCTGGCAGACCGAAAGCCGCCTGTTAGTTCAGTCGGTGTACCGAAATGAACTGTACAAAGCGGATGAATTTGTACAAATCAGCAGCGACGCCCTGCGGGAAACGCTGGGCGACGAGGTGGCGGCTCTGTACACTGCCAGCAAGACCGCCGATACCGAAACAACACAGAATCCTTCCGGCTTGGATCTGACAGCGGACAAGGCAAGCTACGCCAATAATGCGGACTTTGCAGCAAAAAATGAAATTGCTTCGGCAATCCAAGCGATGCAGACCGCCACGCAGGAGGGAACATCCTCCGGCGTGCGCGAACAGGCTGCCGCAGCCCTGACACAGCTTACCGAACAGGTGGAAACCCGCATCGAACAGCTGACGCAGCAGATAAGCCAGACGCAGGACGCCTTGACGGCAGCAGCAGATGCGCAAACCAGCGCAGCAAGTGCGTTGCGAAATGCGCCGTATGGAAGTAATACTAACGCTTTGCAGAGTGCCTATAACAGTGCGGCATCCCGATTGAGTAACTTGCAGGATTCGGTAAATCAGCAACAACAGGACTTACAGGATTATCAGCAGGCGCAGGGAATCCTGCAACGATACGCAGGTGTGCTGGGAATTGCCGGAAATGCAGCCTCCGTGCAGACAGGTCAGGCGCTGCGTAGTATCCAAAGTGCGCTGCTACAGACGGATGTGGATACGGAAGCTATTGAACAGCAGGCACGCACCGTGTTTGAACAGCTGCAAGCCGCACAGGACAGTGGATCGGATGCGGATTTTCAGACATTATTGAATGATATGGACAGTTTTATCCGCAAGGTGCAGGATTACGCAGTCCTGAAATCATCAGGTGACGCGCTGCAAAACCAGATTGACAGCATGACAGCAGACACTGCGCAGGATACGGAAAACTGGGAGCCCCTATGGACAGAGAAAATTGAACGTCTGAAGGCAACAATCAGTGGTCTGCCTGTCAGTGACAGCGGGCAGGAGTATGACCGTGCAGATGCCCTTGATAAGTTGGACGATGCACAGCGCCTCTATATTTCAGAGCATAACCCTGTTGATCAGGCACTGATTTATCTTGGAAGCCCATATTGGCAGCTGGCAGCATTTTCTCTTGTATTGGCGTTCTTCTTGGATATTGCCGCCTTTATTACCGGGCTTGTCATTGATGTGGCAGATCGGCGTAAAATGTCTGAGAGCTGAAGGGAAAGATAATAGACTAAGTTGATAAGGAATACCGAATAAGACATAAAAGTAGCCCCTTCCGCTGATGCCATCTCAGCAGAAGGGGCTATTACTTTAATTGTATTGAATTTTCCCCGGCGGATCACCCAAATTACCGATTCCAAATGTTGTTTTCGAGATCAACAAGCCGCTTCTTATACTCGGCCATCCGCTGATCAGCTTTTCCGTCGTCATCGGGAAAGCTGACGAGGTAGCCGGTGTCTGTGTCATGAAAGCCGATTTCGCCGGTAAGACCGCATATATCGGAAACTTTCAGCAAGGTATGAAAATCATACTGCATAGCACTGATTTCAAGCGTTTTGTTCATGACGGACTCCTGAGTTTTTACTTACTTTACCTATTATAGCGCACCAGCCGGGGAAATGCAAACAAATAAATAATACGCATCATTGCGTATAAGAAAAAATAATGCGTAAACTTGTTGGGAAATGACGTATTCAAAACGTATAAGGTAAATATAAGCATCGAAAGGAGCTGATGTTATGCTTATTGCTATCGACCACGGCAACAAACAGGTCAAAACCGTTCACGGAAACGCCATCGTTTCCGGTGTGCAGAAAAGTAAAACCAGACCTTACGGCAGGGATGTGCTGAAATACGGCGGCAGCTACTATACACTGTCCGCGCAGCGCATCCCGTACCAAAAGGACAAAACCGCAGACGAGCGTTTCTTTATCCTGTCGCTGTTTGCCATCGCGGAGGAAATCGAAGCACAGGGCGCTTATACCTCCGGGCTGATGCCCATTGACCTTGCCATCGGTCTGCCGCCCGCACACTTTGGCGCGCAGAACAAAGCATTCGTGCGTTACTTCAAGCGCAAAGAACCTGTCTACTTTTCCTACCGCGACAAGCTGTACAGCATCCTGATCCGCAATGTGCAGTGCTATCCGCAGGCATTTGCAGCGGCAGCCATGATGCTGGGCGAACTGGCAACCGTACCGCGCGCGCTGATTCTGGATGTGGGTGGCTTCACGGCAGACTATCTGCTGCTGAAGAATGGCCGCGCCGACCTGTCTACCTGTGATTCACTGGAAAATGGCGTGATTTTGCTGTATAACCGCATCCGCTCTAAAGCCAGCTCCGATTTGGACATTTTGTTGGAGGAAACCGATGTGGATGCCATTCTCTTGCAGGGGCAGGGAAGCAGTTACGGGGAAGAAGTCGCCGCGCTGGTGGAATATCAGGCGCAGGAGTTTGTCAATGATATGCTGGGTGCATTGCGCGAGCGTCAGCTTGACCTGCGCACGGGACGAGTGATTTTCGTAGGCGGCGGTGCCTGCCTGCTGCGGCGGCAAATCGAAACATCCGGAAAGGTGGCACACCCCGTCTTTGTGGAGGACGTGAATGCCAATGCCAAGGGCTTTGAGTATCTTTACCGCTGCACCGTGACAGGGGAGTGATGAACCATGAAGCTGAAAAAGGACCGGGGGCGCTTTACGGTTCGCTTCGACATGGAAAATCCAGACCATGTGCGTGCCGTAGAATACTTGGAACGGCAGCGTGACAGGGGCAAAGCACAGTATCTTGCCGATGCAATTCTATGCTATGAAAAGGCAGATGCGAAGTCTTTTCAGCAGACGGACCGCGCCTTGATTGAGCAAATCGTGCAGGAATACTTAGAAAAGCAGACCATGGGACGCACTCGGAATTCGCAGAAAGAAGAGCCATCTATATCTTCGCCGCCAATAGATTTGATAGCCAGTGCTTTGGCCGATTTTAGAGGCTGACACATATAGTGAGTATAATAAGCAGCAATCCCCAAGGCGGCCCTTGGGGATTGTTGTTATTTGGCGCCTGTTTACCGATTCAGAAAAATCCTCGCTGCGCAAGGGTCTGGGGCCTCCCAGTTGACGTACAAATCATTCAACGGGCAGGCGTGAGGGTTACGGATATGCTCGTCGATCCAGCCTTTGTACAGCTCACAGAAGTTGGCTTTCGTGAGGATGGCGCGGCATTCGGACTTGTCCACAGTGGTGCTGAACAGGTATTCCACATCATGAACCGGAACAATCACCGGCGCGCCGGCTGTGTCAAAGGCACAGAGCAGATTTTTACAGCCGCGGCTCACAGCGCGCTGGCAGTCGCCGCACTCGATATAGATGGTGTTGCGCCAGTCGCGGCCTGTGGTGCGCAGGAACTTGCAGAGATGCGAATTGGTGGAAGTAAAACAGGAAACGGACAAAATATCACTCCAATCTCAAATTGTGCGCAGCGTAACAACTCGGCACAGTTTTTATAAAATATTGCCGGTCTGCGGGAAAGTTTTCATAAGGGGAACGGGTGTGTCGGTGCGCTCATCATACATGGCAAGATACCCTTCGGAAGATTTCTGCCAACCGCCGTCCTGCCATACGAACACAACAAGGGTATCGTTCATCTGCATGACTTTGAACGTAATGCTCTCGGCAACCAGATAACCGTTCGGGGCCAGTTCCTCCACCATCGTGTAGACGTGTTCGCTGGTGTCATCGGACAAAAGCAACAGATTTTTGTGCGGGTCTTTGGCGGCAGAACGTTCCGGCAGTACGCGGATAGCATGGTCGCCGTCCGTGGTCGTCCAGCGGTCAATGGTCGTGCCATAGGCATCGCGAATCGTTAGGCGGGCATCCGCCAGTTTTGCATTGGTGGCAATATCCCGTTTGGTGAGAATCAGCGAGTGCGCCGGGGCATCGTACATCGTGACTTTCTGAATTTCCCCGGTTTCCTGCACGGTGAAGTGAACCTCTTCGCTGAGCAGATACCCGGCCGGGGCGGCAGTTTCGGTCAGCGTATAGTCGCCGGGCTTCAGGCGCTCGATGCGGTGGGGCTGGCCGTTGGTTTCCCACTCGGCAATGGTGCTGCCGCTGGCATCGGTGATTTTCAGTTTTGCACCGGGCAGCTCGTGACCATCTGTCATGTCAGCCTTGAAGATTTCGACCTTGGTAAAATCGTCTTTCATCTCCACACGCTGAATATTCTCGGTAGGACCAACCTCAAAGGTAACGCTCTCGGCGCGGACATAGCCCTGCTCGATGGGAGCCACCGTTTCGGTCAGGGTGTAAGTTCCCATCGGGATGCGCTCCATATAGTGCGGTGTGCCGTCTGTAACCCATTCAGCAACGGTTTTGCCGTCTGCATCCGTGATTTTCAGCTTTGCGCCGCTGATTTCCTTGCCGGTGGCAATGTCGGTCTTGGAAATCTGCACTTTCGTGTAGTCGTCCTGCATGATAACGTGCTGGACCTTGCCGTTATCCTCGACTGTGAACTGAATGGCATTGGCAGGCACATACCCGGAATTATCGGGTACGAGCGTTTCCTCCAGTGTGTAGGTTTCGCCCGCAACCAGCACAGCCTCCATGTAGTGCGGCGTATCTTCGGACACCCATTCGTCCACAACATTGCCGTCTTTATCCAGCACACGCAGCGTGGCACCGGGGACTTCTTCGTGGGTCGTAATATCGGCTTTGCTGATTTTTACGCGGGTGGGCGCATCCAGCATCGTCACTGTCTGGCTGAATCCATCAGAATCTTTCAGCAGAATCCAGCTTGCAGAGTAGGTGATTTCGGCATCGGCGGGCTTTTCTGCAACCTGCTTATCGGCAAAGAACGCGGGAGCCGCCGCGCCGTTCAGATAGGCCTTGTCAAACGTCAGGTCGGAGAAGTCGCTCTCCCGCAGGCATTTGGCAATCGCGCGGTCGTTGGCGGCATCGGTGAAATTCACCACCAGCGTGCCGTTCACGCAGTACCAGTTGGCAATGACAACGCCGTCTGCATCGGGATTCTTGCCCAGCAGCTTATCCCAGAAAGCGCGCAGCTTGGCGGAAATCGTAGCCACGGTATCGTCGGAAAACGCGGTGGGGGAGATAATGCTGCCAGACTGGTATGCTGTATCTTCGGATTCATGCAGAACCCAGACCGCCGTTTCCTGCAAGTAGGCATTATCGTCCGTGGCCTGCTCCAAGCGGAACTGAATCGAGCGGGCGGTGGTATAGCCGTCTGCCGGACAAGTCTCGGCCAAGGTATAGACTTTTGAGGTATCGCGGTTCCCGGCAAAGTCGTGGGAAAGATGCAGCCCGCAAATCACATGAGCCGTATCGCTGCTCTCCCAGCTGTCCACCACATTGCCGTTCCAATCGGTCACGGTCAACGTGGCACCGGTCAGGGCAAAGGTGTCATCGGAATCAGAAGTGAAAGCGCGCTTGTCAATCTCCACGGTGGTCTGCTTGTCGGAGTGCAGGCAGTCAACGACCTGCCATGCAATGAACTGGTTTTCATAGGTGAACTCAACGGGAATCACACTCTGCTCAATCAGGTAGCCGTCCGGCACGCTGATTTCACGCAGATAGTAGCGGCCGCTGTTGGTCGTACAGTCGTGGGCATCGCTGCCGCCGTAATGTTCACCGCGCAGAGGAACGTCTACATCAAAATAGGCAAGGCCGTTTTCATCGGTGGTGGCTGTGCCCAGCAGAGTATCGGCGGCGGCCAGCAGCTCGCCGGAAATACTGTAAATGTCGTCTGCGGTGTACAGCTCATAGACGGCGCCCGCGACCATATTGGCATCAGCCGGGATGTCGGCGCGGTTGCTGCCGCCGTTCAAAAGGGAGGCGCGGGTCTTACAGCCGTCTGTATAGGGCGCTTCATCGGTCAAATCGCAGGTGTCGCGATCCAGCTTATACAGCCCGACACCGACTTTGCCCTCCTCAACGATCGGCAGCACACGGGCATTCTCAAAGACAAGAACCTGCTTTTCAATCTGCTCGGCATTGGCGTTGCCTACATTTATAATAGAGTAGTCGTACACAACATCACCGTCCTGCGTGTGGTCGATGATGCTTTTTGCAAGAACGAGGTCGTTATACTGGTTGTCCCAGTCCAGCACCACGGTGTAAGTGTGGTCGGTGTGGACAAAACCGTAAGGGGCCTGCACCTCGGAAATCGTGTAGGTACCCAGCGGCAGCGTGATAGTGACTTCGCCTTTCGTGCCATCGTGGGTTACTTTCAAGAAATCATAGGTGGCGAGTGTCCGCGTGGGGCTGAATCGGACTTCGTCCACCTGCCCGTCTTCGGCAGTGGTAACGGTAGCGACAAGGTCGCCATCTGCGTACCAGAGTGTGCCTTGATTGTCCGGCGTGGGAATATCGCCCTGCGCGTGGATCTCATAGGTGGCATTGGCAAGGTTATCGGACTCGTACACGAACTGTCCGTTTTCGTACCCGGTCAGCACGTTACCAATTTTGCGGATTTTGATTTGCCCCAATGTCTCGTGGTTATAGTAGTTTTCGGTGATGACGTAGTCGTCCATGCCGTCGGCGCTGCCGCCGCTGACCTGATACACACGGTCCGAGGTCAGCTCAAACACGACATTGTACTGGCGGTCGTTGAAATACCCGCGTGGACCTTCGATCTCGACGATGCGGTACCTGCCCAGCGGCAGTTTTTCCGGGGTCTTCATTTCGCCGTTGGAATCGGTATAGAAAGTGCTGGTCTTTGCCCAGGCATTGCCGGATTTCGGGTCGTTCATCTCCACAAGGGTTTCACGGCCGTCCTCGGCAATGTAGTAAATGTTGAACGCAGTGTCGGCAATTTTGACAGGCTTGCCCGTCTCAATGTCGATTTTGACAAGCTGCAAGTAACCCTCCAACTCTTCGTCCAGAATGTTGTAGGTCATGTAGCTGCCGCTGGGCGTTGTGATACTGCCGGCAGGCATAGTAAAGCTGCTCTGCGGGCTGGACGCATTGACAGTGACAAGGAACGGTTCAGCCTGAAAAACATCTTTCGGTACGGAGGTTTCCACGACGATGTACTGGCCGTTGGGGAGCCCCTGCACACGCAGGATGCCTTCTTCGTTCGTAAAGATTTCGGACAGGCGGTATTCCTGCGAGTTGTTGGTCGGAACCCAGCCAAGGCCCTGCCCGTTGGCAAAATCGCTGTCTGCGGTCAAGGTGGCATTATAGCGGGTAACAGAGGTGGTGTCGCTCTCGTACATCGTGGCAACAGCCTGTTCTTCGTTAGAAAAATCAAATTTCAGCGTGTCCTGATCGTAGCTGGATTTACGGTAGGCTTCCAGAATGCTGGCGGCATCGTAGCTGCCATCGGCATTTTTGGTGAACTGGTCAGCCTTGCTCAGCAGCGATACACGGTACACCTTGAACCCGGCACCGCCCAGCTTGATGGCGGGCGAGGGCTGCCCGGTGGTGGACACCAGCTTTTGCAGGCTGAACCCGGATTTCAGCACTTCATCCTGCGTCTGGTCTTCGGTGCGGACAACGTAAGTGGATTCATCTGCATAAGTAAGGGATTGATAGTGGTTGACTTCATCACAGAGATAGCCTTTTGCAAAGGAGAGGTAGTAGCCGTCATAGGTCTTGCTGCCGTCCAGGGCGCGGCTCTCGGCAACAGCAGAATACTGATTGCGGTAGACGTAGTCGGTGTACTCCGTACCATTGTTGGCGAGGGCGGCATAGCTGCCGGTAGGCTCCAGCTTTTTGTTGAGCAGGGGATACTGACCGGAAAGATAATACTGCCCGTTGGAATCCACCGGGATCACGATGCCGGTGGCGCGCTCCACAAGGTAGTAACGGCCTAAGTAGAGATTGGCAAATGCCAATTTGCCGTCCTTGATGGCCGCGGAGGCTACAAGGTAATCCTTTTTCAGCACCGGGAGATAGTCGGACTTCCATGCGCCGTTGGTCAGCACGGTGGTATGCCAGATAGGTTTGCCGCTGGCATCTGTGATTTTGGAGTAATCGACGATGCCGGAAACACCGTCCGGGTGATGAATATCCTCGGCGGCATACAGGTCGTACACGGCGCCTTCGAGCGTTGAGTCACCATTGCTGCCGGCAGCCAGATGCCGAGCAGCATCCAAGTCAACTTTCGTCAGCAGGATATTGCCAAGGACTCGGTCATTCTGCATCTTGTCGGAGTCGGCGTGCATGGTATAGGAATCTTCATTGCTGGCGATGCCAGTGAGGTCAGTAGCGTAGGTTTTATTGGCATTGCGGCTGCCAAACGTGATGGTAACAATGCCCTCGCCGGTGTCGATGAGCGTACCGCCGCTGTTGGCCGTGGTAATATCGGCGTTATAGTCCGCGTTGCCCAGCCAAATCGTCTGACCGTCCTGCGCTTTGGTAATTTCAAAGGCATACGCCCGCTTGCCCAGCACGGAACCGGCTGTGCCGGGAGTGTTCACATCCGTCCAATCTCCGTAATACCCGCTGGGCGCGCGGCTCTCTACGATGACGAACTTGCCCTCGTTGCGCTGGGTGTAAAACAAATCGTCCGAACCGCCCGCATAGTCGCTGTGGTTGACGACTTTATAGGTGCCATCTGCTTGGCGCTCGACTTTGTACCGGTTGTATCCGCCAAACGGGATATAGCACTGCCGAACGGTGTCCCACGCAAAAATCTTAAACTCGGCATCGCCCTTGATGAGTTGCTTGGTTTCACTGTCGATTTTGTCGATGCTGACTTTTACCGACCATTCGTCGTTTTTCATCTGGTAGTCGTTCGAGCTGTTGGCAGGAACCGTAATCGTTTGGTGGCTGCCCAGCGCACCGGGCGTGGAATCAAAGCCATGCGGGATGGTGATTTCATCGTAGCTGAATGTAATATTCGCAAGCTGCGCCCGCGCCGCGGCAATGGCGGCGTCCACCATGCCCTGCGCTTCGTTCTGCAGCTGCCCGATGGCCGCATTCTTGGCAGCTTCGGCAGCGGCATCCGCTTCGGCTTGGCTGGTGAACGGTCCTTCCTGCCCGCTGAGCGTACTGGTGCTGGTCTTGGACACCTCGTAGTGAACTGTCCATGTGGCAGAACCATCGCCGCCGTTGAGGTGAAAACTGTCATCCTGCGTGTGACCACTTGTGGTAATGGTCTGCGCGGTGGCAGGGCTCATCTGCCAACTGCCGCCGTCCACGCTGCCGCCGGTTCGGCTGGGCGTGACGGTAATGACCGCACCGTCCACCTTTTCCAGCGTGTTCAGCTGGTACTTGTCGGTGTTGACGGTAAAAGTCAAATCAAAGCTGCCACCGGCAGTCTGGGCGGGAGCCTGCCAGTCGGCATAGTACTCCTGCGGCACAGGTTCCGGCTCCGGCTCCGGTTCTTCACCCTCGATGGCGGGACCGATCAAGGCGACTGTCTGCCAGCCGCTGGCGGCGGGTTGATAAATGTAGGTGTAATATCCCGCTTCGGCGGTATAGGTCTGCACCCCGTTCAACAGTTCTTCAGCCGATTCTCGGTAAAGCGCAGCCGCCCGGCTATCGGGGTAGTGCTGCATAATGTACAGTTGCAGATCGTCGTAAATCATTTCGCAAAAATCCGAGACAGAGGGTTCCGCCTCATCTTCCGCGCAAAAAACAGCGGGAAAATCGCCGTCCTCGTCCAGAGAAAGCTGGTTCAGCCCGCCCCAAATGCGAATCTGGTTGCCGTAATGGTCACCGGGGATGCACTGGTCCGCGCCCACCGTGGAGGTGTGGGAATAGCTGTACGGCGGGCAACCGTTGGGCTGACCGTTGGCACCGTGGGTGCAGCAGTAGGCGGGTTCGCCGTTAAACCAAATCAACCATGTGGCGTTGACTTTTGCCACCTTGGTGATGCGCCCGCTTGTCACAGACGGGGTGGGTCGCCCTGCGTAAGGTGCAACCCCCATATCCGCAAACGGAGGGGCTGCCGTGCTGCTGCGGTCAATTACGACATTCAGATTTTGGGTCAGCGAATTACCGTCCGGGGCAGTGTAGACAAGCTGCGCCGTGAAATCCCCGTCGGTCAGCAGATACAGCCCTGTGGCAGCGGCAGAGGTTTCCGCATACTCGCTGTGCAGAACGGTCGCGTCCTGCGCGGGTTCGCCGTAATAGTCCAGCAGCGTGACATTTTCGGGCAGCAGTACATCGGTTCGGGAACCGTCCGCTGGGTATTCAACCTGCGCCATAAGCGGCACAATGGCATAGTCGGTATCCTCGGTTAAGGGAACGGTTACGGTTTTGTCGCCGCTGTTCAGGGCATCCGGGTCAAGGCGGCTGTCCTGCTCCAACTGACCGTCCGTCCACAGCGACAGACCGATTTTTGTCTGCCCTGTCGCAACCGGAAGCCCCTCGCTGCCGATGTAGGATCCGGCAGGTGCATCCGGCAGGTCGGCGTACAAAACCGCCGCGTCCGGGTCAAGGGTTGCCGTCTGCGCAGTTTCGGGGGCAATAATTTCACCCGCCGATACAGCCGGAATCATCGTGCAGCACATGGCACCCGCCATGAGTGCCGCAGATAAGTGGTGTTTGCGTTTATATTGCATTTGCATAACTCCTTTGTATTATTTTTACATCAAATGCGAGAAAATTACGATGCTACATCTACACCACCTCCGTCAATCAGCTTGGCAACGATCAATAGGCGGCTGTTGGGGTCTGCCGTGCAGGTGGAGAGCGTCAAAATATGGTCATCGGTCGTTACGTCCACACCATAATCGAACGCACAGCCGGCAACGACCTTATCCAGAATCTGCTGAAAGGCTGCATCGTCCGGGTCGGCCTGGATACAGTCGGTGTCGGCATTTGCATCACAGACCCACACACTGAAAATCTGATACGTCAGTTTTTCATCTGCCAGCGAAACATAAATGTACGGGTTTTCCTGCCCAAACTCGAATACACGGTATTTGTGCAGATCCTCAAACCCGCCCTCGTAGTATTCATCGGTAAAGGTGTGTCCGTAAAAAATCAGATTACGAGAAACTTTTTCGCTACTGTCCATGCGGCAGGCATAGTCGGCATAGATGCAGCCGTGATAATCCTCGGCACCTTTCTCGTTGCGGCGTAGATAATAGTCGTTGTCGCCGTACTGCTGCACAGGTGCGTCAATATTGGTGCCAGGTATCGTGATCCATGCCACGGTGTCCGGATTTTCTTTCTGCGCGACGGCGAGGCGTTCATCAGGCGGCTCGACGCGTTCGGTCTGCGCCCATGCAGGCAGTACCGAACCGCCATCACCGGAATGTCCGAAAAGCAGAAAACCAGCCAACAGCAGCCCGACCAAAACAAAAATAATGACAAGCCGCAGCAAATCGGGATTGGTGGTATCCCAAAATCTCCTGAATTTTTCTCTCACTGCGGCACCTCCGCAACATCATCTTCCTGCCACGGTAGGCGGGGCAGGGGCGCGTAGTGGCGGCCGTTCGGCTCGACCCAGCTGCCCTGACCGCCGGCAAAAATGTGGATGTTGAACGAGTTCAGCACGGTCAAAAAACTCTCCATATCGGCGGCATCACAGCAGAGCGAATCCCGGTTGCCGATCAGCAGCACATCAAAGCGATGTTGCTCGGCATCCTGCAAAATTTCTTTGACGGCGGGGCGCATGAGCAGGGGAACCGGCTCGTTTGTCTCGGAAATGCGTTCTTTCTGTACGCCCCACTGCAATTTGCGGGCGGCGCGCTGGCAGGCAAGGCGCTGTCTGCCCATGCTGGCAAGATTCTTTGGGTCGGACTGGTAAAGGCATTGTGCAATCATGGTGTTTTCCTCCTTAATGGTGCGGTTTGTGATAGACTTCTTTATGCAGCGCCACCGCATGGCGGCGCTCATGCCATAGAAACAGGTAGTGCAGGATCATCCCGCTGCCAACCAGCGGCAGCAGAACTTTTGCCCAATCAGAGATTCTCTTCATCGTCATCCTCATTTCTGCCGCCGAGGACAATATCGCCGGACGGCACATAGACTTTCGGCGCAGGGGAGGGTTTTGCAGGTTCTGCCGTGTGGACAGGTTGTTTGCGCAGAAGATGAGTGATAATTAGCAGCACCGCGATGAAAAGCAGTGCGCAGGAGATACCCATAATCAGCAGGGCAGGGGTGAGGCTGTTTTCTGTGGCAGCAACCACCACGGGCGCAGAAACCGGCGCATACAGCAGCGTGTAATGCACGGTCCCGGCTTCGGTGCGAGTGACCTTCCCGGCGTAGTGCGCTGTTGCCATGTAGGTGCTGTCCGCCTGCAAGGTTTCGCCAATCGTAATGTCCTGCAAGGTCAGCGAGCCGGAAAAGCCGTACTCGTCATCGTAGGCCACAGACTCTTTCACATCATTGCGGGCGGTTTCGGCATCGGCGCTGCGCACGGACAATTCAAAATCCTGCGTGACCTCTTTCTCCTCGGTCACGCCGCCCTCCACTGACTGGGTGACACCCCATAATGTGTAATCGGAGCCGCCCCACTGCATACCGCTTTCGGTCAGGTCGGCAACGGCTGTGCCATACGGTACGCTGTACTGTTTGACGACCAGCAGCTGCCCGCCGTCCTCCTGCCACGAGATACTGTCCGGGTAAAACTGCGGCGCGGTATCTTCCGGCGACAGCTCTACCAGCTCCGGGGCAGGGGTGGGTGTGGGCTCCTCGGCAAAGGCAGCAGTGGCGGTGCCCAGCGCCAGCAGACAGCACAGGGCGGCGATAACAGGTTTCTTCATTAGGATTCCTCCGTTTCGGTTTGATTTTGCATTTTGCGTTCTACAATGCGGCGCAGCTCGTCCCGGTCTGTGGTGATCAGGTCCTTTTCTTCCTCGCTGCATCGCATATCAACGGTGACATTGTTGGAGTTTGTGACGATTAGCGCACTGCCGCGCTCGAAGCGGGTAATGTTGTCGATTTCGGCATCTGTCAGCTTCAAGACGCTCTGTACGCGCTGCGCTTCCTCTTCCTCCAGATTCAGAATGATTTTGATTTTGCAGTTGTTCAGGATGCCGCGGCCGTATTTTCCATCTTCCAAGGAAAAGAAGTCGTTCAAATCCTGCGTGGCAACCAGCACACCACCGCCATAGCCGCGAATCGTCTTGACGGCCTCGAACACATAGTTGGCCGCCAAAGCGTTGGACGATGCGCCGATGATCTGCCAGACTTCATCTATAAAAATCTGCTTGCGGCGGGTCAGGTCCTCTTTGGCCTTATCCCACATATAATCCAGCCCGATGTACATACCCACGGTCAGCAGATCGCCGGACAGCTCACTGATGTCGATGACGACATAGCTGTTGTCAAGGTTCACGTTCGTCTGGCGGTTGAAGCTGGATGCCGAGCCGTGGACAAGACGGTTCAGAATATTGGCAATGCGCCGCGTTTCCGGGGCAACCGCCAAAACCGCGTGAAGGTCGCCCAATATCGGCATTTCACGGTACTGACCGGGATGTGCCGGGTTGTCCAGACTGGCATTGTCATAGGTAATGCCCTTATTGCGGTAGGTGGTGACGATGGCTTCGTCCAATAACTGGCGTTCCTCATTGCTCAAATCGGGAATCAGCAACGAGAAGAAAATGTGCAGCTTCTGGATTTTGGCGGCCAGTTCCGACTGCTCCGGCATGGGGCCATCCAGCAGCTCGCTGCTGGTGTGGTCGATTTTGCGAATCTCCATGACATTGATGCAGTCCGGGCTGCCCGGAACGATGCGAATAATGGTGCCGTTCAGCGCCTTGGCCTGACGGTAAAACTCGTGTCCTTTCAGCGGGGCAATGATGTAAACCGGTGTTCCTGCCAGACGCATACGACGGGCGATAAGCTGCATGGTGAACGTCTTGCCCGCGCCGGAAGTGCCGAGGATTGCCATGTTCGCGTTTTTGTAGATGCGGGTATTGAAGTTGTCGAGGCTGACAAGGGAGTTGTTGTACTTGTTCACGCCCAGCAACACACCGTTGGTGTCGCACAACTCAAAACTGACGAACGGATAAAAGCTGGCGGCGGTGGAGGTGAGAATATTGCGGCGGTATTTCTTGAGCAGCGCCGCATCCGGGGCGCACAGCGGCAGGGAAGAGAGAAAGGCCGCCTCCTGCCGGAAACTGCACAGCTGCAAATTCATATCCTGTGAAACCATGAGCTTGCGTATCTCTCCGATGCGCCACTCCAAATCCTTGACGCATGCGGCTGTGACCGTCACCAGAATGGCGGCATAATAGAAGTCCTCGTTGTTGGCAAGACCATCTTTTAAGTAATAGCCGGATCGGATGGCGTTGGAGAGATCATCGAAGTCAGAGTTTGTATCGCTGGTATCCTTGATTTTGCTGCGGTTGATGCGGATCTGCTGCCCGATTTTCTGCATCATGCGTTCTTTGGGCTGTCGTTCCAGAAACAGATCCACATCAATGCCCTCGCCGGCGTTCACCAGCAGCGCCATCCACCCGGCTGTGACCTGCGCACGGTAGCCGTCTGCGGGAATCATCAGGTAGGCATGGTAGGTGCCGTCCATGTAGAGATAACGTCCATGCTTCAAATCCAGCGAGGGCGGAATCATAAAGGCGGCGGGCGGGATTTTATCCAGCGCTGTGGCATCGTTCTGGGCCAGATAGCTGGCAAGTACGTCTTGGATGCGCTCCTGCAAGGGCATCTGTACCGCCGTCCGCCTGTTTAATAAGGTATAGAAAACATCGGTGAGGAACTCGTCCTCGTTCTCGTGTTCCACGATGGCGTTGCCGCATTGTGCTAAGTAGGTGCGAAAGTTACGGGCGGTGGTTTCGAGCGTGGAGACGATTTCGGCATAGGAGATGTTCCGCTCGTTTGTAGGGGCCTCGTATTGAAAAATCACGAAAAAGCGGCGGCTGACAGCATCACGGGAGCCAAGGCGTTTGACAAAGCGGATATAGCTCATGTGGCGCTTGCGCACGTCCGCGTCCGGCTCGTTGGCGGCATCCCGCCGCAGCTTGTCCAGATAGGCGTTGACATCTGCCTTGCGGGAAAACGACTTGAATTGCAGCCGCACCGGGCTGACTTTCAAAAGGCTGTCGAACGAGTAGATGACGCTGCGCTGCTTGTGCGGGGAGCGCAGCAGGAAGTTGATAGGTTCAATCTCCAGAATCTTGATGTAGCGGTCATCTGTGGTGTGCAGGATGCCGTTCTCGATTCTCTCAATGGGCAGCAAATCGTAAAGAGTCTGCCGCTTTACCAGCTTTCCGTGGCGGTCCGCCTTGCGCTGCAAAACCTGCGCGTTAAGGGGCAGGGAGTCCGAGTCGTCATAGTAGACAACACGATACCGCTTGCTGATGAACCGCAGATGCCGGTGGCGGTTGGATTCAAGATTGCCCTGCGGTGTGGGTGTGACGATGCGGCGGCGCTTTATAAAGCGGAACCAGTGCGCCACAAACTGCGTCAGACTGTCGCCGCCAATACCAACCACACCAAACACGCCCAGCGGCACCGACACCGCAATGACGATCATCAGGCGGATGTTGAATGCCAGCGGCAGATAAAACAGCGGTACCGCACTGCCCACGGCAAGCACAGCCGCCTCCACCGCATTACGCAGCTTGACCGTACCGCCGAGAATCGTGCCGGTGTCCACAAAATTTTGCGGGATAAGGTAGACATCCCGCTCTTCGCGTGAGATTTCGACCACCTCCAAACAAAAAGAGCGCCCACGAAAAAGGCGCTCTTGCGTTTCTGTTCAATTTTGACGATACTATTATAGCAGAGTCATATTGCAGCAAAAAAGACTTTTGCTGTGCGGATGTTGTGCTAATTTACTGCATTTCGGCAGATAAATTTTCAAATGCGTTTTTGTGGCATCAATGTAGCTACATAGATTGACAACCCGACAAGATGAACGTATAATGGAGATAAGAAGAAAACCACGGCACGAAGGGAGTTTGTTTTATGGAAAACATTGTTTCAGCGGCCAAAACAGATGTGTTCCGCGTTCGTATCAACCCGGAAATCAAGCAGGAGCTGGAATCTGTGTATGCTAAGAATGGTCTTACCCTGACCGATGCCATCAACGTGTTTTTCCAGCAGTCGCTGAACGCGGGCGGCTTTCCCTTTGCTGTAACCGAGGACAACGCGGAAATCATCAAGGCAAAGGCGCTCTCCCGCTTGACAAAGCAGTTGCAAGAAGCGCAGGATGACCCGGTTTCTTACTCCGAGGATGAAGTATACAAGATGTTCGGGGTTGAGAAATGAGGGTAAGCTATAAAAGAACTGCCATTAAGGATATGGAAACAACCCGCGACTACATCGCCGGACGGCTGAAAAATCCCAAAGCCGCCAAAAAGATGATGACCGCGCTGCTGAAAGCCATATCCCTGCTGGCGGATAACCCGTATATGGGTGCAGCACTGGCAGAGAAGTTTGAAATCACCACGGATGTGCGCTATTTTGTGGTGGCAAAGCAGTTGATTTTCTATCGTGTGGACGAGGAAAACAGCACGATAGAGATTCTTCGAATATTGGACGGCAGGACAGATTATTTGTCTGTACTGTTCGGATAAATAAAAATAGGAGGGCTGCTCCTGCGTATTGGCAGAGGCAGCCCTCTTTGTTTTAGTGCAGATACCCTTTGGGGTTGACGTAGACCCCGTCGACAATAACACAAATATGCAGATGATTCCCTGTCACATCACCGGTAGCACCAACCTTGGCAATAGTGTCGTATTTGTTCACCGTATCGCCAACCTGTGCCAAAAGCTGGCTGCAATGGGCATAAAGCGTACAGTACCCGCCGCCGTGATTGATGACCAGATAATTGCCATAACTGACATGATACCCCGCTTTAATGACTGTGCCGGCCTCCACCGCCAGTATTGGTGTGCCGTAGGGATAGGCAATGTCCAAGCCATTGTGGTTGGTGGTATCCTTGCCGGGAATGCCGACATCCTTGCGTTTGCCGAAGAAAGAAGTAATGTGCTGTTCCCAGTTGGGGTCATTGAACGGATTGCCAAACCCGCCGCCGGGGGCAGGGGAGTCATCATCAATAAGTGCATCGTTGATTTGTCCCAGAATCGAGATACCTTCGCGTTCTTCAATTTCGTGGAGGTAGACGGTCAGGTTATGCGTATAGGCATCGGCATAGCTTTTCTGCTTGTCATCAAGCTGCCAGACCGTGTCGGCAAAGTAGTCATCGCCCACATAGGAAAGCGCGAAAACGGTGTAGGTGTGATCCTCTTGTACCGTTATGGTCTGCCCACGCACCTCTTTCTGCACAGGCTCAGTGCGGACTTCCTCGGAAGTGGTGTAGGCATAATATTCTGTCTGGTGCGCTTGCACCTGTTCAGAAAGGTCAGTTAGGCTGATTTTGGTATAGTCGTCCTCTCCTTGATAGGCGCAATACATGGAAATGAGCTGAAAGGCATTGTAGGAGACATGACCGCCCACGGAATCGACCACATCGCTGTAGGTAAGGTTTGCACGCTCGGATTCTATTTCGGCAAGGGTATCCTCGTAGGCTTCCTGCAAAATATTCGATATAGAATTGCGAAGCTGTATCACGTTGGCAGCAACTTCTAAATCGTTGTTGATTGCCGTGCTGGGCTGTGTAAGTGTACCGAAAATCGCGCCGGGCAGCATGAGCAGCACCAGAACCGGCAGCAGAAAGACCGCAATGACAACGACCAGTACTTCCTTGCGGTACTGCACCGCAGCTTCAGTAGCAGCCCCAGCGGGGCCGCCCTGCACGCCTGCCTGTGCGACTTTGGCAAGTTTGGGCGCGTTACGAAGTGCTGCTGAGGCTGCCTGCCGTGAATTTTGAGTATCATTTTCAATCATTTAGTGTCTCCGCGCCGGGGCTTTTGGCATGGCGGCAACTTTGCGCTCATCATACTGCATACGCCCGCGTTCGTCCTGAACGGTGGGTGTTTTTTCTACGCGAGTCGTAGCGTAGACTTTGTACCACTTTTCGCCGTCGCGGGAGGTTTGCTCGGTAAAATGACCCTCCGGCTTTTCGTACCGGCGGGCATTGTACATGGCAAACTGAATCTGCCCACGACCGGGAATAATTTCGCGCCCTTGAATCTTGCCGCCGCCGATTTCGACATCGGTGACGCTGTTGCCCATCTGCCCCAGCAGCACGCGATTCATGGCGGCCTGTTGGATAGAGGACGAAGTGGGAATGGTGGACCGCTCCGTAACGGCAGGACTACCACCGGCGCACATGGTAATTTCACTGTCCCTTGTCGGGAAAACATCAATCGTGCTATCGCCCTCCAGCGCCAGCGGCGTAGCGGGAATAGGAGAGTCCATTACGGTGTCACTTTCGGCTGCCGCCATTGTAGTGGGAATATTCTCACCAGTGGCAGGAACGGGCATCGCCTCCACATCGCTGGTGCCGGCAAAATAGCCATTGAGCGCTTCCACGGCGCTGTCACCTGTAATACTGCCGCCTGTCTGCCCGGTGGCGATAGAGCCGATAACCTTGCTGGCAAAGCCGCCATTTTTGCCACGACTGTTGTGGTACATGGCCCCGCCCAAGGATGCACCGATGCCGCCGGATTGCCCGCTGATGGAGCTTGCGGTGCTTTGCTGTACATGACGACTCACCATGCCGGAGAGCCCGCCTGCAAAGGTGTTGCCGGGTGTGGTTTTTGCGGTAGCAGTTGAAGCGGCGGCTTTTGCAGCACCCAGCCCCATAAAGGCTTTGCCGATTTCAAAGCCGCGAAAAGCCAGCAACACCTCGGACAGCATCGAGCCGGGCGAGCGTGAAACGCCGATGCCCAACGAGTGCAGAATGCCGTCCAGCTTGGTGCTGACCTTGAGAAAAGCAATGGCGCACAGCAGCCATAGAAACAGATTGCCGGATACAGCATCCTTGCCCTGCGCATCCACGGCGGCAGCAGCCTCATCCTCGGTCAAAGCAAAAGCGATCGGGCAATACAGGAGAGCAAGGCTGAGAGCGGTGAATAAAGAAAAAAGAGTTTTTTTCACGTAAAAAATCTCCTATAAGGACAGAGGATTAGCGAGAAATTCCCCGACCATATTGACGAACAGCTTCAAGCACCATGCGTTCATAATCAGCAGCAGAAGCTGCCCGCCGAACATCCGGCACCAGCTTTTGAAAATGTTGTTTGTGCCGCGCGCCGCACCCATGGCAAAGGCAAGCGGCGCAGTAAAGACCAGAATTGCCAGCACAACATATCGCTCGGCAGCTTCCAAAAGCAGCTTTAAGTAATTCCATGCAAGAATCACAACAAGGATCAGAGCAATCAAGGTTACCGAGCCGTTGGCAATCACGCCAACGATGACGAGCAGCACGGAATTGAAGTCTCCGAACTGCACGCCGGACAGGCTGCTGTCCAGAATCCAGTTGTAGGGCGTGCCGCCAATCTGCAAGGCGAGGTTGACGATGTCATCGCAATACCAAATCAGCAGCAGAAAAATCACAGAACGCACCACCAGATTGATGGGATTCTCAGTGTCAATGTCAAACCCTGCACCATAGCAGCGGTAAAGCTGCCACACAAGGTTCAGCAGAACCAGCCCGATGGCCGTCCAGATAAAAATCTCGTACATAGCTGAAGCAGCAGGGAAGTACCGCTTGAACGTATCCATATTGCAGCCCAGTGCGCCGAGTACCGAGGTGGATGCCAAATCCAGCAGATTCATCACCTGCGTTGCCAGCCAATCCACAATGCCGTCTAGAATGCCCAAAGGCGTTCACCTCCTCGTTGCAATTACGCGTAGTTACGGATTCCAAGTGCCGCCCTGAAAGAACGGCGTGACATAAGCCATGATGAAGCCGAGACCGTTCAGAATCGCCCAGGTGATGGCAATGCGCTTGAGCCATGCGCGAGAGTCGTCCACGGTCTTACCGTTCTTGGAAAAGTTCATCAGCAGCAGGGCAACGGCGGCGCAGACCACGGCAGTGACGGTGGAGATAGAAATGATTTGCGAGTAGACATCCTGCATGATCTCGCTGGCCTTTGTCCAGACGGTGGTTGCGGTTGTGGCTGCGGCTGCGTTATTATCCTCGCCGGTTGCAAAAGTGGGCATTGCGGTCAGTACGCTGCACATGGCAGCGCAAAGGGCTGCTTTTATGCGCTTATGAGAGCATGAATGTGTGTTTTTCTTAGTCATTGAAACCTCCTGTGTACAAAAATGCTTTAAGAATGGCCAAAAGTAGGCCATTACCATGATAACAAATTGGCTGTGCAGAAAAAAAGGCTTTCGCTCTGCTGATTTTGTGCGGATGTTGTGCAGGGTCAATCGGGAGTCAGCAGATTGGTGATTTTTTCGCACTCTTGGGAGGTGTAGCCCCACAAAATCGAGCTGAGAACCTCGATAGCTTCATCCCGGTGGACATAGTAGGTGCGCAGAGAAATGGAGATTCCCTTGGTTTCGAGCGACTGCAAAATTGCACCCGCATTCTCGCACTGCTGCGGGGAGAGATAGGCGTAGTACAAAATCCAGTAATAAAACTCGCCTTTTTTGTGCTTGCGACGCATCAGGTCGATTGCGGTGTCGATAATCTGCATCATCTTTTTGCTGCGTTCCAGGGCACGAGCATAGTTTTCCAGCCGATTGCCGCCCTTGTTGACCTCGTTGTCCACAAACAGTGCATCCGAGGACAGACCATATTCGGCCTTGAATTCCTCCTGCAAATCAAGGTCGGACACTTCCAAATTCCACATGACATCTCGGTACTTCCTTAAAAGTGTACGCGTGTCGTGGTAATGCGAAGATACATTAGATTTCTGTCTTTTAAATGGCATAAAAAATACTCCCTGTTTTAGTGTGTCGAAAGAATTCTTTCAGTTACTAAACAGAGAGGAATCAATGTTTTTGACGCACAATTTGCAAAGAAAAAGCAAAAAACTTCGGATATTTGCAAAATTAGGCGATTTTCTATTCGAAAATAGGTGGTCACCCAAATTAGGCCTTAAAATGAGGCAACAAATTTTAATGTTTGTTGCCTCACGGTCAGTCACCCTTACAAAATGTAAGAGGTAGTGTTCCCCTTAGCTAGGTAGCAGCTCGGCAGTGTTGCACGCTGGGGAAACCTGCAAGTGTAACTACTATCTTGACGAACAAAATGTCCCTCTGCCTGTGATACTTGCGAATTTAGATGTTTTATACAAACCACCTATTTTCGTGAATACCCATAACTTCTTCTCTTAATAAGGAAACAAAAGGAAAACAAAGAACTGCAAAAATTACAAAATGGTTACATGCGGAAGAAAAGCACAAAAATTACTGGCAAACTGCACATTCAAATAGTGAATACATGATGGAATATGCACAAATTGAAAGGAAACCGTTTCCCTATTTCTTTGTTGACGTGGGGTGCTGGGAGTGTTACTCTGTAGATGTCAAGGATGCGCATCAGAAAATCTCAAAAACTCTTCACCGTTTGGAAAGAAGGAAACAAATATGAGCAGAGTAAAACACTTGTTTGCAGTTGTGCTGGCGGCATTGATGCTGTGTCTGCTTATGCCTGTTGCTGCGTTTGCAGAGGAAGCATCCGATGGAAAAATGATCGTCTACGCAAAACTCCCGTCTGACTGGTCAGACCCGCACCTGTGGGCATGGGCAGACGATGGCACAAACGCTTTTGATGCATGGCCTGGTGGCGAGATGGAAGCAGACAGCAACAATGATGGCTGGTATTACTGCTGGATTCCCGAAACCACCAACAACATTATTATCAATGCGAATGACGCTGCGGTTCAGACCAGCGACTACAAGCTGGAAAGCAAGAATGCTTGGGTCACGGTGACCGATGCAGAAAATGTAGAAATCAGTTACGATGCACAGACCACCGGTGATCTGCCGGAGTATGTAGAAAAATTCAAGATTCATGCGCAGGTTCCCGATGATTGGCAGGATGTCTGCCTGTGGGCATGGTCTGCACCGGATGGCAAAAATGCTTTTGAAGCATGGCCCGGCAAGACCATGAGCAAAGGCGAAGATGGCTGGTATACTGCCAGCGCTCCCGTTTGGGTGAACAGCATCATTGTCAACGGCAACAGCGGCGATGTGCAGACGGAGGATATCTCCATCGATGCAGCTGAGGTGTGGGTTACGGTTTCTGAGGACGGAACTTCCGATTTTACTTACAATGATCCGAATGCTCCCGTTGCAGAAGATATTACCGTTCATGTAAAAGCTCCCGCAGACTGGAGCGAGCCGCATCTGTGGGCATGGTCCGCACCAGACGGCACGAACGCATTCTCTTCTTGGCCCGGCGAAGCTCTGCAGGAAGGGGAGGACGGCTGGCTGACGCTTTCTGTTCCCGGCTGGGTCAACAGCATTATCGTGAATGGCAGCGATGGCAGCGTTCAGACCAGTGACCTCAGTGTGGAAACAGGCAAGGATCTGTGGATCGTGGTGAACGATGCGGAAAATGCAGAAGTCACCTATGAAGCCCCGGCTGAGACTGTAGAAACGGCAGAGGCTCCTGCTGCAGAGAGAGAGCCTACGGTTGCAGCGGAACCCGCAGAAACCAAGTCCAACGCGATGCCGATTGTAATTGTCGTTGTTGTGGTTATTGCTGTTGTGGCAGGCGGCGTGGTCATCTCCAAAAAGAAAAAGTAATCTTCCTTAGAAAATCATAGAGTACGGGCTGAACAGCCCGTACTCCTTATTTGACACAATCAGAAAGGCAGGTATTCCATGAAGCGCCTGATAGCAGGATTTTTAAGTGTATGTGTAGCGGTATCGTTGCTGATGACCGGCTGCTCGTCGGGCGGCACGGATAATACTGCGCAGACAGATGGCCCGGTTACCATTACGATCTGGCACGACAAAGAAGATGAAGTCGCGCAGGCGTTGCAGACAGAGTTGGATACGCTTGCCCCGGATATCGTGGTGAAACTGGAAAAGAAAGACGGTCTGACCGATTCGTTGAAGATGGTCGGCAACGATCCGAATTCTGCCCCTGATATGTATTTCTTTGCCCACGATAAAATTGGCGTTTACGCTGAAATGGGCATTCTCGCACCGATAACGGATTTCGTTGACAAGAGCACCTTGGATCAGTACATACCGATGACGATTGAGGCTGCTACCTACAAAGGGGAAGTGTATCAGCTTCCGCTCTATTTTGAGACGCTGCTCTATATGTACAACAGACGTTATATGAGTGATGATGAAGTGCCTTCGACCACAGAAGAACTGTACAAATATATGCAGGAAAACACGAAAGGCGGGCATTACGGCTTCGTGGAACAGCACAGCACGGCGTACTATGCTGCAGGCTGGCTCCATGCGTTTGGCGGTTACATTCTGAACGAAAATGGCGAACCCGGCCTCGATGATGAGAACACCATCAAGGCACTGGAATACCACAAGAAATTCGTGGAGCTTATGCCCACCGAGGGTGAGTATTCTACCGTGAATACGCTGTTCCGCGAAGGCAAAGCACACTCCACCATCGGTGGTCCCTGGCTGGTTCCTACGGCGCGCGAGAGCGGTATTGACCTCGGCATTGCACCGATGCCTACTGTAGATGAGACCGGTAACAAAATTGCACCGTATTCCGGTGTGCAGGGTATCCATGTCTTGAAAGTCGCAGCTGAGCGCAAGCACGATGCCATTGCAAAGGTCTTGCAGGTTCTGACAAATGATTCCGTTGGCATTGCGATGGCGAAAGCAAGCGGCTGCGCCCCTGCAAAGCAGAGTTGTTATGATGACCCGGTTATCAGCGGTGACGACATGGTTATGGCTATGTACGATACGGCGCAGGATGCGGTTCCCATGCCGAACGTTCCCGAAATGGACGTTATGTGGACGGTTACGGAAAATCTGCTTGTGGATGTAAACATGAGCGGAAAAGATGTCCGCAGCAGCGCACAGGCCGCCCAGCAGCAGGCAGAGAGCCTTATCAAGCAGATGCAGTGATGCGGAAAGGCCGCACTATGAAGAAAAATAAAAAAGAAACGTTTTGGGCCTATTTGTGCAGCGCCCCCTCGTTGCTTTTGATTTTGCTGATCGTTGTATTCCCAATTCTGTACACGGCGTACATCTCCTTTACAAACATGAATGTTTACCATTGGTTCAACTTCTCGTTTGTAGGGCTGAAGAATTATAAAGACGCGCTGTTTGTTTTTGATTCCGGCTTTTTGGCGGCACTGCTTCGGACCATTCTGTGGACTGTGCTGAATATGGTGCTGCAGCTTGTGATTGCCTTTGTGCTGGCCAGTCTTTTGAACATACAGGATTTTAAGGGTAGGCGAGTCTACAAGACATTGCTTATGATCCCTTGGGCCATGCCGGGCTATGTGTCGATCCTGCTCTGGAAAACCGGCATCTTCAATTCGCAGTTCGGCTTGCTGAATCAGTGGATGCAGAAGCTGGGGCTGGCGACAGTGCGCTGGCTGGCAAACGATGTCTCGGCATTTCTCTGCTGCACGGTTGTCAACCTTTGGCTGGCGCTGCCGTTTATGATTATGATTATGGATGGTGCATTGCAGGCGGTGGATCATAGCTGCTACGAGAGTGCAATTCTCGATGGTGCAAACTGGTTCCAGCGGGCGTACTTTATTACGATTCCCGCAATCCGCCAGATTATTGCTCCCTCGGTGCTGATTACCGTGTTTACGACATTTAAGCAATTCGACGTGGTATACCTGCTGACACAGCAGGCGGGTGCGAAAACCGGTGCCAATATCCACACGATCCTGACCTATGCCTACGAGAACGCCTTTATCACAAACAATTACGGATACAGCTCTGCGGTCTCCATTTTGATTTTTGCTATTTTGATTCTGTTCTCGATGGTGACCAGCCGGAAAGCAAAGGAGGGGTAACAGATGACGCGGCATCAAAAGCGTATGCTCAAGCAGGCGGCCAAGCAGATTTGTCTGCATATTTTGTTCATCGTGATTTGTTTCGTCACGCTGATCCCGATTTTGTATGCACTGTCGGTTTCTTTGAATGCCGACAACAGCCTTGTGAGCTCGGACTTCCGCTTTATCCCGAAAAACTTCACGCTGCGGAATTATGTTGCGGTCTTTACCGAAGAACCTGTCATGCTGTGGTTTAAAAATAGTATGACGCTGGCGGTAGTCACCGTTGCTATTTCGCTGGCAGCAGCAATTCCGGCTGCTTATGTGTTTTCTCGTATGCGCTTTAAGGGGCGCAAGCCGATTCTGAAGCAGCTGATTCTGCTGTACTCTTTTCCCTCCGTCCTTTCCATGTTTGCGATTTATACACTGCTGCGCCCGCTGGGACTGATCAATAGCAAAGTTGGCTTGATTCTGATTTATACCGGAACGATGGCTGAGTTTGGTCTGTTGAACATGAAAGGATACTTTGATACGATACCGCGCGAAATCGAGGAAGCGGCGGAAATTGACGGTGCAAGCGGCATTCAGCTTGTCACGCGCATTGTTCTTCCGCTGGCGCGCCCCAGTATTTTGGTTACGGCGGTTATGATCTTGATTTATGTCTGGAATGAATATCTCTTTGCAACGACCTTTATGACAGGTGCCGAGAATTATACACTGGCAGCCGGATTGTACTCTTTGCAGGCAACAGAAATGAGCGGAAGCTGGCCCGTTTTTGCAGCAGCCTCGCTGGTAGTCAGCCTGCCGATTCTGATTGTGTTCTTCGCCGTACAGCGTCATATGACCTCCGGCCTGACTGCCGGTGGTGTCAAAGGTTGATTGCCCCAAACAGGGAGATGACACAATGAATTTTGAAGCCATCCAACACATCCCGATGTCACAGCAGGCACACGGGATTGACCCAAACCATGTTGTGTTCCGGCTGCGCGCCGGGCACGATGATCTAAAGCACTGCACGCTGTTTTATGCAGATCGAGCCTGCCGCCTGACACCGGTTATTTTCTCGTCTGTAGAGATGCAGGTGGAAGCGCAGGACGAATGGTTTGATTACTTCCAAGTCATCTTGGAAAGCCCCTATAAGCGGATCTGTTACTATTTTGAACTTGACGACGGAACGCAGAAGCTGCTGTATTACGGCGATTTCTTTACAGATCACCGCGTGGACGACAGATCGGAATACTACCAGCTGCCGTTTAACCATCCGGCAGACATTGCAGCACCGCCTGCCTGGACGCAGGATGCAGTGGTTTATAATATCTTCCCAGATAGCTTTGCCACGGGCCGCCGCTTTATCTCTGGCAAATCATCCGAAAAAGAGTGGAACGGCCAAGTCACGCGCGGAAAACTCGGCGGAACGCTGCGCGGTGTGATCGAGAATCTGGATTACATTCAAGAACTGGGTGCTACCTGCATTTATATGAATCCGATTTTTGCAGCAGGGGAGTACCACAAGTACGATTTGCTGGATTATCATCACATCGATCCCTGTTTCGGTACGGATGAAGATTTCCGACAGTTGGTCAACGACTGCCATGCACGGGGAATGCGTGTGATTATTGATGGTGTGTTTAACCATGTGGGGTGGAATTTTTTCGCTTTTGATGACGTGGTGCGCAATGGCGAAAACTCAAAATATAAAAACTGGTTTTACCATCTGCAATTCCCTGTAGAGAGACCGGAAGACCCCGAAACCTATCCGACCTATGAATGCTTCGGCTATGAGCGCATGATGCCGAAAACCAACACCTGCAACCCGGAAGTACAAGACTATTTCTGCGAGGTGGGCCGCTATTGGGTGCGGGAATTTGATATTGACGGCTGGCGTCTGGATGTTGCCAGCGAGATCAATGATGGATTCTGGCGGGCATTTCGGCAGGCGGTGAAAGAAGAAAAGGCAGAGTGTATCCTGATCGGTGAGGTATGGGAAACTGCCCAGCATTGGCTGAACGGTGATATTTTCGACTCCACCATGAACTACGACTTCCGCAAGCATTGCCGCCGTTTCTTTGCCGAACAGAGTATTGATGCAGCAGAATTTGATGCCCGCGTGACCAATATGCGGATGCGGTATAAACTCCCGGTACTGTACGCGCAGCTTAATCTGCTGGACAGCCATGATGTGAGCCGCTTCTATTCGCTGTGCGAAAAAGACCTGGCAAGGATGCAGCTCGCTGTACTTTTCCAGATGACCTTTACAGGGATTCCGTCTGTTTTTTATGGCGATGAGCGTGGTATTTACGGCTTACAGGAAGCAGAGTACCGCCATGAAATGACGTGGTCGCAGGAGCCGCCGGCCTTGGCAGAGTTTTATAAAAAGGCGATGCATCTGCGAACGGAACACCCGGCCCTTTGCCGAGGCAGCTACCATACCATTAAGGCCGAAAAGAAAAACGGGCTGTATGGGTATGAGCGCACCGATGAGAAAGAAAAAATCACCGTGTTCCTCAACAATCAATCTGCCTCCGCAGAGATTCCTCCGATAAACGGAAAGATGCTGTGGCAGCAGGGATACGAGGAAAAGAACAACAGCCTTGCCCCTATGGGGTTTGCCGTATTCACACAGGAGGTGTAAAACGTGAGCGTGACGATTCAGGAAGTGGCCGAAGCTGCGGGTGTGTCCAAGGCAACCGTCAGCAAGGTGCTGCATAAGTCATATTCTATATCGCAGGAAACCTGTGACCGGGTAAATGCGGTCATCAAGGAACTGGGATATCAGCCGAATCGTCGCGCGCAAAGTTTTGCTACCGGCGCAACAAAAACGATTCTTTTTTTGGCAGAAATGCAGCATGGTGTGGGATTTGACAACCCGCATCTGTTTGAAATCATGGCCGGAGTAGAGAACGCACTTTCCGAAAAAGGGTATGGTCTCATTGTGCAGCACAGCACGGCGCTTGATCTTTGGCAGCATTTCGATGAACTGCTGCAGGGCTCCTATGTGGATGGTGTAATTCTGCACGCATCAGTCGTGTCAAAGGATGTGGCTCTTTGTCTGGCCCACACGGAACTGCCCTACATTGTTGTGGGTGCGCCGGATTTCTCCAACCAGCTTTGTTGGATTGATACCAATAACTCGGTGGCTGGGCAAATTGCAGTTACACATCTGTGGCGCAACGGGTACGACAGGATCGCATTCATCGGTGGCCCCAAAGAAGATACAATTTCTGCGCACCGTCTGAGTGGCGCACTTGCAACTCTGAACGAGAAAATCCCGGCAGGATATTTGCGGGAAGGGCCGCCCACCAGTGAGGGCGGCGCAGCAGCCGCACGCGCCCTGCTGGAACTGCAGACACGGCCCAACGCCGTGATTTGCGCAAACCAGTATATTGCGTTTGGCTGCGTAAATGAATTGAAGGCTTCCGGAATACGCATCCCGGAAGATATGGCTGTTATCACATTTGACGATTTTCCATTTTCTAAAATCATTGAACCGCAACTGAGTGTTGTGAACCTCGATATGTATGATATGGGCGAGCAGGCTGCGAAAGTTGTTCTGCGGCGAATCCGGACACCGCAGTATCTTGTACAATCGCAGACCACGCTGCCGATATTGATAGAACGACAATCGACAAAGAAGTTACCGTAAAGGAAGTATATATTCTATAATGCTATAAAATGCACACACCCACCGGCCTTTTGTTCGGTGGGTGTGTGCATTTTGAATTTTTGTTGAAGCATTGCAGTAAGTCAAATTAGAACCCATCAATCATACGCTCAATCGCGGTGGGGACAAAAATGGACATCACAACCAACCACACGGCTGCAATAGCTTGAATAAGGTTGTCTGGCAACCCAAGAAGGATGTCAGGAAACCAAACAAAGGCAGGGGCAACAAGACTCCGTATCAGATAGCCGACAAATTCGCCGATGCTGAATAGACCTAAATAATCAATTGGCTTATATAGGTCGCGTTTGCGCCGTGTGTAGCCATCGACATACATACGTTGTTCAATATACCAGCCTATTGCAAAAATTGCGACAGCACCCCAATATAATTTATCCATTTTTATCACCTATACCTGCAATCAGAACAAAACGACTCTCATAAAGAATGTTTTTCTCTACAGCTTTCTTACATAGAAAGCGCATACCCCCGTCCCATTACGGTTTTCAAATCATCCGGGCCTAAATCCAGTTTCTTCCGCAGCTTTGCGATATGCACATCAACCGTTCGCGTCTGAATTGGCACTGTGATATTCCATGCAGATGCCAGAAGAAAGTTTCGGGAGCAGATGCACCCGGAGTGGTCGAGTAGCGTAATGAATAGTTGATATTCTGTGGTCGTCAGGTGAATGCGGCAGCCTTGCCTTTGAACGGAGAAATCGCTTTCATCGATGGACAGATTTTTATAGTACTTCATCTGGAACACCTATCATGTCATAGTCATCAATAAGAGCCTGTCCGATTGCCCATGCGAGAAAGAATGCTGCGCATACCAGAAAAATCGGAATCCACATTGCGTTGTAGCTTTCTCCGT